>Ga0307408_100001291_pt1 | contig 18765 bp, 10 predicted proteins | sample 322Cmetagenome_FD_202116 | JGI IMG/M metagenome (GOLD analysis project Ga0307408, IMG submission 202116) | Maize rhizosphere microbial communities from greenhouse at UC Davis, California, United States - 322HYB-C-3 | ecosystem: Host-associated > Plants > Roots > Rhizosphere > Soil | place... | reverse complement strand
GGCTGCTGATAAATTTCGCCATCTTTTAATTTCCAGGTGCGTGGAATACTGTATAAGTGGTTCCAACCTTGTTTATAAGCAGCTTCGGCGGTAATTTCATCGGGAATAATGGCAATAGCGGTTGTTCGGCCTTCTGAATCCAAAGCCACAGAAGGTGACAGGAGGCGATTTACTACCTCGAGGCGTTTAGGGACTTTAAAATCGGGCACAAATCTTTCATTCACAAAATCGCCTACCCAATATAAAGCAACCGCAGGAACGCCTTTGTGGGGCACTTTATTAACCAGTAATATGTACTTTCCATCCATCTTCCAAAATACCGGCATCTCCCAAAACACGCCGGAATCGTCAATTTTCGGATCGCCGGTAAAAAGTGTATGCAGGAAATCCCATTTCTTAAAATCCCTGGATTTGTAAAGTAGCAGCGAACCTTTTTCTACTCCTTCTTCCACTACCCCGTAGCCAATCATCATGTACCAGGTATCATTTTCCTTCCATACATAAGGGTCCCTAAGGTCGCTGCGCTGGTAGCCTTGTGGCGGCCCCTTTACCACTGGGTTGCCTGAATACTTCTGCCAGTTTATAAGGCTGCTGTCTTTAGGAAATGCCAGCCCGATGTGGTTTATATCTGGCGCACCCGCAGTATAAATCAACACTGGCTTGCCTTCAAAAATAACCGAATGCCCAGACCAGATCCCTCGCTCGTCAATGCCCTGCTCCGGGCTTAATGCCGGGCGGTGTTCTGTCCAGGTAATTAAATCGGGACTACTGTAATGACCCCAGTTAATGGTATTTAATAAAAGGTTGGCGCCATTTTTCTGGTTAAATAAATGATACCTGCCTTTATAATAAATCAAGCCATGCATTTCGTTAGTCCAATTGGCAGCCGGAAGAATATGGTATTTAGGGCGGTTAAAGTCGTTTTGAAACCTGCTGGCGGCTACACTTAAATCAGGTTTTAAATTTCCTCGCTTTTTGTATTCGGCTTTTGCCGACTCCAATGAGTAAGGCTTCGTGTCGAGTGAAACTTCATCAACAATTCCATTCAATGCATTTGTAGGAAATATTAAAATCTTCTTTTCGATTCCATCTTTGCCTACCGTAAAACGATCAAAACCCCTTGCGAAATCTGTTGCCTCCAAAGGCGCTTTTGCTACTTTTTCTCCGTTAACTATCAGCTCTGCTTTATCTTTTTCGACCGATAAGCCCACATTGATCCATTCAAAGTTTGAAAGTTTTACATTTCCTCCGTAGTATTTCAGTTTTCCATTTAAGCTTAAGCCTATTAAGGGTTTGCCGAACTTATCTATGCAGGCCGAAATCCAGTTTCCTCTGGAATCCTTAAGCATAAAAAAGCCTGAGGTATCATTTGAAAATGTTTCCAGGGCAAACCACCCCCTTAAGCAAATCGGCTTTTTAATTGCCTGCGGCAGCTTTCCGTTTAACCAGGTAGAATATCCATCTGTGCGTATTGCGCTTCCTTTAAAGCCATTTACCAGTTCAGGTTCTTTAAGGTTACTGGTAAACTCAAGTTTCAACTTACCTGAATTGTCTGCCAGCACCTTCCCCCTTTCGAAACTCCAGCGATACTGAGCTTTCACGCCGAACGAGAGAAAGAGTAAGGTTATTGGGATATAAATTTTGCGTTTGATCATGATTAATGTGTGTTTTTAGGTTTGGGTGAGTTAGGCAAGCGAATGCAACATTTTCACAACTTATATTGTATCCATTGCCGTTGGTTTTAACCAACGGAATACATAGAATATCTCAGGGCTTTCAGCCTCATTAATTTCCTTTATCCGTCAGCTAAAGCAGACGGCAATGGATAACGAAAAGAGCCACAGGCTAAACAAATAAATTCATTTCTCTGTGGCTCTTTGCCCTCTTTTGTTAAGATAAATTATCTTAATAATTAGGGTCTTGCTTTAAGCCTCCGCGGGCTAAATCTACTTCCACCTGCGGGATAGGCAAGTAATTAAGTTTTGGTGCCACAAAGTTGCCCACTGCCAGGTAAGGCCTTTTGATACCTTCTGTCTGGTAGTAGTTGTTTAAGAAATCTGTTGCCGCATTCCAGCGAACTAAATCGTAGAAACGGTGGCCTTCTAAGCATAGCTCCAACCTTCTTTCAAAACGCAGGGCTTTGCGGGCATAATCTTGGGTCCAGCCTAAGGCAGGATAAGTGCCAATTACGTAGTTAGCAGCCGGAGTAACGCCATCCAGTTTTTTAACAACCGGAGAATTTTTAGCTCTTGTGCGCACCTGATTGATTAATTCACGGGCTTCATCTAAATTCTGGTTAAGCTCAATTAAGGCTTCTGCTTTCCATAGCAATACATCAGAATATTTGATGAACGGGAAATTCAGGGCACCCCTCGCCCATGGAAAACCACCGGCAGCTCGCAAAGTTGAGTTAGGCGAAATCAGGTTTTTCTTCTTTGAATATGGGCCGTAGGTATTCGCATCACGAGCCCAGCTTACGCTGTATACTTCACCTTTGTAGTCTTTCCAGGTAATTCCCGGACGGCCAATGGCATGGTCTAAACGTGGGTCAACAGGAGTAGTCACATCGGTAGGTGTAAGGTCGGAGTTGTTGTAAGTATCCAGTAAAGGCAAACCGGTAATAGGGTCTACTTTAAAGGAATTTACAAGGTTTTGAGAAGGGCGATGAAAACCGTCACCGCCACCGTAAGCTGGGCCGGAGGGAGAAGTTAGCAAATCCCCCCAGTCGATGTTTCCGTTAAGTGTAGCACCATCATTTACAGAGGTTTCAATAGCCAGGATATTTTCGCCATTGTGCTCCACCAGCGGGTCTGAGTATAGAGATTCCAGGTTGGATAGCAGACTGTACTTCCCTGAATTAATTACCTCGTTAGCACTGGCCAAAGCCTCGGTATACTTTTTGGTAAACATGTAAGCCTTTGTAAGGTAGGCGTAAGCTACATACTTGTTGATGCGCCCTTTATCCTGCCCATCGTAAGGGATATTGATTCCAGCCTGAATATCGGCAATAATTTTATCCCATAATTGCTGCTCAGTTAAGTTGTTTGGCACTTTTCCTTCCTCCCCAAGAGGCACGCTTTCGTCGATGTAAGGGAAGGTGCGAAAGTTCCTTTTAAGGTCGAAATAATAATGCGCCCTTAGCACCCTAACCTCAGCAATGCGGCGAGCCTTCAACGGAAACTGGGCATCTGACAAGGAATTCAATGATTTTAAAGCCTTGTTACACCTTGAAACGCCTATGTAGAGCGCCCTCCATTTACGGGCAATCAGGAAGTTATCGGTGGTTACGTTGCCCAACTCCATATTTCCCAGTGGGGCAATATCGCCAGTACCGCCGCCGCCTTTGTAAGCATCGCCAGAACGCACATCACTATAACTCCAGTTAGATGCCGGGTTGAAAATCGCCGAAATCGGCGCAAAATCGTTCGACTGGTACACGTTATCCATCATCGCGTAAGCAGCAACAACAAGCCCTTCGGCTGCTTTTGGCGTATTTAAAGCCTCTTCTCTCAATGCCCCTTTAGGTGCCTGGTCGAGGTCTTTTGTGCAGGAACCCAGCATTAATGCCATTCCCGCAGCTATGATATATTTAAAGTTCTTCATGTTTATAATCGCTAATTAATTGGCTTAGAAGCCCACGTTAATACCTACTGATACTGATTTTGAGTGCGGATAAGCCCCTTCTGTTAACACGCCATAATCAAGAGTTCCGTTGTTAACAACCTCGTAATCAAGCCCATCAAATTTGGTGAAGTTTAACAGATTTTGCCCTTGTACAAAGATTCTTGCTTTTGAAATTTTTGCTTTTGAAGTGATGTTCTTTGGCAAAGTATATCCAAAAACAATTGATTTCATTCTTAAATAAGAGCCATCGCCAAGGAAGAATGTAGAGTTTCTCTGCTCATCGTTGGTGTTGCGGGTGGTTAAAGCCGGAATATCAGAATCTGGATTCGATGGCGACCAGGCATCTAACAATACCTTGCCGTGGTTAGCCACAAACAGCGGGAATTTGTAGTTGAATGTGTTATCATCCCAGATTTTGTTGCCTACCTGAGTATCGAAAAACAGCGAGCAATCAAAGTTTTTGTATGAACCATTGAAGTTTAATCCGCTGAAAAACTTAGGCAAAGGGCTACCAATGTTTGTGCGGTCGTCTGGTGTAATGGTACCATCTCCGTTAACATCTTTAAAGCGAATCCTTCCTAAACCTTTGCCAACTTGGGTAGCGTGGGCATCAACCTCTGCCTGTGTGCGGAACAATCCGTCGGCTACGTAACCATAAAACTCACCGATGGGCTGGCCAGAAATGATACGTGATTTGCTTCCCAAATAAACCGCCTGGCCATCTTCGCCAAGGCTGATCACTTTATTTTTAATTGCGCTGAAAGTTAAATCAACATTGTATTTAAACTTGCTGGTATTTTCATTGCGGTAGCTTAACAGGAATTCGAAACCGGTATTGCGCACATCTCCTGCGTTAATAAATGGCGCATTTCCTTCGCCACTAACAGCTGCGAGAATAGGGTTTACAATCAGGTCTTTGCTCTTTTTTACAAAGAAATCACCAGTAAAATATAGCCTGTTGCTTAATAAGCCTAAATCAATACCCACGTTGGTTTGGATGGAAGTTTCCCATTTAATATTGCTGTTACCAATTTGGGTGGTAATATAACCTACGTTTGCAGTAGCATTAGAGCCAGTGACATCATAGTTAGAAAAATCAATTTGTTTTCTGTATGATGTAGTGTAGGCATAATCATCAATGCTTTGCTGGTTACCATTGGTACCCCATGAGAGACGAAGTTTTAAATCAGACACCTTTGAACCCAAACTTGTGTTTTTAAAGAAATCTTCTTCGCTTAACCTCCAGCCAAATGAAGCAGCAGGGAAAATGCCATATTTATTTCCTGGCCCGAAACGAGATGAACCATCTCTTCGAATTGTAGATGAAAATAAATACCGGTTATTAAACTGATAATCTAGCTTGGCAAACTGTGAAATCAAGGCAAACTCTGCACCGCCACCGTTTACAGCCGACATAGTATTCGCTGCATCCAGCACCCTGAAATTGGATGTTTCGATAAAAAAGCCCCTTGCAGATGCACTGTAGTTTTCAAACTTGTTGTGAATCCACTCGTAGCCGGCAAGCGCTCTGAAATCGTGTTTGCCTTTGCTTAACTGGTAATCTAAAGTATGGGTTGCATTGAGGTTAAGTGCATTTGATGAATTTTCACTTAAGGTAGCTTCTGTGTTAGAGAAACGGCCTTCCACAAAAGTTGGGTTAAAAATAGAAGCACGATAATTAACTGCATCTACCCCAAAAAGGAATTTGTAATTAAGGCCTTTAAACAGGCTTACGTTAGCATACACGTTACCAAGGGTTTTGAAAGACCGGTTGCGGTTATCTTTATTTCGCTCCAGGTTACCAATAGGGCTAAGGCGGTCGCCAAGGTTTTTAACAGGGCCGCCGTAATTGCCCAGGTTATCCCTAACGGGGATGATAGGCATTTGATACAATGTGGCAGGTAAAGCTCCAGGGTTGTTTACTCCGCCAAAGCGTGATACCGTAAAATTCTCGCCAATGGTAATGCGGTTGGATACTTTAAAGTTTGAGTTTAAACGGGCGTTGATACGTTCGTAATCGGTAAATACAGCCAAACCTTCTTCCTTGTTATAATTTAGTCCGAAATAAAAACTTGAATTATCTACATTTTTAGAAAGCCCAAGGTTGTATGATTGGTTTAAAGCAGTACGATAGGTTTCCTTTTGATAGTCAACATCTGCCGAAGGAATGGTTTTAGCATCGTCCAGAAATGCAGGTATTACAGGTTCAGGACCACTGCCGTAAATTTCGTCTGTAGTTGGCAAGCCATCGTTTCTTAAAGCCTGAAATAATACCTGCCCATATTCCCTGGCATTTAGCATATCCAGGTAATTTCTTGGAGTTTTCACTCCCGCAAAGGCATCAAAGGTTAGGCCTACATTTTTAGAGTTTCCTTTCTTGGTTGTGATGATTACTACACCGCCCGATGCCCTCGCGCCATAAATAGCGGCAGAAGCGGCATCTTTTAGCACTTGCATTGAAGATATATCGTTGGGGCTAATACCATTGATGTCGTTGGCTGGCATTCCGTCGATAATGAAAAGCGGAGCGTTGTTTTTCAAACTTCCCAAACCGCGAATGTTGATAGTGGCATTAGAACCCGGCGCACCGTCTGTTGAAATGCTCACCCCGGAAATCCTTCCCTGAACTGATGTTAACAGGTTAGCATTGGTTTCTTTTAAGGCCTCATCCATTTTTAAAACCGATACCGCCCCTATTAAGTCTTTCTTGCGTTCAGACTGGTATCCGGTTACCACAACTTCCTCCAGTAATTTATTGTCTTCTGCCAGTTGAATTGCTATTGGCCCTGCAGATGTGATTTTAACTCTTGCGGTTTCCATACCGAAGTAAGAAACTTTTAATGTTTGCCCTATTTGGGCCTGAGTGGAAAACATGCCCTCTATATTTGTGGAGGTAGCTTTTCCGGTCTCCTGTATAACAACCGAAGCGCCTATAAGCGGCTCGTTGCCTGGTTTTGAAGTTACCTTTCCTGTTACCTTAAGTTCCTGAGCTGAAACATTAAATAAGGCTAACAGTAAGGGAACTAGTACTATTACTCTTCTCATAATTCTTAATTGGGTTAGTTAATTTAATTGGTGCTTGTTCTTAATAATTGGTTGTGTACTGAATTTGTTATCTCATATATCTGTTTTTAGTTTATGCACTGCTAGCAATTTCGACACATAGGCGTGTTAATGAATTTAGGTTATGGAGCCCGGTTGTTCCTGCCCCTCTAGAAATCCTAAGGTTTTGGGTTATTAAGGAAATTCGATTTCTTAATGGTTTACTAACACCAAGGTACGGGCATTAGCTTCTGGTAGATTTTGATATTATATCAATATCGTTAAGTATTTAAACAGGCAAAAAACGGCGTTTTTGCTACCATCAAGGCACTTTTAAAAATAATTGTATTTTTTACCTATTTGAAATTATATCGTAAACCTTAAAAACTGTTGCATGTGTTACAGTGGTATTTTAAACGTCTGGGCATTGTAAAATGCCCGTTTTAAGCGTATTTTGAAGGTTTATGCCCCTTGGGTTATATTCCATAATTAATCCAGGAACTATCTAAAGCGGTTTTTAAAAGGGAATCTATTCTCTTTGCTTTGATTTTGGAATAACCGGCTTCCGGGTGGGCTACAGTTGGGGCTTGCACCAAAGCCGCGGAAGCATTAAAAAAAGTGCGTACAGCGCGAAAAAACAGTTTTTAGTGACTGGCATATTTGTATCGTTTAAGATTGATAATCAAACCCGCATCCACATAAAAAAGCCGTTCATAAGTTTAGCAAATGAACGGCACCTCAGTATTAACAATCGCTATTATAGCTCTATATGATGGTTTTACCTTAAGGTTTTGTTATGGTGATGTTACTAAAGGTAGCATTACTATTGTCGGCAAAAACGCCCCAGCTGGTGTTGCTGGCCTTATAAACCCGGGTGCTTAAAGCCACTTCATCATTAATGTACACCACCAGCATCGAATTTTCTATTACTATCTGAACAGTATAGTTGGTATTTGGGCTGAGTGTTAAAGGAACATCAGTAGAAGCCAAAGTACTGGAGCTTATTGACGCCCTGCTCTTTTTATCCAGGCTAAACCTGTTTTGCGATGGGATAAACCTGAGACTGTAGAAGTCATTGGTGGCATCGCAGGCACCTATCATAAAGCCAAAATCTTTAGAAGAAGCTGTGTACGAAACCGTTGCATTGATTTTAAAACGAGGCAGGCTTATCGGATCGAAAATTACATTGCTGATATCAAATGCCGCCGAGCTTACCAGACTGTAAGAGTGTTTGCCTGATTCGGTGTTGGTAACGTTACCAACCTGGCTATTTTTCACGATCGTATGGTTTTGCCCTTCCAGATACGTTTTCAAGCTTGGTGGAATAGCCACAGCCAGGTCGCCATTGGCTTTAGGGTATATTTTATGGGCAACCAGATTCCCTCCCCAAAGAGCATTGCCCGCATCCGAGTTATTCTCCTGAACGTAAGTCCAGCCGAAAAGATATCGCTCGCCCGAAGCCTTGCTGGCAGTTTTAGCTGCATAAATCCCTTTTCCTTCAAATCTGTCATTTCCGGCGGGCTTAACCCAGGGGCCAGTTAGCGAAGATGACTTGCGGTAGTAAAGGTTTTTAGAATTTATATCAGAGAACAGCAGATAATACGTTGAGCCTATTTTGAAAATCTCTGGGGTTTCCAGCATGAAATAATTATCAAAACCACCGTCGTACAAAACGCCCTCATAGGCCCAACTGGTTAGGTTACTTGAGGTATAGTAAGCGACAACGCCTTTCCAGGTTCCTCCAACATTTTTCCGGGCAGCAATAATCATGTAATACTTCGAGCTTGCCTCATCGTAAAAAACATAAGGGTCGCGGAAGTTATCGTTTGTATCATAACCCTGGCCAACGGGGGCATAAATGGTAGTAAAAGACGTATTTTTTGTAAAGTTTGAGTTTAGCGAGGATGATGTAGCCAGCATAATACCCTCTTTGGTTGTTACACAGGATGAAGGATAATTAGGATTATGGCCAGTATAAAAAGCGTAATATATTGAGTTTGCCTTTATAATTGAGCCTGTGCCCAAAGCGTAATCCTGACTGCATGGTTGATTACTACAACTCAAAATCTCGCCTGCCGAAAGGCTTGAATACGCATAAAAATTATTCGTTTTTAAGCCATACCAGGGGTGCCTTCTATGGCTGGCATCATTCCAGATATCCTTTAAAAAGAATATATTAAACTCATTAGACTCGCTATCGAAATAGGGCATTACGTCACCGATGCGAACCGCATCATCTGTAAGCCTGTAAATACTATAATCTGTTTGCTCAAATTGAGCTATACAGTTTAATGTGTTTGCCGGTGGCGGATTATTGGCAGTGTCATTTTTCACATCCCCTTTTTCTGATTTGCAGCCCAACAAAGCCGTGGCAGCACTAATACCGGCAACCAGAATTCCCCTCAAAATAGATAGTTTCATTTTTGTGATTAGTTTATCTGTAAGGGGCCTCTAAAAACTCCATATATCCCCTTCTCTTTTGAAGGCCTGTGCCGATTCTTCGGTGCCAGATAGGAATGAGGCTAAAAAAGTAATTTTTTAGAGGTTCCCCGTAGCTGGTTTCAGCCACTGGAAGTCTTACCAATACAGCGGTAAAATTCGTAAGTGCCAAATTATAGCTATACGCCTTATCTGGACTTAAAAATTATATCAAATGCTTTCAAAATTATATCTGACGAGAGAATATGCCTTTCTAATGCACTGATAGAGGATTTTTATGAGACTATTCTATTAAGCCAAGAGAAAGAAGTTGCAAAAAAGCCCTGAGTTGATATTAAAGTTGTGTGTGTGTGTGTGTGTGTGTGTGTGTGTGTTGGAACTTGACGCACTTTCCAAGCCTTCTTATTTATCTTTTACACATCTAAACCCTAGGTGCTCCATGCTACTATCCTCAGTACTTTTCATTCGGCGTGCCACACGATAGCCAGAACAGTAAGAATCATTGCAAAGGAACGAGCCCCCTCTCATTACCCGCTTTGAAGCCGATGGCTCGTCAGGGTCGAAGCTACTCGAAGGGCCTTTTGGATTAGTAGCGCCTTTTTTAACCTCTTGGTAATACTTGCTATGATACAAATCCGCACACCATTCCCAAACGTTGCCGGCAATATCATAAATACCATAGCCGTTTGGCTGGAAAGATTTTACAGGAGCGGTGGTATAAAATTTATCTACAAGAGTATTTTTGTCAGGAAAATGCCCTTGCCAGAAGTTGATTTTAGGGCTTCCAGAGTTTACAGACTCATTTCCCCATGGATAAATATCATTTTTCAACCCTCCCCGTGCTGCATATTCCCATTCAGCCTCTGTAGGCAAACGTTTGCCCGCCCACTTAGCATAAGCCTGGGCATCCAACCATGAAATATGTACTACAGGATAATTTTCTTTATCCTTAATATCGCTGGCAGGGCCTTGGGGGTGCTCCCAGTCGGCACCGGCTTTCCACTCCCACCATTGCGAGTAATCAGTTAAAGAAACGGGTGTTTTTGGAGCTTTAAAAACCAAAGATGATGCCACCAGCACACTTTCGTCCGGTTTAGGTGTTCCAGGAGGCAATTGTTTTTTCAGTTCTTCCCAGTCTGGCTTTTTTTGAGCAATGGTAACATAACCCGTTGCTTTAACAAACTCGGCAAACTGGGCATTAGTCACTTCGGTTTCATCAATCCAGAAGCCATTCAGTTTCACTTTGTGTTTTGGATATTCATCATCCGCAGCCTGATTATTGTCGCCGCCTTGATCAAACTCTCCGGCAGGCACCCAAACCATTCCACGATGCTTGCTATCTTTTATAACCCTGGTTTCATGCTTCTCATTTTCTATGGAATCTGTCGTATTCCCAAAATCTTGCTTTGCATTCTGACTGCATGCTATCGCTACAACACAGTAAAGTGTTATAAAAATCTTATTTGAATTGTTGATAAACTTTATCATTGATTAAAATTCTCTTCGCCAAACACACTTGCCGGAAGCTTCAATTTCTTTGTCTTTATTAGGTGTATAAAGTTACATAAACCCTTGCAGGTATGGTTGAACTAAAAGCCTTCTTAGATTGTAATCTTTCAGCAACCGCCCAAAGGGTGCCAATAACTGCCGCAATTCTTTATTTCAACTCAGATTAAAAAATTGCACTAGTATCTGCAAACTTTACTTTAAGGAAAGTATTTATATACATATACTAGAACGGGCTCTCAGAAGCCCCCATCTTACATCTTAGAACTATGGAATTGAAAGTATTAGTGATTGATGATGACGAAATATTTCTTTTATTGCATGATTGCAATGTTACAGACAGCGGCCTGGCTCCTTCAACTATTGGATTTGAAGAGGCAGAAAAAGCGCTTGAGTATTTAGACGCCGAGCATAACAAAGATGATTATTACCTAATATTACTAGATATAAACATGCCTGTAATGAATGGATGGCAGTTTCTGGACGCCGTTGAGCAGAGGCCTTATTCCGATCAGATTTTTGTTATCATAGTAACCTCATCAATTGATTATGAAGACCGGATTAAGGCCCAGAATTATTCGCACGTAATTGATTATGTCGAAAAGCCACTTAATATTGAAACCTGCGAACGGATTAGGCAAATTTCATTAATCAACGACATTATTAACAGTTGATGTAGCCGAGTCGCCGTCTGAATGTTTCATATTAAATACAGTTTCGGTTTTATCCACAATGGATCTTATTATATCATCCAGTTCAACAGCAGAATTAAATAGATGATTTAACAGGTCTGGCTTAACCACTCCTGCCTCGTAATTCTTTTTAGTCATTTCTATTAAACCCATTATACGCGATAATGGCGCCCTAACTATGTGCGATTGGATCCATGCTATCTCATTTAGCCGAGCATTTCTGTCTTCGATCTCCTTGATATGTTTTCTTCTTTCACTGATGTCCTTAAACGACCAAACTCTCCCTACAAATTGATTATTAAGAATAAGCGCATTCGAATAGCGCTCATACACCCGGCCATTGTTTAACTGCAAAATATCAAGGCTGGAGCTTGTTGAATCATTAAGCTCATTTTGATTAGTACTGAGCCCTTCGGAGCCAACTACCTGCGAATTTAGATATCCCAGAATGTCACCATTTCCATCCATAAGCTCCGATGGAATATCCCACAGTTCGATAAAACGATTGTTAAAGTTTATAACATTATTGTCATTATCTACTGCCAAAATTCCATTGTCGGTTGAGTCAAGAATGCCTTTAAGGTAAATTTCATTTTTCCGCATGGCAGCTTCAGCAGTTTTTTCCTCGGTAAGGTCATGAGAAACCCCATTTAAACTCGCCACCTTACCCTTGTGAAACCTAAATTGTCCTTGCGTATGTATGTGCCTTACTGCGCCATCTTTTCTTATAATTCGGTGGTGAAAAGAGAAATTTCTTAATTTTTCCATGGACTGTTTAGTGGTCTCCTTTACTTCCTCCAGGTCTTCTGGATGAACAAATGCTAGCCAGGAGTCGTAAGTTTGAAGATTTTCTGAAACAGGCACCCCATGTATTTTGCAAGTTTCTTCAGACCAGGTACATAACCCGGTGCTTAGGTTCAATTGCCAGTTACCAACATGCGCTATTGCCTGCGCCTCTTTTAGCAACGCTTCGCTATGAGCCAATTTTTCTTCAGCCTCTTTTCTTTGCTTTTCTTTTTCAAAGCCATCAAGCGCAAACGAAATATTTCCGAGTACTTCTTCAAGCAATTTAATCTCTTCAAAATCGAAAAAATTAGTCTCTCCAGAATACAGGCTAAAGATTCCATAAAGGACATCATTCTTCTTCATTGGAAGCATGATGCAGGAACCAAAGCCACGAGTAGACGCAAATGACCTCGAATTTGCCATCATTGGATCCCTCTCAATATCATTGCAGACATAATAAGAGCCTACCTTAACAACATATTCTTTCGGCCCGTTATTCTCGTATGATACATCAGTAAATCTTTCAATATCACCTTCCTTAGCCCCGCATTCTTCTACCAGGTTTATCTTTTTTTGCTCTAAATTAACCTCTCCTACCCAGGCCATCCCAAATTTTCCGGTTGTTACAGCAATACTGCACACTTCCCTAAACACGGTACGTTCATCAACTGCATGTATAATACTTTGGTTCACCTGGCTAATAAAGGCGTACAAGCGATGGGCTTTGATTATTTTCTCCTCAGCTTTTTTTGTTGCCGTTACGTCCTGAATAAAGCCAGTAATCATTACCGCTTCCTTCTTCTCATTGCTTCTAACCCATAGCTCTGAGTGTATAAATTTTATCCTGGTGCGCGATTCGTTTACAATCTTATAATCGAGCTGTATAGAAGCCGGCGACTTCATTATATTGCCAAAAGCATCCCTAACCCGTTCAAAATCTTTTTTATGGACCCGGCTTAACAGGTTTATTAAGGATGGCTCTGTTTCTGCAGGTGTGTAATCAAGAATTTCATAAAGCTGTTCAGACCATTGCTCGCTGTTGTTAAGCAGGTTTATCTTAAAACTTCCGATGTTGGCCAGATGCTCAGTTTCTTTCAATAAAGCCTCATTTGCTATAATTTCTTCCAGAAATTTTTGATGCATGGCTTCCAGCTGCTTCTTCTCCATAGCCTGCAAAACAGCATTAGGAAGACGTTCGAGCCGATCTTTAAGAATATAATCATCCGCCCCATGCTTCATCACATCAACAGCAAACTCTTCAGATATAGTTGCAGTAATGAGGATGAACGGAATATTCAGCTTTCTTTCCTTTAAAATGGAAAGAGCCCCAAAAGAGTCAAACGATGGCAGAGAATGGTCTGAAAGAACAATATCTGGCACCTGGCTATCCAAAGCAGCCTCAAAGCCTTCGCGGGTTTCTACCAGCCTAAGGTCGAACTCGAAATTGCCTTTACGTAATATACGTTCAATTAGGCCAGCGTCAGAAGGCAGGTCTTCCAGGTGGAGTATATTAATTACTTTGTTCATCCTTATTATTTAGGTTTATATAGGATTTGGGTTTATATAGGCGAATGATTTAGAAGCAGCCAGTAAAAGCCTAAATCAGAAACGGCCTTTAAAAAGCTATCGAACTCTACTGGTTTTACGATGTAGCTGTTTGCGCCCAAAGCATAACACTTTTCAACGTCGGGATGTTCTTTCGAAGACGTTAAAATTACTACCGGGATAGTATTGGTTAGTTCTTCCGATTTAATTTTTTCAAGCACTTCAAGCCCGTTAACTTTGGGCATTTTAAGGTCAAGCAAAATTACTTTCGGCTTATTACTAATTGTATCTCTATGCTTAAATTCGCCTATACCAAACAAAAAATCAAGCGCAGCAGCTCCGTCCTTTAGGTGCAGTATATTGTTTGCCATGTTATGTTTGCGCAATGCCCTTATCGTTAACTCGGCATCGTTTAGGTTATCTTCAACCAGAAGAATTTCTATCTCATTTCCTTTTTCCATGAATTATGTACTTTTATTATCAGGCAAACTAAAATAAAATGTAGCGCCTTTGTTTATCTCCCCATTAGCCCACACTCTTCCCCCATGCTTTGTTATTATACGCTTTACCAGCGCAAGCCCCACACCTGTACCTTCAAACTCTTCATTGGAATGCAAGCGTTGAAATACTCCAAATAACTTATCTACGTACAGGTTGTTGAAACCCGCGCCGTTATCCTTCACTTCATAAACAACTTCTCCGTCTTCTTTATATGATTTTACTTCCACCACCGGACTTTCAACACCTGCGGAATATTTAATTGCATTGGATAACAGGTTTACCATCACCTGGTTTATCAAAGAGCGGTCGGCCACCAAAGGATTAAGCGGATGGATTATTACCTTGGCCCGGTGAGGCGTTGTTTTCTCAATGTCATCCTTTACCGATTTAACAAGCCCATTCATATCAACATAAGACTTCATTATGTCTTTGCGGCCCAACCGGGAAAAAGAAAGCAAATCGTCAATTAAAAGGCCCATTCGCTTGGCGTTATCCTGAACCACGGTAAGCAACCTCCGGCCTTCATCATCCAGAACCGTCCCAAAATCTTCTTCCAGGATTTTTGCATAACCATTTACGGCTCTGAGAGGGGCCCGCAAATCATGCGATACCGAATATGAAAAGGATTCCAGCTCTTTATTTGCTTCTGCCAGCTGCATGGTGCGCTCTTCCACCTTTTGCTCCAATTTTTGGTTAAAGGATACAATCTCCTGATTCTGGCTCTGAATACGTTCCAGCATCTGGTTAAAGTCATCAGCGAGAAAGCCAATTTCGTCCTCACCAAATTTGGGGGCTCTTAGAGAATAATCCTGCTTTGATGATACTGCCTGGGCAGTTTCGGCAAGAGAAAGTATAGGGTCGGAGATGCCCTTTTGCAGAATTCGGGAAAGAAAATAGGCTAATAAAATGCACACCGCAACCACCAGAACTGCAATCTGCCCATATAGCATAAAACGAGCATACACTGCATCCATATTTGACCTTAAGTAGAGCGAACCTAGTTGCTTGTTGGACTGCATTACCGGCAAAAAACCGTGCAGGTAACCGTTCTCAAAAAAGAACTCTTTCTTAGCAGAAGCACTTGGAAGGCTGTTTAATGCTAAACGATCAGGATAGTGGGCAAATAAATTTCCTTCTTCATCGTAAAGTCCAGCTGCTACAACATGAGGCTCGGCATCCAGCGCAGCCAAAATTTGATTGGCATCATCCTGGCTATCGAAAGCCAGAGCCGCAGTACTGTTATCTGCAATAATTTCACCAAGTGTAGAAAGCTGGCTAATCATGTGTTTCCGAAAGGTGAAATATTCATAGGCAATAAAGGCAGCACACGTCAATAGCAATACAGCGCCGCTTATTAGCAAAATAACGGCCATTAACTTTTGTCGAATTGGTGTGTTTTTTAATATCATTACCGGTTTCGGGTTATTCTGATAAACGAAGCAGCTTTGAACTGATAGTTAAGCCGGAAGCCTTTGCCATTTCCGAATTGATTAAAAGCCTGATTTTATTGCTTTTGGTTAAAAATTGAATCATGCCACCATCTTGAATAAAAGTTGAAGCATCGCTCACAGTGAGGACACTTCGGCTCTTTAACTGAGATAACACTTTTTTTAGGTCGGTTGTCTTGGGTTGGTTTACAAAAAGAATATGGCAGCCTTCTGCGTCTTCTACTTTAGAATAATACTTTACCACAAGCGGATGCCCACTTATTTTCTCACCATGAACGGTCTCACTCAGATAAGTACCAAAGGGATTTTTACCAAATACGCCAATAATCAAAGGCGATTCAGCTTCATTAAAAGAATTAGCAGGCCACTCTACAAACTGGGTAAAATTGTATAAAAAAACAGCCTTAATCTGGTACTCCTTAGAAGGGACGGCCCTTGGCTGCACCATGCCAACAGTTAGTAAAACGAAGGACAACCCAATCAAACATCTGACGGGACTTTTCAAGCTACACGATAACCTATGCTTTATACTTTCTAGTACCGCCATGTCGCCCTCCCATAAAAACTGCTAGCAATTTTGATCCCTGCAAACTCTATATGCCTGTGCTTTAAAAGATTTTGGACAACGGACGAGACTTCAAGTTTGTTTTTGTAATGCCCTGCCAACCGCACATCCATTAAATAATTAACCGGTGCTCTTTTGTAATACTGAGTAACTGATAACGAATCAAGCCTGCGCATTAAATCCGCCTGGAACTTGCCCCTCTCTGGCAGCAGGTTGTGGACGTCCCAAAAAACGCCCGGAAATGGTGGACTGTAAACGAAACGGCCATTGATCATCACCAATAGTTTATTGAAATAAATTGAATTAAATCCCAGCGCACTTACAATCCAACGTTGCGAACCTAGCCACGCTAGCTGTAAATTTGATACTATAAGCAATGCTTCAGCAATGCTTGTAGAAGCCAAACGCTGAATGTTTTGCTGGGTATTTACCTGTATAGCTGAAGCCACTTTTCGGAGCTTTCGTCTTAGCCACGCCCATTGATCAGGGCAAATATTAGATATCTCCATAAGGACTCGCTTTAAAGCATGCAAGCACCACCCAACAGCCATTACTATCTAATATTCAGCCAATTACAAATCAGACTCCTTTTAGGATACTTCCTTACATGCTTGTCTTTTAATTTACAACACTTGGTGAAAAAAGTTTTACAACGTGGAAAGTATTTATTGCCGCAAACAAAACCAGTAACAACAATAACAATTTATTAACCTTACTAATATCGCTTAATTCGCACAGTGAAACCTATAATTTATATGGCTGGGGCTGCAACGAACATCATCCCATATCTTTAAATAAACCTACGATGTAACAACGAGAGTACCTCTAGACCATTTTCATTTTGGGACAAAATAAACTTCATAAAAAACTGAAATTCAAAAACTTAGCACATTAATCAATTTCACATATTCAACTCTTATTGCAGCATTTATCGTCCTTTCCTCCTTGCATAATAGTTACGTTATTTCTGTCAATAAGTTCAAAAAGCAAGAGAAAAATTTCCTTAGAGTATAAAAGTTAAACATAAGTGTCTATCATACAACCTACTCCAAGAATTAGACTATTATAAACCAATTTAACTCTTAATTCTATGAGGAAAATTTTACTTCGTCAGCTCAAGCTGATTTCGAAAGAAAATCTGATCATCATTTTTTTGGGTGTGCTTGTATTAATGAGCCCCAAAAGATCGAATGCTCAAACCTTTGTTCACCCGGGTATACCTTTTACCCAAGCAGATCTCAATCAGTTGAAAGCGAATATTACCCAGGAACCCTGGCTTTCGGCTTACAATGCTCTCGCTAATGATTCGAGATCAAAACTCAGCTACTCCATGCAGGGGCCTTTTGCTACGGTAACCCGTGCGCCGAATTTAAACAACACCCAATGGAAGAGCGACATGGAGGCAATTCACAACCTAACCTTTATGTATGTTTTTACCTCGGATAGTGCTTATGCCCGTAAAGCAACCAATATGCTGGATGCATGGGCGGTTACCAACACTGTGTGGGGAGGGAATGAAAGCATGCTAGACATTGGAGATTATGTGCCTTATTTTGTAACAGCAGCGGATATTCTTAAAAGTACCTTTCCGGGATGGTCGGCAGCTAATACGGACCATGTAAGAAATTATTTTGAGAATGTAATTTACCCAACCTCATGGGTACCCAACCCCTTGAGGGACCATAATAAGGGCGCCATCCAGCTGGAGATAGCCCTGAGTGTGGCAGCGTTCTTAGACGATCCTGTAAAATGGCAACAGGCCATAGAAGTATATCGTATGGATGCCGGAGGCGGCCTGCGTAACAGCTTACCCAACGGAGAAGTGGGAGATACCGGTCGTGATGACCACTGGTTTGTACAAGCTCAGGCCCTTGCCTGGGGCGCAGAAGTAGCCTGGAAGCAAGGTGTGGATGTATTTGCTGAATTTGATAATCGCCTGCTTGCTATAGGTGAACTTTACAATAAGTATAGTATCCTACCGGCTGGAAGTATTTCTTTTATTCCTTTCGGGGGATATTCAGCTTATTATACCAATTGGGGGATCAACCCTGGTGTCCGCCATCAGCACCCTTTTAACAATATCATTGAAAATGCCTACTCGCGCCGTAAAGGTATTTCTACTCCATATACCAGCCAAATGCGTGGTTTGGTAGGAGAGGGGAAATGGTCGTTTTTATATTTAAAATCCTCAGATAATTCAACGGCCACATCATTAACACCAATTGTTTACCCTGCAGATTTAGCCCAGCCGGTAAGCAACCTGACTAACCTCGATATTGGTACTCCAGGGCTATCCGGAAGTGCCACATATAACAATGGACAGTGGACTATAAATGGGGCTGGTAATTCGCTCAGCAATGCGGTGAACTTTACCTTTAAAAAGGTAAGCGGCGATGTAGGGATGATTGTTAAAGTAGAAAGCACTTCGCTAAGTTCATCAGGCTGCGGCTTAATGCTGCGGGAATCTTTAGCTCCTAATTCCCGCTATGTAGCCATTAATATTGCTGCAACCGGTGGAGTAAGCTCTTCGCATTATAAACCAAAAATTCCATGGTGGTTTAAGCTGGAACGTGTAGGCGACAGGATATTCACCTATCATTCGCAAGATGGCGTCAAC
>Ga0307408_100001290_pt1 | contig 18768 bp, 11 predicted proteins | sample 322Cmetagenome_FD_202116 | JGI IMG/M metagenome (GOLD analysis project Ga0307408, IMG submission 202116) | Maize rhizosphere microbial communities from greenhouse at UC Davis, California, United States - 322HYB-C-3 | ecosystem: Host-associated > Plants > Roots > Rhizosphere > Soil | place... | reverse complement strand
CCCCTTGCTCACCCGAGGGGTTGACCGAAGCACTGGCACCGTTGGGAAATGTAGTAGGCGAGGTTGCAGTAAAGGTTAGCGGGCTAGCGCTGATATTTTTTACTTTTAGCGGCAAATGGGCCGACCAACTTGGCTGAGTTAAATCCACCGCCCCCGCCGACAAGAGTGCCGGGCTCACGAGTAGCTTGGCATTCGCCGCTTGCGCCAAATCCATCAACCCGGCACCTTGGGTAAATACATCCTGCCCAAGCCCTTTACTGGTATTGACCAACAGGGTTTTGAGCTCAGCGGGCGACAGTGTGGGATGGAGTTGTTTCAGAAGTGCAACACCACCCGCCACGTGTGGTGTTGCCATACTGGTTCCACTTAAACGCACGTAACTGCCACCGGGTTTGGCTGAATTGATCTCAACACCGGGTGCCACCAACTCCGGTTTTACATAAGACTTGCCGGAGATCGGACCACGCGAGCTAAACCCGGCGATAGCGCCATTATTGTCACTGGCACCCACCGTCAACACCTGCTCGGCATTGCCCGGTGAACCTATGGTGGAATAGGAGCTGCCGCTATTGCCAGCCGCAACCACTACCACTACCCCTGCAGCCATGGCGTTGTTTGCGGCTTCCGAGATAGGCGAGTCGGGCGCACCCGACCCACCCAAGCTCATATTCACTATGTCGATCTGATCATCCGTCAGCGGATTACCATCGGGATCAACCGCTTTTTCCAGAGCAGCCACAATACTGCTTTCCATGCCCCAGCCTTGATCGCTCAAGACTTTATAGGCATAGAGAGTGACATCTGGGGCTACGCCGGTCAGCGCCCCTTTGGCGGCGATAATGCCCGCCACATGGGTGCCGTGGCCGTGCTTATCGATAGGATTGGTGGCATCCTCACCTTCAATAAAATTATACCCCCCCGCCACTTTACAACCGGTGCCGATGCAGCCACCCAAATCGGGATGCGTGTAATCAATCCCGGTATCCAGCACCGCCACTGTCACTCCTTGGCCGGTGATATTGCGCGACTGTCCATCGCGCATTGCCCAGAGTTGCGGCGCCTTCGTGATGCCCACGCTCTCGGCCAGAAAGGCTTTTACTTGGCTATCTGGATAAACCGCCGCCACTTGCGGTAAACGGCGAATCTGCTCAATGCTATTCGCCTCAGCAGTAATACTGATGGTATTGGTCAACTGCGTAAATTGGCCATGCACCTGCTGCACCAACTTCTGCTTGCGCAATTCACCCAACAGCTGGTGCTGGCTTTTTTGTAAACGCAACAGCTGGCTTTGGGTAGATTTACCCAGCTGCTGTTGCTGCACACGCGACAACTTGCCCGTCACGCGCATTTGCTCGCGCTGCTGCTTGAGATAAGGCCTGACCGCCTGATCTTTTAAACGCACCAGCAACCGCTGCGGCTGGGTGCGGTCAAGAGTTTGGATTTGCAGTTGCCCACTTGGATTACTGATACTCACCGCGCCACCAGCCGGTAATGCAAATGACTGGGGTTCGCTGTTGTCGAGTTGATTGTCGAGCTGATCGCCCGACTGATTGTGTTGCTGATGAATCTGGATAACTTGCCGGGGGGGTTGATTCGCCTGAGTCGGGTGCACCAGTGCGCATAACGCCAGTGCTACCACACTGGCTGACAATGTCCGTGGGAACATAACATCTCCATGATTTTTTATGATGGGTTTTCAGTGCCGCTGTCGAGCAGGCGTTTTACCACTTTGTCGCCAAACTGATCAACTTTTATCTAAGCAGTGATAGACAAGTGTAGCCGCTGGAAGCACAGCTATAGCGATAAAAAACGCCGTCATGGCGACGGCGTTTAATAAGGGCAGGTTGACCGAAATGGATTGCGTTAATTCAAGCGCTTTGGATCAAACACAATCTTATCGCCCAACAATTTTCCGTGGATAATCGCGCCGGGGATAAACTTACCGGCGAGGATGTCCTGCGCCAGCGGGTTTTCAATCAGCTGTTGGATAGCGCGTTTTAAGGGGCGCGCGCCGTAGACAGGATCAAAGCCCACACTCGCCAATTTATCCATCACCTCACCCTCCAACTCCAGGCTAAGGTCGCGCTCAGCCAAACGTTTCCTTAACAATTCCAACTGGATATCGGCAATACCGCGAATTTGTTCGCGCCCGAGCGGGTGGAACACCACCACTTCATCGATACGGTTGATAAATTCCGGACGGAAATGACCGCCGACCACTTCCATCACTGCATCTTTCATCGCGTTGTAGCGATTCTCATTGTTGAGTGAATTGTTCATGTCGTCATTCACAAAACTATCGAAGCTCACCGTATCGAAAGATTTATCTTCCGCTAATTCCTGGATGCGATCCGAACCTAAATTTGAGGTCATCACAATCACGGTATTGCGAAAATCCACCGTGCGCCCCTGACCGTCAGTCAAGCGTCCATCGTCCAATACTTGCAACAAAATATTGAACACATCGGGATGCGCTTTTTCAATTTCATCGAGCAAAATCACCGAGTAGGGTTTGCGGCGCACGGTCTCGGTGAGGTAGCCGCCCTCTTCATAACCCACATAACCCGGTGGTGCGCCGATCAAACGGGCGACTGAATGTTTTTCCATAAATTCCGACATATCGATACGCACCATGGCATCGGTGGTATCAAATAAAAATTCGGCAAGGGATTTACACAGTTCGGTTTTACCGACACCGGTTGGCCCTAAAAATAAAAATGAACCATTGGGACGATTGGCATCAGACAAACCAGCGCGCGAACGGCGCACCGCATTGGCAACCGCGACCACCGCCTCGTGTTGGCCAATCACACGTTTATGCAGCGACTCTTCCATGCGCAATAATTTTTCGCGCTCGCCCTCCAACATTTTGGATACGGGAATACCAGTCCACTTGGAAACCACTTCAGCAATTTCTTCTTCAGTCACCTTGTTGCGCAGCAGTTTCATCTCCATCATTTCCGCTTGGCCAGCCATATCCAATTGCTTTTCCAACTGCGGAATAATGCCGTATTGCAATTCACTCATGCGCGCCAAATCGCCTTTGCGGCGTTTTTCTTCCATTTCAAAGCGCGCCTGCTCTAACTGGCTTTTAATTTCTTGTGAGCCTTGCAGAGCCGCTTTTTCTGCGCGCCAGATTTCTTCCAGATCATTCAGTTCACGCTCGAACTTATCAATATCCTGATCGAGTTTGGCGAGACGTTTTTTGCTTGCTTCATCTTCATCTTTTTTCACCGCTTCGCGTTCAATTTTGAATTGGATTAAACGGCGCTCAAGGCGATCCATCTCCTCCGGTTTGGAATCAATTTCCATGCGGATACGGCTGGCGGCCTCGTCGATTAAATCAATTGCTTTATCGGGCAATTGCCGGTCAGTGATATAGCGCTGGGATAATTTTGCGGCGGCGATAATCGCCGAGTCGGTAATATCCACACCGTGGTGAACTTCATAGCGCTCTTTCAAACCGCGCAAAATGGCGATGGTGTCAGACTCATTGGGTTCATCGACCAATACTTTCTGGAAGCGGCGCTCCAGCGCTGCATCTTTTTCAATATATTTGCGATACTCATCGAGCGTAGTGGCGCCCACGCAATGCAATTCACCGCGCGACAGCGCCGGTTTAAGCATATTGCCTGCATCCATTGCGCCCTCGCCTTTACCGGCACCGACCATGGTATGCAGTTCGTCGATAAATAAAATAATGCGGCCTTCCTGCTTGCTCAATTCGTTAATAACAGATTTCAACCGCTCTTCAAATTCGCCGCGAAATTTTGCACCGGCGAGCAGCCCACCCAAATCGAGCGACAAGAGTCGTTTGTCTTTTAAACCTTCTGGTACCTCACCGTTGACAATACGCTGCGCAAGCCCTTCCACAATCGCAGTTTTACCCACGCCGGGTTCACCAATCAGGACGGGATTATTTTTGCTGCGACGCTGCAACACTTGGATAGTGCGGCGAATTTCATCATCGCGGCCAATCACCGGATCAAGCTTGCCCGCCTCCGCGCGCGCGGTTAAATCGACGGTATATTTTTCCAGTGCCTGGCGGTTGCCTTCGGAATCAGCGTCATCCACATTTTCGCCGCCGCGCACTTTTTGGATGCCTTGCAGCAGGCGCTGGGCATTGCCAAATTTTTTCAAAATATCCGGCACTGCACCTTGCATTTCGGTCATCAACACCACCAGCACTGAATCGCTGGAGACAAATTTGTCGCCGGTTTTTTGCGCGTGGCGATCAGCGAGGTTGAGCAGGCGCACCATGTCGGGCGACATAGTGACTTCGCCAGTCGGGTTTTTAATTTGCGGTAAATTTTCAACGTATTCATTGAGCGCAGTGCGCAATCCGGCGACATCAAACCCCGCCTGGTTCAACAACAGGCGCACGCTGGCCGCACCTTTCTGGTCGATCATCGCGAGCAATAAATGGGCGGGGTCCAGTTGGCTGTGATCCTGCCCCAACGCGATGGATTGGGCATCGGAAAGCGCAACTTGCAATTGGTTGGTTAAACGGTCGATACGCATGGGTTACCTCAAGCGATGTGTTTCTCGGTTGAAGCAGAGGTGGGGCGTGTGGGAGGTGATTTCAAGCAGGCCAATCGCCTGCTTGTTATCTTTGCCGGGAATAAATAGCGCTTTTTGCGCTAGATCAATTTTGCGGGCTAGCGGGAACCACTGCAGTACGCACTGTTTCGCGCACATCAAAAAACTTGATCGACATAGGATAATTTTTAATAACGCCTTTGTTGGCATCCATCGCGCCCATGATGGTAAACACGATCGAACACACAAAGAGTATCGCCATCAGGAAAAATCCAACCACGATAAAACACAGTACCAAACTAACCAGGAAATAAATGAGCGAGCTGAATACCCAGTTCATAACGACCTTGCCCTGCTCGTTGACATAGGGATCTTCTTTTTTGGATTGCCACATAATCAACGGGACGATAAGCCCCAAAAACGGAAACAACCAGGAGCAGAATTGGGTGAGGTGCAGCACCATCGCGTAATCATAATTGTTGGTTTGCATTATGGTGTGTGGCTGCGGCGCGGATGCGGCCTGCTGCGGTTGGGCTCCGAGGATGCGCTCCTTGGCCTGCTGGTACTCTTCTTCACTGATGAGGCCCTTTTGTTTCAGGTCATTCAGTTTTTCAATTTGGTCGAGATCCATAATGATTCCTTGTGAGTGTTGGTAAAAGGTACGGCGCAACTGATTGGATGTTAATAATGCCTGTTTGGATGCAGGCAGCACAAAAAAATTATTCCAGCCAAATCAAGCTCGCCATACGCCCGGTTACTTTGTCGCGGCGATAGGAGTAAAAGCGGGTTTCATCGGCACAGGCACAGTCATTGCCACCGTAAATAGCGGTCACGCCCAAGGCATTTAATTCAGCACGGGCGAGTGCATAAATGTCGGCATAAAAATGCAGCGGGCGCTGCGCAGAGATAAATGCGCTAGCAATCGCGTCAGCGTGTTGCTGGCTTCGTGCCGCTTTAAAAAAGGCTTCGAGCACATCCACCCCCACCTCAAAGTGCGGCTGGGAAATCGCGGGGCCGAGGTAGGCGAGGATATCGCCGGGATTAGCGCTGAATTTTTGCAGGCCGCGCGCGCATATCCCTTTTGCCAAACTGCGCCAGCCGCAATGTAGTGCGGCAACCTGGGTGCCCTGTTTATCGCATAACAAAACCGGCAGACAATCAGCCGTCATTACCAAACAAGAGTGACCAGATTGATTGCTATAACTGCCATCCGCGGTGCGCACAACGCCATCGGTTTTGGCATTGACGACTTTTACACCGTGGACCTGTGCGAGCCACTGCGGTGTATGTTGCAATCCCAAGTGCGCAGATAGCTGCGCGCGATTGGCAGCGACATGCTCGGGGTTATCGCCCACATGCAACCCCAGATTATTGCTAACGTAGGGCGGCAGACTGATACCACCCGCACGGGTGGTGATATAGCTGCGCACATTGGCGGGGGCGGGCCAGTCAGGCGTAATGCCTTGCAGCCTAGTCATCAACAAGGGTGAACCCGGTATTAAGCGCATCAAGCAGGTTTTTAAAATCCTCCGGCAAAGGCGCGGTCCACTCGGTGTATTCACCGGTGCCGGGGTGTTCCAAGCCTAATTTAAAGGCATGCAACGCTTGGCGAGGGAAGCTTTTGAGGGTGTCGATCAAATGCTGGTTGGCGCCCTTGGGGATCTTGAAGCGGTTGCCGTAGGTTTGGTCACCCACCAGCGGATGGCCGATATGTGCCATGTGCACGCGGATTTGGTGGGTGCGCCCGGTCTCAAGCTTCACGCGGATATGGGTATGGCTGGGATAGCGTTTGGCCACGCGGTAGTGCGTCACCGCGCGTTTACCGCCTGCGCTTAACACCGCCATCAACTTGCGCTGGATCGGGTGGCGCCCCATGGGTGCGTCCACTGTGCCACCGCCGGTCATAGCGCCCACGGCAACCGCTTCATACTCGCGGCTGACGGTGCGGTCGGCCAATTGCTCGACCAAATCGGTATGTGCCTCCAGCGTTTTGGCAATCACCATCAAACCGGTAGTCTCTTTGTCGAGGCGATGCACTATACCCGCGCGCGGCAAATTGATCAGCCCCGGAATATGGTTGAGCAATGCATTGACCAGTGTACCTGTGTAGTTGCCTGCCGCCGGATGAACCACTAAGCCCGCCTGCTTGTTGATGATAATCAGGTCGTCATCTTCATGGACTATATCCAGCGTAATCTCTTCCGGCTCCCAATCCCCCTGGGCTTCCAGCTCCGCCTTGAGCTCCAGCACTTCACCGCCGATCAACTTGTCTTTCGGCTTGGCTTTGCGGCCATCGACTTTGAGCTGGCCGTCTTTAATCCAGCTCGACAAACGCGAGCGGGAGAAGTCAGGGAACAACTCGGAGGCGATCTGGTCGAAGCGCATGCCGCTCATCTGGATGGGCACTTGCGCGCTCAGGTCAAAAACGTCTTTCATTAAAAAACCTCTAGTGATTGTTTCTGGCTGTGAATGATTTGCCAAAAACCGGAAATTGGGAGCTTTTACTGCTGCCAGATTGGTATCCGCCAAGCTCTGTGTTTAAATACCCTGCCCCGCAAACGGGGTCTATTTTATCGAGATAAGAGTCTATAACCCTATGCGAGTCCTGCCCTGTTTGATGCTCAGCACCCTTGTACTGCTGACTGCCTGCTCCAGCAAAGAGCCCGAATACACCACCGAAGCAGATCTCTACCACGCCGCCGAAGAGCAACTTGAGCGCAGCCAGTGGGAATCGGCGATCAAAAACCTCAACTCGCTCGAAGAAAACTTCCCCTTTGGCACCTATGCTGACCAGGCGCAACTGGAACTGATCTACGCTCACTACAGCTCGGGCGAGGCGGATGCGGCTATTGCCACTGCCAACCGTTTTATCCGCCTTCACCCCCAGCACCGCAATGTGGACTACGCTTACTATATGCTGGGGATGGCGTCCTTTACCAAAGACCAGGGCATGTTTGAACGGGTGATGCCGGTGGACACATCCAAACGCGATCCGGGTGCAGCGCGCGAGTCACTGGCGAATTTTACCCAATTGCTCAATCGCTATCCCGACAGCAATTATGCTGCCGATGCCAAAAAGCGCATGCTGCATCTGCGCAACCACTTGGCGCGCTACGAAATCCATGTCGCCAACTACTATTTTAAACGCGGCGCCTATGTCGCGGCCGTCGGCCGTGGCCGTTATGTGCTGGAAAACTTTCCCCAAGCACCCGCAACCCCCGATGCATTGGCCGTTATGGTACAGGGTTATCACCTGCTAAAGATGCCCGAGCAAGCCAATGAGATGCTGGAAATCCTGAAACTCAACTACGCCGATTATCCCGCGCTCAACAAAAACGGCGAGTTTGACTACGACTACATGTACAACAACGGTAAATCGCCTTGGCTTGCGTACCTGACACTGGGCTTGTTCAGTAAAAATGAAATCACCGGTTTTGATACCCGTGAAATCTACGACCCACAATACAAACCCGCTACCGATGTGGCGCGCGCCGATTGATCAACCCGATGCAACACCCATAAAGGCCGCCTCTGCGGCCTTTATTTTTTGCCAGATCAATCGCCCATCTTCCAACCCGAGGTAATCGGATAGCGGCGATCCCGGCCAAACCCGCGCTGGCTGATGCGAATCCCGATCGGTGCCTGCCGACGCTTGTATTCATTCACATCCACCAAACGCACTACCCGCTCAACCTGCTCGCGTTCAAACCCTTCGGCGATAATCGCTTCAGCGCTGTAATCCTGCTCTACATATAACTCCAGGATGCGGTCGAGGATGTCGTAGGGCGGCAGACTGTCCTCATCTTTCTGGTCCGGCGCCAATTCGGCCGATGGTGGACGAGTGATCACCGTCTCGGGAATCACTTCACCGAGGGTATTGCGGTAGCGCGACAGGGCAAATACCAGGGTTTTGGGCACATCTTTGAGCGCATCAAAGCCGCCCGCCATATCGCCATAAAGTGTGGAGTAACCCACTGCCATTTCACTCTTGTTGCCGGTGGTCAGCACCAAGAAGCCTTTTTTATTGGAAATTGCCATCAGCAATACCCCTCGGCAGCGCGCCTGCAGGTTTTCTTCAGTGGTATCGCGTTTTGTGCCAGCAAATTCATCACTAAGGGCAGCCATAAAGGTTTCGTACATGGGCTCGATACTGATCGAGCTATAGCGCACACCGAGACGCGCCGCTTCATCGGCCGCATCGTTTTTGCTTAAATCAGAGGTGTAGCGGAAGGGCATCATTACCGCTTCTACGCGCTCGGCACCCAGCGCATCCACCGCCATCGCGAGCGTCAACGCCGAATCTATGCCGCCGGACAACCCCAGCACCACACCCTTGAAACGGTTTTTGTTGACGTAATCGCGCATCCCCACCACCAGCGCCTGATACACAGCCGCGATGTTGTCGGGAATAGCCTCCAGCGGCTGCGGTGGAACGCTGACTTGTTGTAGATCCCACTCAACAGAAACCGGGAATTGACCCTCGGCAAAAGAAGGCGCACGAAAGCGGGGTGTACCGGTGTGGTCGATGACAACCGAACCACCATCAAACACCAGTTCATCCTGCCCGCCAACGAGGTTGGTATAGACCACCGGCATCTGGCCTTCGCGCGCTCGCTCGGCGATCACCGCTTCGCGTTCCTGCTGTTTGCCTTGATGGTAGGGTGAGGCATTGAGATTGAGCATCAGTTTGGCGCCAGCGGCTTTAGCCTGCGCCATAGGCTCCGGGAACCAGATATCTTCGCAGACACTCAATGCCGTAGGGATACCCTTGAGATTAAACACACAGGGGCTATCGCCCGCCACGAAATAGCGCTTTTCATCAAATACTTGATAGTTAGGCAAACACTGCTTGGCGTATTCAGCAACCAACTTCCCATCAGCGATGACACCCGCCATGTTATACAGCCGACCATCAGCAACGCGGGGATAACCAATCACCAGTGCGACAGGCAAATTGGCCGCAATCAATTCCTGCAGCGCGCGCTCAACACGCACGGCCAGACTCGGGCGCAGCAATAAATCCTCCGGCGGATAACCCGTTAGGGTCAGCTCGGGGAACACTATGGCATCCACCATACCCTGCGCTAACGCCGTTTGCGCAACAGAGAGCACCTTGGCGGTGTTACCGGGAATATCCCCCACGAGGGTATTAATTTGGGCGAGAATCAACTGTAACTGCGGCATAGGGTTCAAAGGAATGAAGAGTGGAAACAGGGTCGCTGAAAATAAGTCTGGAATCGCATGGCGGAAAGCAGCACAACCGGTGGGAAACTGGCAAAATTAGCCCATCCAATTAGCCTATGCACAACCAGACACCTAAAAAGGATTATAGGCTCCAGGCGAACCAAACACAGGCGCGCATTGTCCGCGATAAAACCTTTTAAAGCCAAGCGGATTTTGCCCGGTTATCCCAAAAGGACACAGCAGAAGATCATGACCTCCAATTTGCTCAACCACCCCCACAGTTACAATCCCTACGATTTACTGCGCATCTACACCTATTACCGCACGCTGCTCGGCAGTGTTTTGCTGTTGATGTTCCAAATAGAGTTCGCGCCTAAAATCCTGGGGAATGATAATCCAGACCTGTTTTTGTACACCTCGGTGGCTTACACCGCCATCAACTTTATGACCCTGATCATCATGTGGCGATTAAAGTATTCCCCCTCGCAGCGCAAACTCTTTGGCTCACTGCTAATCGATGTGATTGCAATTGGCCTATTGATGCACACGAGTGGTGGAGCAGTCAGCGGATTGGGCTATCTATTGCTGATAGCCATTGCAGCAGGCGGGATTATGCTGCGCGAACGGGTTTCATTTTTTCTCGCGGCCATCACCACTGTCGTAGTGATAGGTGAAGGGGCATTTCGCTTTCTGATCATCACCCAGGATAACAAGGCGCTTTTCGCCTCAGGTACACTCAGTGCACTCGCATTCCTCACTGCACTCTTGTTTCAATATCTCACAAAAAAAATACGCCTTTCTTATGCCGAAGCCGAAGCCCAGGCAGCGCAAGCAGCGCATTTGCAAAAACTGGCACAGCTTATTGTGGAAAGGATGCGAACCGGAATATTAGTGCTCAATAAAAACCTGGATATAGAACTGTGCAATCAGGCTGCACTTAAATTGCTCGGCGCGGCAAATGACAGCACTGAAAATTTGCGGCTGGATCGATTCCCTGACCTGTATAAAAAACACCAATCCTGGCAGCGCAATGCAAACGACCATTCGCCCTATCTAAAAATTGACGGCGACACAATTACCGAAGCTAAAGTCAACTTCGCCCATCTGGAGCCAGGCAATACGTCAAATGTTTTGATTTTTTTGGAAGATGTACGCTCACTCAACCAACAAGCACAGCAATTAAAGTTGGCCTCATTAGGGCGATTGACCGCCAGTATTGCCCATGAAATTCGCAACCCACTCGGCGCTATCAGCCACGCAAGCCAATTGTTGGGTGAATCCGACGCACTGCCCGCTAGCGACCATCGGCTGCTGGATATTATTAACAATCACAGCAAGCGTGTTAACCAAATCATTGAAAATATTTTGCAGTTGTCGCGGCGACGTGGCGCCAAACCAGCACAAATTAATTTACAGCAATGGATTCCTGCGTTTGTCGCCGACTACAAAACCAGCAAGAGCAATGGCTATCAATTAAATATTCAAGTGAAAGAAAAAAATATTGGGGATTCACACAGCGATTTTGATTATGACGATACAAGCACCATCCCCCAGTTGGATGCCAAATTTGACACCAGCCAATTACAACAAGTGCTTACCAATTTGTTCGACAATGGCATACGCTATGGCATGAGCCAAACAGGACGCCCCGATTTGCGCATCGAAATTGGTTTGGATATCAATCAGCAGCAACCCTACATTCGGGTAATTGATTACGGCGCTGGTATTAGCGACGACAATAGCAAACACTTATTTGAACCCTTCTTCACCACCGAAAATACCGGTTCAGGATTAGGGTTATACATCTGCAAAGAGTTGTGTGAAGCCAACCAGGCGATTATTTCCTACAAACGCACGGATAAGGGTGAAAGCTGCTTTCACCTGCAATTGGCGCATCCCGAAAAAACATCTTAATAAAAAGCTCACGATATCCAGGAACAACTATGACTCAAAAACGCGCATTAATTATCGATGATGAACCCGATATCCGCGAGCTGCTGGAGATCACACTGGGACGCATGCACATCCACACCGACTCCGCTGAATCTGTGGCAAGTGCAAAACAGTTATTGATGCGCAACCATTATGATTTGTGTTTAACCGATATGCGCCTGCCGGATGGAAAAGGGCTGGAGCTGGTGGAATTAATTCAACACCAATATCCACACTTGCCCGTCGCTGTGATCACAGCCCACGGAAGTATCGATACCGCCATCGAATCCATGAAAGCCGGTGCATTTGATTTTATTTCCAAACCTGTGGATTTACCGACGCTGCGCAAACTGGTCAACACGGCCATCGAATCCAGTCAACTCACGCCACAGCCGCTTGCAAAAGTCAGCCCCATAATCGGCAACTCCAAAGCTATTCAGGATTTAATTCGCAGCATTGAAAAACTCGCACGCTCACAAGCCCCCGTTTATATCAGCGGTGAGTCAGGATCAGGAAAAGAATTAGTGGCGCATTCAATCCACGACTTGGGGCCGCGCGCCAACAAACCATTTATCGCCGTTAACTGCGGCGCGATTCCACGCGAACTGATGGAAAGTGAATTTTTTGGCCATAAAAAGGGAAGCTTTACTGGCGCGCACCAAGACAAAATTGGTTTATTCCAGGCAGCAGAAGGCGGTACTTTATTTTTTGATGAAGTCGCTGATTTACCACTGGACATGCAAGTGAAATTGCTCCGCGCCATTCAGGAAAAATTTGTCCGTCCGGTAGGCGCCGCAGATGAAATCGCTACCGATGTACGCATCCTCTGCGCAACACATAAAAATCTGGAAGTAGAAGTGAAAGAGGGTCGCTTCCGCCAGGATTTATTTTATCGACTGAATGTAATTCAACTTGCCGTCGCCCCACTGCGCGAAAGGCGTGAAGATATCGCGCTGCTGACGCAACACCTGCTGCACAAACTCGCTGCAGATATTGGCCTTAATGCACCCAAACTTTCAGCCGATGCACAGCGCCTGCTGGAAAACTACCACTTCCCCGGCAACGTGCGCGAACTGGAAAACATTTTGGAGCGAGCCTTTACGCTCTGCGATAGCAATCTCATCGATGCACAGGATTTACAGTTACGGGGTCATGACCACACACAGGACAATACCGCCGAAAAAACCTATTCAACAACCAGGACATCGGCACGCACCAACAACGGAGCTGTAGATTACCCCGCGCGCTGTGCAGAATATTCATCACTGGATGAATACTTACAGGATGTTGAAAAAGAAATTCTATGCCATGCACTGGAGCATGCCAAATGGAACAAAACTTTGGCGGCAAAACATTTGGGGATTAGTTTTAGGTCGCTAAGATATAGATTGCAGAAATTGGGATTGGATGATGAGTAAACTTTAAAAATCGCAAATAAAAAAATAGCCTCACGACGAGGCTATTTTTCAAAACAAAAGGCTACCAACACACATCTGGCAATTGCACACCCGTATGTCGTAGCCTCATCTCATTACAACCATCCGTTAAATCTTTAGTCTGCGGCGCCTTAATAGCGGTAGCCAAGAGCTCAAAGGAGGTTGCAGCGACACCGCCCGCGATCGGCGCAATGGTAATGCGATAATAACCCGCACCACGTGTCACTATGCCGTTACCATCAGTTAAATCTGCATACACCGGACAGTTAGCGGTATTATCAAACCTTGCATAGGATGAATAACAGCGCTGCAGGCGCTGGGAAATATCCATGAGTTCCACTTTTGCCTCGGCGCGATTACTTTTACGCACTGATTCCATATAGGAGGGATAGGCAATCGCGGCGATGATACCGACAACTGCAACAACAATCATTAACTCAATCAAAGTAAATCCAATTGTTCGTTTCATTGTTTTTCCCACATTTATTGTACTTGACGCCAGGATTGACGCCCTTCAGTACCGGCATCATATTCCGCTTCAATATTGAGTAAAGTAGCATCAGTACCACTTCCTACAATTGCACCTTTCCCAGCCACGCCCAATTGCCCAAAACCAACATCACCCAAGACTAAAAATTCATTTAATACGCTATCAATAGGCGGTGGATTACCATTCGATCTATCACCTACTGCTTTTACTGCCATCAGCCAGCTGCGACCTCCATATTCACACGCCAACCCAGAAGGAATTAAGGTTGGGAAAATCAACCAATCCTGCAACAACAAAGTTTTAGTCGTAACGCGCTCACCCGGAGTATCGTTAAAGTCAAGATACCAGCCTTTATCGACAGTCCAGTCAGGCGACTGTACCGGTTGAGCCACATCCTGCCTCACCTGCCGCGAGTTGGATGCACCGTATGAAGTATCCAGATCCTTTTGAAACAACATATGGCGCAGCACTATAGATCCCATATCAGCAATTGCATAAAAACTATGCTCAGGGGTTGCTGCATTAGAATTATCCCCTGCATCAAAGTACTTACCAGTGCCAAAATAAACCATGACTTTATTGTCTTTCAGTGGATTCAACCCCAAGGTTGGCGCTGCAGTAATAGGCTGCGGAGTTAAGTTATCATCAATGGCATAAAACAATTTATAGTCCATTTTCCATGAACCTGCCGAATCATCCGATAAGTCAAAACGCCATAAGTTTCCATTAAGATCTCCAGCATAGGCCACCTCAACCTGGCCAACTACATTTGGTAGTAATGCCGGCGCAGACAAACCAGTACCAAATGTCGTATCCAGTATCTTGGTATATCTGGCATCTTTAGGCGCTTCTATATCAACCACAAATAAACTTGAGGTACTGCCACTACTGCTACCATTGCCAAATATCACTGCCCAACGGTCATTTTTCATAGGAACAATTAATGGTTTACCCATCACATAACCAAGCTGGGGGTAATCTACAGCGCTGAGCTCCCAAAGCACTTTAGGAGTCGAGTCCGTAACATCCAATGCATAAACACCGCGCCCACCAGCACCCAAGGTTCCCACAATGATGGTACGCCAGTTGCCATCAATGAACACATCCCCCACGGTAATGGGGCCATCCACAATAAACTGATGCGGATTTGTCTTGGACCCATAATCAGCCTGGGCTGTCAATGCTAACTTTGGAAAGGCGATGCCGGGTATATAGGCGAAAAGCTCCACAAACGTTTTAGTTTTAGCTTTATCTACAGGCGTCTCAAAGGCATGCACAGCCCCATCATTCGACCCAACAAAAACGCGCGGTTTTTTTGCTTTTTTCAGTTTGACGAAGTCACTGTAACTGCTTCCACCGACGGGCAAACGGTTGTAACGAAAGTCCTGAGCGCCTACATAAGCCGGGCTTGAATTGACAATATCACCTAATATTACTCTTTTGATCCCAGTACCACGCTTACGTAATTTATCAATGTCTGTCTCGTAGGTGGCATTTCCCAACAGCCAATCCGCACGTTTTTCTGCTTGCGTGTAACCCGTATCGCCCGTTAGTTTCAACAAATCTTTCTGTGTGGTGGTTAGTGATGCCCAATCAAATGGCCCCAAATTGCCCGCAGCATTAATGGTATAGACAGTTCTGCCGCTGCCGCTTTTAGACATACTTTTAGCATCTGCTGTAGTACCCACTGGTACCGCAGGCAGGTTACCCTCGTCATCAAACTCAAACACATTTAACTCACCAGTCCAGTTCTCGCTGTTAAATTGCGCTTGGAATACATAAGAACCTTCTGATAAGCGAGTCGAGTTTGTTGCTACCGCAGATGCAGAACCTGTCGCTTTAGCAACATCCCTAAAGGCGTCCTCTAATGATTTTTCAAGCTGCCGTGGATCAGTAGCATAATAGTAACTTTCTGGCTTGGCAGTTTTGATAGCTGCAAGCAAATCAGCATCTGTATAGGCATTGCCTTTTGCTTCTTTTACTTCATCTACGAATGCATCGCTATACCCACCCCATTTCGCAGCGTAGTAAAGCGGCGATTCCAGCAGCGAGCCACCATCATTACCGACACTATATGTTTTCAAGTTTTCTGCATTGCCACTGGTACAATTGGAACACTCATAGGCGCTGTACCCGTTAATACCACTGTGCACATGAAAACCATCATTGGTAGTGCCGCTAATCACATAACCAAAACCCATTATGTTAGGCGTAGACTGGGCAACCACATCGGTGGTCACGCTCACATTTGTTGCAGTTACTGTGTATTTAATAACACCCCACATATCCTGGTCGTAGTCTCCACCCTGCTCACTGTCCTCCCAGTTCACATACAGGGTGCCGCTAGTCTTATCGGTAGACTGCGAAAGAATTTTAAAATCGACAATGGCGCAATTAGACTCTGGCGAGATAGATTTATTGCGACAGGCGGGCAGGATGGTTACTTTTTTACCTGAACCATTAGGCACATCAATAGTGATTTTGGGAAGTGCGGGCGACAGCGCAACCCCATAAGTTCTCACACTCTGTGTACCTTTTACTGCAGTGGGAATAAGGTCATTAGTTCTGGCGTAGTGGGCCAGACCAGCAATTTGATAACTACCCTGAAGCCTTGGCGCATCCGGGCAAGTTCCTCTTACTGCCGACAAACTGGTAATGGGCTTTTTGGTGCACAACTCATCGGCGTTGGTGCCATTGCTACCTATAAAAAAACTGCCCGTTAAATTTTCATGGCTGGCATCGGCAATTTTGTTCGTCCAGTCATTTACTGTAACGCCAATATCTGTTGCAGCTCCCAAATTATCTCCATCATAGGATGTCGTGGACGCATTGAACTGCAACACGTTCAGGGGGGCGCAAAAATTAGCGGAAGTTACCGGTGCAGGAGTCCAAGAAGCTTCCGTTAATCCAGCGATGCGCGATGCGTCATTTTTTGCGGTATTGGTCTCAACATAATCCGCATTAGCACTCTTGCCCGCTAAGTACCTCAGGGACTCTAGAAATATCTCTGCTTGGGGATTACCCCAGTTACTACAGTCGGCGTTGGAGAAGGAACCTAACCCCCAGCTACAGTTATCGCTACCTGTTGCACCAAAATAAGTGCCATCTGAATAACGATACCCATAGGGACGCAATGAATTCAGGGTTTTGATAGCACCATCAGCATTGGTAAACGTACCGTTGGTAGTCGCGTTGATTTCGGCAGTCATATTGCCGATGGCTTTTCTTAAAACGCCACCTGACTTATTTTTACTGTAAGAGCCGGTTAACAAACCGAAGTTAATCTTGGCAACTGAAGATCCATCGCGAATCTCACCGTATTTTTGTAACAGGCCTTGCGGTTTTTTATTCCCGCTAGGGTAAAGGTAGCAATTTGTTTCTTCCAAGCCTGACTTACACACTTCAACGCGCGCATAAAATTCTCCGCTCGCTGAACCGGAGCCCAACTTATTACCATTAACCGGGGTATCCGTATAGGAAAAAACACCGGTAACCGAAGAATCATTGCCATTGGCTGCTGACACCTCGCTATTCCAACGACATTGCCAGCGCTCATTACTGGCCCAAAACGTATAATTCCCTTTCGCAACTCTCAGCAGAGGGGCATTGGTGACGTTTTGTGAAAGCGCAGATCCACCCGGCGTAGTATTACAAATAGTAATGCCTGTCTCTTTGACGCCAGTTAAACCAACAGGAACTACAGCGGTATCACGAAACGGCGTTAATTTGCCTAAATCAGTGCCATTGTAAAATTTGGCAAACGAATGCGCATCATGAGGTAAAAATGCACGCTCAAGAACCGTCTCAGTTGCACTGTCGGTAGAGCGCAATCCACCATAGAGAATTTTACGAATAGAATCGATACGGGTCATGCTTGACCAGTTTAAAAAATTGCCGCTCCACTCGCTACTACCACCGGTGTAGTTACAGTAACCGTCATTATCAACTAAACGACTGGGCACAAACCTGTTATTAGTAGTGTTGTAGGTGTAGCATTTTTCACTGTCAAAATAACCGTAGTAGTCATAGCTATTTTTGTAGGTTGTATCCTCGCCACCTCCATCAAGATCAGAATAATCATCGTATATTTTGTAATACAGTTGATGATCCTTTGACATATTGAGCATCATAATCGGAACAACAGGGTTCGACAAAAATAGTGGGTCTTGCGAAGGCGCAGCATTAGCCGAATGCGCAATCGCTACACTCAAAACACTCACCAACAAACTAATATTGATTTTGCGCAACGGGAGATACCCGGCAATATCGCAACATTTGGCAACATAGTGTTGAATTGACATAGCTTAATCTCCGTTACTTAAAACGACGTTTGTAGGCTGACTGTAAGACCACTCTTGTATCCTGACTTAACCCAACCCCTTTTGCGGTCACACGATAAGGAACGGCATCTCCTGTAGTCATCATGCCAGCAACATCGATTGCACTACCCTCTGCTGCCGCACTTGCCCCCATATCTACTTGCAATTCTTCTATTAGATAACTCGGTTTACTCGCAACCTCATCAATCGCCAATAGGGATTCTTTAGCAGACAGCTTCCAATCTGCATCTGCCATATATAAAACTGAGTTGCGCGGGATAATACTTAAATCTTGACAAAGTCCTGACTTCTGGACACATTCAAAAGGATCCAATGTTTTATTGTTTGGCCCCACTATACCCTCACCTTCACGCAACGCTGACTCTGTTGCCTGGAAGGCGATATTGCGGTCACGCATATTGCCCGCCATATTTTCTTGCAATCCTGTTCCACGGATAGCGGACAAACTAACTATGGTAATTAACAACACCATAACCAGCCCAACAATCAGAACCACGCCCGCCTGCTTAACCGGCATGGGAGAATAGTTGTGATAACACCGTTTGCTTCTCATCATTGACGCCCCCTATTGAATGCGACTGCGAATACCGACAGTAGTGCTGAACACCTGCCGAAGGTAACGATCACTCGCGCCGTTGATATTGGGTGGATTCACAATGGCACCAGCAAAGGTGTAGGGCTGGGTTGCATCGACCACATTATTTTCAATACTTCGCACCACTAATTCGACACGAATTGAAGTGACCTGCGCCCACTCAGCAGCAGCCAGCACCTCTGCCAACCGATACTCAGGGTTAGCGGATGTGGAGTAGGTAATCCGCATATGCTCAACACCCTCTAACAATTC
>Ga0307408_100001287_pt1 | contig 18780 bp, 17 predicted proteins | sample 322Cmetagenome_FD_202116 | JGI IMG/M metagenome (GOLD analysis project Ga0307408, IMG submission 202116) | Maize rhizosphere microbial communities from greenhouse at UC Davis, California, United States - 322HYB-C-3 | ecosystem: Host-associated > Plants > Roots > Rhizosphere > Soil | place... | reverse complement strand
GTAATGCTTTTTTTTAAAAAGCTTAATTTATATTTAATGATGACAGTGTCCGGTCGGAATTAAGCTATTCTTAATCATAGTGTTAGCGGTCCGGTTTCTTAATATAACGGTTGCTTTAAGCCAAATGTAAAGGTTATTATTTAAACGACTGAGCTGTTAGTATTATTCCTTGTTGTGCGCCCAGTGGCAATTCTTTTTTAATGGCATGTTTAATTTTGGTATTACTTACAACATAATTTTCCGTCAGTTTTCCTAAGCGCTCACTGTTTAGCGGGAGGCCAAGTTTATCACCAATTTTTGCAATACAAAAGATAATAGATGGCGTAATATTTAAAAGAGAGGGGATCTTATCTATCGATGCCGATATTAGAGAATATAATTGCGTAGTTGATAAGGGCTCATCATCAGCTACATTATATAGTCCTGATGGGATATTGTCGCTGTCTAAGAGCTCTTTAATTACGAAGCAAAGGTTCTCGACACTTAAAAATGAACGTTTATTATCGAACGCTGCTAAAGGATAAGGAATCCCCCTTGACGCAAATTTATGTAATAAGTTGAGATTCCCCTTGTTCCCTGGTCCGTGGATCATGCAGGGCCTTAAGATATAGAAGGACTTCCCTTGTGGCAAAGGTTGGCTACTTATATATTCTTCGGCTAAAAGCTTTGATTTGCCATAGTGCGTTAAGGGCGAAGGTGGGTGCATCTCAGTTAAGGGCTCGTTGATGTGATCGGCAGCTGCTTTTACAGAACTGATATAAATGAACTTTTGAGCATTTGATTTTAAAAATGCAGCATATAGTTGCTTAGTTAGTTTAAAGTTCGCCTCATAGTAATCTTTTGGTTGAGACACGCTCTTTAGGTCATGTGCTTTTCCTGCTAAATGAATTACAAAATTACTATTAAGTATAAGGTGCTGTTTTGGAGTATACCGAATACTTAATGGCTGAAAAATAAAATTTTCATTTAAATAAGCATAAAGATTTTGTCCTACAAAACCTGACGCCCCAGTAACGATGAGTGTTTTATTCACAGTTGAGTTAAGACTTTTTTATTGATTGCTTTCCTTTCTTTATCAAAGAACCAACCCCACTTATTGAAGTAGGTTATTGCCGAGACAATGAATATCTTGAAAAGCTTAAAACTTTTATTCGCACCACTTGCGTAGCCATGATAAACTGACACGTTAGGAAAGTAAATTGTTTTATATTTCTGATGCATTCTTCTAGACAAGTCGAAGTCCTCAAAATACATAAAGTACTTATCGTCATATCCACCAACGTCCTCTATCGCCCTAAGATTTAGTAGAGTGAAGCATCCTGAGAGGATTGGCGCATTGTATATCCTATCTTTCGGCATCTCTCGCAGCTCATATTTATTGATAAATGTGTCATAGCTTTTGCGAGGCATTTTCAGCTTTCTCTTTATGATCCAGAAAGGACGGGGTAATAACTTAGGTAAAAATTGAATACTCCCATCTGAAAATAATACTTCAGGCATCATCATTCCTACGTCTTCATGCTTTTGCATGTAATTAATCATCGGCGTTATTACGTCGTTATCAAAATATATATCAGGATTAATAATGAAATGGTATTCAGACCCCATTGAAATGGCTTTACTTATAGCGGTGTTATGTGCGACACCAAAACCTGGATTTGAAGGATTATGTATATATATTATGTTTTCGATATAATTAATGATGTCTTTAAATTCTGGTGTGGGTGAATTATCAATTAGGTAAAGCCTAATGTGAACATTTGTTGCTTTAATGCTTTTTAACAGATTTAGCAACACTTTTAAGTCGTTTTTGTATAATACAATTGAAGCTGAGATTTGGAGCATAGGAATAGAAATTTTATCTGGTGTTACCCAATATATCAGTTAATTGTTTAGCAGAAGAATTCCAATTAAATTTCGTTGATGTTAATATTGCGTTATCACTTAAACGTTTGCAAAAGGTCGTGTTTTCAATTAATTCAATAATTGCCTTTTGTAATTTTTGTTCATTTTGAGGCGGAAACATAATACAGTTAAATCCATCGATAGCGTATTCATTTACACCTCCGGATCTACTGGTTATAATTGCACAGCCACAGGCCATTGCTTCTAGTGGGGGTAATCCAAATCCTTCCCACCAGGATGTAGAAATAAAGATATCTGATTGACGGAATACGTCAGCGATATCCTTATCATTTTTTGGTGTAATTACTTCAAAATCAGCAGTATCAAAAAAGCTCAAGTCATCATGGCTAATTAGTCGGACTTTACCTATTTTTTTCTTTATATTATTTGGCAAAGTATTCCAGACATTTATAAATGTTTGCAGGCCTTTCCAAGGATGTTTCCTTGCTACTAAACAGATTGTTTTTTTGCCTATTTCTGCAGTTTTTCTGCCGGTTACGTTGAAGATTTTTGGGTTAATTGCTGGATGAACAATTGGTGCCGCTCCATTAAAATCTGGATAAACATCTTTAAAAGCTTGGAAGGTGTATTGTGAGTTAAAAATATATGAAAATCTATATTTGTAAGAAAGTTTGGTGGCTTTCTTGTAAAATTTGAGGAGTAGCCTGCTTTTGATTATCATATTGTCATCGAAGATTTTATAATCATCAGCTTGTACGAATCTATACTTATGCGAAATAGTTAATAAAAATCCAAGTAAGCCCATTAGCGGGTCTGACGTAATAACATAGGAGTTAGAACAATGCTTATTAACAAAAGAAAAAGTTTTAATAATATTAAAAATCTTTATCAATTTTGATTCCGACGACTGGCCTACAGATATCAATTTAATTTCTTGGTTAACGTTAAATGTGTTTACCTCTATTGAGTTATTTGGATATATTATCTCAACTATATGATCTTCGGCCAAAATATTGGCTAGCTCAATAAAAACCCTATTGCCGCCGCCTGTTTTAAAGGAAGGAATAATGAAAGAAATTTTTTTCATAAAGTAATAAGCTCCTTGAATGTAAATCAAAAGTAAGGGGTATTTTGAGGATTATGAGTATCTCTATATTCAAAAGTTGGCTTTTCTCTAAAAATGTACCATAAATAGTTTGAATATGGTACATAGCGAAAGTCCTTACTTAAATAAGAATGGCTGGAAAGCATACATATTATCAAAACGTAGAGTAGATACGGTAACTTTAATCTTTTTTCGAAAGAGAAAACTAATGCGGCCACTACAATTGAATAGAAGACGCCTAAGAATAACTGAAGCCGTCCCATTACTGTTACAGTCAGGCCTATTCGAAAGAAAATGAAATAAAGTACTGATAGATTAAAAATTACATTCCCATTTTTTAATGTTTCAATACGTGTTCTTGAGTAAAGTATTAAAAAAAAGAAAACGTTATGTAAGAGAAATCCTATTGATAATAGTTTTCCGCCGCTATCAGGGCCATCATCAATGAAATAAGCTATTATTTTGTTAGATACAAATGGAATCCAAGAAAATAATGCATCTACGATAAAATAAATAGACGCTTTGCTTAGGAATACTACATTAATAAATACGTATAATAGTATTATTGTAATAGTGTTTAACCTCTTATGGCTTGCCCAATACAGAAATAGCATAATAATGGCTGAGAAATGGAACGACATTGCTAAAAATGTAAATAGGATAAAGGTTAAAAAATCTCGTTTTAACATAGTCGGTAGCGCCATTAGGAATATGGTTACTGCAATTAAGTTTCTCATTGGATTATCGATCCATAGAAAGTAGCCGTAAAATGCAATGAAAAATGTTAGCGCAAAGAAAAAGATCCTTTTATCAGAATATTTATTAAGCGAGTTTATGATAATTAAATAGGTCAGCACCTTGGTAGTAATAAAAAAATTCCAGAAGCTAAAGCCTAGCAAATGGAAAAATTTCATATATAGTACATAGCCTGGTTCAATAAATGTGAGACTTATTAAAGATGAATTAGATTCTTCAACCCAATTATACATTGGTTCATAGGCCCGCCAGTCTGATCCAGTCATGTAACCAAAGCACACAAAAAGACCAACTAATGCTAACAAGGAATACTTATATACAAAACGGTTTGCTCCTGTTAGTTCATTATCTATAAACTGTGAGAAGAATGTAACTAATAATATTAAGATATAATAAGCCACAATCTAATTATTGTAATAATTTGTTATAGATATTCATAATATGCTCTTGTCCATATTCATTTATAATTTCTCGCTTTAAATTATAAAAACTAGTGGTTTCAAAAACTTTATACATTTTACTAAGTTGATCTTTAATTGCCATTGCATCTTCGCAGTCTGCAAAATAACCGATTTTCTGATTAGAGTATAAATCGTGTAAAACTCCATTGGAGGGGCTTATCGCAAATATTTCGACCATACATTGCATATAGTCTCCTACTTTTGTAGGAAGAAATACGCTATTTTCACTTGGGGCTTCGATAATTAAGGCGACATGGTGCTTTGCAATTAATTTTAAATTTTCTAGGTATGGGAGTGCTTCCAATATTTTTATAATGCTTTGAAGTTCACTGCTTATTAAGTCTTTAAAGTTAGATGACTGATTCCCTATAAAATTGATTTCAATTTGTGCCTGTGGGTTTTCATCTAGAAATGCTTTCACTCCGTTTATAAAATATCGTGGATCTCTAGGATATGACACATTTCCCGAATGGATGATTCTTAATTTTGAGTTATCCTTGTCCCCATTAAACGATATCAAATTATCATAGCATATATGCGGAATAATTTTTGTTTTTTCTAACGATATATTCATATAACTCAGCATGTACTCCCTTTGTCGTTTAGACGGAAAACTGTGGAGAGTTGCAACGTCGCAGACACGCTTTAGGAGCTTATTTTGAAGAGGTGTCAGAAAGCCTTTGGGACCTTTACCATAGGGAATGGGCATTCTTACCTCAGGATAAGGATCATTCCAATTTGCAATCCATGGGATATTGTACTTTTGGGAAATAAAGAGCGCGGCTAGTTCACTAGGAGGATTTCTTGAAAGAATATAATCGTAATTAGTTTCTTCTATTAGTTTGGAGGCTGCTCTAATCGCATAGTAAGCCCAATGAGCCCCTTTGTAAACATATCCTGTTTTCACTAATACTTTTATGTGGTCAACAATTGAGCTAAAGCTAATTTTGTTGTCGACACTAATTTGTATCAATTTATTTAGACCTTCCGAAAACCTAGTATCAAGCTCTGAAGGCATATAAGAGTTCTTGTTATATTTACTAATAACATCAATTTTATAGCCAGCTCTTGTAAGGGAGTATATTAGCTTTGAATTTACTATCCCCTCTGGACCGTTTATTGGAAATGAGTTGGGTGCCAGGATTAAGATATTGCCTTTTCGCAAAGTATGATTGATTAATTTTTTAATAAGAGTTACTTTTAGATAAGAGCGTCTGCTATTCTTACACTAGCGAAACCATCGCCGTAAGGATTAATTGCAGTAGACATTTTTAAAAAATGAGCGTTTGACTCTAGTAGTAAGGATACTTCTTTGAGAATACTATCATAGTTTGTTCCCACTAGCTTAACCGTGCCCGCGTCTACAGCTTCAGGTCGCTCGGTTGTATCACGCATAACGAGAACTGGCTTACGCAAGGACGGAGCTTCTTCTTGGATGCCTCCACTGTCCGTTAAAATGATGGAAGACAAACTCATTAGGTAGACAAAAGGCAAATATTCTAATGGCTCGATTAGAAAGACATTAGACAAATCCTTACTATCGCTATTTTTAAAGATCTTAGTTATAGGTTGTCGTACATTTGGATTTAGGTGCATTGGGAAAACAAAATCGACATTTTTGTATTTTATGGCAAGGTCGCGTATTGCTTTAAAAATGTTGATAAAACCATCGCCGAAGTTTTCACGTCTATGTGCAGTTATTAAAACCATCTTTCTGCCATTGATCCACATGCTTATAAGGTCATTACTTATATTTGCTAGAGCCAATTGCTTTAGGAGGCGTGCCTTGAAGCTGCTGTCTTCATTTATTTTATCAAGAACCATGAGCAATGCGTCAATAACAGTATTACCAGTTACCACAATCGAGTTTTCATCAACATTTTCTTTCAGAAGATTTTGTTTACTAGAAGCAGTAGGAGCGAAATGAAGAGCAGCAATTCTCCCTGTGAGTTGCCTATTGAGTTCTTCAGGCCATGGGCTATAAATATTTTGAGTGCGTAGACCGGCTTCTATATGCCCCACTGGAATTTGCCTATAAAATGCTGCTAGAGCGGTAGCCGTTGAAGTTGTAGTATCTCCATGAACTAGAACAATATCTGGATTTACTTGGTCTAGAACCCCCCTCATGTTCACGATTATTTTGGAGGTAATGTCAAACAGATCTTGTCCTTTTTCCATTATATTTAAATCGTAGTGGGGGGCAATTTCAAAAATGTCTAGAACTTGATCTAACATTTCGCGGTGCTGCGCCGTTACGCAGATGACAGTTTTAAATTTGTCGGACCTCTTCTGCATTTCTTTAATTAAGGGTGCCATCTTTATGGCTTCCGGTCGCGTCCCAAATACAAAAAGTATAGTTTTCATAGTAATCTTTATGCTCTCCATAATATTTTGGAATTTATTGCTGTGACCTCTCTTTCCAATGCCTCTAGATAGCCTAATCCGTGAACTAAATCTGGCTCTAAATAATTTCCTTCACCCCATTCATTCCATGATTTTATGAAGGCGACCTTTAGGTCATCTGGTTTAGATGAAATGTTTTTTAAAACTTCTCTTACATGTAAAGAGAAGAGTTGTGGATTTGAATCGGTGATTATAAACGCTCGTTTATTGCTGCGGGGAGAATGGTCCCAATTGGGTATTATGGTTGGAATACAATTATGATCGAGATCTTCTTCAGTTGTAAAATAAGGATATACGTCTTCATATGAATGTACATTTAACGATCCGCGTATGCGCCTTAATGCTCTGTCTAGTTTAGATTTTTTTAATCTTAAATATTCTGTGAGCCTTACCGGGTTAACTGCGTCAAAGCCTTTGTCCATAACAGCCTGCCTATTTAGAGGATTGGTAATTTGCCCGATAAAATATATCCCATCTAATCCGTTTTCTTGGGCCAGATCTTGCCATAAAGATATAAATGTTTGCACGTCATGAAAGTCCAATGGTCTATACAGCATGAAGATTGGCTTGTTTGTGATCCTAATATATCTTTTATCAAGAAACGCGGGGAGAACAGAATAAAAATGACGTTTATAGTCTTCTATGCCTAGGTATTTCTGCTCAATTAATATCTGATTTTTTAGTCCATGCCATACGCCGCTCCATGTCTCGTTTGCCCAAGCAAGGCAAAAGGGATAATCTGGTTCTTGACTTTGTAAGACTTCATCAAAAGTTTTTTCTAATATTCTTTTCCCATCTCCAAACCAGTAATGCCAATAGCAAAATCCCTCTATTCCGTATTTTCGTGCCATTTTTGCCTGTTCCAATCGAACTTCCGGAAGCCTTAGATCATAGTAGCCTAGATCGGCAGGAACGCGGGGTTGGTAATGATTTTTGAAAAGAGGTTTGGCTTTTCCTACATTAGTCCATTCTGTAAAACCTTTTCCCCACCATTCATCGTTCTCTTTTATCGGTTGAAATTGGGGCAAATAAGATGCAATTAATCTGATCTTATGTTTTTCAAATTCTTGAGCCATTAATTAATTATATTGATTTAATAATCTTTCCTGGTACACCCCCTATAACGGAGTTTGCCGGGACGTTTTTAGTTATAACAGCGTTTGCGCCTATTATTGAATTTGTGCCGATTTCAACATTGGGCATTATTATAGCACCTTCTCCGATCCATACATTATCTTGAATAATGACTGCCCCCTTTGAGATCAAAGGACGCAAATTTGGGGGCATTGATAAAGCTTGATGGTTAATCTCTCCATGAAAGTGATCTGTAATCAACACCCTACTGCCGATGAGGACGTTATTCCCAACAATAATTTTATTAACACAGCCGACATGACAATCATAATTAAAACAGACATTATCACCGATTATAAGGGCTGGCGTGAACTTTTGAGTTAAGAAAGCATCGAATACCTCCATCCTTAGCCGGCCTCTACTACTGAAGTTTTTTCCGATTTCAATGTATTTGCCTCCAATTAATTCTAGTGGATATTCTATACGGACCCTGCCTTTACATTTTTTAAAACCTCGTTTTGTCCATCCAGAGTAGAATATGTTAAAGAATTCCATTAAAATATGGAGCAGCTTGTGCGTAAATAACAGAGAAACTATTTGTCCTATAAGAAACAGTATTACGTAAAGTGCTTTATATGAATTTTTAAGCATACACGAGGTTTATCTTTTTTGAATTTTTCTTCTCGCCGCCTTTATTAGAAATCTCACGATATGACAACTGAGTATTTCTTTGGGGAATAGAAAAATAGACGATAATCTAAAATGCGATAAAATAAGAGCTCTGTAGGTAGGCAGGAATTTATTCTCGACTTCAATGTATAGATTTTGAAAACGTTCATAATCAATATTTAATTTTTGATACTTCAAAGGTTGATTTATGCTATGGATATTTGCATAAAGAAGTGCTTCGAATTTTGGAACGGTTATCACATGTTTTTTTAGCGAAGCTCCCTTATTATTGCGGAAATTTTTATCATTTATCATTTTTTTTGCTAAGGCTAGAAAATCCTCCAAATTATCATACGTGATCTTATCATCCTGATTAGTTCTATCAAACGTTAATAGGCTTTCGACGCTGTTGCACGGAATATCAGCCGAACTAAAAGATAGAATTGGTTTTGAATTTACTGCAGCAAATTGTGCCATAAGGCCTCCGGTAATAGGATAGGTGGTTAAAAAAATGTCACATTTTCGGAAAACATGATTAATGTCAGACCTGTTTCCTAACAAAAATAAGCGATTACTATATCCATTTTCGCTGATAAACTTTTCGAAGGGTGCTTTATCCCCGTCTCCTGCAAGAAATATAATACAATTTTCATTTTCATCAAGCAACCTTTTGATAATAATAAAAAAAGCATTATTCTCGCCATACATTTTATAGTACGTTGCTCCTGTAAATAGTACGACCCGGTCATTGGCAATCTCTGGCAGTCCTTCGAACGGTCCACAATCCACAATTGGGTAGAATGGTTGCATCCGGAGTTTATCTAGAGCTACTCCCCTTTTTTCTGCTGAAACATTGCAGCCGTAATCTCTAAATTCTAAACAGTAGTCTAAACAATTTACTCCCAACCAAAATGCGTGATCGGTTAAATTGATTTGATATCTTTTTATGTTAGATAAGGCGTTCCAGAGCGTTACAGCCACCACATTTGCTGGATGTAGGTGTAAAAAAGCGTTTTGTGGCTTATATCTGACTATTTGATTGTAAATTTGTTTGATTTTTTCACTATAAGTTAAATTGCGGTCAACAATATAAGTTTCTGCCTTAGAATACGCTTTAAGTTCCTCTAAAATACTAACAGAGTTGGCTGACGGATTTTCAAGGATATACATAAATTCAACCTTCCACGCAATTAGAGCTCTGATATATTGTTGTGTTAGACCACGGTTCGATATTCCGAAATAGTCATAAAAAACCCATCTATTATTCGGATCCCATGTTTTGGGGCTATGATTCAGGATTTTTGAGCTAATTTTTAAAAGTAATTCTTCGAGTACATCATCTTTGTAAAAGAAGTTGAAATTGTAAGCAATGTTTCCTAAAAGTTCAATTAACTTCAAGCATTCCTCGTATTCTTGATTAGCAAATTTTTTTTCGGCAATTCCTTTGATTCTGTTATAGGACCTAAGTACATCTGATTTTTTTAAAGAATTTACCATAAAAGTTGCTTTGATGTTATATTTAACGAATAGGTTATACTTAGTCTAATTTCAGTTGGGTTAGAATGCTTGTTTTTTTTTGATTCTGTAAGATAGAAAGAGTTTAAGCTGTATTCGTTTATCTAATTCTTTATATGAATTCATCATGCAACAAATAAATAAGCACATTCCCAGTAGATATCCATAAAGATTGGAATAGTTAACTGATATGATTAAAGCGATTGTTAGAATTACCGTTGAAAATATAAAAATCTGGATTAGAGACCTTGATAGCCTGAATTGATAGAAACGGCTTACAAGAAAATTTATATTGAAAAGATAAATGATATTGCTGATTAGTATCGCAATTGCAATCCCGTCGATGCCGCCTAAATGGTATCCGACAACATTAGAAATTAGAATAATCGAACTATTGAAAACGCCTTCGAAGAGAAAGAATGTTTTCTTGTCTCCCTTTGCAAAAGAAATATATCCTAATGCAAATGCGGCTGATTTAAATAGCATCGCATACGCGCTCCAACAGACAAAATCGGTAAGTTTTAGGAAATTTGTTGAAAGTAAAATTCGTATAAGTAATGGTGCAGTAAGCATCATTGCAATTAGTAATGGACAAATGATTAATAAAACTATTTCAGCCTGTTGGTTTGCCATCTCATTGACTTTGTGCTTATCACTCGATACCGCTGAAAGTCTTGGAAAATAATCGATAGCCATTGCATTAAAGACAAGGCCAACATATTGGTTTGTGATACTGATTCCTGAGCCAAATAGACCAACATCTGAAAGTGAGCCATAATTACTTACATAAGCATTAATTAAATAGTTAACGGCAGAGCCTATCAATGTTGCGGACATCATCGCAACTCCCAGTTTAGACATTTCTACACCACTTTTAATGGTGTCAGCTACAGAAATAAATGTTTTTGTAACGTTTATTTTTTTAGAAAAAAACCAACTTACCACGAAAGTAGAAAATGCAGAAGTAATTAGAGCCTGTATAATCCCGTTTTCTTGGTAATAATAATAGAATGGGATACAAAGTAATAAGCTCAAAATTGATCCAATCACGGAAGCTTTAGCCATATCTTTTAATCTTCTTGTTCCCTGCAATATTGTGATATTACTACTGGTGGCGATTGTAAGAACAACAGCTAATGAAAGCAAAACAAAGGCAGTGGTGGAATTATAATTCCCGAAAGTTAATTTACTGATCCATTTGGAGCCTGTGCACATCAGTATGGCGCCTAATATGCAACAAAAATACATCCATCGTTTGAAAATTGTTATGATACGAGCTTGAATTCGGTTGTCGTGAATTTCTGATGCTTGGGAAATATCTCTGACAGCACTAAAGTTAAGCCCTAAGCTCGAAAGTTGTACAATGATTGCAACTACCGAATTATACAATGTATTGATTCCTACTCCTGCAGTCCCTAAGAATATTGCAACTAATTTCCCTCTTATTAGCGTGGCTAATATTTGTATTACTTGAACTCCTCCAAATAATGATGTGCTTTTTATTATCTGTTTATAGGATTCTTTACTTTGCATTAATAATTTGGAGGTATTTATTATATAAATAAGTATAGGCCAAATAATAACTAAAACCCAACGTGATTATTTTATTAGTGATGAGTTGTTTAGGTCCAAGTGGCTTTACGGATTTTATTTTTGCCCTGTTATTATTATAGATCATTTTCAATGCTTTCTTAACTTGATCCCTTTCTAAAGATTCTATATTTTTTATATTGTTTAAATATAAAAGCCGAATACGGATGAGATCGATAAGTATGGTTCTATGGACTCTAAGAATTGTATCCTCATTAAAGTTATTTTGGATTAAAAAATTTTCGATTCTTGTAGACGTTTCAAAAAAATCTAACTGCTTGATGTTCCATTTCTTCGTTATAGCATTAGCATTGTTTTGCCTGTAATAAAACTTTCCCTCACTAAATACAACTCTTTTGCTGTTAAAAAAGAGCATTCTAGTCGTAAACTCATCGCTATTCAACCCAAAATCATAAAAGCCGATTTTGCGAACCATCTTCATATTCCATAGCGCAAAGCCATGAATTCTCCAATCAAGAGATAATATAAAAGCTTCTCTTCCTGTAATAACCTCACTTCTTATTTTGTTGATGTAAGAAGCATTCTGACAATCTCCAGAATATAAGACCATTTCTGGAACTACTGCATCCGCTTTTAAGGATTTGGCTTTTAAGAAATTCTTTTCAAGTAAGTCATTACTGAAGAGATCATCTTGAGATGAATACATAAAATAGTCGCCCAACGCAAACTGTAGGCCATAGTTAAGAGCTTTAGCCGCTGTGCCGCCATTGGGTTTTGTGAATACTTTTACTCTCTTATCTTTTTCTGCAATCGAGTTAAGTATTTCAAGACTGCTGTCGGTAGATTCATCGTCAACGCAAATAATTTCAAAGTCTGAAAACGTTTGGTTCAATAGTGACCTAAGTGTTTGCTCTAAATAGAGTGCTCCGTTATAGATAGGTATGATTACAGAAATTGGAACCGACATAAATTAATAGGCATTGATTTTATTAATTATGTATGTTACTTCTTCAGTCTTCATAACAGAGCTAATTGGCAAACTAAGAACCTCATTATGAATCTGCTCTGAAATTGGAAAACTGTTAGAATTCATTTCGGGATAAGCCTCCTGCTTATGAGGAGGTATAGGATAATGAATAACTGTCTGTATTGCGTTGTTTGTCAGGTATTGTTGTAAATGATTTCTATCTGCGGTTCTAACGACAAATAGATGCCATACGTGGGCTACTTCTAACTTAACCTGAGGCAAAATTATTTTTGGATTTTTTATTTCCAAGCGATAACAATTGGCGATTTCTCTCCTTCTTTTAGTCTCGTGATCTAAAGATTTAAGTTTAACTTGGAGTAAAGCGGCCTGTAGCTCATCCAATCGACTGTTAATGCCTTTAAATCTGTTTTCATATTTTGCATGCGATCCGTAGTTTAGAAGAGCTCTGATCGTAAAAGCTAATTGGTCATCGTTAGTAGTAATTGCTCCGCCGTCTCCTAAGGCTCCCAAATTCTTGCCAGGATAAAAGCTGAAGCCGGCTGCATCGCCAAAGTTGCCAGATTTTACCCCACTAATATTTTGTGCGCCGTGGGCTTGAGCGCAGTCTTCTATCACCTTAAGATTATTTTTTTCTGCGATTTCTTTAATCATTTTCATGTCGCATAGTTGCCCATATAAATGAACTGGTAATATTGCTCTGGTTTTAGCAGTAATTTGTGATTTAATTAAAACGGGATCTATATTATAATTGTCGATGTCTGGCTCTACTAAAATAGGAATGAGATTATTTGCTGATATAGCCAGTATACTAGCAATATATGTGTTAGAAGGGACTAATATTTCGTCGCCCTCGTTAAACACTCCTAACTCCTTATACGCCCTTATAATTAAGATTAATGCATCGAGGCCGTTGGCTACTCCAATGGCATGCTTAACTCCGCAATAGGCTGCAAAATCTGTCTCAAATTGTTTCAGCTCTGAACCTAAAATGTACCAGCCCGAATTTAAAACTCTGTCAAAGGCTTTTTTTAGCTCTTCCTTATATTGTTGATTTATTGCAAATAAATCTAAAAACTTAATCATTTTTTAAATGGTTTAAATCCTTCTAACAAATATGGTAGTCCTGTTTCCTTATCTTTTAGATCTAAGCCTAGTAGTCTGGAATCCTCAGTTATGTATCCTTTATGAGTTGCCGGATTTCCATACCAGACCGTAAATGGAGGAACATTTTTTGTAATCACACTTCCTGCTCCAATTAGGGAATACTCGCCGATTTCAATTCCGGCAATTATCGTCGCATTGGCTCCAATTGAGCTGCATTTTTTTATAATCGTCTGTCTGAATTTTTCTGGATATACCTTGGAGCGGGGCACTAGGTCGTTGGTGAAGGCAACATTCGGACCAATAAAGGCGTTATCCTCTATTCTCAAACCATCCCAGATTTGTACGCCTGATTTTATCGTAACGTTATCGCCAATAATAACATCATTCTCAATAAAGCAATTGCAATTAATATTGCAGTTTGCCCCGATAGTGGCTTCAGAGAGAATTACAGAAAACTGCCAAACCTGTGTATTGTCACCAATGTTCTTAGTTTGAACATCTGACAATGGATGTATTTTATAACTCATCACGATATTTTTGAAATGTTTTATAGTCCCGGATATAGTCGTCTTCTGTATAAGGCATTGAAGCAAGTACAAGTAAAACAGCACCGGAGGAGAAATTAATAAGTTCTCTCCAGATCCCCGGTGTAACAAAAAGCCCGAAATTAGGTCTATTAAGCGTTATAGCCTTTTTATTCTTTCCGTCATCAAGTATAACGTCAAAACTGCCGCTTGCTGCGACAATTATTTGTTGCAATTCATAGTGTGCATGACCGCCTCTCGTTTCCCCTCCGGGAACGTCGTACAAGTAGTAGATTCTGCGGATATTGAAAGGAATATCAATATTGCCATTTATCGGTGTTATATTTCCCGCTCGGTTATAAATTTTAGGCAGTTCGATAACATTACAATTATATACTGTTGCTTTCATAAAGAGTTGCCTTTATAAACTCGTTATAATCTCTTTCATAATCATCCGCATTAAAAATTTCAGAAGCCACGACAAAGGCTAGGGAATTGGTCGAAAAATTCTGCATGTGTCGCCATACACCATTGGGCACATATAATGCGTAATAGGATCTGTTTAACGAAAACGATTCTTTGGTTATTCCATCATCGATCACTACATCAAAACTACCACTTAGAGCAATTATTAATTCCTGGTTTGTTTTATAACTGTGCCCGCCTCGTACCTCCCCCCCAGGGACATCATAGATCCAATAGCTCCTTTTTATTTCAAATGGAACATGTTCTTGCTCTTCTAAAAAAGAAAGATTGCCTCTATCATCTAATATTTTAGGGAGAGCAAGAATTCTAGGCTTTTTCGCTGTCGTTTTCATTTTTAGGCAAGAATCTTTTTAAATGCTTCTTTAAGTATCAAGATTAGTACAACTAGAGTACCTACAATAATGCCACCTAGAATAAGCCCTTTCAACTTGCCAAGTTTTTCTCTTTTTAAAGGAAGAACAGGTTCGTCAATTATTTGTATTAGTGGTTTCTCCTTTCTCAATGTTGCTTTTCCAAGTTCCAGATTCTTTACTATCTCCTGGTAAATTGCACTATTGGCTTGCACATCAATTTGTCGCCTTTGAGACGGTACGCGGAGAGTTTGAAACGCCGAGTTACTGTTGGGATTGACATCCATTTCTGCTGCTACACCTGCAATGCTTGAATTTAAAACCATCCTCACGCTGTCGGCTTGTCGTTGCAATATGGTAATGTTTTCAGTCGATTTCTTGGTTTTTGTCTTTATATAAAACTCATTCACTGTCTTAACAATATTAGTGGTAAATGATTTGGCAAACTGCTGATCTTCACTAGTAACTCCAACCTTAATGATGGATAATTTTTTATCAGGTTTTGATACTTGTAAATAATGATTGTTAATATCATCAACCAAAATACCGATAATAGAATCGTGCTTTAATGTGAAACTATTCTGAGGAATATCAAATTTGAGACCCTTGAGTTCTGGATTATCTTGCCAATGATCTCTAATCTTATTAAATGCAAGGAATCGGTTTATTAGAAGACTTGGTTTCCTATCAAATGTATCAACACTTAATAACGTCTCCTGAATCATTCTACGGGATTTATACAATTCAAGAATATTGTCTCCTTGAAAAACACCACCTCCTCCAGAATTTAAATCTATTCCGACCATGGATGCAATGCCTGCATAGGAGCTCAAGCCACCACTGTTCTCTCCTTCTTCAAGAACAAATGTAGTTTCTGCGGTATATATTGGCTTTTGGGTATAAGCATAAGCGAAGCCCAGCAGGCCGCCAAAAACGCCAGCTAGGAAAATTGTTATCCATTTTTTTAATAAATAATTACCCCACCCCTTAACGCAGGTGATAAGTTCCTTAAGGGATATTTCATCAACTTTAGGCAATTGAGCTTCCATTATTTCGCTATACTATTAATAATCCCAAACGCAATGGCCCCCAAGGATGCCATGGCAGATGCTAACCCAATTGTCTCGCCAGCCGTCAATTTCCTTTTTTCCGCCTTGGTCGGCACATATATCTCTGCCCCACTTCTAACAATCGGATAGTTATTAAACACTATAAACCTTTTAGTTGACTGTATACTACCATTTGGATATAAAATATACGCCCTCTTCTTCAATGCTTTTTGCGAAAACCCTCCAGCACTAGATATATATTCCTTAAATCCTTTACCCGAAGAATAAACTACAGTCACAGGGGCGAGTACTTCTCCATTCACCTTAACAGTCTGCAACTGCTTCGGGACTATCAATACGTCGCCCTCTTCCAAAGTCAAATCATATCTTGCTCCAGGATTATCCATGATACGACCTAAATTAATACCTACCAACGCATTCTTTAGTACGTTTTCTTCTACTCTATCCGTAGAGTCATTAACTGTCTGTTGCAAGCGCTTCAATCTGTCAATTTTGTCTGTATCACTTTCAGCACTCTGTATTCTATTCTTACCTGAGCCTTTTTCAACAGCGTCGCCTCTTTTTAATGAAGCTCCGTCTAAGTATGCTAAATCAGTGAATCCTCCAGCCCTTTTTACCAAATCAGATACTCGTTCATCTCTACGGGTGATAGTGTAAGTCCCCGGATAAAGGACTTCACCCTCTATACGCACATTTCTTTGAACTTCATAACCCGCAGCATTTCTTACTACTACAATATCAAAAGGTTGCAAAATAAATTTAGGTCCTTGTATTCTTAGGTTCTGATCCACATCTACCTGGAAAACCTGTGCCGTACGGGAGTTCGCAGCACCTGCATCACTGTCTTTTACCCTCCGCGAGATTTCAATTCTTTTTGCGCTCGCACCTTCCTTAAATCCTCCAGCTTGCTGAATGAGATCTTCTAGACTTAAATTCTCAGAAAAGTTAAACTGCCCGGATTTTCTTACTTCTCCTTCAATACTTACTTTATATTCATCTCTAAGATCAAAAATAGAAGAGATCGTAACTGCGTCTTCTCTCTGAAGGGGAATATCAGTCGCAGTTCCGCTTAATATTTTTCCTAAATCAAAAGAGATTAGTTCCGTTGTGTTATCGGGTCTTAACCTGGTAATGTATCCCCGTGGTAGAAAGGCGTCTTCTGTAACTCCTTCCGCTTTCTTTATTAATGTGCTAAGCGTTAGTCCTTGTTCCAATTGGTAGTGGCCAGGACGAAATACTGCGCCATTAATGCTTATACGATTTTCGAATCGCTCTAGGATAGGTTCCGCAAAATATTTATCACCATTTTGAGGAACGTAACTATTAAAGGACTCATTAAAGACATCTGTAATTCTTCGTTCTTTAGCCGTATTTTGAATTACTTTTATCCTTGCGCTATAAGCTTCTGTGGTAAATCCCCCGGCAAAGTCTATAATGTCCTGTAGTTTATCTTTATCCAACGCTTCAAAAATATAAGGGCGTTTTACTTCCCCGCTAAACTGAACGCGTTTTTTATAAGTTGGTATACGAATTACATCCTGATCTTGCAAACGCACGTTATTTCTTTGAAATCCTTTTAAAAGGAAATCATAAATATCTAATGATGCAATTACTCTATTATTTCGGATTACCTCAATAGTTCTGAATGAACCGTTCTCTGTAGGACCACCGGAAGAGTATAGTGCATTAAAAACGGTAGCTAGAGAAGGTAGGGTGTAGGTCCCGGGGCGTGTTACTTCCCCCAATAAGGTAACTTTTATACTCCTGATATTTCCTAAGGAGATAGCAACTTTGGTATTTCCTGATGAGATATTAGAATAAATAGTGGAAAGTTTGGCTCTGATTCTTTGTGAAGCCTGATCCATACTTAGGCCACTAACCTGAACTACTCCCACATACGGAATGTTAATTGTACCCTCTGGTGAAACCCGTAGTTTGTAATTAGCCTCTGAATATCCGTATATATCTATATTGAGCTCATCGTCCGGTCCTAACTGGTAATTAGGGGGAGTGGCGATGCGAAGATTTGGTTCAAACGTAATTTGAGAGTTTTTGAATAGGTCTTGCCCGAAAATTTTTGGTTTGAATGCGTCTAAGGCTTGTTCGGCTTTCGACGGATCAGCAAATGAGCTGTCGGGGGTAGGAGCGTAATTAAGAGCTCTGCCTGTTTGACTAGATTGAGCTTGTTTGTTGCTTGTTGGTGCAGGCTGCTGACTCTGCTTAAGTTTGTTTACTCGCTCTCTTAGTTTAGAGATCTCGGAAGGCGCCATCCCTCTTGCAGATGCAACCTGCTCTAACTGGGATTCACTTAATCCGCTGTTTTCCACTTGCTGAATAAACTGGCGTATTTGCGCGTCAGATAGTTCATCAACTTTCACAGAACTTAAGTTTTGAGGATTTTGGGCGGTGGCTGGATTAACAGCGATGATAGCTATTAATAACGGAATTAGCTTTATGAAATTTCTCAACTTCAACCTTTCAGGAGCTTTTAAATTCATCATAATCAATCAAGGCGTCCAAATTTAAGGTTTAGATAAGCGCCTCCGGTAAGGATTTTGTTTTTCAAAAAATCCCCCAAAAGTATGAAAAATATGGGAATATGGTTTTTAAAAATTTAAATGTTGTAAGCGCTTCTCCTTGTTAATACCTATGAAAGAAACTTTGAGAGCCGCTTTCTGTCGAGGTTTCGGCTTTGGTAATTCACGGACTGCCTCTAGTTCACTCTCTCTTTCCTTTATTCGGAGTGTTTATTTTAAAAGGCTCTCATGAGCTCCCTGCGGTCGGTTTGTCTTGAAAAAGCTAACAAATGCTTAGCGAAGCGATCTCATTTATACCTATTAAACACAATCAAATAATAA
>Ga0307408_100001285_pt1 | contig 18798 bp, 18 predicted proteins | sample 322Cmetagenome_FD_202116 | JGI IMG/M metagenome (GOLD analysis project Ga0307408, IMG submission 202116) | Maize rhizosphere microbial communities from greenhouse at UC Davis, California, United States - 322HYB-C-3 | ecosystem: Host-associated > Plants > Roots > Rhizosphere > Soil | place... | reverse complement strand
CGGGCACGCTGTCGCACCGCAAGCTGGCGGAAACCGTGGTCACCAAGGGGACCGAGAAGCAGACGGTGCAACTGCTGGCGCAAACCGGCCTGGGCCTGTCGCCACAATTCTTCTGGGCCACCACCGGCGCCAACGGCAAGCCGGCGCGCCTGTTCGCCGTGGTCGCGCCGGGCGCTTTCGTGGCCGTGGAAGAGGGCTGGGAAGGCAATGACAAGGCGCTGGCCGCGCTGCAAAAAGAGGCCGAGCAAAAGATGCTGGCCGACCTGGCCGCCACGCTGCAGCGCCCTTTGAACGGCCTGACGGTGGTGAAGAATGCGCGCGTGTTCGACAGCGACAAGGCCGTGCTGGGCGCGCCGTCCGACGTCTACGTGCTGCGCGGCCGCATCACGGCCGTGCTGCCGGCCGGCTCGCCGGTGCGCGGCGCCGTCAATGAAATCGACGCGGCCGGACGCGTGCTGTTGCCCGGCATGTTCGACATGCATGGCCACGTGGGCCGCTGGGAAGGCGGCCTGAACATTGCGGCCGGCGTCACCACGGTGCGCGACATGGGCAACGACAACGCCCAGGTGCAGCACATCATCGACGAAACCGCGGCTGGCCGGCTGCTGTCGCCGCAAGTGGTGCCGGCCGGCTTCCTGGAAGGCGAAAGCCCGTATTCGTCGAACGGCGGCTTCGTCATCAAGACGCTGGACCAGGCGAAAAACGCGATCGACTGGTATGCGCAGCACGGCTATCCGCAACTGAAGATTTACAACTCGTTCCCGAAAGAGATCCTCAAGGACACCGTGGCCTATGCGCACCTGCGCGGCTTGCGCGTGTCGGGCCACGTCCCGGCCGGCTTGCGCGCGTTTGAAGCGCTGGACATGGGCTACGATGAAATCCAGCACATCAACCAGGTGATGCTGAACTTCCTGGCCACGCCGCAAACGGAAACCCGCACCCTGGAACGTTTCATTCTCCCGGCCGACAAGACCGCCGGCCTGGATTTCGAGTCCAAGCGCGTGAAAGACTTCATTGCCCGCCTGGCAAAACAGAAAACCGTGATCGACCCGACCCTGGCGACGTTCGCGTTCCTCAAGCAAAAGGATGGCGACCTCAATACCCCGTTCGCGCCGATCGCCGCCCACATGCCGCCGGATGTGCAGCGCGGCTTCCACGTCGGCACCATGAAGATCGATGACGAGGCCACCCTGAAACGCTACGAAAAATCGTACGCGAAGATGGTGGAATTCGTTGGCCGCCTGTACAAGGCCGGCGTGCCGATCGTGGCCGGTACCGATGAGCTGGTGGGCTTCACCCTGCAGGCGGAGCTGGAATTGCTGGTGCAGGCGGGCCTGACGCCGTCGCAGGCGATCCAGGTGGCGACCCGCAACGGCGCGCTGTATACCCGCACCGCGCACGAGCGCGGCAGCATCACGCCGGGCAAACTGGCGGACCTGGTGCTGGTGGAAGGCGATCCGACCAAAAACATCAGCGACATCCGCAAAGTGGCGGCCGTGATCACGCGCGGTTACCTGGTGTATCCGCATGAAGTGGACCAGGCGCTGGGCGTGAAGCCATTTGTGTCTGCCGCGCCACAGGTGCGGACCTTGGCGCCGGTGTCGTCGAATATCGCCGGCAGCAATGACGGCGTGCTGGGCCGCGTGGGCTTGCAGGCCCGCGAACGTGATTAAATGTAGGGCGGTTCGCTTGCGAGCCGCCATGCGTGCGGCACGGGAACGCTGGCATGGTGGCTTCGGCCAAGGCCGCAACCACCCTACGTTGAAACATGTCCATGGCAGATGGAAGCACGCTGCCTTAACAAGCGTGTCCAAGTGTTACTTTCCATGGCGCAGACGCGCCGATGCCGCTATGCTGTCAGGCGCTTAGCGCTTATACTTCAGGACCCTATTGTTAAATTAGCTATTTGGACAGGTTTTCATGCAGAAAGTGATTTCCCAACGCCGCGCTCGCGGTTTCACCCTGATTGAAATCATGGTGGTGGTCGTCATCATGGGCGTGCTGGCAGCGCTGGTGGTACCGAAGCTGCTCAACCGCACCGGCGAGGCGAAAGTCGCGGCCGGCAAGGTCGACATCGCCAACATCGTGCAATCGCTGAAGCTGTACAAGCTGGACAACCAGCGCTATCCCACCACGGAACAGGGCTTGAAAGCGCTGATGGAAAAACCCACCACCGGCCCGGCCGCCAATGGCTGGAAAGCCGGCGGTTACCTGGAAAAGATGCCGAAAGACCCGTGGGGCAATCCTTACCAGTACCTGTCGCCAGGCGTGCGCGGTGAAATCGACGTGTTCTCGTTTGGCGCCGACGGCCAGGCCGGCGGCACGGGCGACGACGCCGACATCGGTAACTGGGACAACTAAGCAGTTCCGGGCCGGGCCGCCATGTTTGCCGCCAGCCGCCAGCGCGGCTTCACGCTGATCGAGCTGCTGGTGGTGCTGGTGATCCTCGGCATCTTGCTGGGGGTCGTCTCGGTCAATATGGCGCCGAGCCGGCGCCAGGGCATGCAGCAGGAGGCGCAGCGCATCGCCATGCTGCTGCAACTGGCGCGCGACGAGGCCATCGTGCGCAACCGTCCGGTGGCCTTTGAAGCCGACGCGGACGCCTACCGGTTCCTGGTCCGCAACGAGCAGCGGCGGTGGGAACCCGTGACCCAGGATGACTTGCTGCGCGAGCGTCCCTTCAAGAACAGTCCCGTGACGCTGTTGCTGGACCCGGCATCGACAGTCCCCGGCGACAGGCTGCGCATCGTGTTCGGCCGTGAACCGGTCGACCGTCCCTTCAGGCTGACCATGGTCAGCGGCGATGTGTCCGTGGCGATTCTCGCCGATGGCATCGGCCATTTCACCGTGGAATAAGCGATGCGCCGCCTTCAACCTGCCCGAACCCTTGGCTTTACCCTGCTCGAAGTGCTGGTGGCGCTGATGATCGTCGGCACCGCGCTGGGCGCGTCGCTGCGCGCGATCGGCAGCCTGACGCAAAACAGCGATGGCTTGCGCGCCACCATGATGGCCACCTGGTCGGCGGAAAACCGGCTGGTGGAAGTGCGCCTGGCCAAGCGCTTCCCGCCGCTGGGCAAGACCAATTTCGATTGCCCGCAGGGCGACTTGAAGCTGACCTGCATGGAAGACGTGATTGCCACGCCGAACCCGCGCCTGCGCCGGGTCGAAGTCAGCGTGTATGACCACAAGCAGCCGGAGCGGCTGATCATCAAGCTGGTCCAGCTGGTGCTGCAGGAGTGATGATGCGGCCCCAACAGAATCAACAATCGGGTTTCACCCTGATCGAGTTGCTGGTGGCGATCACCATCCTGGCGTTTATCGCCGTGATGAGCTGGCGCGGGCTCGACGGCATCATCCGTTCGCGCCAGGCGCTGACGGCGCAGATGGATCAGACCCGCGGCGCGCAGCTGGCCTTCGCGCAGCTGCAAAACGACCTCGAACAATTGTCCGACAGGAACCAGATCGGCGAGCGTCCGCGCCTGGTGGCCGATGACTACAGCATGGTCTTCGTGCGCAACGTGCTGGCCGAAGGCGAGCCGTCCCGCGTGCAGGCGGTGTCGTACCGCATCCGCGACGGTGTCCTGATCCGCAAGGAATCGCTTGCCACGCGCGATTTGCGCCAGCTCGACATGCTGTGGCAGGCGGCGCTGGCCGATACCGGCCCCGCGCCGGCCGTGGCGCTGCAAAGCGGCGTCGAGAAAATGACGGCGCGGGTCTGGGATGCGGGCGGCTGGCAGCCGGCCCCGGCGCCGCTCACCGCGGCCGGCGGCACAGGGCAGCAGGTGCAGGTGCAGCCGCCGGCGCCGGCGGATCAAACCGGCTTCACCGGCATTGAGTGGTCGTTGCAGCTGCAGAGCCCTGCCGTGCCGGGCCAGGAAGCGGCGCCGCTGCAAAGCCTGGTCAAGTATTTCCTGGTGGGGGCGCAATGACGGCGCGCCGCATCCGGCTGGCATCGAGCGCGCGCCAGCGCGGCGTGGCGATCGTCACGGCGCTGTTGCTGACCACCCTGGCCGTCACGATTGTCGCCAGCCTGTTCTGGCAACAGCAGGTGCAGGTGCGCTCGATTGAAAACCAGCGCATGCACTTGCAGACGCGCTGGATCTTGCGCGGCGCGCTGGACTGGGCCAAGCTGATCCTGCAGCAGGACAACAACGACAGCCCGATCACGGCGGAAACCAGTGTCTGGGCCACGGCGCTGGCGGAAACCCGGCTCGACGATTACATCGAGCGCGAGCGCAATGACGACGAAAAATACGACGCCACCCTGTCGGGACGGATTCACGACGCGCAGTCGCGCTACAATCTTGGCAATTTGGCCAAGAATCGCGATGTCAACCAGGATCAGTTGAAGGTGTTCCAGCGCTTGCTGGAAGGCTTGCGCCTCGATGGCGCGCTGGCGAAAAACGCGGCGCAGGAAGTGGCGCGCAGCCAGGTCATGAAAGTCGAGGCGCCGAAGGATGGCACGCCACCGCCGTCCACGGCGTTGCCGATGGATAGCCGCGAACCGCTGCCGCCGCAGCGCGTGGACGATTTGCTGGCGGTGGCGGGTTTTTCCACGGAGGCGGTGGAAAAACTGCGTCCCTTCGTGATCGTGCTGCCGCCGGACTCGGATGAGACGGCAATCAATGTCAACATGGCGCCGCCGGAATTGCTGGCGGCCATGGTGGAGGGGTTTTCGGTCTCGGAAGCGGCCAACGTGGTGCAGTTCCGCAAGCGCACGCCGTTTTACAAGCCGGAAGAGTTCAAGACGCACGTCAACCGCCCGGTGAAGGCCAAGATCACCACCAAGAGTGACTATTTCCTGGTGGAGAGTCACATCCGCCTGGGCAGGGCGGCGCTGGATGCGGAAGCGCTGATCAGGCGCGTCAAAGCTTCCGCCAAAGTGGTGTGGATCAGGGAAAACTGAATCAGGAAACTGAGAAGAATGAACGAAAGAGAGATGCTTTGACGACGCTATACATCCGGTATCCTGCCCGGGCCGCGGCCGACAGTGGCGCCATCCAGCAATGCCATTTCGCGCTGCTGGGCGACAGCGGCAATGTGATGCAGCAGGGCGCGTCCGCGCTGGGCAACATGGCCGAGCTGGTGTCGTCCGCGCGCCGCGTGGTGCTGATGCTGGCCGCCGCCGACGTGACCCTGCTGCGCGTGAAAACGCCGCCGCTGTCGGCCGCGCGCTTGAAAGCCGCGTTGCCGGCGCTGGTGGAAGACCAGTTGCTGGGCGACCCGGCCGATTGCATCCTGGCGCTGGCGCCGCTGGGCCCCGACGAAAGCGAGGGCGAGCGCACGGTGGCCGTGGTGCAGCGCGCGTGGCTGGAAGTGCTGGTCAAGGCGCTGGTGGCGCAGGGTGCGCACGCGGTGTCGGCGGTGCCGGCGCAACTGTGCCTGCCGCTGCAGCCGGGCGGCGCCTCGGCGGCGATTGCGCTCGACAACGGGGGACTGGAACTGACCCTGCGCACCGGCCACCACGCGGGCCTGGGCCTGACGGTGGCGCCGGATCCGGAAGCCGCCTTGAACACCCTGCGCGCGCTGGCGGGAGAGGCGCCGCTGGCGGTCTACCTGCCGGCCGCGCTGGCGCCGCAATACCAGCCGGTGGCCGCCAACATGGTGGGCGTGTCGCTGGAACATGACAACTGGACGCACTGGGTGGCGGCCGCCCGCACGGCGGGACCGGACCTGGCGGCCGGCATGGCGTCCGGCACGCAGGCGCGCGCATGGCGCCGCTGGCGCTGGCCGGCCGCGCTGGCCGTGCTGGCGGTGATGGTCAATGTCGCCGGCCTGAATATCGAATGGCTGCGCATGAAGCGCGAGTCGGCCGATATCCGCAAGGCGATGGAGCAGACCTTCCGCGCCGCCTATCCGAATGAACCGATGACGGAACAGGCGCACGTGCAGATGCGCCGCAATATCGAGCGCGCCAAAGCCAGCAGCGGCGAACAGACGCCGGACGAATTCACGGCGCTGGCCGCCGCGCTGGGCGAAGCGCTGGCCACGGCCGGCAAGCGCGACGTGGTGGCCGGCCTCGGTTACAAGGACCGCGTGCTGACCGTCAAACTCAAACCCAACGCGGCCGACGCCGGCGTGCGTGAACAAGTCAATAACCTGCTGAAGCCGCGCCACCTGGTGCTGTCGGAAGGGGACGGCGGGGTTTGGCAAATTCGCATAGCTGGAGGCAAATCGTGAGCGAATTCACCGCAAAAATGCAGAAGCTGCAGGCGTCCGCGCAAGCTTTCTGGCAGGAGCGTACCGAGCAGGAACGCCGCATGCTGACCATCGGTGGCGTGGTGCTGGGCTTCGGCCTGTTTTATGGCGTGCTGATCGACCCGGCCGTGGAAGGCCGCGCGCAATTGCGCAAGGACTTGCCGCTGCTGCGCCAGCAGGCCGCGGAATTGCAGGCGCTGGGCCGCACCGCGATGGAATTAAAGGCGCGCACGCCGATCCAGGCCAACCGCGCCAGCAACGACACGCTGAACGCCGGCCTGGCCGCCAACGGCCTGAAGGCGCACACGCTGACCATCAGCGGTGAACTGGTCAAGCTGGAATTGAAGGGCGCGCCGTTTGCCGGCGTGGCCACCTGGCTCGACACGGTGCGCCGCACCGACGCCATCACGGTGCAGGACGCCAATATCACGGCGACGCCGACGCCTGGCGTGGTCGATGCGGTGTTCACGCTGCACCAGCGCGCCGCGGGGGCGGCGCAGTGACACGTTTCGGGTTATGGCTGCTGGCCGCGCTGCTGGGCGTGCTGGTCACGGTATTGCTGTTCTTCCCCGCCAGCTGGATGTCCGGGCTGGTGGAAAAACAGACCGCCGGCCGTTTGACCTTGGGCGATGCGCAGGGTACGCTGTGGCGCGGTTCGGCCTTCATTGGCGGCGCCGCCAGCAGCAATGGCGCCGTGACGCCGCTGTTGCCGGGGCGCTTTGCCTGGAAGCTGTCGCCGCTGGTGCTGTTTGGCAGGGTGGACCTGGAACTGGCCAACCCGGAAGCGCTGGCGCAGCCGGTGAATTTCCGTGGCTCGTGGCGCCAGTGGCAATTGAGTCCGTCCGCGCTGCTGTTGCCGGCCGATGGCCTGGCCGGCCTGGGCGCGCCCCTGAATACGCTGGCGCCATCGGGCGCCATGAAGCTGTCGTGGAGCGCGCTGGAATTGCAGGCGCAGGGCAATACCGTCGCCATCAATGGCCGCACCACGCTGGAGATGGCGGACATGTCGTCGAAGCTGTCGCCGATCAAGCCGCTGGGCAGTTACCAGCTGGCGCTGGACTGGCGCGGCCAGCAGGCGCAACTGGATTTACAGTCGTTGAAAGGCCCGCTGCTGTTGAGCGGGAAAGGCAGCCTGGATAACGGCCGCCTGCAGTTTTCCGGGCAAGCCCAGGCCGCCGACGGCTACGAGCAGTCGCTGGGCAATCTGTTGAATTTGCTGGGCCAGCGCCGTCCTACCAATGACGGCAAAAACATCATCGCTTTAGAGTTCAGATAATGAAAAAACAGTCTGTAAGCAAATTGAATTTCCCAATGCGCCGTGTGGGCGCAGCCGCGCTGCTGTGCTGCGCGATGGTGACCAGTCAACCTCCGGCATGGGCGGCGGCCGGCGATGACACCGTGCTCAATTTCGTCGGCGCCGACATCGAAGCCGTCATCAAGGCGGTCGGCCACTACACCAACATCACCTTCCTGATCGACCCGCGCGTCAAAGGCCAGCTGACCCTGGTGTCGGAAGGCCCGCTGACCAAGACCCAGGCCTTTGCCCTGCTGACGTCCGCGCTGCGCCTGCAAGGCTTCGCCATCGTCAGCGGCGACGGCTACGCGAAAGTCGTGCCGGAAGCCGAAGCCAAGCTGCAGGCCACCCCGACCCAGGTCGGCGGCACGGCCCTGAAGGGCGACCAGATCGCCACCCAGGTATTCCAGCTCAATTATGAATCGGCTGCCAACCTGGTGACGGTGTTGCGCCCGCTGATTACGCCGAACAACACGATCAACGCCAACCCCGGCAACAACACGCTGGTGGTGACGGATTACGCCGACAACCTGAAACGCCTGGGCAAGATCGTGGCGGCGCTCGATGCGCCGTCGCACGTGGACCTGGACGTGATCCCGGTGCGCTACGCGATCGCCAGCGACCTGGCGACCATGATGAACAAGTTGCTGGAGCCGGGCGCCGGCGGCGGCGGCGATTCCGGCCGCGTTTCCGTGCTGCCCGATCCGCGCACCAATTCGCTGGTGGTGCGCGCGCCATCGGCCGCGCGCGCCAACCTGGCGAAATCGCTGATCGCGAAGCTGGACCAGCCGACCCAGCAGCTGGGCAATGTGCACGTGGTGTACCTGAAGAACGCGGAAGCGACCAAGCTGGCGCAAACCTTGCGCTCGGTGGTGTCGGGCGACAGTTCCATCACCGGCGCGTCGCTGGGCGGTTCCGGCGCCAACACGGGCGGCCTGGGCCAGGGCCAGAGTGGCGCCAGCATGGCGGGCGGCCAGCAGGGCGGCATGAGCAGCGGCGCCGGCGGCACCGGCACCGGCTCGACCAATCCGCTGCTCAACGCGGGCAGCAGCGGCAGCCAGCAATTGAACGCGGGCGGCGCGGGTGGCTTTATCCAGGCCGACCCGTCGACCAATACCCTGATCATCACGGCGCCGGAATCGGTGTACCGCAACCTGCGCGCCGTGATCGACCAGCTCGACGTGCGCCGCGCGCAGGTCTACATCGAATCGCTGGTGGTCGAGGTGTCGTCCGACAAGGCGTCCGAATTCGGCGTGCAGTGGGTCGGCGCGACCGGCAACGAAAACAGCACCTACCGCGTGGGCGGCATCCAGACGCTCAGCAACGGCGCCAACAACCTGTCCACCCTCTACACCGGCATGGCGGCGGGCAAGCCGGCGGTCGGCAATGGCCTGACCATCGGCGTGTTCAAGCAGCTGGCCAGCGGCGCGCTGGGCCTGGGCGCGGTGGCCCATGCGCTGGAAACCGATGGCGGCACCAACATCCTGTCGACGCCGAACCTGGTCACGCTGGACAATGAAGTGGCCACCATCCGTGTCGGCCAGAACGTGCCGATCCTGACCGGCTCGTTCACCACCACCTCCGGCACCAACTCGAACCCGTTCCAGACCGTCGACCGCAAGGACGTCGGCCTGACCCTGAAAGTGCGGCCGCAGATTTCCGAAGGCGGCACGGTGCGCCTGGCGATCTATAACGAAAGCTCCAGCATCGATACCTCGATCAGCTCCGACAGTGGCCTGATCCTGAAAAACCGCGTGATCGAAACCAACGTGATTGCCGATGACGGCCAGGTGATCGTGCTGGGCGGCCTGATTTCCGACGACGCCGGCGACAGCGCCGACAAGGTGCGCGGCCTGGCCGACATCCCGGTGCTGGGCAACCTGTTCAAGTACCAGAAGCGCCAGCGCAAGAAGACCAACCTGATGGTGTTCCTGCGTCCGGTCGTGATGCGTACCCGTGACCAGAGCAATGAACTGGCGACCGACCGCTACGACTACATCCGCGCCACCCAGCAAGCGGTGAAGCCGGATGACACCGTGCTGTTGAAAGACCTGGGCCAGCCGATGCTGCCGGAGCTGCAAAACGGCCAGCCGGCGCCAAGCGGTACCGGCCAGCTGGCGCGTCCCGTAACGCCGTTCGTTCCGGCCCCAGCCGACAAGACCAAGCAATGAGCAACCTGCTGCCTTACGCCTTTGCCCGCGATTACGCGGTGCTGGCCAAACAAGCCGACGGCGGCGCCAACGCGGTCGACGTCTTTGTGTCCGGCGCCACCCTGCCGGCCGCGATCGCGGAAGTGTCGCGCCGCTTTGGCCGGGTCAATTTAAAACACATGGGCCGCGCCGACCTGGAAGAAGCGATTGCCGCGGCCTATGCCGGTGGCGGCAATGACGCGTCCCAGGTGGCCGACGAATTCGACGCCGACCTCGATTTGACCAAGCTGCTGCAGGATGTGCCGGCGATCGAAGACTTGCTGGAGTCGTCCGACGATGCGCCGGTGATCCGCATGATCAATGCGCTGCTGACACAGGCGCTGCGCGAAGGCGCGTCCGATATCCACATCGAGCCGTTCGAGCAGACCTCGGTGGTGCGCTTCCGCGTCGACGGCGCGCTGCGCGACATCGTGCGGCCCCGCAAGGCGATCCACGGTTCGCTGATTTCCCGTATCAAGATCATGGCGCAGCTGGACATCGCGGAAAAGCGCTTGCCGCAGGATGGCCGCATCACCCTGCGCGTGGGCGGCAAGCCGGTCGACGTGCGGGTCTCGACCCTGCCGACCGGCCATGGCGAACGCGCGGTGCTGCGTTTGCTGGACAAGGAAGCGGGCCGCCTCGACCTGAACCACCTGGGCATGAGCGGCGACATGCTGCCGCAGTTCGACAAGCTGATCAACCAGCCGCACGGCATCGTGCTGGTCACGGGCCCGACCGGTTCCGGCAAGACCACCACCCTGTATGCCGCGCTGTCGATGCTGAACGCCACCACCACCAACATCATGACGGTGGAAGACCCGGTCGAGTATGACCTGCATGGCGTGGGCCAGACCCAGGTCAACGCCAAGATCGACATGACGTTTGCCAAGGCCCTGCGCGCGATCCTGCGCCAGGACCCGGACGTCATCATGATCGGCGAGATCCGCGACCTGGAAACCGCGCAGATCGCGGTGCAGGCGTCGCTGACCGGCCACCTGGTGCTGGCGACCCTGCACACCAACGATGCTTCGGCCGCCGTGACCCGCTTGCTGGACATGGGGATCGAACCGTTCCTGCTGTCGTCGTCGCTGCTGGGCGTGCTGGCGCAGCGGCTGGTGCGCAAATTGTGCGTCGAATGCAAGCGCAAGGACGAGGAGGGTGAACATGGCGAGTGGCATCCGGTCGGCTGCGAAGCGTGCGGCAACACCGGCTACCATGGCCGCGTCGGCATTTATGAGCTGTTGCAGACCACGCCGCAAATCAATGCGCAGATCCATGAACGCGCTTCCGAAGCGGCGATCCGCGCCGCGGCGCAGGCCGACGGCATGGTGACCATGCGTGAAGATGGCGAGCGCTGGCTGGCTGCCGGTGTAACGACGCGCGCGGAATTGCTGCGCGTGGCCAAGGATTAAGGACAAGCAAGCATGCCAGCGTTCCGCTATGAAGCCGTCGATGCGGGCGGCTCCACCAAAAAAGGTGTGGTCAACGCGGACAGCCCCCGCGCCGCCCGCGCCGACTTGCGCACCCAGGGGCTGACACCGTTAAAAGTCGATGCGATTGCCGCGCAGGTCGACGCCAGCGGCAATGCCACGCGCCGTTCCGGCTTCGGTGAAAAACTGTCGTCCACCGAGCTGGCGCTGTTTACGCGCCAGCTGGCCAGTTTGCTGGAAGCGGGGCTGCCGCTGGAACAATCGTTCACGGCGCTGCTGGAGCAGGCCGAGCGTCCGTATGTGCGCGACCTGATCGCGTCGATCCGTTCGGAGATCATCGGCGGCGCCGCGCTGTCCGATGTGCTGTCGCGCCATCCGCGCGACTTCCAGGAAATCTACCGCGCGCTGGTGGCGTCCGGTGAACAGATCGGCCACCTGTCGCGCGTGCTGTCGCGGCTGGCGGACTACATCGAGCGCCGCAATGCGCTGATCGACAAGGTCAAGCTGGCCTTCACCTATCCGGCGATTGTCACGGTGGTGGCGTTTTCCATCGTGATTTTCCTGCTGACCTACGTGGTGCCGCAGATCGTGTCGGTGTTTGCCAACACCAAGCAAAAGCTGCCGCTGCTGACCATCATCATGCTGGCGGTGTCGGACTTCGTGCGGGCGTATGGCGTGATTGTCGCCGTGCTGCTGGTGGGCGCCTGGTTTGCCTGGCGCCGCGCGCTGCAAGCGCCCGACCTGAAAAGACGTTGGCACACCTGGCTGTTGACGGCGCCGATGTACGGCAAATTCGAACGCAGCCTGAATACGGCGCGCTTTGCCAGCACCCTGGCGATCACCACCGGTTCCGGCGTGCCGATCCTGCGCGCGCTGCAGACCAGCCGCGACACGCTCAACAACGTGGCCATGCAAGAGCTGGTGGAAGAAGCGTCGGACGCGGTGCGCGAAGGTGTCAGCCTGGCGCGCGCGCTGTCGGCGCAAAAGCACTTCCCGCCGATGCTGATCCACATGATCCGGGCGGGCGAAATCACGGGCGAATTGCCGGCCATGCTGGAACGGGCGGCAAGCGCGCAGGAAGCGGACCTGGAACGCCGCACCCTGCGCATTGCCGGCCTGCTGGAGCCGGCGCTGATCCTGGCCATGGGCGTGGTGGTGCTGCTGATCGTGCTGGCGGTGCTGATGCCTATTATTGAAATTAACCAGCTGGTGCGCTGAGAGTATTTTATGAAACGTTTGCCTGTACCTGTGACTGTCGCCACCTTTGGCGCCATCGCCGCCCTGTCGGCCTCGATGGCTTACTGGGGCATGCAGCTGTTCAAAGAACAGCAGCGCCCGATCGCCGCGGTGGAGCGCCAGCCCCTGCCGGAGCCGCCGATCGACGCGGCCAAAGGCTTGTTCGGCGGCGATATCGCGGTGGCCGTGGCCAGCAATTTCCAGCTGAAAGGGGTGGTCGCCGCCCTCAATGGCCGCCACAGCGTGGCCATCATTGCCGCCGATGGCCAGCCGCCGAAAGCCTATCCGGTCGGTTCGGAGGTGGCGCCGGGCGTGAAGGTGCAGGAAGTGGCGCCACGCCATGTGGTGCTCAGTGAGGGAGGCGTGCCGAAGCGGATCGACTTGCCGGCCGATGCGCCGCCGTCGGGCGGAGGTGCGGCCGCCATGCTGCCGCCGCTGCCGTCGCCAGGCGCGCCGCCGGTGATGCAGCCGGCGCCGCCGCAGCCGATGCCGGTGCCGCAAAACATGCCGCCACCGCAAACCCCGATGACCGGCGGCGCGATGCCGCCACCGCCACGGCAATAAAAGGCCAGCATCGCCGTTGTCGATCGCGGCCGGTTCCCGTAGGGCGGCTTTGCGACAGCAAAGCCGCCATGCATGCGCGGCGGCCGGCTCGGGCGGCACAGGGCTGCACGCATGGCGGCTCGCAAGCGAACCGCCCTACGCATGATTAGCCTGTGGACTTCGGATTATTCTTCGGGTTTCGTGGGATCGGTTTTTTTCAGCGCCACCTTGGCAGCCTGGCGCTGCGCCGACTGGCTTTTGACATGCGGGCCCGCTGACCGGTTCTTGGCCAGCGCCGCATAGGGATTGCGCGGTTTGGCGGGCGTGACGCGGAACTGCATCTTTTGCCGCGTCGCCAGTGCTTTATTGGCCATGCCCGCCGCTCCTCCGCTTACAGCACGTAACGCGACAAGTCTTCGTTGACCGCCAGCGCATCGAGGCGGGCATTGACGTAGGCCGCATCGATGGTCAGCGTCTTGTCGGACGTTTCGGTCGCCGAGTACGAGATTTCTTCCAGCAGCTTTTCCATCACGGTATACAGGCGGCGGGCGCCGATGTTTTCCGTGCGCTCGTTGACCTGGTGCGCGATTTCCGCCAGCCGCGTAATGCCTTCGGGCAGGAATTGCAGGGCAATGTCTTCCGTCGCCAGCAAGGCTTCATACTGCTTGGTCAGGCAGGCGTCGGTGCTGGTCAGGATGCGCTCGAAGTCGGCGATCGACAGCGATTCCAGTTCCACGCGGATCGGGAAACGGCCCTGCAATTCCGGGATCAGGTCCGACGGCTTGGCCAGGTGGAACGCGCCCGACGCGATAAACAGGATGTGGTCGGTGCGGATCATGCCGTACTTGGTGTTGACGGTGGTGCCTTCCACCAGCGGCAGCAGGTCGCGCTGCACGCCGGCGCGCGAGACGTCGGCGCCGCCCATTTCGGAGCGGGTCGCGATCTTGTCGATCTCGTCCAGGAAGACGATGCCGTTTTGCTCGACATTCTGGATCGCCTTTTGCTTCATCTCGTCTTCGTTGACCAGCTTGGCGGCTTCCTCGTCCAGCAAGACCTTCATGGCTTCCTTGATCTTGATCTTGCGCGACTTCTTGCGGGCGCCGCCCATGCCGGAAAACATCGACTTGATCTGCTCCGTCATTTCCTCCATGCCGGGCGGGGCCATGATTTCCATTTGCGGCATGCTGTCGGCCAGTTCGATCTCGATTTCCTTGTCATCGAGTTCGCCCTGGCGCAGGCGCTTGCGGAAGGTCTGGCGCGTGGTGTCGGGTTTTTCTTCCTGCGTGCTCTGCGCAAAGCCGAAATCGCGCGGCGGCGGCAGCAGGATGTCGAGCACGCGGTCTTCCGCGGCGTCTTCCGCACGGGCCCGCACTTTCGCCATTTCCGCCTGGCGCGTCTGCTTGATGCCGATATCGATCAGGTCACGGATGATGGTGTCGACATCGCGTCCGACATAGCCCACTTCGGTGAACTTGGTGGCTTCCACCTTGATGAACGGCGCCTCGGCCAGCTTGGCCAGGCGGCGCGCGATTTCGGTCTTGCCGACGCCGGTCGGGCCGATCATCAGGATGTTTTTCGGCGTGATTTCATGGCGCAGGGGCTCGGCCACCTGCTGGCGGCGCCAGCGGTTGCGCAGGGCAATGGCGACCGCGCGCTTGGCTTTGGCCTGGCCAACCACGTGTTTATCGAGTTCGCCGACGATTTCTTGTGGGGTCATGTTCATGCTGCGGCTCCGTCCAGCGTTTCAATGATGTGCGACAGGTTGGTATAGATGCACAGTTCGCCGGCGATGGTGAGCGATTTTTTCACGATCTCAGCCGGGCTCAGGTCGGTGTTTTCCTGCAGCGCCTTGGCGGCCGACTGGGCATAGGTGCCGCCGGAACCGATGGCGCCGATGCCGTCTTCCGGTTCCAGCACGTCGCCGTTACCGGTGATCACCAGCGTCGATTGCGCGTCGGCCACCAGCAGCATGGCTTCCAGGCGGCGCAGCACGCGGTCGGTGCGCCAGTCCTTGGCCAGTTCCACAGAGGCGCGCAGCAAATTACCCTGGTGTTTTTCCAGCTTCGCTTCGAAGCGGTCGAGCAGGGTGAAGGCGTCGGCGGTGCCGCCGGCAAAGCCGCACAGGACTTTGCCCTGGTACAGCTTGCGCACTTTGCGCGCGGTACCCTTCATGACGATATTGCCCAGCGTAACCTGGCCGTCACCGCCTAATGCAACCTGGTTGCCGCGGCGCACGCACAGGATGGTGGTGCCGTGAAATTGTTCCATTGTAGACCTCAAAGTAAGGGCGCACGATGTTCGAGTCGAATGGTGCGCCAGCCGACCAAATGGGGTTCATGCCGGAAATTGCAAGGTACTTAAGGAAGCGCAAGAACGGGGTTCAATATTTGTGGGCGAAGATGCGTCCCAACGCAGTGTAGCCCAAGAGCCGCATCAGTGCTGCCACCAGGTGGTTGACTTCGCGGAATTCCACGCGGCGCGGGTCGGGGTCTGGCGCCGCGTCCCGGGCCGCCTCCGGCGCCGGCGCCTGCACCATCGCCTGCACATGCGCCAGCAACTGGCCGGCGGCCGCGAATTCCAGGCGCGCCAGGTGGCTGCAATCGAACACCAGCGCGTGGTATTGCGCGCCATAGGCCGTGATGGCGGCCAGCAGCGGCGCCAGGTTGCCTTCGATTACCGGCGGCAGCATGAAACGGTCGGACGGCGCCGCCACCCGCTGGCGCGCCGCCGTCTCCACCTTGTACGGCGGGGTGAAGGAGGGCGGCGACACTTCGAAGGTCACGCAGTAATCCATGCTGGTTTCTTCGAATTCCTTTTCGCGGTTCAGCAATTGCAGCAATTCCAGCAACAGCAGCCAGGTGGCGGCGCCATCGTCCTTGCGGCCGACACAGGTGCATGCGCGCAGCAATTTGACCAGTTCGTCCGCCGCCACCACGATCAATTCACGCCGGGCCGCGACCAATGCCTGCAAGTGTTCCAGCAGCACGGCGCAGCCGGCATCGTCGCAGGCGGCAATGCGGCTGAAGTCCAGCCGCAGCACCGGGGCCTCCCCGGCCTGCGTGCGCCATTGCCGCAGCGGCGCCGCGCTGCGCGCATCGAGCGTGGCGGCAAACACGTGGCTCGGCGTGACGCCACTGTAGACCGGCGGCGCCTCGGCCACGGCCGGCTGCATGTCGCGCCAGGGCGGCGGCGAGGTTTCAAAGGTACTGGCGTAATCGATCGACAGGTCGTCGAAAGCGTCCTGCCGCCCGGTGGCTTGGTACAGGTCGAACAGCAGCCACCAGGGCGTGCGGTCTTGTTGCGCGGGGGCGCCAGTCGCGGCGGCGTCGGCAATGGCGCCGGCCAGCAGGTGGCCGGCCACATCGGCCTGGCCGTTGGCGTACAGGATGGCGCTTTCATCGATGACGGGCGCGCTGGCGGCGCTTGGCGCCGGGGCCGGCATTTCATCGTCGGCCAGCAGCAGGGTGGTGGGGGCGTCCAGCAGCGGCAGGGTGGCGGGATTGTCCGCATCGGCCGCCGTCTCGGGCAGGCGCGGGCGGGGCGGCGGGGTCCAGGCCGGTTCCGCATCGTTGAAGATGTCGGCTTCCATCGCCGCTTCAATGGCGTCGATCTTCAGCGCCGTGGCGCGCGCGATATCGCGCTGCAGCTTCGCATGGGCTTGCTGGCGCTGCAGTTCACTGTCGGCCGCCAGCCGTGCGGCGGCCTCGTCGCTGCCGGCGGCGTTGTCCTTGCCTTTCTTGAACAATGAAAACAGGCCCACGATACCCCTCGCTTAGTGCCTGATAGTGTAGCCCAGGAGCAAGCTTTAAACTGTGTCTTGCCGGACGCGGACATAAAAAAAGCATGCGGTTTGCATGCTTTTTTTGGCGCCCGGCGAGAGTGAGTAAGCCCCTGTCCGGCGCAACGCCGGTGAACGACGGGGCTGTGACAGCGTTCAGTCGCCGTACAGTTTTTGCTTCAGTTCGCGGCGCTGCTGCGCTTCCAGCGACAGGGTGGCGGTTGGACGCGCGATCAGGCGGGGAATGCCGATCGGCTCGCCCGTCTCTTCGCAATAGCCATACTCGTTGTTGTCGATGGCCACGATGGACTGTTGCACTTTTTTCAGCAGTTTGCGTTCGCGGTCGCGGGTACGCAGTTCCAGTGCATGTTCTTCCTCGATGGTGGCGCGGTCAGCCGGATCCGGCACCAGCACGGTTTCGCGCAAGTGTTCGGTTGTTTCGCCGGCATTCTTCAGCAACTCTTTCTCCAATGCCTGCAACTTGGCCTTGAAGAACGCCATTTGCGCCGGATTCATATAATCGGCGTCGCTCATTTTCAGAATTTCTTCTTCGGTGAGGATACGTTCTTCGGCGGCTGGGGTTTTATTAGTTTTAGTCATCACTTCGCTTACCTTCGATACGACAAGTTTTCAAATTTCAGTTGATGCGGCCTTGCCAACAACTGTACCGGCACGTTATTTGCTAACCGGCACCCCACAAAACCCGGTTAGTTTATACCAAACATTGTTCCAAACCGCGAACAAATACGTCTTTCGGTAGATTTTTGCCAATAAACACCATTTTGCTGCCACGAGTGTCGTTTGGACCCCATTTTGCGCCCAGGTCGCTGCCCATAATTTGGTGCACGCCCTGGAAAACCACCTTACGTTCAGCCCCATCCATGAACAATACGCCTTTGTAGCGCAACATGCGAGGACCGTACACGTTGATCAAGCCACCCAGGAATTCATCGAGCTTGGCGCTATCGAACGGACGTTCGCTCTTGAAGACAAATGCCGCGATCTCGTCAGTATGGTGCGAATGGTGATGGTCGTGCGCATGATTGCAATGTTCGTCGTGGGCGTGATCGTGGCCGCAGTGCGCGTGGTCATGGTCATGCTCATGTTCATGCTCTTCGGCCGCCAGGAAATCCGGATCGATTTCCAGCTTTTCATTCAGGTTGAAGCCTTTTAAATCCAGCACTTCCTTGATGTCGACCTGGCCGAAATCGGAGGTCGTGATCGGGGCGCGGGGATTGATGCGCTTGATCCGGGCCACCAGCGCGTCCACGTCGGCCGCCTGCACCAGGTCGGTCTTGGACAGCAGCAACTTGTCGGCAAAGCCGACCTGGCGCTGGGCTTCTTCATTGTCGTCCAGTTGCCGCATCGCGTGGCGGGCATCGACCACGGTCACCACCGCGTCCAGCATGTAGGACGCGCCGACTTTTTCATCGACGAAGAAAGTCTGTGCCACCGGACCGGGGTTGGCCAGGCCGGTGGTTTCAATCACCACGCGGTCGAAGGCAATCTCACCGGCGGCGCGCTTGGACGCCAGGCTGTCCAGGGCGACGATCAAATCGCCGCGCACCGTGCAGCAGATGCAGCCATTGTTCATCTCAACGATCTGCTCTTGGCTGTCCTGGACCAGGATTTCGTTATCGATGTTTTCCTGGCCAAATTCGTTTTCAATGACGGCAATTTTCATGCCGTGGTTTTCTTGCAGGATACGGTTCAACAGCGTGGTTTTGCCTGCGCCGAGGAAACCCGTGAGGATGGTGGTCGGGATGAGTGTCATGGTCGTCAGCGTGCCGGTAAGGGTTAAAGCCCGCGAGGCGGGCGCGGGAACCGGGGGATTATGCCGGAATTTTGAAAATTATTTCAGTTTGGCCCGTGGATGGGCCGCGTCGTAGATCTTCGACAGGTGCTGGAAATCCAGCGCGGTATACACCTGCGTGGACGTGATGCTGGCGTGGCCCAGCATATCCTGCACGGCGCGCAAGTCGCCGGACGATTGCAGCACGTGCGAGGCAAACGAGTGGCGCAGCATGTGCGGGTGCACACTGGCCGGCGTGCCAGCCTTTAAGCCGTGTGCTTTGAGCCGCAATTGCACCACCCGGGGCGAGATCCGCGTGCCCCGCGTGCTGACGAACA
>Ga0307408_100001284_pt1 | contig 18810 bp, 13 predicted proteins | sample 322Cmetagenome_FD_202116 | JGI IMG/M metagenome (GOLD analysis project Ga0307408, IMG submission 202116) | Maize rhizosphere microbial communities from greenhouse at UC Davis, California, United States - 322HYB-C-3 | ecosystem: Host-associated > Plants > Roots > Rhizosphere > Soil | place... | reverse complement strand
TGCGTAATGGCGAACTCTTCTTCGTAAACCCAATCCGTTGTTCCATTAATGATCTTGTTCATTGAACCGTCCTTGGTGATTTGAAGTGCTTTTTTGTTCGCTACATCATATACGTAAAGATTGTTTCCAGCTACAAAACCAACTTTAGATTCGTCAGGAGAAAAGGTTGGCAGAGTTTGCATCTCATCACCGTCGTGAAGTTTCAATACCGTTTTTGTCGACATTACATATAAGTATAGGTCGGCAGAATAACTTCTTCTGTAAATCGGGTTCATGTTCACTAAGATCAAAGCATATTTTCCTGAAGAGCTTAACTGTACATCCGATGCCTCCAATTTATTCCCGTTGAAATTCAGGTCGGAAACGTTCAGTATCTCCGTACTGTCGGCCCCAAGATTTTTGAACTTGTATTTGTACAGGTAGGTTTTTTCACCTTTTTGAACAAACTTGGTGTAGGATTCTCCGTCAGAAAGTGATGCGTATCCATCTACGTAATTCACTCTGAATTCAGAGCTTTTGTGGATGCGTTCAACGGTAAGGTCTTGAGCAGATACAGTTGTTATCGCTCCCAGAAATAAGAATAATAAAGCTTTTTTCATTCGATGTGATTAATCTCCCAACAAAAATAACCAAATACTAATGCGGCTACTTGTCTTTTGGAATATACTTTTCCCTTCAAATTTAAGTCCAAATAGCAATTGAGCACATTGTAACGTTGGAAATCGTGCAAAACCTTTTCTAAATGTTAACAATTCAATAATGATTGTCAATATGAAATGCTCTATATTTGCACCAAAGTTTGTAACTGTTACCCTTGATGTCGGCAGAAAAGCTTGGACTGAAACCAGTTAACAAACAAGGAACTTGATTAAACACGTTTTTTAAGAACAGATTTTCTTATTAGCTGAAGTAGCCGCCAGGTGAAAAAACAGTGTGTTACTTCCTTACGTCTGTACTCTATTATCTTTAATTTATATAATCAATTTTACTATGAAAAAAGCTCTACTTTTTGCTAGTTTGACAATTGCAGGTTTCTCTTTCGGACAATGTAATGAAATCTTTATTTCGGAATATGTTGAAGGAACAGGTTACAGTAAAGCAATTGAATTGTACAATCCAACCGGAAGCGCGATTAGTTTGACGGGTTACAGCATTGAACGTTTTTCAAACGGCCAGGCCACTTCAACTGAAGGAGGAGTAACAAATCTAACAGGAACGATCCAGCCCTATTCGACATTTGTACTTGTAAATAATAACGCAACCGGAGTTGATCCAACTTTATTGGCTGCCGGTGATCAGTTGGATAATCAATATCCTGCACCGACATATATGAATGGGAATGATGCTATCGTTTTGTTTAAGAACGGTGTTAGAATTGACCATATGGGGAAAACAGGAGATGCTTCAATGAATACTTCAGCTGGATGGAGTGATGAATTCCCTTACGATGGTTCAGCCGGAGAAGTTTGGACAGAGAATCATACACTTGTTAGAAAGTCGACCGTTCTTCAGGGAGTTACTGTGAATCCTGCTACATTCATTGTTACTCAGGAATGGGATTCTTTACCGGTAAATACGTTTAACCAATTAGGAGCTCATACTTGCGACTGTGAATTGGGTGTAAAAGATCTTTCCAAAGTTGCAATGGAGGTTTATCCAAACCCTGCAAACAATGTTGTTTTCGTTAATGCAGCTCAAAATATTCAATCGATTACGGTGGTTAATATGGCTGGTGAAGTGGTTATGGAAGTTGAAAACGCTGTGATCTCTCATGTAGTTAAATTGAACGCGGAAGGGTTGAAAAAAGGAATGTATATCGTTAAAGTGAACTTTGGTGATGAATTTTCTATTTCAACGTCAAGTTTGGTAATCCAATAATTAGACTGAAGTTTCTTAACGGAACAATTTGCATTTTATGAGACCTATTCTTGCAGCACTATCTTTTGTGTTCAGTATGTCCTTTGCTTTTGCTCAGGAAAAAGTAACGCTTAGCGGAACTGTTTACGACGACGAAGCGAAAGAAACAATTATTGCAGCTAAAGTTACTTGCGACGGACAAACTGTTTTGTCTGATATCGACGGAAAGTATTCTTTCCAGGTATTGCCAAACAAAACCTATACGGTAGTTGTTACTTTCGATGAGTATGAAACGATGACACAAACGGTGGCTGTTGGTAACACGCCTGCAGTTGCAGATTTCAGCATGAAACCTGCAGGAAAGGATATGGATGAGGTGGAAATCAAAGCTGAGCTTGGAAAAGCACGCGAGACTCCGATTGCCTTTTCTACACTTGATGCAAAAAAGATCCAGGAAGAATTAGGAACCCGGGATTTACCGATGATTCTGAACTCCACCCCAGGGGCTTACGCTACTGAACAAGGTGGTGGAGCAGGTGATTCCCGAATTTCCATTCGCGGTTTCGACCAAAGAAATGTTGCCGTATTGGTTGATGGTGTTCCGGTTAATGATATGGAAAATGGCCAGGTTTATTGGAGCAACTGGGACGGATTGGGCGACATTACACGTTATATGCAAGTACAGCGTGGATTGGGAGCTTCAAAACTTTCAATTGTTTCCGTTGGTGGTACAATGAATATTGTGACTCGGGGAATTGACCAGAAAATGAGTGCTTCCGTTAAACAGGAAGTAAATAATTATGGGTTGTACAAAACCTCTTTTGGATACAATAGTGGTTTGCTGAAAGGAAACTGGGGTGTCACAGTTGCCGGAGCCAGAAAATGGGGTTCCAGCTTTGCTGATGCTACTTTCGATGATGCGTGGTCTTACTTTTTGAAAGTTCAAAAACGTTTTGACAAGCATTTGATTAGTTTTGGAGTAAACGGTGCGCCGCAGTCTCACGGACAAAGAACAACGCGTTTGCCTATTGCCGTAATTGACCAGGGATTGGCTGAAAAAGCAGGGATTAATTACCGTGAAGCTTTAGATTCGTTGTCTGGTATCAGTAATGCGCAATGGACAACACCAACCCAGGGAGCTAGAGGAATTCGTTATAATCCGAATTACGGAATGCTGAATGGTGAAGAGTTCAATGAAAAAGTGAATTATTTCCATAAACCGCAATTTAACCTCACGCATTCCTGGACACCGAATAAGAAGTTTAATCTTACAAACGTTTTGTATGCTTCTATCGGAAGAGGTGGTGGAACTTCAATGAGAGTTCCTCCGTCAAGAGATACTGCCACAGGATTGTATGATATCCAGGCGATCTACGATTATAACTCTACTGCTTATACAGCGGTGTACAGTACAACAGAACATTCTTCCAATAATTATCTTCGCTCTGCCAATAACGACCACCAGTGGTTTGGAATTTTGTCAACCGCAAATTACAAGATCAATGACTACTGGACTTCAATGATTGGTTTGGATGCACGTTATTATAAAGGTTCTCACTACCAGTCGGTATACGATCTGATGGGGGGTGATTATGCTATCGATAATTCCGATAAAAACCAACCTGTTGGTATGGGAAATACCCAATATGGAATGAAACGTGAAGGTGATAAGGTTGCTTATTACAATGACGCTTTTGTGAAATGGGCCGGGTTGTTCGGACAAGTGGAGTATAAAAAAGGAAAATGGAGTACGTTCCTTACAGGATCTGTGTCTGAAACAGGTTACCAGCGAGTAGATTATTTCAAGAAGAAAGATTTGGTTTTCGCTGATACAACAATGGTTCAGGCTGTAGGTTATGGTGATACAATTACTTATAACGGACAAGAATACACCAACCAATCTGCTGAAGCCCGTTTTGCGACAACAGACGAAAAATGGTTTTTAGGCGGAACGTTCAAAACCGGTGCAAATTACAACATCAATGATCACCACAATGTATTCATGAATGCAGGTTATTTGAACATTGCTCCCCGAATGAACAATGTATTTGATAACGCCAACAAAGCGTTCCTGGAAATTGAGAATCAAAAGGTGTATTCGGTCGAATTGGGTTATGGTTATAAGTCGAAAAAAGTTGCTTATAACCTCAACGCTTATTACACATTGTGGGAAAATAAACCTCAACAAAACACGCCTACCATTACAACAGGAGACGGTACTTTTTCCTATAACATCAATGGATTGGATGCACTTCACAAAGGAGTTGAGTTTGATATAAATTACAGGATCCATAAGAAGTTGAATATAGAAGGTTTGGCGTCAATCGGGGATTGGAAAACAATTTCAGGAAGTATTGTACAAATCGTGGACAATGATGGTAACATTGTTGAAACGCTTGATTTCAGTGCGAAGAACGTTCACGTTGGTGATGCTGCCCAAATGCAGTTTGGAGCAAGCGCCCGATATGAGATTATCAAGAATCTTTACGTGAAATTGCGCTATACCTATTTCGGTAAGAATTATGCGAATTTTGATCCTACAACATTGGTTGGAGCTAATAAGGACCGGGAGTCATGGCAAATGCCTAACTATTCCATTGTTGACTTCAACTTTGGTTATGACCTGAAATTCGAAAAGTATTATATAAATATCAACGGAGGAATGATGAACGTATTGAACACATTCTATATTACGGATGCGCAAAACGGATTGAATTTTAACGCTGAAACAGCTACGGTTTTCGTGGGAATGGGACGACGCTTCAACGTCGGAGTTAAAATAGGATTTTAAAATAGGGAATTCCCGACCTCGCACAAGTGAGATCTGGATCATAAAACAAAAAAGATGAAAAGAATAATCTGCACTTCACTGTTTGCAATTCTTGCCGTGGTTTCGGCACATGCGCAGGCAGTTTTACCAACAAGCTGGAGTTTTACAACTGCAACTTTGCCAACAGGATGGACAGAATCCGGAACCGCATTTTATACGGCTTCGGGTAACACACCTCCAGCCATGAAATTTGACAATACAGGTGATTACCTGGTTATCAATTTCAACAGTAATCCCGGAAACGTAAGTTATTACATCGCAGGAAACAGTTTCTCAGGTGGTACGTTTACGGTTCAGGAGTCTGATTTGGGGACTGTTTGGACAGCTGTTCATACGTATACGGCACCTGCGTCTTCTTACACACAGTTTACGGATGCGCTTTTGGCTACAACACGTTATGTACGTTTCATCTACACGAACAAAGTTACTGGTAACGTAGGTTTGGATGACGTAAGTATTTCAGTTGGAGCTGCCGGTCCGGCACAGGAAATCAATGTTCTTCAGGGAGCAACTACAATTGTTTCCGGCGGAACTCATGTAATGTCTTCGCCGGTTAGTACAATGACGCCTACAACATTTACAATCGAGAACCTTGGAACTGCCAATACCTTGAATATTGCGAGTGCAGTAATTTCAGGTGCTGATGCTGCTGATTTCTCTGTTGCTGTTTCTCCTTCTACAGTTGCTGCTAATACAGATGAAGCTCTTACAGTGAATTTCACACCTTCAATGGCCGGAACAAGAAATGCCGTGCTTACCATTAACAGTGACGATGCTGATGAAGCTGCCTATGTGATCAATCTTTACGGAATTGGTGGAAATTTTGCTTCTGAGCCAACAACTCAGGCTACAAACATGCAATTCTCAAATGTGAAGACCTACCGTTTAACCGGATCTTTCACGGCTGCATCGCCTGCTCCTGAAGGATATTTGGTTCTTCGTAAAAAAGGTTCTGCAATCACTGGTGTTCCTGTTGACGGAACGATTTATGATCGCGGTGATATCGTTGGAGATGCCCAGGTTGTTTACAGCGGAACTGCTACTGCATTTACGCCGAATAACATTATTGCAAATACAGGGTATTATTTCCAGGTTTATGCTTACAACGGTCCCGGAGCTTACAGAAACTACATGACAACTGCTCCGTTGGCTGGAAATACAACAACTCCGGCAACTATGCAGCCTGCTAATTATTACAACGGGATCAGCACGGCAAGCGGAACTTTCGTTGCTGACTTGCACGCTTTGATCACTTCTCACCAAATGCAGTTCTACAGCAACTACGGTACATTGATGGTTGGTGGATTCGCTGCGCGTGATACGGTTGACAATCAACGTGTGATAACTTGTGTTTACAGTGGTGAAAACAAAATCTATACAGAACCTTTTGATTTTACAGCAAACGGTTACAGCCGCGAGCATACATATCCGCATAGCTGGATGCCGACAAATCCTGCACAAAGTTTACCGGAATACAATGATTACCACCATTTGTTCCCTACAAACCAAAACCAGGCAAATGCAGTTCGCAGCAATTACCCGTTAGGTGAAGTTGTTACGGTACAGTCTACTTTCCTTGGTGCAAAATACGGTTTGGATGCAAACGGAAAAACGGTTTACGAGCCGCGTGATGAGCACAAAGGTGACGCTGCGCGTGCAATGATGTACGAAGCTACTTGTTACACAACAGTTAGCGGAAACAATTGGGGATTCCCAAATCCAATCAGTGGTTCTATCAACTATGGACAAGACCAGTATGTGTTAAAGCAATGGCATTTCCAGGATCCTCCAAGCAACTGGGAGATCGCTCGTAACGATTATGTTGATTCATTGCAGGATAACCGTAACCCGTTTGTTGACAGCGTTGACTTTGCATGTTACGTTAACTTCTACAACATGAGCTACGAACCTCTTGGATGTACGGCACAAGTTGAAGAAATGTTGAGCAATGCATTTATCGTTTACCCGAACCCGGCTTCAGGAGTACTTACTTTACATGTTGATGCAACTACAATTTCAGGATACGAAATTTTGGATATGCAAGGAAGAGTGGTTCTTACAGCTATGGCAAACAATGCTGTTGTTGTTAAGTTGAATTGCTCATCGCTGAAAGCCGGTTCTTATATTGTGAAGGCAACAACACCTTATGGAATTGCACAAAAGTCATTAATTATCGACTAAACGAAATGAAGATGAAATTTTTCATCCCATTAACAATAATACTAGGAGCAGGTCTGATGGCCTGCTCTTCTGTTTCCACACATATTATTTCTGTTAATTCGAATGATGCTGTTGTTGGAACAACGAGCCCGAACGCGAAAATGGATTCGATAATTGCGCCCTACAGTGTTCAGGTAAAGAGCAAAATGGGGAAGGTGATAGGCGAATGCAAATTGGAAATGCTGCCTCAGCGCCCGAACAGCAACCTGGGAAACTGGACTTGCGATCTTTTACTTCAGTATGGAAAGGATTCCATGGGCTTAGCGAATGAACCCGTAATGAGCTTATACAATGTTGGTGGTTTAAGGGCTGCAATTACTGTTGGTCCGATCACTTATGGTACTATGTTCCAGGTAATGCCTTTTGATAACGTAGTTTCCGCGGTGAAACTCCCTATCCCTGTTTTGGATGAAATGCTAGCTTATCTGAAAGCTAAAAATGGTGAGCCTATCGGTGGAATTTCCATTGTCAATGGCCAGCTCCAACTTCCTGAAAACGTGAAATCTAAAGGTTATGTTTGGGTTATTACCTCCGACTTCCTGGTGAATGGGGGAGACAACATGTTGTTTTTAGGGAAGTACCTGGAACGCAAGGATAGCAACAAATTAATCAGAAATGTTTTGATCGATGGCGTTCAAAAAACGCGTATTTTAGAGATTCAGTCGGAAGACAGAATTACATTTTGAGAGCCTGTTTGAATTTGTCTGATAAAATTATTAGCTCAGATTTTTGAGCGAAATGAGACAGATTTCACAGCCATAGTTGGCGATTCTGGCGAAGAAATTGAACGAAATTGTAGCCAAAAAGGTGAGGTAAGAATGAAATTGAGATTAAGTTAAAGAGGCTCATATGAAAAGGAGAGATTTTATTCAAAGAACAGGGTTGATTGCAGGTGCAATTGCAATGGCTCCGTCTTTGTTATCGGCAGGAAAGAAAGGTAAGAAGTTGGTCATTCTTCATACGAACGACACACATTCCAATATTGAACCTTTCCCTGCAACGCATTCCAAATACCCGAACCAGGGAGGTGTTTCAAGAAGAGCGACTATTGTTAATCAAATTCGCCAGGAAAATGATAACGTTCTGCTTCTTGATGCCGGAGATATCTTCCAGGGAACACCTTACTTCAATGAGTTTAAAGGCGAATTGGAAATGAAAGTGATGGAAGAGATGAAGTACGATGTGGTGACTCTCGGAAATCACGATTTCGATATCGGGATGGAAGCCTACGTTTCAGCTCATAAGAATGCCAGCTTTCCCGTGGTGAATTGTAACTATGACTTTGGAACGACTCCTTTGGCAGCTTTGGTAAAAAAATCAGTGATCATCAAAAAAGCAGGTTATAAGATTGGAATTCTTGGTGTGGGTATTGATCTCACCGGATTGGTTCCGGCGTCCAATTTTGAAGGAATGATATATACAGATCCTATTGCTGCAGCAAATAAAGAAGCTGAATACCTTAGAAAAAAAGGCTGTGACCTCATCATTTGTTTGTCACACCTGGGGTATGAATTCATGGATACAAACAAGGTTTGTGATAAACATCTTGCAGCGAAAACAAAAAATATAGATATCATACTTGGCGGACACACGCATACTTTCCTTACAGAACCGCAATCGTTCACGAATGCCGAAGGAAAAAATGTAATTGTGAACCAGGTTGGTTACGGAGGACTATTCCTTGGTAAGATCGATGTTACGTTTAACCCTTCTGAGAATAGCGATTTTACGTATACAGCTAAGCCGTTGGATATCGTGTAAGAGTTCATCTTAACTGCGTTCGATGATCTTCGGAAATAGGGCATAAAGTCGAGATGTCGAAGTCTACCCAAATTGTGGTATTTTCAATCTTTCGCGTCGAAGTTTGGCGCAGCGGTACAATTATTGCTGAAATCTGTCGTTAAATCAAAAAAACAAAATAATGAAACATACCTTAGTCGCTTTCCTACTACTAGCACATGTAGTTCCTAGCTTTGCCCAGGAGGAAGAAAAAATCGTTTATGTGCACACTAACCGTGGTCCACGAAATAACAGAGAGTATAAAACTGTTGACCTGTACGATGTTTATAAGTTTGACGTAGCACAAATGGTTACAGGTCAGATCTTGTTTGCTTACGAACACCGTATCGGACAGAAATCATCTTTTGAATTTGAATTGGGACCAAACCTTTCAAATGTTGGATTGAATTTCGGGCATTTCGGACAGTACAATAACGGAGAATCACGTATGGGTGTTTCAACTTCCATTGGTTTCAGATATTATCCGAGTGATGATGTTCCGGCGTTGAACAAATTTTATGTAGGACCAAAATTTGAGTTCAAAAATTACAATTACCTGTACCAGGCGATGAACAGTAATGGTTCAGGGACTCCTGTAGGAGAACAATTCAGAGGATACGAGAACACTTACCGTTTTATGTTCAACATGGGTAAACAATACTGGTTGTCAAGCTCATTCTGCTTAGATATTTATGCCGGATTGGGAATTGGAAATGTAAGCGGTAAATCGATGAACGTTTACTATGAGTATAATTCTCAAACGCAGCAGTACGAAAATGTAACCCAAACCGTGTACAATTCCGATGCAAGCGTAATGTTTGAGTGTGGAGTGAAAGTGGGGATCGGAAACTGACTTTCCGCGGTGGCGGACTCAGTCACCATGGTAGTTCTGAGAAAAGATTAAATGAAGAACCGTGTATGAATTTCGTACACGGTTTTTCTTTTTTGCAGCTTATCGGTGAATTTAAAAGGGATGCCGACATGGTGACTGAGTTCACCGCAGCGGAAAGTTACCTATTCAACAATCGCTTCCAGCTGTTCTTTTGAAAGTTTCATCAGTGCAATTCTGTCTATGCTTCCCATGATCTTTGCCTGAACAAGAATATTTAATCCACCGTCTTCGGTCTGAATGAAATCCGAGGCTACCACAGGAATGTTCTTTCCAAGGTATTTCTTACCCACTAAGGTTCCGCCGGAAGGTTCGTACAAGCTGATCAAAAGCTGGTTGCTTCTTGTGGAGGAAAGATAGGCTTTGTAAGTTGTTCCGCTAATCGAAAGGTCTTTGATCAAAACCGGTTTTTTCGGATCAAGTTCAGATTGTCCCTGTGCCGGAATAGATGAGGCAATATCTATAGTTGTTGGAGTCAATGCTGCATTCGGATTGAAATAGAGATTATCGTAAGAAAAACGGGCAAGTGCAAAGTTGTTTCCGTTTAAGGGTGAAATTGCTGTAGCTCCGGTATTGAATCCTTCACCATTGTAAACACCAGCAAAACTCAAATCAGGATTCAGGAAAATCATAGAGAAACTGTAGTTGTAATAACCGTTCATTACAATGTAATTCTGGCTTTGTGTTGTGCTGATGAAAAACGGAATTCGATCTCCGGTATACGTTATGTGTTCAACAATCTGTTCCTCCACGTCGGTAAAGATGTTCACACTTCCTGAATTTTGAACAGAAGTAAGGTCTCCAGAAAGTTCATGAATTCCTGTTTCAAAACTCATTCTGTCGTAATTCTGCAAGTAAATATGCTGACCTGAATTGTAAACGTAAGTAGGGTAGAGAACATCTGAAAAACTGGAAACTTCAACAGTTGCTTGCGTTGCCTCGTCAATTTTCAGAACGTACGTAAATAACCCAACTGCATCCATGCAAATAATATAATTCTGCCCGTTTTTCTTAATGATGTTCGGTACAGCATTTACATAATTCGAAGGTAATTCGTAGTTCCACTGGAATTCTCCCGCATTATTGATCTTCATGATCTGGATCCGCCAGCCGTCGAACGCGCTTACCGTTATATAGCCATCACCGCTTTCCGAAGTGGTGATTCCAAGCGGATGAAAATGCTTGTTCCCATTCGAATCGTCATAAACCTTGATGAATGCATCTTCAGGTTTGGCGTCATTCTTTTTGCATCCTGCACTGCCAAACACCGCTACTAAAATCAATATGCAATAAATGAACTGTTTCATACTTAATACCTGCTTTTTTTCAAAATACCCAAAGTGATGGAATTGTCGATAGGGAACATGAACGTTAATTGAATATCCATATTGAACATTTTAAACTGGTCCAATACATCTAAATACTGAACTGAATAACCTGTATAATCGGCATACCGGTTCTTGTCGTTCACAATTTTCCCGAAACCGTAACGAAAATTGCTTTCCAGGCTGATCGCGAAATAATTGGAGAAATAGGTGATTCCTGCTCCGGCCGTTATTCCGAAATTTCCTTTATTAATGTGCTGCGTCAAATCCGCATCTCCGGTTTGGTCGGCCTTTTCCTTGTCAACTTCCTCATCAATCACATTGTCGTAATAAATATTCTTTCGTGCGTGATGACGAATACTTGTGTAAATTCCACCCTGAACGTAGGGCGAGAATTGTGTAACCGCAAAATCGTACCGTGCCAGCAACGGAAGATATACGCTCGAAACTTTCTGCTGGTGCATCATCTCGATAGAATAATCGGAACTATTCACCGTATCCTGCCACATATAAGAAGTTCTGTAGTTGAAACTGTTCGTCTGAAAATTCGGTTGGAAAACCACAGATAGCTTTTTCGTAATGGAATACGACATGTATAAACCGTATTGTGATCCTTTGTTCTCGCCAAATTTTTCATAGGTTTTCTCCGACGTATTTGTCGATTGCGGCGTACTTTCCAATACGCGATAATCTTCAGTCGGGGAGATTCCTGTAAAGTTCATTCCACCGGAAATTCCGAGGTAAACTTTATTCTGACGATGAACTGTATAACCTTTTCCCTGGGCGTGAATTGTTCCGCTCCCAAGTAAGGTGGCAGCGATAAAAAATAATCGATTCAATTTCATTATTTGGAAAGAATCACTTTTTCTGTTAATACTACTGTTTCGTTCGCAGTTAGCGTAACCACGTAAGTTCCTGCTGCAAATTTCGACAGATCGAAAGTAGTGGTATGCTCACCCGGATAAGTTGGAGCATCCGTTATTCGGCCTATCAATCGCCCGGAAAGATCTTTGATCTCCAGCCTGATTTGAGCGTCTTTTTGCATCGCATAAGAGATCGTTATGCTTCCGTCGCTTGGATTCGGGTAACATTTCAACCACAAATTCTCTTTGAAAAGCTCACTCGTGCTGAGTTCTTTACAGTAAATGTAATCTACACGGTTATCCACCCAATCTTCGAATTTAACGTGCTCAATAGCTTCATTAGAGGCTCCGAACCAATCTTTTACAACGGAGGTGAACACCTGCCTGTAATCAAATTGCAGCGGAATGTTTCCGTATTCCAGGTTCTGCAAATTCGGGTTGATTCCGTAAACTCCCGGGTTCAAGCATGTTCCGTAGATAAGCATTGGTGCTGCATTTCCATGATCGGTCCCGTAACTGGCATTCGAAGCTGCTCTACGGCCAAATTCGGAGAAGGTCATTGTCAATACTTTATCTGCTAAACCAAGGTTAATCAAATCATCGTAAAAAGCTTTGATCGCCGAAGAAATGTGGTACAAAGAAGCCGCATGAGAACCCATGGAAGTATTGTTGTTCACTACCTGGTTGGCATGCGTATCGAATCCGCCGATTCTGCAAAGGAAGATCTTTGTTCCGATTCCCCCGCTTAACAAACGCGAAACGATTTTCAGTTGTGGTGCCAGCGGATTGTGCAGTGAACCGCTCGGCGCGATGTAAGGATAAAGATCAGGATAAACAACGCCTGAATTGGTTCCGGCATCGTAAACATCTCTTAAGCGCTCAGCGTAATTATTCGACTGACGTTCGATCTGCATAATGTATTCGATTTCGTCTCCCGCATGTGTATCCGGGAAATTCACCGGTGGATCAGCGCCAACGCTGTTGATCAGATCATAGAACGCATCCGGATTCTGGATGGAAAGTCCCGCCGGAATTCCCTGGTTTCTGTGGAATGCGAGAGAAACTCCTGTTCCCATTTCAAGTGCCAAAGGATCAGGAACCGTAGAGTTTGGATAACCGTCAGGATAATTCGGATGGTAATGTTCGAAGTAACGACCCATCCAGCCCGAGTTAAAGTAATCGTCGTAATTTCCACCCATAAACCAAACATCCCGGCTTCTGAAGTGAGATCCGTTCATATTTTCGTAAGAAACGTTCTGAACGATGGCTACATTTCCGTCATCGTACATTGCTTTTGTTCCTACCATGTCAGGATGAAGTCCAACCTGCTGGTTAGCCGGCAAGCCCGGATCGAGCGTAATGTATTGCCGTGTTCCGCTTTGAGGAATGGCAATATTCGGTCGAAGGTTGTAGTAAAGTCCGTATTGATCGATTGGAATGATCATGTTCAATCCATCGTTTCCGCCGTGAAGTTGAATTAAAACCAAAACCCGGTCGTTCGTTCCGGATTTCGCAAGCATTTGCAATAACCCGTTTGGTTCAGCTGCATGCAGAGGAATACCGTTTAATGTCAATAACACTCCCGTTCCCATTATAGACGACATGCGTACAAAGTCTCTTCTGTCCATTTCCCGTGTTTTAAAATAATTGGTATTCTGGTGATTGCATCATTGCCATGATAAGCGATTCGAGTTGTAAGCGTACATTCACATCACTTCCGCTGTTGACGTAATCGTTCCATTCGTCGGTCCAGTTTTGTGCAGAAAGCTGGTCGAGCAGCACATTATCCCTGAAATAATTGAATCGTGCAGCATCAATGGTCATAGGGAAAAGCCAGTCGACCAATTCTTGTACGAGCGAAGTTGCATCTCCCGGATTCGAACAGTTCGCATCAACAAAAGCTACAATATTCAGGCGAAGTAAAACCCCGCTTGGTCCCGTAAATCCTGTGATCAATAGTTCCGAGAACTTATATCGGTTCGCCAGGTAATTGGAAGAAATCCAGTAGCGATGAAAATCCGGAAGCTGATAATACGGCTCATGCCCGGCAACATCGTAGGGTTCAAAGAATTGAATTCCCTGAAGGTCCAGTTGCGCATTGAGTTGATTGTACAAATCGTAATGTGCCGCCAGTTGCGTTGTTTTATCTGGAACCGTCAGATTGAAAAGTCGCATCGTTCCAATGATCAGGTCCATCGGTGATTTGATGATCGCACCAATGTTATTGTCACTGGTAATCGGCGTGTCCATATCATAGAAATGTTCACTTTGTAGCAAAATTTCCAGAACAGAAGTGATATCATAATTATTACTTACGAGCGTCGCTGCCAGTGGTTCTATAATATCGGTTTCAATTTCTGCAGTTATATCGTAGTAAACGAATTGTCTGTACAACCTTCTGCAAATGTGTTTGGAAGTGTGAGGCGAATTGAAAACGAGGTCGATCACATCATCCAATTCGTCATAAACTGCCGCAACCGCCGCATCTGTTCCAACTATGCTTCCTGTTGTAATGGAGGCATTATTAAATGCAGAAGTAAATTGTTTTGTAGTTACATCATGCTGAGAAGAAATAGTCCCGTTTCCTTTTACCTTTCCCGTTGGAATTCCGGTAACGGGATCAATGGTTTGAAAAGTTTGGTCAATTCCCCAGCCGGTGAATGCTTTCGTGAATGCCTGAACATCCGTTTCAGTAAAATTGGTGTAGTTTCCAATGCTTACTTCTTCGCCTTTACCAACGGTGTAAAGTTCCAGGAATTCGCGTGCGAAATTTTCCTGTGGAACACCTTTAATGTTCAGATTTCCGTCGAGATGAAGCAGCATGGCGTTATCAATACAAAGCGCTTTTGTCAGTTCTTTGTAATTTCCCAATGCGTAAAAGCGCAGTAAACGAAGATAGTCTATGGCGAACTGCGGATAATTCTCAATCCGCGTCATGATCATAGGAAAATGTGTGTAATAGAACCACACCATACGATCCGTAAGATTTGCTCCCGAGGCACGCATGTTCTCCATCCACCAGCTTCTTGTATAATCGGCAAGCGGTCCGCTGTCAGGACTTACCGTATTCGGATAAACCCAATCTGTTCCGCTTTCGGTATCAATAGGAAGAGGAGGAACGGCCTGAACCTGTGTAAGCGCTGTAAAAGCAGCCTGAGCGGTCATTCCCGAAAAAGTAGAAATGTCTTGTAATCTTGGGCCAAACGTAGCCCGACGTAATAAATGCGCAGCTCGCTGCACGCCCAACGCACCCGCAACGGGGGACAATGATGCCATAAGAAGTAGTTTTTACGTTTATAACAGTTTACTCTAGTAAAATAACTGAAATGTCGGGAGCAGCAGCAATGAATGGGATAAAGTCTTCTTGAAATTTGTGTTATCTAAATTAGAAGAATTGTTTCAAGTTTTCAAGAAAAAAGACGTTAGGTTTTGAACTTTTGGATATTCAGATATTAAGACGTCAGGATATTCAGACTTTTTAAGATGCAGATAAAAAAATCCTGATTCTAAATGTAGAATCAGGATTTTGAAATTATTACAGAACTAAGTCCGAATGTCTGAAAATCTTAGTGTCTGAATATCTGTTATAAATGAATCACCTCTCCATATGCAGCTGCAGCAGCTTCCATAACGGCTTCAGACATTGTTGGGTGAGGGTGAACCGTTTTGATCAATTCTTCACCTGTCACTTCCAACTTACGGATAGCAACGATTTCAGCAATCATTTCAGTTACGTTTGCACCGATCATGTGAGCACCAAGCAATTCACCGTATTTTGCGTCGAAGATTAACTTCACGAAACCATCTTTTGCTCCGGCAGCACTTGCTTTACCTGAAGCAGAGAATGGGAATTTTCCAACTTTCAATTCGTAACCAGCTTCTTTAGCCGCTTTTTCCGTCATACCAACAGAAGCAACTTCAGGAGAACAGTAGGTACATCCAGGGATATTTCCGTAATCCAACGGTTCAGGGTGGTGACCTGCAATTTTCTCAACACAGATAATTCCTTCAGCAGAAGCTACGTGAGCCAAAGCAGCAGTTGGAATTACGTCTCCGATCGCATAGTATCCAGGGATATTTGTCTGGTAATAATCGTTTACAAGGATACGTCCTTTGTCAACAACAATTCCAAGATCTTCCAAACCGATGTTTTCGATGTTTGCCTGGATTCCAACAGCAGAAAGAACCACATCACATTCGATTTTCTCTTCACCTTTCTCAGTTTTTACCGTAACAACACAACCTTTTCCTTTTGTGTCAACAGCTTCAACAGAAGCATTGGTCATAACAGTTACACCTGCCTTCTTGAATGATTTCTCCAATTGCTTAGATACATCTTCGTCTTCAATAGGAACGATGTTCGGTAAATATTCCACAACTGTAACTTCAGTTCCGATCGCTTTGTAGAAATAGGCAAATTCAACACCGATAGCACCTGAACCAACAACAACCATTTTCTTAGGCTGTGTTTTCAATGTCATAGCTTCACGGTACCCGATAATTTTTTCTCCGTCTTGCGGCAAGTTCGGCAATTGACGAGAACGAGCTCCTGTTGCAATGATGATCCCTTTGTCAGCTGAATATTCAGTAACCGTTCCATCTTCAGCTTTTACAGAAACTTTCTTCCCAGGAAGAAGTGTTCCAAAACCTTTGATAACATCGATCTTGTTTTTCTTCATCAGGAATTGGATTCCCTGGCTCATTCCGTTGGCAACACCTCTTGAGCGTTCAACCATTCCGCCAAATTCAGCTTTCGCATCCTTTACTGTAATTCCGTAATCAGAAGCATGAGAAATATATTCAAAAACGTTGGCACTTTTCAATAGCGCTTTCGTAGGAATACATCCCCAGTTCAAACAAATTCCACCAAGTGAATCGCGTTCAACAACAGCGGTTTTCAATCCCAATTGTGCCGCACGGATTGCTGTTACATATCCTCCGGGTCCACTTCCTATTACAATGATATCGTAGTTCATATTTAGAATTCTCAATTTTCGGGTACGAATGTAATCATTTCCATGGTAGCATTAAACACATAGTCACATAGAAAATGACATAGTCACAGAGTTGATGATGTTGAGTGATGTATAAAAAGTTCCAAATGTTAGAAAAGCGCAAAAGAATGTTGAACTTCTTTGAATTCTTTGCACAAGATTTTCTTGGATTTTGGGAAATCGGGAATTTCCAAAATACGGGATTTAGGGATCCCGCACTTGCGGGACCGTTCATCGATGGTATATCAAGGGATCCAGGCGATTTGAAAAATGGGGATTCATGTCATGTTAATCTCTTTGGTTATCCTATCAAACTATGTTTCTATATAACACTATGTGACTATGTGTTTATATAAGCTAATTTTGAAACAAAAAAAGAAATGACGTTCTACCAGCTTTCCATTCAGCAACCCAACCAGCAGTACATCCAATTCCAGGTAACTATGCCAACACATGGCGAAAACACCGTGGTTTGTTTGTCAAAATGGCGTCCCGGACGTTATGAATTGGGGAATTTTGCGAAGAATGTAAAGCGGTTCAAAGTTTATTCGTCGGAAGGAAAGCCACTTGCTGCGGAGAAAAGAGATTCTTCATCATGGATTGTTTCTACCGGAGACTCGAAAGAGATTCGCATTGAATACTCCTATTATGCAGCTGAGTTGAACGCCGGATCAACTTTCCTTTCTGATCAGCAGTTGTATTCCAATCCCGTGAACTGTTTTGTTTATGCCGAAGGAAGAGAGAATGAAAATTGCCAGGTGAAACTGAACATTCCGGAATCGTGGAAGATTGCCTCTTCAATGGAACAAAAAGACGGTTTGTTGTATGCGGAATCTTTTCATGAATTGGCTGATTCACCGTTCATTTGTTCACCGAATTTATTGGTGAATTCTTATGAAGTCGGTGAAACAAAATTCCATATCTGGTTCAACGGTTTAAATGATGTTCCATGGGAAAGGGTGATTGCCGATTTCAAGGCATTCACGGAAACTCAAATGAGTGCTTTCATTGAATTTCCTGTTAAAGAATACCATTTCCTGAACCAAATTGTTCCGTACAAAGCTTATCATGGTGTGGAGCATCAAAAATCCACGGTGATTTTACTCGGACCAACTTTCGACATCTTCGGAAACGCTTACGATGATCTTTTGGGAGTGAGTTCTCACGAGTTGTATCATACCTGGAATGTGAAGGCGATACGTCCGATAGAAATGTTCCCGTACAATTACCAAAAGGAGAATTTCTCACGTTTGGGGTATTTGTGCGAAGGAATTACAACTTACATGGGTGATTTGCATTTGTACCGATCAGGCGTTTTTTCATTCAACGATTACAAGCGTGAGTTGAGTGCACAGTTGCAAAAACACTTTGATAATTTTGGTCGATTCAACTATTCTGTAGCCGATTCTTCATGGGATACGTGGCTTGATGGTTATACCCCTGGAGCACCCGGACGTAAAGTCTCCATTTATGTAGAAGGCTGTTTGCTGGCATTTGTGATGGATGTTCGCCTGCTGAAATATTCGAACGGGAAATATGGTTTGGATGAATTCATGAAACGTTTGTATTTCAACTTTGCCTTGCAGGAAAGAGGAGTAAGCGAACAGGATTTCAGAGATGTTTTGGTAGAGCTTGGTGATGGAGAAATGCACGAATTGCTGGATACTTTTGTTTACGGAACTGCGCCGTACGAATCCATTTTAACGGAAGCATTCGAAACTTTAGGTTTGGACTTGAAGCACGAAGCATCACGTAAATATTCTCATGGTCGAATTGGAATCAAGACAATTCCGCAAGGACATAATCACGTGGTAAAGGCAATTTATCCGGGAAGTCCGGCGGACATTGGAGGAGTAGTCCTGGAAGATGAAATAATTGCAGTAAACAACCACGTTCTGAACGGTGAATTGGACGGCTGGTTAACCTATTTCGACAACGAACAAAAGGTGTTGACCGTTCAGCGTGCAGGAGTTCTTAGAGAATTAAGATTACCTGAAGTTCAGCGTCCTTTCTATGTAGAATATACCTTCGAGAAGGTGGAGAATCCGAATCA
>Ga0307408_100001283_pt1 | contig 18819 bp, 21 predicted proteins | sample 322Cmetagenome_FD_202116 | JGI IMG/M metagenome (GOLD analysis project Ga0307408, IMG submission 202116) | Maize rhizosphere microbial communities from greenhouse at UC Davis, California, United States - 322HYB-C-3 | ecosystem: Host-associated > Plants > Roots > Rhizosphere > Soil | place... | reverse complement strand
AGGCTGCCTGACGCCGCCCGACGACGGGCTCCTCGCGCTTGACCGGGCCGCCACCGTGCCAGTCGAGTGCGTCGGGCCCGTCGCCCCGCCTTGACGATCCAGCGAGCGACGCCGGCATCGCCGGCGACTCGCGCCAGGAGAACACGCACCATGCAATTCATCGATCACATCAAGTCGCGCATCCCCGATTACGCGAAGGACATCCGCCTCAACCTCGACGCCACGATCCTGCGCTCGAGCCTGACGCCGCGCGAGGCGGTTGGCGCGGCGCTGGCGGCCGCCTTCGCCGCGCGATCGCCGGCGCTGGTCGCCGCCATCCGCGACGCCGGCGCGCTCGCGCCGGCCGACCTCAACGGCGCGCTCGCCGCGGCGGCGCTGATGGGCATGAACAACGCGTGGTATCCGTACGTCGAGATGGCGGACGACGACGACCTGCGGAACCTCCGCGCCGAGCTCCGCATGAACGCGTACGCGACGCACGGCGGCGTCGACAAGCAGACGTTCGAGTTGTGGTCGCTCTCGGCGAGCATCATCGGCAAGTGCAACTTCTGCATCGAATCGCATTACAAGCTGCTGAAGGACAGCGGCGTCGGCGTGCAGCAGCTGCGCGACGTCGGCCGCATCGCCGCGGTCATCAACGCCGCCGCGCAGGTGCTCGCCGCCGAGGAGGCCGCAGTCCCCGCCTGATCGACCGCGCCGCGGGCCGCCGCCCGCACTCGCGTGCGGCAGCCGCGCCTCCTGTACCATCGGCCGCATGTCACGCAAGGCACCGCGGCGGCCGCAGGGGACGCTCGTCGTCGTCGAGCTCGACTCGGCGATCCTCGCCGACAACCCGCTCGGCGATCCTTCGGTCCGCAAGCTCGCGGTCTGGCTTCCGCCGGGCTATGACGAAGGGCGCGGCCGCGCGCGCGGTCGCCGCTACCCGGTCCTCTATGACCTCGTCGGCTTCACCGGCTCGGGGCTCGCGCACCTCAACTGGCGGCCGTTCGACGAGAACGTTCCCGAGCGCATCGCCCGGCTCGTCCACGACCGGCGCATGGGGCCGGTCATCGTCGTCTTCCCCGACTGCTTCACCTGCCTCGGCGGCAACCAGTACGTCAACTCGCCGGCGGTCGGTCGCTACGCCGACTACCTGACGCAGGAAATCGTTCCGTTCGTCGATCGCGAGTTCCGCACGCTCGCCGGGCGCGACCATCGCGGCTGCTTCGGCAAGTCGTCGGGCGGCTACGGCGCCATGATCCACGGCATGCGCTATGCGAAGACCTGGGGCGCGATCGCCGATCACTCGGGCGACGCCTATTTCGACTTCTGCTACCTGACCGACTGGCCGCGCACGCTGAACGAGCTCGATCGCCATCGCAAGCGTCGCAGGGTGCCGGGACGCGTCGACGTCGTTCGCGACCAGCAGGGGGCCGGCGACGGCGTCGACGACGGCCGCGTGAAGCGTTTCCTCGAGTCCGTCTGGTCGAAGGACAAGCTGAACGACGGCGAAACGCATGCGCTGATGATGATCGCCATGGCGGCGACGTACGATCCCGATGCCGACGCCCCGCTCGGCTTTCGACTGCCGGTGAACCTCGAGACCGGCGAAGTGCTGCGCGACCGCTGGCGTGCGTGGCTCGCGCACGATCCGATCCACCTCGTCGCGCGCTACAAGCGCAACCTCGCGACGCTGCGCGGCCTCTACGTCGACTGCGGCTGGCGCGACCAGTACCACCTGCATTACGGCGCGCGCATCCTGTCGCGCACGCTGTCCGAGCACGGCATCGCGCACGTCTACGAGGAGTTCGACGACAACCATTCGTCGATCGACTACCGGATGGACACGAGCCTGCCCTACCTGTACCGCGCGCTCAGGGGCTGAGCCGGCAATGCGAGCGGTGCGCTACCGGCGCTTCGGATCGGCCGCCGAGCTCGAGGTCGTCGATGTTGCCGATCCCGTTCCGCGCGCCGGCGAACTGCTCGTGCGCGTCGCGGCGGCGAGCCTCAATCCGCTCGACTGGAAGATCCGCGCGGGGCACCTGCGCCTCGTGCCGATGCTGGCGCGGCCGCCACGCATCACCGGGATGGACTTCGCCGGCACGATCGTCGGCGTCGGCGGCGGTGCCGGCGCGCGCCACGTCGGCGAGCGCGTGTTCGGATCGCTGTCGCCTTTCGGACGCGGCGGGTCGTGCGCCGAGCTCCTCGTCGTGCCTGCTGCGCGGGTCGTTCCGATCCCCGACGGCGTCGACGACGACGCCGCGGCGACGCTGCCGATCGCCGCGGGTACGGCGCTGCAGGCACTCGCCGACGACGCGTGCATCGGTCGGGGACAGCGCGTCCTGATCACCGGGGCCGCCGGGGGCGTCGGCCACTTCGCCGTGCAGGTGGCGAAGCATGCCGGTGCGCAGGTGGTCGCGACCTGCGGCAGTGCAAACGTCGACTTCGTCCGCTCGCTCGGCGCCGACCAGGTGATCGACTACACGACCACCGGGCATCTCTCGCAGCTCGGGGCCCCGTTCGACGTCGTGTTCGACGTGGCGGAATCGATCGGCTGGCGACGCGCGCGTGCGCTCCTCGTGCGTGACGGCTGGTACATCGGCACCGGCGGACGGACGGGCGCGGCCATCGAGACCACCGTCGCTTCCGTGCTCGCGCCGGTGATCGCGGGAATCCGCGTCCGCACGTTCGTACTGCGCGGGGGCGCAGCGCTGAACGAGCGGCTCGCGTCGCTCGTCGCGCAGCGTGCGCTGGTGCCGCACATCGCGCGGCGGATCGCGCTCGAGGACGTCGCGCAGGCGCAGCGCGCAATGGAAACCGGCCACGGCCGCGGCAAGATCGTCGTCCGCCCGGGCGCAGCCGCGGTGCCCACGCCGTGACGCGCGCCTCGCTCGCCCCGGCGCTGGTCGTCGCGTTGGCCTGGGCGACGACCGTGGCCGCCTACGAGGCGATCCGCACGCCGACGACGCATTATCACTACGACGTCGCGCTCGCCGCGCTCGAGGAGCAGGCGTACGCACGCGCGATCGACAACCTGAAGCTCGTCGTCAGGGACGAGCCGCGCAACGCGGATGCGCACGACTGGCTGGGGCACGCCTATGCCGCGCTCGCGCAGCGCGACCTCGCGCGGCGTCACCTGCGCGAGGCGCTTCGGCTCGATCCCCGCCACGCGCGCGCGCACCTCCACCTCGGCGAGCTGCAGCTCGCCGAGAACGACGTGAAGCGCGCGCGCGAAACGCTCGCGAGGCTCCGCGGCGTCTGCGGCGGTGCATGCGAGGAAGTTCTGTCGCTGGAGCGCGCGCTCGAACGGCGGCCGTAGCCTGCGCGGTGGCGCGTTGTAGGCGCCGTCCTGCACGGCTCGGCGGAATGCGACGCGCGCAACCGGTGCCCACCGGTTGACCGGCGACGCGCCGCCCCCGAGACTGCTGGCACGGGCGGCCGGTCCGCACGCGACCACGTCGAGAAGGAGAGATCGATGCGCTGGGGCGACATGCGGAGAAGCGACAACATCGAGGACCGCTCGGGCCTCGGCGGCGGCGGCTTTCCGATGGGCGGCGGCGGCATGCGCATCGGCCTCGGCGGCATCATCGTCGCGCTGATCGCCAGCGTGCTGTTCGGCGTCAATCCGCTCGATATCCTGGTCGGCGAGCAGTCGGCGCCACCGACGGCGCCCCCGACCGCACCGTCGTCGCAGGCTGCGCCCGGTCGGCCCTCGGCACCGAGCGCCAACCCGGCCAAGGACATGGTCGCGCACGTGCTCGGCGACACCGAGGACGTGTGGGGCGCCGTCTTCCGCCAGCTCGGGCGGCAGTACGAAAAGCCGACGCTCGTCGTCTATACCGGCCAGGTGCGTTCCGCCTGCGGCTTCGCGAGTGCCGCCGTCGGACCGTTCTACTGCCCGGGCGATCGCAAGCTCTATCTCGACACGTCGTTCTTCGACATGCTCGCGCGACGCTTCGGCGCCCCGGGCGATTTCGCCCAGGCCTACGTCGTCGCGCACGAAGTCGGGCACCACGTGCAGAACCTGCTCGGCACGATGAACGAGTTCGACCGCATGGGCCAGCGCGTCGACGAGCGACGCCGCAACCAGCTGTCGATCCGTCTCGAGCTGCAGGCGGACTGTTACGCGGGCGTCTGGGGCCATTTCGCGAACCGCCGCAACCTCCTCGAGGCCGGCGATCTCGAGGAGGGCATGCGCGCGGCCGCCGCCGTCGGCGACGACCAGATCATGAAGCGCACGCAGGGCTACGTCGTCCCGGAGGCGTTCACCCACGGCTCGGCGGAACAGCGCACGCGCTGGTTCCGGCGCGGCCTCGAAAGCGGCGATCCGCGTCAGTGCGACGCGTTCGCGGCGCAGCAGCCGTAAGGCGCCGTGGCGACCGCGCGGCGGGCCGTTCGGCCCGCCCGCGCTCCCGTTCGCGTACAGCCCTTGCCGCGGTCGCGCCGTGTTTCGATAATGCCTCCACGGCGGCCCCGTTCGCCGCCGGTGGGAGAGCGCCATGCAACGCTGGATTCCTGCCTGCCTCGCGGCCTGCCTGCTGGCGGCCTGTGCCCCCGCGCCCTATACCAAGGCAGATCTCGACGGACGCGTCATCTGCAACGCCGAGTCGATGGACCAGGTCGAGCGCCAGGCGCGACGCAATTTCACGTCCGTGTACTGGTACAACTGCCCGCGCGCCGTCCTTCGCGTCGTGAGCTGACGCGGCGTCCGCAGGCACGGGCGCCGCGTCGCCCGGGATGCGGCGCGCTACCGTGAGTCCGGCCACCGGCACGACGACCCGCTGCCCCGGCTGCAGCGGGGCGATGCGCGCGATCGATCTCGAGCGCACGCCGGTCGGCGCGAGCACGATCGACCTGTGCGAGCGCTGCCATGCGCTGTGGTTCGACGCGTTCGAGAGCGTGCGCCTCACGCCCGCGGCGACGCTCGCGCTGTTCCGCGAAGTCCACGGCGCCGCCGCGCCCGAACGAAATGCCTTGCCGCAGTTCCTGCCTTGTCCTCGCTGCAGGGCCACGCTCGTCCCGACGCAGGATCTGCAGCGCTCGACGCGCTTCACCTACTGGCGCTGCCCGCACGCGCACGGTCGATTCACGCCGTTCGTGCAGTTCCTCCGCGAGAAGGATTTCCTGCGGCCGCTGTCGCCAGGCGAAATCGAGAAGCTCAAGGTTCACGTGCATACCGTGCGCTGCAGCGGCTGCGGCGCGCCGGTCGATCTCGCGCGCGACATGGTGTGCCGCTACTGCCGGGCGCCGGTCGAGGCGCTCGATCCAGACGCCGTCGCGCGCACCGTGCAGCAATTGCAGGAGGCGGAGCGGCGGCGGACGACGATCGACGTCGGGCGCCTCGCCGATGCCCTGCTCGCCCATCCGCCCGCGCCGCTGCGGCGGGGAACCTTCGGCGCGATGCCGCCGCACGACCTCGATCTGATCGGCGCCGGGATCGCGCTCGTCGTGTCCGCGCTGTCCGGCGACTGAAAGCGGAAAAGCGCCGGTTGCCGGCCGCGAGGCCGCCGGTACAATCGCGGCTCTTTCACCGGACCACGGAGTTCCCTCGATGGCCATCCGCACCGTGCTCGCGATCGTGTGCGTCACGCTCGCCGCCACCGTCTCCGCCCAGACGCCGGGCGGCAAGCCCGGGTCGCACAGCTGCCAGAATCCGGGTGAGCACCCGGGCAAGCTCGCGTCCGACCAGAACCGCCGCAAATGGACGAGCGACGCGAACGCCTACCTCGAATGCCTGAAGAAGTACGTCGGCGACCAGACGGCGCAGTACAACGCGATCGTCCAGCAGGCGAAGCCGTACGCCGATGCGGCCAACAGCGCCACCGACGAGTACAACAAGGCGGTGCGGTCGCTGAAGGAGCAGGCGGACCGCAACAACTGAGCACCCGAGCGCGCGCCGCCGCGCCTCACTGCGGTCGGGTGCGGGCGGGCGCGTCGCCGCGGTCGATCTTCTCCGGCGTGAACCGCTCGACGCTGGTCACGCGTCCCGCGAGGCACACGAACGCCGCGTACGCGTTGGCGTCGCTCGCGTCGAACGCGTAGACGTAGCGCGTGCCGTTGCTCGCGCCCGCGACCAACGGTTCCTCGCGGTCGGCGGAGCCGGCCTCCTGGAGCACCGCCGTGCACTCGCGGCCGACCTGCAGCGCGTCGCGAACGCGCGCCTCGCGATCGGCGGGTTTGCCGGCGGCCGCGCGCGGCTCGCCGAGCGTGCTGTCGCTGCGCATCCAGGCGATCGCGTTGTTCTGGAAGCCGATGCGAGTCACCTGGCCCGGCTTCGGATACACCCACACCTCGGTGCCCGATTCACCGGCGCGCGGGGCGCGGATCTCGCTCGGCTTGCCGAGCGCCTCGGTGACGAACGGCTTCGGCATGCCGACGACGGCGCGTCGCTCGCGCGCCGGGATCGACCACATGGATTCCGACGGCGAGGGGCGCGGCGTCACCGCGTCGCGGAGCTCGACGGCGCTTCCCTTCTGCCCGCCGGCGCACGGCGACTCCTGGTAGGTCACGTGGCCGCCGTCGCCGGTGCACTTGTAGATCTCGCCGGCGGCGGCGCCGGGACGAAGCGCGATCGACAGCGCGGCGACGAGCATCGCACGCTGCCACGGCGTCGCGTTCACGGGGCGTTCCACGATCGACGCTACGTTATCATGGCCTTCGCCCTGCGGCATTCCCGCAGCGCGGCCTCCCCTGCCCCCCCGCGCCCAGCCGGTCGCCCCGTTCGCGGTCCTGTCGTCGGACGATACGGCCCGCGCCATCGCGCTCGCGCTGCTCGAAGGATTCGACCGGCACTACGCGCTGTTTCGCGATTGCGCGCGCGCGGCGAAGCGGCATTTCGAATCCGCCAACTTCCTCGCGATCGGTCACGTCGCGCGCGACCGCATCGACTTCTACGATCGCCGGGTCGGGGAAGCGGCCGAGCGCATCGAGCGTGAGTTCGGCGCCGTCGATCCGGCGGGACGCGGCGCCGACGCGCTGTGGGCGCGCGTCAAGCAGAACTACATCGCGCTGCTGATCGACCACCGGCAGCCCGAATGCGCGGAGACGTTCTTCAACTCGGTCTCGTGCAAGCTGCTGCACCGCAGCTACTTCCACAACCGGTTCCTGTTCGTCCGGCCGGCGGTGTCGACCGAGTACCTCGATGCCGACCCGCCGACCTACCGCAGCTACTACCCGCGCCAGGCGGGCCTGCGCGAGGCGTTGATGGACATCGTCGTCGACCTTCGCTTCGAGCGGCCGTTCGCCGATTTCCGCCGTGACCTGCGCAACCTGCTGCGCGCGTTCCGCCGCCACTTCCCGCGCCCGTTCGTCGCCGCGACGAGCCTGCAGATCCAGGTCCTCGGCAATCCGTTCTTCCGCAACCAGACCGCCTATATCGTCGGGCGGCTGGTCAACAGCGCCGACGTGCGGCTGTTCGCCGTCGCGGTCAAGCACGACGCCGCCGGCAAGCTTCGGCTCGACGCGCTGCTGATCGACGCGACCGAGCTCGCGCTGCTGTTCTCCGCCAACCGCGCGTATTTCCTCGTCGACATGGAAGTCCCGTCCGCATACGTGGCCTTCCTCGCGCAGTCGCTGCCGGACAAGACGGCGGCCGAGCTCTACACGATGGTCGGGTTGCAGAAGCAGGGGAAGACGCTGTTCTTCCGCGACTTCCTGCACCACCTGCGGCACTCGCGCGACCGCTTCATCGTCGCGCCGGGCATCAGGGGCCTGGTGATGAGCGTCTTCACGCTGCCGTCGTATCCGTACGTGTTCAAGGTCATCAAGGATCACATCGCGCCGAGCAAGGACACCGATCGCGCGAAGGTCAAGCTCAAGTACGCGCTGGTCAAGCACCACGACCGCGTCGGCCGCATGACCGACATCCTCGAGTATTCGGACGTCGCGTTCCCGCGCGACCGCTTCACGCCGGAGCTCCTCGACGAGCTTCGCGCCGTCGCACCGTCGCAGCTCGAGGAGGACGGCGACCACGTCGTCGTGCGGCACCTCTACATCGAGCGGCGCCTCGTGCCGCTCAACCTCTACCTCGAGCGCGCCGGCGACGCCGAGCGCGAACGGGCGCTGCGCGACTACGGCCAGGCGATCGCCGAGCTCGCGTCGGCGAACATCTTCGCCGGCGACCTCCTGTTCAAGAACTTCGGCGTCACGCGCTTCGGCCGCGTCGTGTTCTACGACTACGACGAGATCGAATACGTGACCGACTGCACGTTCCGCCGCATTCCGCCGCTGCCCGCGGGCTTCGACGACACCTCCGCCGACGTGTGGTACCCGGTGGGGCCGCGCGACGTGTTTCCCGAGGAGTTCGCGACCTTCCTCCTCACCGACGAGCGAAACCGCGCGATCTTCCTGCGGCACCACGCCTGCCTGCTCGACGCGCGCTGGTGGCAGGACCTGCAGCGGCGCATCGCCGACGGACTCGTGCCCGAGGTGCTGTCGTATCCGCAAGCAGTCCGCTTCGGTCGCTGACAGGTCGAAGGCGCAACTGGAAAGCGTACCGACAGTGTCGCCCGGCTGTTGACGACAGTGCCTTCGCGCGTGGCGACCGTCTGGCGGACACGGCGCGCCGATCCTCGTCCGGCAGTGGCGGCGGCCTTATGCTAGCGACGATGATGCGCTGAACCACCGCACGGCCAGAACAAGAAAACGTGGCGCGCGATCCGCGACAGCGGAACGGGCGGCGCGAGAAGGATGGGGCGAGCTCGTGTACCTCAATGTCGCGGGGGCGTACCGGATCGGTCCGGGACCCTCGTCTTCGCAAACAGTCGGCCCGCTCGAGGCCGCGCGCCGGTTCGTGCACGAGCTCGCGGCCGACGGCCTCGTCACCCGGACGTCCCGCGTGCGCGTCGAGCTCTACGGTGCGCTCGCCTGCACCGGCCGCGAGCTCGGCGCCCAGCGCGCGGTCGTGGCGGGCCTCGCCGGCATCCCGACGGCGAGCTGCGACGCGGCGCTGCTCGCGCGCTGCACCGCCGACGCCGACAACGACCGCTCGATCGCGCTGGCGGGGCGGCATCGCATCGGCTTCCATCCATCGCGCGACGTCGTATTCCGCGTCGACCAGGCGCTCGCCTATGACGGCAACGCGCTCGGTTTCGCCGCCTTCGATGCGGCGGGACAGACGCTCGCCTCGCGGCTTTACCTGTCTCCCGGCGACGGCGTCGTCGTCGCCGACGACGAACCGGCCGGGCGACGCGGGCCGGCGCGTGTCCCGTATCCGTTCACCACCGCGACCGATCTCGCCAAGGCGGCCCGCGAGTATCGCAAGCGCATCGGCGACCTCGCGCTGGCGAACGAATGCGTCGTGCAGAGCCCGGGCGAGGTGCGCACGACGCTGCTTCGCGTCGCGGATGCGATGCGCGCGTCGATCGAGCGCGGCCTCGCCACCGACGGGACGCTGCCCGGCGGGCGCGTTCGCCGGGCGCCCGCGCATGCCGACGCGCTGCGCGCCACACGCGCCTCGGCGTCGCAATGGTGCGCGGTCTTCGCCACGGCGGTCGCCGAGGAGAACGCGGCCGGCGGAAGGATCGTGGCCGCGCCGTCGAACGGCGCCGCGGGTCCGGTGGCGGCGCTGCTCACTCACTACCGCGAGACCAAGCCGCTCAACGTCGAGGAGCGCACGGTCGAGTTCCTGCTCGCCGCCGCCGCGATCGGCGGCGTGCTCCGCGCGAGCGGCCTCGTGCATGCCGGCTGCCAGAGCGAAGTCGGCGTCGCCTCGGCGATGGCGGCAGCGGGCTACACCGCCGTGCTCGGCGGAACCAACGAGCACGTGCTGCTGGCGGCCGAGCTCGCGCTCGAGCCGCATCTCGGCCTCGCCTGTGATCCCGAAGGCGCGCGCATCCAGCAGCCGTGCATCGAGCGCAACGCCGCGGCCGCCGGTCGCGCCGTGACGGCGGCGCAGAACGCGATGCGCCAGCCGGCGCCACGCAACTCGCTCGACGCGCTCGTCCGTTCGATGGTGGATCGCGGCCGGCAGATGGCCGGGCGCCACAAGCAGGCATCGCTTGGCGGCATCGCGGTGAACGTCGCCGACTGCTGACCCGGCGCTGCGCTCGCGCCGTGTCCGCGGTGCTATGCTCGGCCGCTCGATGCCTTCCCGCGCACCGATGATTCGAACGCCCTTCTGCGTTGTCGCGCTCGCGGCGCTCGCCGCATGCGCCGCGCCCGAGAAGCCGGCCGAAGAGCCGTCGAAGGATACGTTCGAGTGCCAGCTCGAAGGCCAGCGCTGGCTCGTGCGCTTCACCGATGGCGAGGCGCGGCTGCTGACACCGCAGGCCGAGCGCATCAACCTCTACCAGATCGCGACGGCGTCCGGCGTGCGCTACAGCAACGGACTCATCGAGCTTCGCGGGCGCGGCACCGAGCTGACGCTGATCCGCGACGGCTTCGCGCGACAGTTCGTCGACTGCAAGCCGGTGATGGTGCAGAAGGAAGAGGGCAACCCGATGCTGCGCATGTTCCAGCCGCCGCCGCCCTCGCCGCTCGGCAAATGAGCGACGGCGCCGTCGGTGTGATCGGCACCGGCGCGATGGGCATGGGCGTCGTGCGGTCGCTGCGCCGGCACGGCATCGTCACCTACACTCGCGACGTTCGCGCCGAGGCGAACGACGAGGCGCGGGCATTGGGCGCTCTCCCCTGTGCGTCGCCGGCCGCACTGGCGCGCGAGGCGACGCTGGTCCTCATCCTGGTGGTGGACGACCGGCAGATCGACGACGTGCTGTTCGCCGACGACGGCGCGGCCGCGGCACTGCCAGCGGGTGCCACCGTCGTCGTCTGCTCGACCGTGGACCCGCAATACGTCGCGTCGCTCGGCGAGCGCCTCGCCGCCCGCTCGCTCGCGCTGGTGGATGCGCCCGTCAGCGGCGGCCCGGCGAAGGCTTCGGCCGGGACGATGACGATGATGGTGTCCGCGACGCCCGACGCGCGCAGGCGCTGCGACGCGGTGTTCGCGCGCATCGCCGGGCGCGTGTTCGTCGTCGGCGACCTGCCCGGCCAGGCGGCGACGTTCAAGGTCGTCAACAACCTGCTCGCCGCGGCCAACCTCGCCGCCGGCGCGGAGGCGATCGCGCTGGCGCAACGGGCCGGCCTCGATCCGGCAGCCGTGCTCGACGTCGTCAGCGCGAGCTCCGGAGCGAGCTGGATCGTGTCCGATCGCATGCCGCGCGCGCTGTCGGGCGACCGCGGCGTGCGTGCGGCCACCCGCGTGCTGGCGAAGGACGTCGGACTGGCGGTGGCACTGGCCGCGCGCGTCGGTACGCCGGCTGCATTCGCCACGGCGGCGCATCGCGCGTTCACGGACGCCGTGGCCGCGGGCTTCGGTGAGGACGACGATTCATCGATGCTGCGCTTCATGCAACGCGAGGACGCGCCCGAGTAACCGTGGCGGCGTTCGTCGGCGCCGCCCGGCCCGATCAACCCTTGCGGTCGGCCTTGCGCCGCTCCGCTGGCTCGACGTCCGTGTAGAAGTAGGTCTGCGACTTGATCGGGTGCGGCACGTAGCTTCGTACCCAGGGCTGCGTCAGGTGGTCCTCGAGCAGGTGAACGGTGAGCCTCCACGGCGCATAGGCGATCATCAGCTGCGTCATCCGGCTGAACAGCGCCGTGCGCTCCGGCGAGTCGGGCAGCGTGCGCGCCTGCTCGAACAGCTTGTTGAACTCCGGCAGGTCGAAGCGCGAGTGGTTCTCCTGCCCGATGTTCGGCCCGTAGAGGAGCTGCATGAAATTCTCGGCGTCCGGGTAGTCGACGTTCCAGCCGTCGCCGCTCATCGGGATCTTGCCGAGGCGCGCCATCTTGCGCAGTTCGGGCAGGCGGTCCTTCCTGAACTCGACACGCAAACCCACGGCGTCGAGACTCTTCTTCCAGAACTCGTCGCTCTGGCGCTGCGACGAGTTCGGCACCGACCAGCGCTCGAGCACGAGCGGCTTGCCGTCCGGCAGCTCGCGATAGCCGTCGCCGTCGCGATCGCGATAGCCGAACTTGTCGAGCAGCGCGCGCGCCGCCTTCGGATCGTAGAGCTGGGCCGTGGTCCGCAGCGCGGGATCGTGCCCTTCGATGTCGGGCGGGATCGGCGAGTGGGCGAGCACCGCGCGCCCCTTCTGCAGCACGCGGATGTTCTCCGCGATGTCGACGCTCATCCCGATCGCGCGTCGCAGCGCGATCTTCTCGGGCGTATAGCCGCCGACGAGCGGATCCTGCATGTTGAAATAGGTGAAGTACACGTTCGGGCGCAGCAGCACCTGGTGGCGGATGCCCTTCGCGGCGAGCGCGGGGCGCAGCTTGCCGGCGGGATCGAGCGCCTGCTCGACGAACTCGCTCGGAATGCCCGGTGCGTCGATCAGGTCCTGCTCGCCGTTGAGGAACGCGAGCCAGCGCGCCTGGCCTTCCTCGATGATCGAGATCTCGACGCGGTTGACGAACGGCAGCGGCTTGTCGCGCAGCGCATCGGCAACCGGTTTCAGCGCTGGCGGCACCGGCCCGGCCGGTGCGTACGTCACGCGCCGGAACGACGGATTGGCTTCGAGCACGATGCGCGAGCTCCGCTTGTACTCGCCGAGCCGGAACGGCCCGGTGCCCACCGGGTGCGCGCCGACGTCGCGGCCGTACCGCTCGACGACCTCGCGCGCCATCGGCGCCATGTTCGGCACCGCCAGCACGTACGGAAAGCGGAGGTCGGGCGCGACCAGGCGAATGCGCAGCGTGTAGCGGTCGACGACTTCCAGCCCGGGAAACGGCGCGTCGTAGTCGAACCGGCCGGACGTCCGGGCGCGCGCCTGCGCCTCGTTGCCGCCGACGAGCTTGCCCTCGATCAGCCAGGCCCACGGTGAATGCTGCGCGGGGTCGAGGTGCCGCTTGAAGCCGTAGGCGTAGTCCGCGGCGGTGAGCTCGCGCTGCACACCGTTGAACGCCGCGTCCGGCGTGTAGAAGATGCCCTTTCGCACCCGGGCGACATACGATCGACCGCCGTCCTCGACGCGCGGCATCGATTCCAGCGTGCGGGGAACGAGCTTCACCGGCCGCGCGAGATAGTCGTACTCGAGCATCGACTCGAAGACGTTGGCGATGATGCTGTCCGATGCCGCGTCCGAGGCGAACGCCGGATCGAAGCTCGTCTCCGCGATCGTAAAGGCGACGCGAAGGATCTTGGACGGGTCCGCGGCGAGCGCGGCGAGCGGCAGCGCGAAGAGCATCGCGCAGGCGGCAAGGCGGCGGCGCAGCGGATGCCGCGCCACGAGCGGGCGTTTCACGTGCGCACCGTTCAGGCAGCGATGGCGAAGGGCGCGTAATGTAGCACCCGTCCGACCCGACCTTGTCCTCGCGGCCATCCCGCCTCGACCCTGGAGCTTCGCATGATCATCGCCCGCCGACCCATACTCGCCGCCCTCGCGCTGCTGGTCGCGTTCGGCCTTGCACCCGCCTTCGCCCAGGCGCCCGCCGGCAAGCCCGCGGTCGCCACGTTCGCCGCCGGTTGTTTCTGGTGCGTCGAGGAGGCGTTCGACAAGGTGCCGGGCGTCCTGTCGACGACGTCGGGCTACATCGGCGGCGGCAAGAAGCACCCGACGTACGAGGAAGTGTCCGCCGGCATCACCGGTCATGCCGAGGCGGTGCAGGTGGCCTTCGACCCGGCCCGCGTCAGCTACGAGAAGCTCCTCGAGGTGTTCTGGCGCAACGTCGACCCGACGGTCAAGGACCGGCAGTTCTGCGATGCCGGCAGCCAGTACCGCTCGGCGATCTTCGTGCACGACGAAGCGCAGCGCAAAGCCGCCGAGGCGTCCAAGGCCGCGCTGGAGAAGACGAAGCCGTTCAAGGATCCGATCGTGACGCCCGTCGTGGCCGCCGGCGAGTTCTGGCCGGCCGAGGATTATCACCAGGACTATCACCTCAAGAACCCGGTGCGCTACAAGTACTACAAGACCGGTTGCGGCCGCGAGGCGCGTCTGCAGCAGCTGTGGGGGAAGGCGAAGTAGACGGCGTCGGGATCCGCCGCCGGTCGCCGAACCAACGCGCGCGTTCCAGCGCGCGCGAGCGACGCAGCGCTAGAACATGCCGAGGCTGCTCGCCATCGCGCCGACGATCGTCGACAGCCCGCCGAGCAGCGTGAGCGAGATGCCGACGAATTCGCTCTTCGCGCCGGCCGACACGGCGAGCACGCGCCCGACGCCCAGCCAGTAGAGGTACAGCGTGTGGCACAGCGCGACGGCCGAGACGACGACCATCGCCGGGATCAGCAGCGTCGCGCCGGCGAGGAGCACGGGGATCGCGCCGAACGTCGCCACCTTGAGCGCCGCGACGTAGCTTCGCGAGCTGCCGTACATCGGCGCGATCAGCTTGAAGATCGCCGCGAGCAGGAAGATCGAGACGATGCTGCCGAACAGCGTCGTCGCCCCGGCCGCGAAGATCTGGTCGGGCGGAACGAGATAGCCGGCCACCGGGTCCCAGCTCGCGTCGAAGGCCTTCATCCCGATCACCGTCGCGGTCGGCGCGATGAACGACAGCGGCACGATGTAGCCGCGTATCATCGAATCGAGGCCGAGCGGCTCCCGCGCGATCGCCTCCCATTCCTCGTCCGGGCGCATGAACAGCGAGACGATGCGTCGCACGTACGCCATCCGGCGAGCTTACCGCAAAGACCGCACGGCGTGACGGTGCACGGCCGATTGACCCGCGGTCCGGCGCGTGGCCATACTCGCCGCATGCGCTCGCCCATTCGACCCAGCCGCGACCGCGCTGCCGTCCGGCTGCGCGGCTACGTCACGGCGCTCGCGATCGCCTTCACGGTGGCGGCCGGCGCGCACGCCGACGGACTGCCGCGAGTCGATCGGTACGACGCGCAACGCGATGCCGCGAGGGATATCGCCGACGCCGTCGCGGCCGCACGCGGCGCGCATCGCCGCGTCCTCGTCATCGTCGGCGGCGACTGGTGCAAGGATTGCCGCGATCTGGACGCGCTGCTCGACGCGCACCCCGACCTCGCGCTGCTGCGCGACCAGCGCTACCTGCCGGTCAAAGTCTACGTCGGCACGGACAACCGCAACGATGCCGCGCTCGCGCGCTTTCCGCGACTGCAATGGGTGCCGACGCTGTTCGAGCTCGACGTCGACGGCAACGTCGCGAGGAGCGCGCCGTCGACGCAGTTCCACGACGGCGGTTCGTTGTCCTCGGCCAGGATCCGCGAATTCCTGGACGCGCCACCCGCCTCGTCGAGCGCGCGATGGAAATGAAACGGATGAGCGGCGGCAGCCTGCGCGCCGCCGGCTACGACGAGCGCGAGCGGACGCTGCGCGTCGAGCTGACCGCGGGAACGTTCGAGTACAGCGGCGTCACGCCCGAAGTGTGGCGACGGTTCTCGACGGCGTCGTCGCCGTGGAGCTACTTCCGCGACAACATCGAGGAAGAGTTCGCCGCACGGCGCGTGCGCTGAGCACGCGCCGTCCCGGCCCGCGCGCGCCGCGTAGCCGCGGCTGGCGGACTCACTGGATCGACAGCTTGCGTCCCGCCTGCGGCATCTTGCGCGCGAGCCGCAGCTCGAGCACGCCGTTCTCGTACTTCGCCGCGCTCGCGGCTTCGTCGACTTCCACCGGCAGCGTGAAGCTGCGGAACAGCGATCCGGCGAACCGCTCGACGTGCAGCACGCGCTCGCCTTCCCTGCGCTCGGTCTCGCGCTTCGCTTCGGCCGCGATCGTCACCTGGTGGCCCTCGATCGTGACCTGGATGTCGTCCTTGGCGACGCCGGGCAGCTCCGCGTGGACCGTGTAGCCCTTGTCGTCCTCGGTCACGTCGATGCGGAACGACTGCTGGGCGGGGGCACCGGTGCGCTCGTTGCGCACCGGCCGGAACAGCGTGCGGAACAGGTCGTCGAACGCGGTCTCGGCGAACGGGTCGTACAGCTGGATGCGGGCCATGGCAGCTCCTTTTTCGTGGGCTTGCGGTTCGGGGTCGGCGCGCCGACTCGCGCGCCACGCCCCACATCTGCGGACCCGCCGCCTCCTTTCAAGCCCCGCGCGCGCTGCTCGGCGGCGTTTTCGGCACCGTGTCGCCCCCGGTGGGCGAACCGGGCGGCCCCTGCCACAATAGGACGTCGAGCGCCATGAGGAATGCAATGAAGACCACCCCGCCGCTCAGCCCGGCCGACCTGACCGACATCGAGCAGCGCCTCCGGGCGCGTCACGCCGAGCTCCGCGCGGAGATCAAGGCGCATCTGCGCGGCAGCGGCGACAGCGGGGTCATCGGCCTGTCCAGCGTGCCGATGGAGACCGACGACTGGGGCGTGGGGGACGAGCTCGCCGCGCGCGACATCGCCGAGACGCGGCAGCTCCTCTCGGCGCTGCGGGATGTCGAGGGCGCGCTCGGACGCATCGCGGCGGCCTCCTATGGCGAGTGCGTCGACTGCGGCGAGCGCATCGCGCCCGCCCGGCTCAAGGCCTATCCGGCCGCGACGCGCTGCATCGACTGCCAGAGCGCGCTCGAGCGGCGCGAATCCGGGCCGCCGCTCAGCGCGGTGTAGCGACGCCGCCGTGCCCCGCCCGGACCGCGGGCGCGCCGGCGCCGATCGGACGTTTACGCGGGACGACGTTCATGCCGCCTGCGGCGGCCGGACGATGCGCTGCGCCGATCCGGCGCTGAATGGCGCCTGATCCAGTCGAAGAACTCCCGATACCACAGTCGCGAGTTCTGCGGCTTCAGGATCCAGTGGTTCTCGTCGGGAAAGTACACGAGCCGCGCCGCGATCCCCTTCGCCTTCAGCACGTCGTAGTACTCGAGTCCCTGGGTGGCCGGCACGCGATAGTCGAGCTCGCCGTGGATGACGAGCGTCGGCGTCTTCGCGTTCGCCACGTGGTGATGCGGCGACTGCCGGCGCGTGCGCCGCACGTCGTCCCAGTAATAGGCGCCGAGCTCGCGCGCGAAGAACGCGTAGCCGTCGGTGGCCATCATGCTCTCCCAGTTGTAGCAGCCGGCGTGGCACACGAAGCAGCGATAGCGGTCGGTGTGGCCGTTCATGTACGCGACCATGAAGCCGCCATAGCTGCCGCCGGTGGCCACCAAGCGCGTGCGATCGATATAGCGCTGCCGCAGCATGAAGTCGGTGGCGGCTTCGACGTCGGCGAACTCCTTCTCGCCATAGCGGCCGGTGATCGTCTCGAGGAAGCGCTGGCCGAAGCCGGACGAGCCGTGATAGTTGACGCACACGACGACGTGGCCGGTGGCGGCGAACACCTGCGTGTTCCAGCGGAAGTGCCAGCCATCGTGATGCGCAGCATGCGGGCCGCCGTGGATCGAGTGCATCAGCGGCCAGCGCTTGCGCGGGTCGAAGTCCGGCGGATAGGTCACGAACACCTGCACGGGCTCGCCGTTCCAGCCGGGCACGCTGAACTCGCGCGTTTCGCCGAGCGCATGGCGCGCGAGCAGCGCGCCGTTCAAGTTCTCGATCGCGCGCTCGCCCTCGCCGTCGCCGCGCACGGCGAAGAGCCGCGGCGGATGGGACGCCGTCGAACGGTCGAAGGCGAAGACGCCGCCGTCCCGCGAGCAGGCATAGCCGCCGATCGTTCCGCCGGCGGCGATCGGTTGCGGCATGGCGTCGCCGAGCCGGACGCGGTACAGGCCGATGCGTCCGCGGTCCTCGATGAGGCAGGTGAGCGCCTCGCCGTCGGGCGCCCAGCGCACGTGCGTCGTCGCGCGATCGAGCCTCGGCGCAACGCGCGTCCACGCCGCGCTGCGCCGGTCGATCAGGCGCAGGTGGCCCTGGTCGTTGAACGCGCGACGCGTGTCGTAGGCGTGGTAGACGATGCGACGGCCGTCGGGCGAGTAGCGCGGGTGCTCGTCCGACATGCCGCTGTCCGCGGTCAGGTTGCGTGCGCGGCCGCTCGCCACGTCGACGACGACGATGTCGGCCTGCGACATCATGCGCGGCTCGGCGCCCGGATCGAACGTGATCGCCACTTCGCGCCCGTCGGGCGCGATGTCGTACTCGTCGGCGTTCGGCTCCCACGGGCGCAGGCGCAACGCCCGTCCGGCGAACAGGTCACGCGTTGCGCCGCTGGAGACGTCGACGACGAACAGGTGCGGCTCGCGCCCATCGGCGAGCCAGTGATCCCAGTAGCGGAACTCGCCGCGCTCGGTGACGTGCGCCTTGACCTTGTCGTCCTTCCTCGCCCTGAGACGCTTCCCCTGCTGCGCGTCGCCGCGGAGGTCGGGCCATACCCAGGACACGAACGCGATGCGCCGGCCATCGGCGAACCATTTGATCGCCGAGACGCCGGTGGAGAGCCGCGTGATGCGGCGCGCCTCGCCGCCGTCCGGCGCGATCAGGTAGAGCTGCGGCTCGGTGTCGTCCTTGCGTTTCGCGGTGAACGCGATCGCCGCGCCGGTGGGTGAGAACACCGGCTCGCTGTCCTTGTCGCCCTCGGTCAGCTTGCGCGGCGCGCCGCCGCCGCCCGACAGGCCGGTCGGAAACAGCCACAGCGCCGTCGCGCCCTCGTTGCTCTCCATGTCGTAGCGCGTGACGGCTGCGCACGCGAGCGCACCGTCGGGCGAGAGCGTCGGCGTGCCGACGCGACGCACCGCCCAGAGTGCATCGACGTGAAACGGCGCGCGCCGCGTCGCGGATCGTGGCATCGAGGCTCCATCGCGTAGAATCGAAGAGGCGCGATTCTACCCGCGCGGCGCGCCGGATTTGCGTACTTTCCCGATCGGTTCCCACCACGCATGAACTACCGACGCCTCGGCCGCTCCGGCCTCAAGGTCAGCGAGCTCTCGTTCGGCTCGTGGGTCACGTACGGCAACCAGCTCGAAGGCGACGGCGCCCGTGAATGCATGGCCGCCGCCTACGACGCCGGGGTCAACTTCTTCGAC
>Ga0307408_100001282_pt1 | contig 18826 bp, 15 predicted proteins | sample 322Cmetagenome_FD_202116 | JGI IMG/M metagenome (GOLD analysis project Ga0307408, IMG submission 202116) | Maize rhizosphere microbial communities from greenhouse at UC Davis, California, United States - 322HYB-C-3 | ecosystem: Host-associated > Plants > Roots > Rhizosphere > Soil | place... | reverse complement strand
AAACCATTTCCGCGCCTTCTTTCCCGCCATGCACGCCATCACGCGGCGCCTGCTGGACCAGTGGCTACGCGCCGCGCGCGATGGCGCCACGGTCGACATGTGCCGCGACCTGACGCGCTATACCGTCGACACCACCACCACCCTGGCCTTCGGGGTCGATCCGAATACGCTGGAACAGAGCGGCGGCGCGATCCAGGACCACATGGCGCACATCTTCCCGATGATCCTGTCGCGCGTGAATGCGCCCTTCCCCTGGTGGCGCTATGTCAAGCTGCCGCGCGACCGCCAGTTCGACCATGCGCTGCGCGAAGTGCAGCACTATGCGGCCGGCCTGATTTCCCGCGCCCGCGAACGGCGCGCCGCCCATCCGGGCGAGGCGCCGCACAACCTGCTGGAAGCGATGCTGGCGGCCGGCGAGGAAACCGGCACACCAATGTCGGACGACGCCATTTTCGCCAATACCATCACGGTGCTGATGGCCGGCGAAGACACCACCGCGTTTTCCCTCGCGTGGGCCATGTATTGCCTGTGCAAGCATCCCCACGTGCAGGAACGCATGCACGACGCGGCACTGCAGGCGTTCGGCGATGCGCCGCTGTGCCCCACCTTTGACGATGTGCGCAAGCTCGACTATTTCGATGGCGTGGCGCATGAAGCGATGCGCCTCAAGCCCATCATTCCATTGCTGTTCTTCGAACCCGTGAAGGATGTGGTGCTCGGTGGCGTGGCGTTGCCGGCCGGCACGCCGCTGTTCTTCGTGCTGCGCCCGGCAATGGAAGACCCGCACCGCTTCGGCCAGCCGGACGCCTTCCTGCCGGAACGCTGGGCGGCGGGACACCCGCATGTGCAGCCGCACGATGCGCACGGCTTCCTGCAATTCGGCGCCGGCCCCCGCGTCTGCCCCGGGCGCCACCTGGCCAGCGTCGAACAGCGGCTGGTGCTGTCGATGCTGGCGCGGCACTTCACGGTGGAATTCGCCGGCGACCCGGCGCAGATCAGGGAGGAGTCCGCGTTTACGATGCGGCCGTCCGCCATGCCGGTACGGCTTCGCCTGCGGAACTAACGCCGGAAATCAGCGCGTCAGGCGGCCGGAGCACTGGACGTGGATGGCAACGGGCCCGCCACCGCCGTGCAATTGCGGCCTTCGGACTTGGCCCGGTACAGGGCGGCATCGGCCCGCGCCAGCAGCAGGCCGACCGACTCGCCTTCGAGCCATTCCGCCACGCCGATCGAGCAGCTGACTTTGCCCACCGCGGGGAAGCAATGCGCATCGATCGCGGCGCGCAGCTTTTCCGCCACGGCGGCGCCGGCCTGCGCCCCCGTGCCGGGACAGGTGACCACGAATTCCTCGCCGCCCCAGCGTCCCGCCGCATCGGTGGCGCGCACATTGCGCACCACGATCCCCGCCACCTGCGCCAGCACCGCGTCGCCGGCCTGGTGGCCGAAGGTGTCGTTGACTTGCTTGAAGCGGTCGACGTCGATCAGCAGCACCGACAGCGGCAGGCCGCTGCGGCGCGCACTGGCCACTTCATGGTCCAGTACCGCCGTCAAATGGCGGCGGTTGCTGATGCCGGTCAGGCTGTCGGTGACGGTCAGGCGTTCCAGTTCACGGTTCTTGATGGCCAGGTCGGCATGTGCCTCGGCCAGTGCGTTTTGCGCGCCTTTCAGCTGAGTGACATCGACCGCGATCGAATACTTGGCGGGACGGCCGTCAAACCAGGCAATACGGGTTTCCTGCAACTGGTACCAGCGGTCATCGGCTTCGTTGAAATGCTCGAAAATGATGGTCTGTCCCATGTCGCCGCTTTGCATGCCGGGAATCGCGCAAAACGCGCAGGGCTTGTCCCTGCCATAAATCGCTTCATAGCATTTGCGGCCATCGATCTCGCCGGTGCGCTTGCGCATGGTCCGGTTGACATTGATGAGCTCCAAGGTCGCCATGTCCACCACATAAATGGGGAATGGCACCACGTCGAAGGCGCTGGCCCAATAGTCAGGCATGGATGGATTCGTGAAAATTGGCGAAGTGGGCATCACAGGGCAACATTCAGGCGCGCGGACGCATTACTTTGGCGATGGATTCCTGCAGCTTTTCCTTGCGGATCGGTTTCAGGATATAGCCGCGCGCGCCGGCGTCGATCGCCGCCAGCACCATTTTTTCCTGGCCATGCGAGGTTGCCATAATGATATTGGCATGCGGGAATTCTTCGACGATCAGGCGCGTCGCCTGCACCCCATCCATATCGGGCATGGTGATGTCCATCGTGACGAAATCCGGCTGCAGCTGACGATACGCCGTCAGCGCTTCCTCGCCGGTACCCGCCACCTGTAACACATTGTGGCCCAACTCGGTCAGCATATTGACCAGTTTGTCGGTGGTAATAATCGAATCGTCTACAACCAATGCGTTCAGTGCTGCCATATTCTGTCCTGGAATCTCACTTGCTTATTTTAATCCACATAGTTCAATTGTTGGTCAAACAATTCCGCCGGGCCGATAAAGCTGATTTCCATGCAGCCGGCGCGCGTCTCGAGCGACATGCTGGCAAATTGCGCCGCGCGGGGGCGCAGGATATCACGGACTTCAGCCAGCACCACCGGCGCCGACAACGGCAGGGCCGCGCCGATCTGCGGCAAGTCGTCGGTACAGTGGCCGGCGATGATGTTGGCGATCTCGGTGGCCGACGCCATGCGGTAGCGCTCCTGTTGCGCCGGCGGCACGGTGATGTCGGCCGTGAAGCGGGAAAACAACACATCGAGCAGTTCGGGCTGGAAGCCGAACGCGATCAGCACGTTGACGGCGCCGCCGATGCCCACCACCACCGTGGTGTCGCGCAGCACCAGGACATCGACATTGCCCATCGACTGGCTGTGCCGGGTGACTTCCAACTCCATTTCTTCGCTGAGGAAGCGCTTGGTGCGCTGCCGCGCGGACGCCATCATGCGCCCCATCATTTCCGCGTCCATCACAGCACCTCGCTTTCCACCGTGGCCGCCAGCGCGGCCAGCGGCAAGCGGAACGTGAAGCGCGTCCCCTGCCCGTATGTGCTGTGCACCGAGACGGTCCCGCCCAGCTTGAGCGTTTCCGCCCGCACCGCGGCCAGTCCGACGCCGCGCCCGGAAAACTGGTCGGCGCGCGCCGCCGTGCTCAGGCCATCGGCAAACACCAGCTCCTGCAAGCCCGCCTCGCCCATCGCATCGAGTTCGGCGTCGCCATGCAAACCGCGCTCGCGCGCCTTGCGCCGCAGCGCGCCAGTGTCGATCCCGCCGCCATCGTCGGCGATGTCCAGGGTCAGCCAGCCGTCGCTGCGCACGATGGAGCAAGTGATCTGCCCCGCCTCCGGCTTGCCGGCGGCACGGCGCTGCTGCGGCGCCTCGATCCCGTGCGCGACCGCGTTGCGGAACACGTGCGCCAGCGAGCGCAGGAACGGCCGGCACGCGGCCGGGTCCAGCCAGACGGTTTCACTGTCGATGAAACGCACCGGCGCCAGCAGCTTGCGCAGGCGCGTGGCCACCGCCGCCATGGTGCGGTCGTGCCCGGACAGGGCATCGCGCACCGCGATCTTGTGCAGGTTGCCGATCGCCAGCAGCTCGCGCTTGCCCGCCTCCGCCATCTCGACCGGTTCGCCGCGCAACAGCCGCATCACCAGCGTTTCCATCTGGCGCGCCTGCGAGTCCGTCACGGACAGGCGCTTGCCGCCGGCCAGGAACGCCGGTCCCAGCACGCTTTCCAGCGCCGCCAGGTCGCCGGCGATCGCCTGTTCCAGTCCCAGCGACGCCAGGTAATCGGCCAGCGCCTGCAAGGTCAGCCCTGCGCCGAGATCCTTCAAGTCTTCCAGCCCGCTTTCCGCCACGTGCAGCGCCTGCGGCGCATGCTGGAAGCAGAACTGGCCCAGCACGCCCTTGTAGGTGTGCACTTCGCGGTAGACCCGTTCCAGCACCGCCTGCGGCGGCTGCTTTGCTTCCAGCATTTGCGGCAATTCGTCGCGCACGAACTGGCGGAACGCCGCCACGCTGTCGAGGAATTCTGTGCTTTCCGCCACCGCCGCATGCACCATTTTCAGGCGGCCGTGTTCCGCCGCCACCTGCTCGGCCAGGCGCCGCTCTTCGGTGACGTCGGTCAGGGTCACCATCAGGCGCCCGGTGTTCAGCACCGCATAGGTGGCCGACAACTGGCGGCCGGCGCGCGTCCACTCCGCCGGCAGCAGCGACAGCATCACTTCGCGCCGGTCCGGGTCATCGGTGCCCAGCACGCGTTTGGTGGCGTCGGCCAGCAGGTCGGCATTGTGCGGATCGGCCGGGAACAGCAACACACCCGCATGGCGGCCGGCCGGCGCCTGCCCCAGCATGGTTTCACAGGCGCGGCTGTATTGCGGCGCCACGGCCATGTCGGCGCCGAACGACAGGAAGCCCTGGCCGGCGTTGTCGAGCAGCGCGGCGACCTGTTCGCCGGTGACGCGCACGGTTTCCAGCGATTCGGCCAGTTCGCGGGTGCGGGCCCGCACCCGCGCTTCCATGTCCGCATACAGGCGCGCGTTTTCCAGCGAAATCGCGGCCTGCGCGGCCAGCACCCGCAACAGTTCCAGCCGCTCTTCCGGGAAGGCGCCCACCGTCAGGGTGTTTTCCAGGTACAGGATGCCCAGCAGGCTGCCCTGGTGCGCGATCGGTTCGCACAGCACGGAACGGGGACGGGCCCGCTGCAAATACGGGTCGCCGGAAAAGATCGACTGCTGGCGCGCGTCCTGCAGCACTTGCGGACGCATGGTGCGGCGCACGTACTGCGCCAGCGACACCGGCAGCAAGCCTTGCGCATCGCTGTCGAGCTGCACGTCGCAGGTGCCGACCTCGATGCCGTTTGATGCGCCCGCATCGGCGCTCGCCACCACCCGCCACGACTCGCCCTGGCGCAGCATCAGCAGCGCGCGCTGCGCGCCGGAATGTTCCACCACGATGGTCAGCAAGGTGCGCACCATGTCGGCGATCCGGATTTCCTTGGAAATCGCCTGCGACGCCGACGTCACCGCCTGCATGTCGAACGCATGCTGGGCCATGGCGCCGGTGCCCAGCGTGCGCGAGGTGCGCAAGGTGACAGTGCGCCCGCCGGCCGGCAGCGTGTGCTCGCCATGCAGGGTCGAGGTGGCCAGCAGCCCGGCGAACTCGCCCGACAATTGCAGCAGCTTGGCTTCCGCGCCCCAGCGTTCATACATCAGCAGCGCCTGGCGCAGGTAATGGCCGGCCAGGCGCTCGCGCTGCTGCGCCAGGAAGATCCTGGCCGCCAGTTCGCACGCCAGCGCTTCCTCGTGCAACTGGCCCTGGGCGCGCGCGCTATCGATGGCTTCATCGAGCAGGCGCCAGGCCTGTTCCATGCGCCCTTGCAGCCGCAGCCGCAGCGCTTCGCACAGCAGCCAGTGGTAGCGGTAATTGTCGGGCGCATGCCGCGCCCACAGTTTCAATTTGGCCTGGTTGCCATCGACCACCCGCAACACGCGGCGTTTCGCGGCCCAGCCATGCGCTTCGCTGTGCAACAGCAGCGCCAGCGATTCGTGGAAGTGGAACAGCACGAACGCATGCATGCCGACGCCGGCCTTCAGGTACTGGCGCGCGCTGCGCGCATAGGACAGCGCAAGCGCGCCGTCATTGAAATGGATCGCCAGCATCAGCTTGGCACTGTACAGCAGGAACAGCGAACTGGCGTCATTGGCTTTCTGGTGCCGCGGCAGCAATTCCGACTCGCGGTAGGCGTCGCCGTTGAGCACCGTCGGCGCATCGCCGGGCGTGGCAAAATTGTGCGCGGCCTGCCACCAGATCGCATGCCAGTACAGCGACGAGCCGACCTGGAAGCGCTGCAGGTCGGCATGGGCCTGTTCCATCCGGTCCAGCAGCTCCGGCAGCGGGCACGCGGTGTGGAACAGCGTCTGCATATGGTTGTTGCGCGCATACGAGGCGTATTCGAAGTCACCCTTCTGCAGCGACAGCGCATAGGTTTCCTCGAACATCGGGATCGTGGTGCGCAGCGGATGGCGGAACTTGTGGATGATCCACGCGGCGAAGAACAGCGGCTGCTGCAGGTTCAGGCTGTGGCGGCGCGCCAGGTCGTTGGCGAATTCGCCATAGGCCACGCCGGTTTCGATATTGCCCAGCATCGCGCATTCGGTGATGCCCCACCACCCAAAACCATAGCCGGCATTCGGCGAATAGCCGTGCGCCAGCGAGACCGACACCATCTTGCACACCACCAGCGCCAGCAAGCCTTCGGAAATCCAGTAGGCGGGCGGCAAAATCAGACCCAGCAAATCCATCACGGCCAGCATGGCCGGGTCTTCCATGGCCGGCAACTGTTGCAGCTGGCTGATCGGGCGGTTGCGCAGCGCCAGCTTGGTGGCCATCACCTGTCCCATGACGCGCAATGGATGCGGGGTGCGCCGCAGCGGCACGCCCAGCAATGCCAGCGCGTGCAGCGCGACGTCGACCGCATCGGACAGGCGGTTTTGCGCCACGCAGGCCTGGACCTGGATTTTCAGGGCTTGCACCCGCTCCACCGGCGCGGTGCGGTGCGCCAGGAATTCGGCGACCCACTGGTCCATGGCCGGATAATCCTTGGCCAGGAACGCGGTTTCCGCGGCGGCCAGGTACAGTTCCATGGCCAGCGCGGGCTGCTGGTCCCAGATCGCGGTCGGCCCGGATTCGATCGCCAGCCGGAAATACGCCTGCGCCGAAGAATACGCGGCGGCGGCGCGGGCCCGTTTGCCCGCTTCCAGGTTGACTTCCGCCAGCTCGCCGCGCTGGCCGGCATCCTGCACCAGCGCGCGGCCCGCGTTGAACTGGTTGGCGATGTCAAAGATGCGCTGGCGGCGCTGGCCGTCACTCCAGCTGTCGAGCCACTGGCGCGCAATCAGGTGGTGCAGGCGCGCCCGCGTATCCTCGCCCAGCATGCCATAGGCGGCCTGGCGCACCCGGTCATGGATGAAGCGGTAGTGCACGCCATCGGTATGGCCCCGCTGGCGCGCGGTGCGGTAATTCTTCCCGACCGGCGCCACGATGCTGGCCTGCAGCGCCTGTTCCAGCTCGGCCGCCACTTCGTGCGGCGGTTGTCCCAGCAGCGCGGCCAGGGTGGCCAGTTCGAAGCGGTCGCCGATGCAGGACGCATACAACAGCGCCTGGCGCACCGGGCCGGACAGGCGCGCGATCTTCGCGCTCATCAGGCTGACCACGTTGTCGGCGATCGCCAGCGCCGCAATGTCTTCGTCACGCCAGCGCCACTGGCGCAGCGCCAGGTCGTATTGCAGCGCACCGCTGCCATGCAGTTCGGTCAGCAGCTGGCGCAGGAAAAACGCATTGCCATGGGTGCGGTCATACAGCAGGCGCGCCAGCGCGTCGCTGCCGGGCGAACCGGCCAGCGTGTCCGACACGATCTGCCGCACGTCGTCCAGGGTCAGCGCCTGCACGTCGATCGCATCGAGCGGGACTTGCGCCGCGCGCAGCCGCGCCAGCGCCTGCGTGAACGGATGCGCGGCCGGCGTCTCATTGTCGCGGTAGGCGCAGATCAGCAGCAGCGACTGCAGGCGCGGCTGCGCCATCACCGCCTCCAGCAGCGACAACGAACCGGGGTCGGCCCATTGCCAGTCATCGATGAACACCGCCAGCGGATGCTTCGCGCTGCACACCGCCAGGAGGAAGGCGCCGAACACATAGTGCAGGCGGTTCAGCGCCTGGCTGCCGGACAGCGGCATCACGCCGGGCTGCGGGCCGATCACCAGTTCGATCGACGGAATCACTTCGGCCAGCACCTTGCCCTGGCCGTCCACCGCGCCCAGGATGCGCTCGCGCCAGCGCGCCAGCGACGCTTCGTCTTCCTTCAGCAGCAGCTGGCAAAAACCCTCGAACGCCATGCGCCACGCGTAAAACGGCACGTCGCGCTGGTACTGGTCGAATTTGCCCTCGATATAGCCGCCGTGGCGCTGGGTCAGCGGCTGGTGCACTTCATGCACCAGCGCGGTCTTGCCGCTGCCGGCAAAACCGCCCACCAGCAACAGTTCGGCCGGTCCGCTGGCGGCGCGTTCAAACGCCGCCACGATGGCTTCGGTTTCCCGTTCGCGGCCATACAGCTTGCCGGGGATGCGGAAACTGCCCAGCGCATCGTGCGCGCCCAGGGTAAAACCAACCGCCCCCGCCGCCGGCCCGCCGGCGTCCAGCACCGCCTCGGCGCACAGGCGCAAATCATGGGCCAGGCCGGCCGCGCTCTGATAGCGGTCGTCCGCGTTTTTCGCCATCAGCCGCATGATGATGTCCGACAGCAGCGGCGGTACGGCCGGATTGCTCAGGTGCGGAGCCTTGGGCGCCAGCGCGATATGCGCATGCACCAGTTCGATGCCCTGGCGTCCGGCGAACGGCAGCACGCCGGTAAACAGGTGGTACAGGGTCACGCCCAGCGTGTACAGGTCGGAGCGGCTGTCCATGCCGCGGTTGACGCGGCCGGTCTGTTCCGGCGACACATAGTGCAGCGTGCCTTCCAGCTCATGCACGCTCTGGAAGCCGCTGCGTTCCTGGTTCAGTTGCGACGCGATGCCGAAATCGATCAGGCGCAACGCGCCGGTGGCGCGGTTCCAGACGATATTGGCGGGAGTCAGGTCCTTATGGATCACGCCATGCGCATGCACGCCGGCCAGCATGTCGGCCAGCCGCACCGCCAGCGGCAGTCCGGCGGCGGGCGCCAGCGGCCCGCCTTCCAGGACTTGCGCCAGCGAACGCCCGCCGATGTCTTCACTGACGATCATCAGGGCATCGTTGACGTTTTCCAGCGCATAGGCGCGGTTGACGCCTTCCACCTCCTGCAAGGTGCGCATGATCTGGAATTCACGCTGGAATTGCGCATAATGCCGCTGGTGCTGGGCCTCGTCTTCCGACAGGATCTTCAACACCACCGGGCGGCCGTCGGCGACGGCGGCGGCACGCCAGATCCTGGTACTGGCGGAACTGTACAATTCTTCGAACAGCGTAAACTGCGAATTAATCTGCATAAAGCCTCAACACCTGTTACAACCGTCGCTTCCGTTACGCCCGTTATGCCCGTTATGCCCGTTATGCGGCGCGTGCCGCCTGGACCGCCTCGTCGCAGAACAGGGCTTCGATGTGGCCGGCCAGTTCGCGGTTTTCCTGCTGCGCGCGCAGCGACGGGAAGAACGAGATGCACGCCTCGCCCGGCGCCGACATGTTCACCACCATCACCGGACGGTTCACCAGGCCGGCGCCCAGCGTATCGCGCGGCGCGATATTGACGCCGCTCTGGTGCCGCACGTTCTGGCAGCCGTGCAGGTATTCCCGCGTGCCGAGGTAGCGGTAGTTGTTCCAGTTGGTGACCACGAAGGACAGCGGATCGGTTTCCTGGCCGACGATGCCGGCGTCCACCGCCTCTTCCGTCAACTGGAAAATCGTCACGTCCTGGCGCGTTTCCTTGAATTCCCGGATGCGGTCATGCACGGCCTTGGCCATCTCCGGCAGGGCCAGGCTGCCATCGACGCTGACCGGCACGAAGGCGATGTAATTGCCGGCATAGCGCGCCCGCAGCGACGGCTCCAGCAAATCCGACAGCATTTTAAAACTGACCGTATGGCCGGACGGCACCTGGCGGCGCTGCACGCCCATGTCGTGGCAAGCCTTGGCCATCACCGCGCAAATCACGGCGTTTTGCGTGACTTCCGGGTAGCGCGCGCGGCATTCGGCCAGGCGCGCGCCGATGTCGTGGAAACCCACCAGCGGCGCATGGCGCTCGCCGCGGTACTGCTCCAGCAGCGGCGGCAATTCATTCAACTGGATCACGAAACGGCCGGCGTCAGCCAGCGGATACGCGCCCAGCACCGCCAGGTTGGCGTCGCGGTCATGGCCGGCGCCGCCCAGCAGCGCGCCCATGTCCTTGCCCGCCAGGGTTTCGATGCGGCATGCGGCGTCCAGCACGGCGGCCTGCGCCCTGGCGTCGCCCGCGCACAGCGCGTTGTAATGGTCGGCCACCAGGTTGAACACGGTCTCGGCGCCGCGCGCATCGACATAGGTGTGCTCGCAGGTTTGCGCGATGATGAATTCATGGGGATTGCCGCGCTGGCGCAGCACGGTGACCGTCATTGGGCAATGGCGGCCATCGCCATGGAACGCCAGGCTGTCGCGGCACAGCGCTTCGAACCCGGCCTGCAAATCGTCGCAGTCGGTCACATGGAAGCACGGCGCCATCGGGCCGGCATCGACCCATTGGTAGCGGTTTTGCGCTTCGTACGACAGCGCCTGGCGGAATTTCGCCACCGCCGCCACCACCTGCTCGACACTCTGCTGCAGCCAGCCGATGTGCAGTTCACCGCGCAGGCGGTAGCCGCTGGTAAAGAAAATATTCGCCCTGCTCATCAGGCTCTCGAGGTTGATCGCGCCAGTGTTCACGCTGTACTCCATTAATTTGATATTTTGCTATTTGATCGGTATGTCGGGGATTACACCGCCGGCGACGGATGGCGCATGACGGGCCATTCGGTGCTGTACTGATAGCGCAGCGCCGCTTGCGGGTCGTCGCTGCCATAGTCAGGATACAGCAAGGAGCCGTGGTAATCGGTCAGGTATTCCGCCAGGTCGCGCAAGGGGCCGGACACCTGCAAGGTCCAGGTGCCGCCCTGGCCGCCCTGGCCGGTTTGACGTTCGAGTCCGCATTCGGCGCGGCAGCTGTCGAGCATCTCGACCGGGTCGGCATCGGGCCGGGCCGCCATGCGGATTTGCCAGCGCGCCGCCACCAGGTCGTCCACCGCGATGCGCACGACTTTTTCGCGGGCGGCCGAGCCGCGCTCGGCGACTTCCGGCGTCAGGTGGCCATTGCCGACATAGTAATGCGCCGGGTCATCGTCGTGGCGAGCCTGCTGCGCCTGGTAATAAAAATTGTACGGGTGGCCGGTGCCCAGGACCGCCGTGCGGCGGCCGGGGATCACGTTGCCGGTCACGGCCGCGCTTTGCGCGGTGGTCAGGCTGGTGCCGAACAGTTTATTGAATTGCGGGACCGCCTTGCCGCCATACGCCACCACCGGCGGCGTCACGCCGAAATCATTGCGGCCACGCTCGAGCAAGGCGCGCAACTGATCGGCCTGGTATTGCGAAAAATACGGCACGGTCGGCGGGATGTGCGCAAACGGGCCGCTGCCCTGGTCATCGTCGGCGGCAATCGGCGCGCAATCGATGACCGATTCATACAGCGGCACGTCGGCGCGGTCGACGCCGTTCACCCACAGCAAATGTTCCCAGCGGCTCGGCACCGGGTCGGCCAGGTAGTCCTGCGTGCCTTGCAGCAGGCGGATCGGCGGATAGTGGAAAAACTGCACGGCTTTCTGGTTCACCAGCGGCAGGCCGATGCCGAGGAACGGCCGCCACGGCGTCGCGTTCGGCGCGCGCGGCAGCGGGTCCCACATGCCCAGTTCGCACAATTTGGGAATGGTGCCGAAGAAAGCGGCCGCGCCATGGGTCAGCAGGCTGGACAGGCCGACCTGGCAATGGCGGCCATATTCCGCGCACCGGGCCACATCGGCGCCCGGGTCGCCGTCGTATTGCACCACGATGCGCCACGGCGTTCCCGGCCGCGCCGTCACGCGCAGCTGTTGCGGATCGAGCCCGTGGTAGTTGGCAAAGCGGTCATGCTGCAGGGTCTTGCCGAACCAGTGTTCGATGGCCTGGGCCAGGCTCTGGGCCTCACCCGGCACGTTGGGAACGGAATACAGCGACAGCAGCGCATCTTCGCTGATCGCCTCACCACTGCCGCCATCCTGCGGCAAATACACCAGGTCCACGCCAAACAGTTCCACCATACCGTCCGTCTCCTTTATCAACACCCATGCATTCCAAGCATGACCAATTGCCGATTCTACTACTTTCCCAGGAGAAGCATCTGTGGTTTTTGGACCATAGCGCATGGTGGCATGCTTATTGCGGCCGCCCCATGTCGCCCAGGCGGTAGTCGCAAACGCCGTCCGGAAAGATGCGCGCCAGCCATGCCTGCTGCGCCGCACTGAATTGCACGGCGCCATAGGTGCCGTCCGCCAGCGCCGCCGCCACGGGTTTCAGCGCGCACTTGAACACGTCGCCCCGGAGGCCGTCGCCCGCCACCATGCGCGGGCTGCTGTAGAGCGGATAGGCGCGGGTGCAGGCGCCCGGCGCCTTGCTGTCGAGGATGCCGTCCCACACGCCGGGCCCGGACGCCAGCACGGCGCCCTGCGCGCCGAAGCAGGTATCGGCAAAGTCGGCGGGGGCGGCCTTGCCGGCCAGGTAGCGGTCCATCACGTCAACCGCCTTGACCACGGCGCGCACCAGGTCCGGGTCGGACTGCACGAACCACACCACCTGGTTTTTTTCTTCGGCGGGATTGGCATGCCGCAGGCGGGCGCGCACGGCAAAGGACTGGCGCGCATTGTGCATGTTCAGTTCCGGTTCCAGGTAGGGCCGCAGATCAATCACGGGGATGCCCAGCTTCGCGCCGGTAAACACGTGGCCGGAGGTGTACGCCTTGCGCATGGCGTCGAGGCTGCCGGCGCGGCGCGGCGCCGGGACGCCATCCGGTTCGCGGCAGGTGGCGCTGCGGCGCATGTTGCGGCTGTCGTACGGATCGCCCCTGGTGTCCCATTGCACGAAATCCGGCTGCTCTTTCCAGCTGCCGACGCAGGCATTGAGGCGCAGGAATTCATCGGCCGCCAGCTTGCCGTTGACCAGCGCGGCCAGGCCATATTGCACGCCCACGTTGTCCATGGGAATAGGCGCATAACCCTGGCTGTCGGTACCGTAGATCTGTTCCAGGTCACTCCAGTGCGTCCACTTGACCTTGTCCAGCGCGCCGTCGGGATAGCCGTACGCCATGGCGCCCTTGTCGAAGCGCGGGTCGCGGTAGCGCGGATTGATCACGGTCGGCATCGCGAATTTCCAGCCATTGATGCACTCGGTCGATCCGGTGCCGCCGGTCAGCGCATTGCGTGCCGTATCGCTGGCATTCATGCCCTGCACCAGCGCGTGACTGCTCCATTTGGCCCACGGCGATTGCGGATCGCGCGCCACGGCATCGGCAAAGTACTGGCCCAGCAGCGGGCAATCGGAGACCGGGATGGTTTGCGTCACCATGTCCGGGTACGAATAAATCGGCACCCCGCCATCGATCAGGCCGGGCGCATTTTGCGCAAACAGGTATTGCTGGACCGCGCCGCCGGAACCGCCGACACCCAGCGTGAACGCCGGCTTGCCATAGGCGGACACAAAATAATCCTTGGTCATGCGCGCGGTCTGCTCGGCCAGGCGCATGTTGTAATGCACCCCGGTTTCATTTCCGGACGAGCTCACCACCGCATACCCCTTGCCCAGCAGGTGCGGCATCAGCGAGCGCTCCGCGGAACCCAGCTGGCCGTTGAACCACATCGCCATGCCCTGCTGGTGGCCGATGCCGACGCCGCCGCGCAGCCAGTAAATCAGCTTGCCGTTCCATGCCAGTGACGGCGATTTGCCCGTGACTGGAGCGTCGGCCGACGGCGGCCGTGGCGCCAGCATGGCGATCGTATACATGAAGCGGTTGATGACGCCGCCTTCGACCCGGATCACGAATGGCGCCTGCGCGCCATCGTACGGGATGGATTTCAGGTCGGCCGGCGGCTGCGCGTAGCCGCTGGCGGGATCGAACGGCTTAAAGGTGCCGCCATTGAAATAAAAGTATTCGGTGCGGGGCGCGATCTGGCACTGGCGGCTGTGGCCCACGACTTTACCGGTGAAGGCGTCGAGCACCGGGTGGCCGACGCCATCCTGGTTGTCGATCAGCGGCTGCCCCAGGCCGGACTCCTGGGTGCGGCAGATGAATGGCTGCTGCGGCTCCGGGGCGGCGGCGGCCGGCGCCATGGCGGCAAAGGCGGTTGCCAGCAGCGCGGCGGCGTTCAGTAGGCGATGGATCAGCATGCGGAGCCCTCCAGTTTGTTGCTCAAGTGTACATGCAAGCCCATGGCGGTGAAATGCGCAAGAGTGCAAACAAAATAACCACACACATTTGACAGTGATACAGGAAGGCCGATTCATTGTCATAAGATGGCCACACTATGCATACCACTTTGAAAGTCATATTGGCGCTGGCGGCGTGCGCCTGCGGCGCGGTCGCCGGGGCACAGGAAGCGGTGCGTTTCCTGGTGGTCGATGGCCGTTCCTTGCCGATGGGGCTGGTGCGCAACACACCACACGGCCCGGAACTGGCCGATGGCTTGATCAAGGATTGGCAGGATGCGCTGGCCCGTGAGCTGGGACGCCGGCCGGTGCACCTGGTGTTGCCGCGCAAGCGCCAGGACTGGGCGGTGGAAGGCCACAAGGTGGATTTGCGCTGTTTCGTCAGCCCGGAATGGCTGACGCCGGACACCATTGCCGAATATGACTGGCCCGCGCCGTTCATGGAGGTCGAAGAACGGGTGGTCGGGCCGGCCGACAAGCCGCCGGCGCAATCGATGCGCGACCTGGAAGGAAAAACCATCGGCGGCGTGCACGGCTACACCTACCGCAAGCTCGATGCGCTGTTCGCCTCCGGCAAGGCGCGGCGCGAAGATGCGCCGGGCGAAACCGCGCTGCTGCTCAAGCAACTGGCGGGCCGCACGGATTATTCGATGATGCGCACGCTGGATTTCCAGTACCTGCGCCGCAATGATGCGCGCATGGCCGCGCTGGCGCTGTCGCCGCTGGTGGTGAGCCGCTTTGCCATGTATTGCGCGCGCACCAGATACAGCGTGGTGTCGCTGCAGGAATTATCCAGCGCGCAGGAGCGGCTGCTGCAAGCGGGGGCGCTGGACAGGATCTTGCAGAAGTACCTTTAAAAAGAATCAGGGGGCTTGCCAGCCCCCTGTTGCTTTACATGCCCAGCGATTTCAGCAATTCGTCGCTGTCGTCCGACGACAGTTGCTGCGATTCGCCGGCCGGGGCGTTGTTACCGGCCTGCTCGTCATCGAGCAACTGGTCCGGATCCGGCACGTCCATCGGATCGAAATCGTACAGGCGGATGAATTCCGTGCGGTCGATCGCCAGTTCCAGGTAAAACACGTTGTTTTTTTCCGTGTAGAACGAAACGCGACGCATTTCCGGGCGGTCCAGCGGGGTGTCCACGTTCAGCATCACCTGCTTGGTCAGCACCAGCATTTTCGGCTGGTTTTGCGTGATGTTGGTTTGCAGTTCACGCCGGATCTTGCCGGTGAAGTCACCGACGATCTGGTTCATCAGTTCGCCCATGATGTTCGACACTTCGTCGGACGTGTGCGAACTGGCCAGCTCCGACTTCGGCATGCCCATGTGCAGCATGTAACTCTCATAGATTTCCATGGCCGTGTCGGCCGAGAAATTCAGCACGACCAGGCCGGTGAAACCGCCATCGAACAGGACGAAGCAGCCGATATCAGGTTTCAGTCCGACCTTGGTGATGCGCTGCACCATCGCGGAGTAATGGACCTTGCTTTGCGTGGCGATGCCCAGCACGCGAGTCACCGAATTGCACAAACTGGTTAATAAGTCTTCTGTACCGTACACAACGTTGTTCTCATCTACTTCCACTGCCATGCTGCCCCCTGTTTTGGTCTTGTTCCTGTGGCGAATGCCGCTTGCCACTGGTTAATTCCATGAGAATACTGAAGCGCCCCTGTCTCGTCCACCGTAATCGCGGATTCCGTGAAAATGCGACAGCGGAAATGTTAAAAAGCAAGATTTTAACATCCCCCGCATCCGGGGAATCAGGCCAGCGCTTCTTTCGCCGCCTCTTCCGGGGTCAGTCCGTCGTAAAACAAGTCCGTGAACCACTCGACCTGCTCTTCGATGTGGTCCTGGGCCTGCTCCACTGTAGCGCCGCCCTTCACCAGCCAGCCCTCCACTTCGATACACCACTGGATCAGCTCCAGGGTTTCCGGGTCCAGCTCTTCTTTCTTTTTTGCCATGTTGATGCCTCTTAGTGCTGCCTGGCGCCTTTGACGGCGCACGATGTGAAAAGGGCCAGCGATCGCTCACTGGCCCTTCAGTATACCTTGCTCCCCGCCCCGGGCCCGAACCAGGGGCCTGCGGACGAACAGGCCACCCCGTCGCCAAACGGCCATCTATGACAAAATACCGTTTTGACTAATGATCACTTGTAAGAATACTTATGCAATTACCAAGCTTTGGCGATAAATTTTCAGACAACCTGGCCCTGCTTCCCGTCCTGGACGCGGTTGCTGCCATCGAACTGCTCGACCAGTCAGGTAATCCGGTGGCAACCATCGAAAATAAACCAGGCCAGGCGGGATCGCTGCGTGTATATGGCTGGCTTGCTGGAACGCTGGGCGCGATCACCCCGGAAGCGGCGGAAGTCGGCCTGAAGATTTATGCCGAACACACGCAAGATGCCCGCGCCAATCCGGGCAAGCATCCCAACATTGACCGTCTGTTCAACATTCAAACGGCGGACCAAACCCTGCGGGTGAAAGGCCTGTAAGCGCGGCCCTGGCAGTCGGTTCTTGCCCGGCTGCCCCTCCCTCCCGGACTTGCAATGCAAAAAGCCCAACCGGTAAAGGCTGGGCTTTTTTGTATTCTGGCTCCCCGACCTGGACTCGAACCAGGGACCTGCGGATTAACAGTCCGTCGCTCTACCGACTGAGCTATCAGGGAAAAGAGGCCACATTATAGTCAGAGGGTTGCCACCTGTCCAGTCGTCGTTGCAAGTTTCTTCCTGACTCTTCAAGCGCAAGCCGTGAAGACTATAATCGGCTGACCGCGTCCCGCTGCCGACCAGGGTCGAACATGCGCCCTCTCTTCCTGCCGTTGCTGCTTTTACTGTTACCAGGCACGTCCTTGCCGACCCGGGCGCAAGCGCCCCCGCTGACCGTGCTGGCCGCCCCGTACGATCCGCCGCACAACATGCTGGCCAATGGCCGCATCATCGGCCTCTCCGCCGAGCAGGTCGAGGAACTGCTGCGCCGCGCCGCGGTTCCTTATGTGTTGCGCCAGGCGCCGTGGCCGCGCGCGTTGCAGTCGGCGCTGGAATTGCCCGGGCATTGCGCTATTTCCATGGCGCGCTCGCTTGAACGCGAAGACAAATATCGCTGGATCGGCCCGGTCGCGCGCATGGACTGGGTGCTGTATGCGCGCCATGACGACAAGCGCGCGCCGGCATCGCTGGAACAGGTGCGCGAGGCGCTGATCGGGGGCTCGGCGTCCGACGTCATCACGCAATGGCTGGTGGCGGGCAAATTCCGCGTCGACCAGACTTCCACCGACCAGCTCAACCCGGCCAAACTGATGGCCGGCCGCTTTGATTACTGGGCCGTGTCGCGCCAGCGCGGCGCCACCATGACGGCCGAAGCCGGGCTGACCGGGCGTATCGTACCGGTGCTGACCTTTGGCCACTCCGACTTGTACCTGGGGTGCCACCGCGAAACGCCAGACGACGTCGTACGCAAACTGAACCAGGTCTTGAACGAGATGCGCGCCGATGGCACGGTCGAACGCATCCTGGCGCGCTACGCGCGCTGGACGCCGGAAGGCGCCGCTCCATAATTGCTCCACATTAATATCTTATCTTGAGGGACAAGCCAACACCAACCAGGAGTTCCCATGCCAGCAGACCCAGGCGTAGCCGTTGCCGTAGTCAATCCCGCCCCCCTGCCACCAGCCGTCAATGCGCCGGTGGTGCCCGATGTGGAACCCGCGCCGTCGGTGTCCCGCGTGCTGGTGCAGCGCGGCTGGGAAGCCGCGCGCAATGGCGTCTTCTATTACCCCAGCTCGGAGTTTCCCCGCATCCATATCGTGCTGGCGCCGGACGCCGCCCCCTACGACGCCCAGAACAGCCTGTACCGGGACGTGAAAACCGTGGAAGTGCACGCCATGCATGTGGGCGGCGGCGCCATGGTGCGGACCGTTTTCTGGCTCGACGATGTCCAGCAGCGCCTCGACCCGATCCACGTCCGCACGGCCTATGCGCAGTTGAGCGCGCAAGCAAAAGTCATCCTGAATGACTTGCTGGCTGCCTGAGCAGTTCACGCAGCGCATCGACAAACACGCGTGTCTTTTGCGGCCGGTAGCGGGTGGCGGGGAACACCGCATGCACGCCGCCGCCCGGCAAGGTCCATTCCGGCAGCAATCGCACCAGCAAGCCGGCCTGCACGTGGGCTTGCACCGCGTGGTGCGGCAGGATGGCAAAGCCCGCGCCATGCAGCACCGCGCCCAGCACCGCCAGCGCGGTATTGCAGGCAAAGCCCTGCCGCAACCACCGCGGCACCCGATCGCCGCATGCTCGAAATGGACGGCCTGCCGATCGCCCACCGCGAAGCGGGCGAACCGTCGCTGCCGGCCATCGTGCTGCTGCACGGCTTCCCGTCGTCGTCGCACATGTACCGCAACCTGATCCCGCGAATGGCGCGGCGCTTCCACGTGATCGCGCCGGACCATCCCGGCAGCGGCGATAGCGTGGCGCCGGATGGCTACACGTCCACCTTTGAACAGCTGAGCGTCGTGATGGAACACTCCCTGGCAAAAAAAGGCGTGCGGCGCTACGCGCTGTACCTGCAGGACTTCGGCGGCCCGGTCGGCTTCCGCATCGCGGCGCGCCATCCGGAGCGGGTCAGCGCCCTGGTGATCCAGAACGCCAATGCCTATGACGAAGGCTTGTCGGACAAACTGGCCACCAATATCCGCACTCGACACTGGCCACTCCGCGCTGGAGATAAACTCTAGTCTTGTTTTACGTACGTAATGGTGTACTTTGTACTCTATGGAGAACACTATGAAAACGGGCGCCGCGGCAAAACGGCTGGGTGTCACGGTCAAGACGATGCAGCGCTGGGAA
>Ga0307408_100001281_pt1 | contig 18834 bp, 15 predicted proteins | sample 322Cmetagenome_FD_202116 | JGI IMG/M metagenome (GOLD analysis project Ga0307408, IMG submission 202116) | Maize rhizosphere microbial communities from greenhouse at UC Davis, California, United States - 322HYB-C-3 | ecosystem: Host-associated > Plants > Roots > Rhizosphere > Soil | place... | reverse complement strand
ATAAGGTGAGGCTCAAAAGCAAGAAAACACCTCTGAATCCCGGGGAATATCTGATTAATTATACCGCAGTCAACTGGAGTATTAACATTGGCGCAGAATCATATTTTTTTGAAGAGGGCAAAGCCGATAAATTTAATGGCGCAGAATACGGCGCCTTGAAAATTGACAATGAAGGACATAGCTTGCTGATTGGCTTATATGACAAAAATTTTAGATGGATAAGGCCCTGAGATTTATGCGGTTAAATTCGACATCCACAAGACTTACGAATCCGGAAAGTTCTTTATGTTGCTTACTCAATAGGTTTTGAAACTCAATAATCAGGATAAAAACCAACAAAAGTCCTTTAAAAAGGATATCAAATTAGAGGAGTCATCGACCGCTCCTGGTAGTGGACAAGAGGCGATTCGTCACCCTGAATTTATTTCAGGGCCCCACATGTATAATGCGCTTGTATGATGGGGTGCTGAAATGAATCAGCATGACTATTGAGTTACAAGATTCTGGGGCATAATTATCAATTTATGTTATGGGGTAGACATAGTTGAAACACAGTAAAAAATTTCTTCCTTCCTATTGCAACTTTCAAAAATTAGCACTTACTTTGAAACACAAAGTACTTTAAATGCAACAAGAAGATATTTATGCAGAAATAAACTCCATTAGAAATTTAATGGAACGTTCGAGCAAGTTTATTTCCCTAAGTGGCTTATCGGGAATACTGGCAGGTATCTACGCACTTATCGGTGCTGCGGTTGGGTACACAATGATTTATCGCGAACACAGCGGGCTACGCTTGCGTGACCATTATGCAAATGATCCTTTGGTTTACTGGCCGTTATTTTTAGTTGCATTAGGAGTACTAGTACTTTCTCTTATCACAGGCGTTTGGTTATCCGCTCGCAACGCGCATAAAAAAGGACAAAGCTTTTGGAATCCCGGCAGTAAACGCTTAATCGCCAGTGTATCGGTTCCTCTGATAAGTGGAGGACTGTTTATTTTGATTTTAATATTCAGGGGAGAATATGGTATTATTGCACCCGCTTCCCTCCTCTTTTATGGTTTAGCACTGGTTGCAGGGAGCAATTATACATTCTCGGATGTGAAATGGTTGGGTTTACTTGAAATTGCACTGGGCTTAATTGCCTCGCTTTTTCCGGGTTATGGATTGATTTTTTGGAGCATTGGTTTTGGCGTATTGCATATTCTTTATGGCTCTATCATGCACTTTAAATACGACAGGTGAAGATTTCGTTAGAACAGTTTGATAAAGCTTTTGAGAACCGCATACGCCTGCAGGTAATGAGCGTATTGGTTGCCAACGATTATTATGATTTTAATTCGTTGAAAGAGCTATTGGGTGTAACCGATGGCAACCTCGCTTCTCATTTAAAGGCTTTGGAAAAGGAAGAATATATCACCGTTACAAAAAGCTTTATTGGCCGAAAGCCCAACACTCAATACTCCGCTTCAGACAAAGGTAGAACCGCTTTTAAAAAACATCTTGAAGCACTGGAAAATTTAATACGCCAACAAAAAGGCTAAATTTTTTTACCCAATAACTTTGAAATACAAAGTACTTTTAAAAAAACACAAAAATGGAAACAAACATTGAACAAAAAATGAAACAAGGAGAATGGTATCAGGAATCTGTAGTAATAAAATTGGCTTTAATAGGTATTTTAACATTGTTATTACTTATCCCCTCCTCATGGATACAAGCTCTTATTCAAGAACGACAATTGAGGCAAAGTGAAGTAATCACAGAAATATCAGACAAATGGTCAGGTAGTCAATTAGTGGAAGGCCCGATTATGATATTGCCTTACAAAACCCTTAGCCCTGTTACAGATACTTCGGGAAAAGTTTCACATCGGGAGGTTATGAAAAATATTTATGTACTACCAGAAAATCTTGATATAGTGAGCAAAGCTGAACCAGAAATACTTCATCGCGGAATTTTTGACGCCGTGGTTTATAACTCCAAGGTTCAGGTAAGCGGTAAATTTAGTGCATTAGAATTAAAGAAATCAGGCATTAACCCTGATATGATTCTTTGGGACAAAGTAAAAATCGATATTGGCTTAAGTGATTTAAAGGGGTTGAAAAATAATCCAGTAATCAAACTTGCAAGCATTGCCTATAACGTAGAACCCGATTTTAGTTCATTGAAACTCTTTACTAATAATTTAGTGATTTTGCCTGATTTAAGTTTATCTAAAAACACAGCCTTACCCTTTAGTTTCGAGTTAGACATCAGAGGTAGCAACGAACTTAACTTCATGCACTTAGGTAAAAGTACATCTGTTAAGGTCGATGGCAAATGGAATAATCCAAGTTTCACAGGACGATACCTTCCTGAAACCAGAACGATAACTAACAAAGGCTTTTCAGCAAGCTGGAAAATGCCTTACTTCAATCGGCAGTTCCCGCAGCAATGGGTCCACGAAAATTCTACATTAACTAAAGACATACCTCAAGCCTCATTTGGAATCAAATTTATACTACCGGTAGATCAATATCAAAAAACGATGAGATCTGCCAAATATGCTATCTTGGTTATCCTTTTAACATTTATTTCTCTGTTCTTCACAGAGTTTTTCAATAGGCGAAAAGTTCATTTGTTGCAATACATTCTAATTGGAGCCGCAATGACTATTTACTACACACTTCTACTATCATTTAGTGAGCAGGTTGGCTTTAAGCTGGCATATTTAATAGCATCTGCTGCCACCATTATTTTGGTGAGTGGCTTTATCGCGTCACTTATACAAAACGTCAAACCTGCTATAATTTTCGCAGGCATTCTTACAGTTTTTTATAGTTTCATCTATATAATTATACAACTTCAGGATCTAGCATTGCTATTTGGCAGTGTGGGACTTTTTATAATAATTGCCCTATTAATGCATTTCTCAAACAAGATTGATTGGGAAAAAAAGAAGCTTGTTGAGATAAGCTATTAACAGTGTAAGATCCCAAATCCACAAAAGAACCTTCTAACCTAACCATTATCTATGTATGGCCCTTATTTTTGGGCCATACTTACTTCCTTTTAATCGATACTTTTCAGGCATTCATCCCCACTTCATTTAAAATTCATCTTTCGCACAGAACTTAGTAAACAGTAAACCGAAAAGGTGTAAATAAAATGAAGATGAGTTTAAAAACACTTACAGGGATTTTACTTGTTGCCGCGTTGGCATCCTGTAAAAAAGATAAAGAAACCAATGTATCTGCAGAAACCGAAACTGTTGCCAATTCAATTAGCACCACAGGTGCCACCCGTGCGCAACTTACTATGGACTCTTTGTTTTTGTATGCTAAGGAAGTCTACCTTTGGAACGATGTTTTGCCTACCTACAATGTATTTAATCCCAGAAATTATACCACCTATGGCAATGGGTTGACAGCTTTTGAAAAAGAGCTATTTGATATTACTCAATATAAAAAGAACTCAAGCACGGGCAAGCCATACGAATATTACGCTGCAGACCCAACCTACCCTAAATATTCATACATAGAAGAAAGCGAAACCTCAGGTACCACTGCGTACAGGCCAAACGCACTGCAAACTGTGTCTTTAGAAGGTGTTGGTTATGACTTCGGACTCGCACTTTCGTCAGTAACAGCTACTGATATACGTATCCGTTATGTAAACCCCAATTCGCCAGCGGATAAAGCGGGCTTAACCCGGGGCGACAGGATTGTTTCTATAAATAACCGAACCTCAAGGGCTGATAGCCAAACTGAAGTCAATTTTATCAATAACGCCCTTGAATCATCATCAATAATAGTGAAAATAGAAAAGACGACAGGTGCAACTGTTACACACACCCTAAATAAAATCAATTACACCACTAGTCCGGTTATGAAAACCTCTGTTATCGAAAACGGAGCTAAAAAGATCGGCTACATTGTTTTCGCCCGATTTTCGAACCTTAGCAACGCGCAAACAGGACTGGATAATGCTTTCAAAACATTTGCCACTGCCGGCGTTACCGACCTGGTTGTAGATTTAAGATACAATGGAGGTGGCTACGTTACAACCGCAGAATATCTTGCCAATTTAATAGCACCGGCAAGTACAAGTGGAAAAGTAATGTACACAGAGTACTACAACGCAATCATGCAGGCAGACAAAGCTACCATCCTTAAAAATCAACCCATATATGACAGTAGCAATAAGCTCATCTCCTATTCCTCTGGCGTAAATGGCAAGTTTGCTACTTATGCTGACGTGGATTATAGTGTAAGTGGTAACACATACAAGTTCAGCAAAAAGGGGGCACTGGAAAATTTGGGCACTGTATGTTTTATTGTATCAGGCAGCACTGCATCTGCAAGTGAACTTACACTAAACGCCTTGAAACCATATATGAAGGTTAAGCTGGTTGGAAGTACTACTTACGGAAAACCGGTGGGTTTCTTCGGAATAAATATCGATGGTTACACTGTGTACATGTCCAACTTTCAAAGTAAAAATGCCAGCGGCGAAGGCGATTATTTTAATGGCCTAAGCGTAGATATTTCTGCTACTGACGATGTTACCAGAGATTTTGGAGATATCCGGGAGGTTTGCTTATCAAAAGCCATCGCTTATATCACATCTGGCACCACCCTAACTGCAAATACAAAAATGACACTTAAAAACGGCGCAACTGTAAGCTCCAGCGAAGTAACAACACAAACACTAGACAATCAAAGCGACTTTAAAGGGATGGTTGAAACCAGATATAAACTCAAAAATTAAATTTCTTCATTCATATATGTTCTCACGTTAAGTTTGGTTTAGTTCGGCCGCAGGTGGTGGTAACCTGCGGCTTCTTTATGCACTTAAAAAGCGAAGGCCGCCATATAGGCAGCCTTCATACTACATAAACATTAAAATTTCTATTTATTTTCGTTATAACCCCAAACTTTCCGTTTGTATTCTTCAATTCCATTTTCAATTCTCTGCGCTTCCTTAGCCTGCTCGGAGGAATCTTGGGTATAATCTATAATGCGCTGGCCGGTTGTGTTAGATTCTTTAATAATCTTACTAGTAAACTTTCTTTGTAAAAAGATGTCGTCCATACTCATCTCGTACATTTTCTTATCAGGATTTGATACGTCCTTCTTAACGAATACATTTCTGCATTCAGGGAAATATAACCAGAAAGCAGGTGTCTCATTAATGGTTATATCATTGGTTTGTACGCTAATCAATGGTGCTATGCCGATAATACGGGTTTCTATTTTAGACCGTTGCTTGTCGAAAAATATGTCCTCTTTAATGCGAAACTTAGCCACCCTCGCCGGATTGAAATCATTCTGACGCATTTTTGCATCAATTTGATTTCCATTATGGTCAAAGACGGGAACCAACACGCTATCAATTAACTTATCAATAGCTTGTTGTGAAGTTAATCGCGTCTTAAATCCGTCATCCGCCGCATCATATGCATACAGTTTACCAGTTTTAAGCGCATCTAAAATAGTTTCAATCAAGGTAGAACCCGGAATAGCAAGTACTTGATTTTGAGGGTCAGTTAAGTCTATATCCCGCCAAATCCTTTTGTAAAAACGAACATTTGCCGGGTTTATATAAGGATAGTTGAATGGGCTGGCGTTTCCTAAAATTGAATAATTATAAAAACCGTCTACCGGCTCCAATGGTGTTTGGGCAGCAGCCTGTGTTTGCATTTGTGTTTGAGTAGCAACTGAGTCTTGTTTTACCCGGCTAACTGAAACAGCTGGAGTTGCATTTTTTTTAACAGCCCCTGTCTTCTTGCTTTGTGCGTTTATATCGAAGCTTAAAAGTAGAAGCGATGATAATGCTATTAGGAAAGATTTCATAGTTAGTAGATTTGATTTGAAATAATTTATTCAGCCTTGGTAGCAACATTTTCAGTTGGCCTTGACGCCCGGCCAGCCTTAACAGATTTAACTGACTTGCTTGGCGGGGCTTGGATTTTCCTTGTTCTTACCTGTTCGCTTAACAACTCGGGAGCAGGCATTACACACCTGAATCCTATGTAAGAATGAGCTGCGTCTTGTATTTCAAAACTGCGGGTATCCTTATTTAAAAGTTCCGCATTATCTTTCCACGAGCCACCTCTAACCACTTTTCTCTTCATCACATCAGGGTCACTATCGCTGGCATCATACACTAAAACAGGATTTAAATCGTGGACAAATTCTACCGCTGAAACGCTGTAAGCATCCAAAGTCCATTCGGCAACGTTACCAGCCATATTATATAGTCCGAATCCATTACTGCTATATGATTTAACAGGCAATGTAAACGTTGAGCCATCAAGGGTATAGTTACCTTCATCCTGTTTAAAGTTTACCAGCAACTTTCTATCGTTTTTGCCTTTGCCCCTACCTCCGCTATAAGTCATCACGGCATTCGTATTTTCCGGTGCTTCTTCAGGGTGCCTCACTCCAGAGGCTGCATATTGCCATTGTGCTTCTGTAGGCAGAGTAAATGTAAGCTGGTAATTCTTTAAATACGCGTTACGGTTAAGCATTTGTGCTGTAGCTTTCCCCCGCCAGTCGGCGTAAGCCCTCGCTTGTTTCCAGGTAACACCCACAACAGGATAATTGTCGTACGAGCGATGTCCATAGTAATTAGCATTCATAAAACTCATTTGCGAGTTTGGAAAATCTGCCGACCAGATATTCCTTTCCGGTAAGGCCTTAATATTCTCCGTCATAAACTCATTTTTATTATTGCCGCCCGTTTGCTGATACGTAAGTGCATATTTAACAAGTTCAGGGTTTAAAACCTTTTTACCTTTCTCTTCTACAACCAGCGACCCCTTCAGTTTAGAATAGATTGCGGAGTCTGTACTTAGCCATAAAGGAATATCATCTCTTCCCCTCACTTTCTCCCAGTTAATAAGTTTGACAAGCATTTCCGGATTCTTTTTAGTCGGGGAGAGAAAGTAGGCTTCATCTTTCAAGTAATCCGTAACGGCAATAGAATCGGCAACCCAGTTAACAAACTCGGCATATTGCTTGTTGGTAACTTCTGTTGCATCGATAAAAAATGGGCTTAAACTGACTCTTTTCGTTAAACCTTCATCATCTGTGGAACTTTTGTACATAATGGTGCCAGATGGGACATAAACCATTCCCGGTGGAGGCATCATTCCTTTTCCTTTAAAGCTGTAAACAGCAGGTGCTTCATAGATTGTTCTTCTGGAACACGCGCTAAATAACGACGCAGTAGCCAGTGCCACCGCTAAACATTTAAAAGAAGATTTTAGATTAAGTGTGTATTGTGGTCTCATGGGTAAATATGTTTATCATGGGTAATTTTATTTAATCAAGAATAATGCCATCAAAAAGATAAAAAAGCATTTCTTAAGATGTTGAATTAAATACACATCATAACACCTTCATAATCAAAACAATGGTATTTTTTCTCAAATAATTATATATTTCTATCACTTTGAGAATAATTTTCAAAGTGTTTGTATTCAGCCAGAAACAAGGCTTTTGAATCAATAACTTTTTATGAAACTAAAGGTTAGACATTTAATAACTTCAGCAATAAATTATAAATTATCGGAAATATTTTTTGTTTTAGCCCAAACGCTAGTTATTCCGTTAATAAACAAATTCAACCTTTAATTTATAAAACTAGAAGGCCCGTATAATATCAGCCTAATACAAATGAATAAATTTCCTAAGGCTCTAAAGCATTAGGTTAGATCTTAGCTGAAAGTAGGTGAAGCTGGTCCAGATATGCAAATGATGCACTCGTTTTATTGGCAAAAAAAATGATGATGGGGACGGCAAAAACAGAATAGTTAATCAGCCGAAGCGATGGTAGATAAATTTTCATTGGAGTAGATTTAATAGTTATTAAAAACTAAAATTGTCTGATCTTCATAACCTTACAACTTCAATTGCACTAAATCTAAGATACTGGTTTTATTTAAGTTTTGGTAAGCGTTTACAAAAATTGGTACCTGAGTGCAAAATTTACAGGACATATTAAATTTATATTTTATAATACTTTATACTTTATTTAAAAGTTAAAATTACCGTATCAAGTTGTAAACATTTCAAATCCAAGGTTCACAAAATAGTACAAGATAAATCATACAATAAATTTTCATTAACAACATATCATATACTGATAACTTGCTATACTTGCATTTGAAGAAAATACTTAATAAACTTTAAACATAGCTTATGCAACAACTAGAGCCCTCTGTATTAGAACGCGTTAACACCTGGCTTCAGGGAAGTTATGATGCCGATACCAAAAAAGAAATCCAAAACTTACTGGATCAGCAGTCTTTCACCGAATTAACCGATTCATTTTACCGCGGCCTTGAATTTGGAACTGGCGGCTTGAGAGGGATTATGGGCCCTGGCTCTAACCGGATTAACAAATACACTATTGGTGCTGCCACCCAGGGACTAAGCAACTATCTGCTTAAAAAATATCCTGGCGAAAAAATAAAAGTTGCCATTGCTCATGATAGCCGCAACAAGTCAGATTACTTCGCAAAAATTACAGCCGAAGTTTTTTCTGCTAATGGCATTTACGTTTACTTTTTTAAAGAACTAAGGCCAACTCCAGAGCTTTCATTTGCTATTCGCGAATTAGGATGCCGCAGTGGAGTAATGCTTACAGCTTCTCATAACCCTAAAGAATATAATGGTTACAAGGCATACGGTGCAGATGGTGGCCAGTTTGTAGCTCCAGACGATAAACTTGTAATGGATGAGGTTGCAAACGTTACTTCTATTGAAGATGTAAAATTCACACCTGTTCCAGAAAATATCGAATACATTGGCGAAGAAATAGATGCATTATATTTAGATAAAATTGCAAAGCTTTCTGTTTCGCCAGATGCAATTCAGCGCCAAAAAGACTTAAAGATAGTATTCTCACCTATCCATGGAACCGGCATCACTCTGGTACCTAAAGCTTTAGAAAAATTCGGCTTTACCAATGTTACTCTAGTTGAAGAACAAATCCAGCCTGATGGAAATTTCCCAACGGTGATTTACCCTAATCCGGAAGAAAAAGAAGCATTAACGCTTGCCCTTGCAAAAGGAAAGGAAATTGATGCGGACTTAATTCTTGCAACCGACCCGGATGCCGACCGCGTTGGAATCGCTGTAAAAAATAACGAAGGGGAATTTATCCTTCTTAATGGAAACCAAACTGGTAGCCTATTGATCAATTACCTTTTAACTGCGTGGGAGGAAAAAGGAAAATTAACTGGAAATGAATACATTGTAAAAACAATTGTTACTTCTTACATTATTGATGCCATTGCTGCTTCTAAAAATGTTGAGTGCTACAATACTTTAACAGGCTTTAAATACATTGGCGAATTAATGACCCGCTTTGAAGGCAAGAAAACCTTTATTGGTGGTGGCGAGGAGAGCTATGGCTACCTAATTGGCGAGTTAGTACGCGATAAAGATGCTGTAGTTTCTGCTGCATTTATTGCTGAAATGACTGCATTCTACAAAGATAAAGGCAGCAGCTTATTCGACGCTTTATTAGAAATGTATCAGAAATATGGTTTTTATAAAGAAAAACTTGTTTCGGTAACCAAAAAAGGAAAAAGCGGCGCTGAAGAAATTAAAGCAATGATGGAGCGTTTCAGAAACAATCCTCCTGTTAGCCTAGGCGGCTCAAGGGTAGCAACGCTAAAAGATTACGAACTAAGGAAAGAAACCGATATTTCGACTGGTAAAATTAGCGAAATCGAATTGCCAAAATCTGATGTGTTGCAATTTGTTACAGAAGATGGCAGCATTATATCCGCCCGTCCGTCAGGAACAGAGCCTAAAATCAAATTTTACTGCAGCGTCAAAGGAAACTTAGCTAATGCCTCGGCATATAAAACAGCAGACCAGGAACTAGATTCTAAGGTAAATGCTATAATGACTGATTTAGCAGTTTAACCGAAAGCTTATAATAAAAGGATGGTGCAAGCCATCCTTTTATTATATAATTTGCTCTTCGTAAATCAACTTCCCTTGTGCAAGCTTATGGCTGGCATCTACAGCCCAGGCTCCCAGGTATACCGCACCGTCAACATCAAAGCGTAATTTAAAAAAGCCTTTCGCCTTTTCGCCGAAGCGCAGGTACTTCCCACCTTGCACCACATATTTTACTTTCGAACCCGATCCGCTTACTATATAGTGGTTATGGTTTTTACAGATATATTGAAGATTATGCTCGTGTCCAGCCGCATAAATTAAGTTGGGGTATTTACACAAAATCTCTTTTAATTTTTTTCGCAGCCTTCTATATCTCGGGTGCGCAATGTCTTCTCTTGCGCCCAAAAACTTGCGGTATAAGGGCAACAAAGAACCTATCCCCGGCAAGGGTATCCAGGCTGATTTATCATAGAGGGTTAATGGAAAAATATGGTGTTTTAATTGAAATCTACCACCATGTATAGCATAACTATAAACGGGATGATGTCCGGCAACAAGGAGATGCTTGTGTTTATTCTCATCCAGTATTTGAATTAACTTTTCAAAAAATTCATCCTCCGTAGAGACACTGCAACCATATTGTTTTCCAATGGGACGGATGCCTTTTTGCAGCCACCATTGAGTATCTATAGCAACAATGGTCAAATCTGGGTGAACATTTATTTCTACTGGGCCTGGGCAACCATTTGAGGGCAGGAATACATTTTTTTGATTGAATAATTTTTGAATATACTTTTCTTGCCTTACCACATAATCGTAACCATCTTTACGTCCTTTGTTCCAGTCGTGGTTACCGGCTATAAAAACAACTTTTCCGTGGTAATCCTTTAATGCATCGTAATGCCTCTGGAGAGTATTTTCAGCATTCTTACGCAAAATATTACCTTTTGGCGGCATTCCCCTCGGGTAAATGTTATCCCCTAAAAAAATTACAGCCGAACGCTGGTCGGGATGAAAATGGCTACATAAAGTTTGCAAGACCGGATCGTGCCGGTGCGGCGAAATATCACCAGTATCTCCAATTAAAAATATCTCGAAAGGTTCTTTAGGCTCAGATTGGACGGACATACAGTTTTAACAAAATAAAAAGACTGATTGTTGGCTTCTCTACCATTTGGGATTCTCTTTATTTAAGAAAGCGGCAATTCCCTTCTGGCAATCAGCGCTTAGACGGGCAGTTGCATTAACCCTTGCAGCCAGTTCGAGTCCCTCGCCTACAGCCAAGTCTGAGATAAACGACAATAGATTTTTGGTTGTCTTAATTGCCTCCGCGGATGTATTTTCAGCCATCTTTTCTGCATACAATAGTACCTCAGATTCTATCTCGTCTCTGCTAGCTATAAAATTAACTAAACCATATTCATTAGCTTTCTCTGCTGAAATTAGATCGCCAGATAATACCAGCTCTCGTGTACGGCCTACGCCAACTTTTCTAACTAAAAATCCGGCAACTAAAGCGGGTACAAAACCAATTTTAACCTCGGTGTAGCCAAACTTTGCTTCCGGCACAGAAAAAACAATGTCACACAAAGTAACCAGGCCACAGCCACCCGCAATTGCATGCCCTTCCACCTGGGCAATAACAGGTTTTTCATAAACGTGCAGAAGCGAAAATAAATTCTTCAACAAGCTAGAATCCTTCAAGTTATCATCATAAGAAAAAGATTGTAATTGTTGAAGGTAAGCCAGGTCTGCTCCAGCGCTAAACGCTTCCCCTGCCGCCTTAAGAATAATCACTTTAACGTTTTCATTGCTTTGCAGTTCTTTAAATGCAGTAGTTAATGCAACAACCAGCTCTGGATTCAAAGCATTGCGTTTTTCCGGGCGATTAATCGTTATTATTCCAATCCTGTTTTGTATATCTACTAGTAAAAGATCCGACATCTATACCTCCATTTATTTAGGTATGGCGCTAATTAAGCTTGTTAATAATATAAGCCATATTCCGCTTTAAGATATAAATTTTTAAATGTAATTGGGTTGCCTCTTCCTGCCAGCGCCTTATCCGATACCCTTTATTGGTGGCATCAATCAGAATCGTTTTACATTTAACGTTTTTCAACAGGCTAGCGAGTGTTATTTTAGGGCTACCGCTTAAAAGCACAGCCTCGGTATTAAAGGGAATCTTAAAGCTAAGCTTGTTAAATGAGCTATCCCATATTAATAATTTCCAATTTCGAAATTGCAGACAGTTCCCCTTCTTGCAGAATTGATTTTCCGCCACCTTATTTAGTTTATTTATAAAAGTTACTTCATTGCTTAATGCGCTTAACGAAGGCATCACCGAAAACTGAAAAGCTTTATCTCCCTGCTTCATATCGGAATAAATGTAAGCCCGACTGCCTTCAAAAAAGCCAATTGCGACATTTCTACGTAGGCTATAAAACACGATACTGTCCCTATACTGTCTCTGTAAAAGTTCATATGAAGTGTAAGCAGCAAGAAAGAAAGCCATTATACATGAAAAATAAAGTAGCTGCTTTTGAGAATATTGAATAGCCAACAAAAGCAGGAGCCCAGCTACAAAAACTGCCACGTAATACCATGGGCTGTAATGATAAAATGTGATACTTGCAAATGGCAGATGCTCAATATAAATAAGGCTACGATTCACCCAGTCAATACTCTCGCCAAGGCAGTATCCTAATATCTTAAGTATATAAAAAAACCATGCTGAGGTACCCGAAAAAGCGTAAGCCAAAAGAAATACAATTCCGCCATACATGATAGCAGCAATAGGCAAAACGATAGATAGATTGCTGATGAGAAAGTATGTGGGAAATTGATGGAAATAATAAATGCTTAGAGGCGCTGTTGCGAGTTGTGCCGCTATTGAAAGCGCAGTATAGCCCCATACTTGATCCAGAAACCAGTTCTTAAAATAGTAAAAATTGTAAATTTTGGGATATAGATAAATTAGACCCAACACCGCCAGGTATGACAATTGAAAACCGGCATCAACCAGGAAGTAAGGATTATAAAGGAGAAGCAGCAAAGCTGAAGCTGCAAGAATGTTGTAAGAATTGGTTCGGCGGTTAATAGTTTTAGCCAGAATTAACATACTTATCATTAATGCAGCCCGGCAAACTGAGGGAGAAAACCCCGATAACAGCGAATAGAAGCCTATCAACGAGATGATTAAACAGGCTTTAAATACCTTAAACTTTGTCTTCTGGCGGCTAAATCCGAGCAAAAAAGCCAAAAGGCCAAATACAAGGGCAACATGCATTCCCGAAACGGAAAGCACGTGCATTGTGCCGGTTTTGGAATACGCACTTATTATTTCTGCTTCCAAATCAGCCCTGGAGCCAAGAATCAGCACAGATGCGAGTGCTACCGCATCTTTTCCTGGAATAAACTTTTCATACCCCTTAACCATCTTTTGCCTCATCTTTTGGGCATAGCCTATTACAGGATTGCCTCCTCCCCTCTGCAGCAGCTTTATCTGGCCTTGATTTATGAATGCCTGATGATAAATGCCATGATTAGAAAGGTACTTCTTGTAATTAAATTCGAAAGGATTATATGGCGGCTCCACTTCCTTAAAGAAATAAGGGACAAGCAGCCTGTCGCCATAGTCAAGGGAAAACTTAGTAGAATTTGTTTTAAGTGCGATCAAAAGTTTTCCATTCTGCGGATAAAACTTACTACGCCCAAGTGCCTGGTTAACCTCAGTCTCAAATCTAAGAATATCCCCGGTTCGTTTTGGCTCTGAAGTTACAGTAACAACTAATCCTTTTGACGGCCTTGTACTAAAATGTGAGTGGTTTATCTTCTCTGTTTGAATGCAGGTTATAATGTACCCCAACAGGGCTAACAAAACATAAGCCAGCATGCCTGGAATCCATTTATTTAAATAAATCTTCAGGCTCACATACTTCATCCATAAGAAAAGCAAAAGCGAGTAGCCTGCTAACGAAACAATGATTAAGGGAAATATTGATTGATGCTGGAAGTAAATAGCGGCACCGATTCCAAGCACGATCGGTACTAATAAGCGGACGAATATGATTTCTCCTCGGAATACTACGTGTTTCAAAATTGCAAGCGTAACTGGACTTTAAAATCTGATTTATTATTACCCGAAATTTTATCTCCGCCGGACCCTACTTCGTCTATATTAGAATAACTACTAATGGCATACCTACACCATAGGTCGGTATGTTTGTTAATTTTGTAACGGCTATTAGCATAAAATCGAATTCCCTTGTTTTGATAAGCCGGAGCTGAGAACCCGTAAAGTACATCACTTTCATATGCGTAAATTCGAGTATTGAAGCTTTGAGTATCGAACAAGCCAATCCTGAAATTGCCTGTAAGTTTTGACTTTAGTGGATTATAAACAATATCTTGAAACAAGATAAAGCCAGTTTCCTGAGCACTGTTTCCTTTTCGATAAACCACCGCCTCTGCCCGGTTTCGAAACTGAAAAGCACCATTTATTTTATAATTTATCTCTATTCGGAAATTTTGCCGACGCACGTCTTCTAGAAAATTGAGGGCGTTTTCAATGCCATCATTTTCTTGTTTACTTTCCAGCTTGTACCGCGCTATCGTTTTTATCTTCTTATTGGGAGAATAAGTAAACTGAGTTAAAATTTCGTAACCGGACGATGGTGCATCTGCTTGAAAACGCAGCCAGGGAAATCTAAAAAAATCTGCATACGCACTTAACTCATATTTGCGGTTTGGAGTAACCACTATGCCCGAGTAAAGCCCTTTTTCATTAACGGCATTGCTACCTTCGGATAAAGCCTGATTAAAAAATGAATGGTAATTTTTGGCATAATTACGCTGAAAAAATACCAGAGCTACTTTGGAGGTTAAACTAGCTATAGCGCCATTCAGGTAAGCCGACCCGCTATTCAAGCTATGTGCTGCCTCGCCGAAAAAATAGATATTACGCCAGGCGTAGTTATAGTACAAACCTATGTTACTAAGCTGCCTTCCGGCAAACTCAAATTTATTATAAGGCTGGCTACCCTCTTCAAACGATTTATTAAAACTAGTTTGGTAAGCCACGGAACCAATTTTTAACGCCTTGCCTTTGTATTGAACATTTGCCCCGTAGAGTAATTGGCTTAGATTATTGCGCTTACTTATTTCAGTAAAGGTTCTGTGTAACCCACTTTGGCTTAAAGATGTTACCTCTCCTTTATCGCTTTGCTCATATCCAGAAATACCTGCATCTATCTGCCTGTAAGAAATAAATGGAGTAACTTCTACTCTCTTGAAATTCAGAGTTGATGCAAAGCCTCTTAAAAATAAAGCCTCATTAGTGGATGTATAGGCTTTAAGCCCGATTTCATTTTTCACTGTTGTGGTAATGGCTGCGCCTTTGCTAAAGCTCAAACCAGACCACAAGGTTAAGCCCTGCCCAAATTGCAATGAGTAGTCGCCGAGCGCTACTTTCCCTATCCTTCCCTCATTTTTATAAAACAGGCTGCCTGAATAAAAATCAAAGCCATACGGTTGTTTCCCTGAAAAGAAGCCTTCTCCAGCATCTTTCTCCATAGTTATAGCAGCCGATAAATGTTGGCCATAGTGGTAACGATACCTTGTTAAAAACCTCTGCGGAGAGCCTAGATACTTTGAAGAGCCTTCGCCAGAAGCATAGCCTTGTTGCCGCTGGAGAACCTGCCCATACGTGAATAAAATATCATTACTACCATTCTCAAGCAGGCTCTTAAAAGTTAGCCCTTGCAAGGGATTATTTTCTCCTAGAGTAATAAATGGAAGTAGCTTTTTTATAGTCTCCACATCAAGAGCATCAATGGACTGCAACTCGTACAATTCCAGCAAGTTTCCGTTCTCGCTACGATGCGCCAGTAGCTGGTTAATTTGTACTGGCGACAAAAACATGAGCTCTTCTAGTTTATCTCTGCCTGTCTTATTGAGGTTAATGGGATTTTTTCTGTAAAAGTTTAATCTCTCCACAAGTTCAGAATAATCAAAATCCTCACCAGCGTTTTCAGCGACTGATTCTATGATCGCCTCAACTATGGCATCATTCTCAGTTTGGGCAGATAGCTTATTCAGTAGCATTACCAATAAGCAACTCAGTACTATGATTCTAAAACTCATACCCTAAAGACATTTGCGGTGAGTAGCCTAATACGGGATGGGATGTAGCTGCTACGTCGACCTGAAGCCGCTGATACCTACAGCCAAAGCCTAAACTTTGCCTAAATGGATTGGCGCTCATTCCTCCCCGCAAAGTGAACCATTCGACGATATAATATTCCATACCCAAACGGGCATCCGTTTGCAAATCCAAATCTTTTATTAACCCTGAATTAAATAATACTTTGTCTGATAAATAATAAGCGGCACCGATCTCCAGTACGGTAGGAACAGCAGCACTTACCTCCTTGCGGTATCCGCTTTTATTTGGATTAGCCACATGTGAGCCAAGAGTAAGCCTGTCATTTACTCTGAACTGGAACCCTGCTTCAACTGAATAAGCGAAAGCGTTGCCATATTGGTTTATTTTTACCTGATGAGCATTGACGTTGAGTGCAACAGATAAGCCTTTACCGAATCTCTTAGCATAAGCAAAACCGACCTTCTGGTCATTATATTCTGAAAATCCATAGTTCTGAAAACTTATACCGAATACGTTATTTTTGATTGGATAAGCAAATACGGCCGACTGTGTACTTATATCGGTATTGAAATAGTTGTTTTGATAGGCTAATGCTGCAATCGGCCTTTCCAACTGAGCTATTCCGGCCTGATTAGATTGCAAGCTCCATACGTCATGCAAGGCCGGGGCAATGTTGCCAAGTGCAGTGATACGCGGCCCGAAATTAACTTCTTGGGAAAAAACTGTAGAAACAACAAAGAATGGCAAGGCCAGTAAAATACTGGTGGATAGTCGGTTCAGGTTCATAAAAAAATAAATTCAACTAAAAATAAAATATTTCTTACACATTGCGTTACATTTATTTACAAATGATATCTAATGTTCAACTTTCCTAAAAAACAGTTCTTAATTACAGAAAACACTTTTAAATAAAATGAAAAGAATCATATTAAGCGTTGCTATCATCGTTCTGAATGTAATTATTGGCTTTGCCCAGAAAAAGATTAATGAAGGTATTATAACCTATAAAGTCGAATGGCAGCCAGCTCCACAAATGCAACAATTTGCAGCCATGTTCCCCAAAGAATTAACGGTTTATTTTAAGGGCGATTCGGCAGTAACCGCGGTGAAAGCCCCATTTTTTAACTCAAACACTATCGTAAATGCTAAAACAGAATATCAGCGATTGCTGTTGGATATGCCAATGCGTAACAAAAAATTTTCGGTGATTTTTACGCCAGACGACATAGAACAGATGAACGAACACGGGCCTGAATTTTCTATCGCTACAACTACCGAAAACAAGGTACTAAACGGCTATAAGGCAATTAAAAGCACTATTACTGAGAAAAAAAGTGGTAAAACCGCCGACGGCTGGTTTACGAACGATATTGAAATCCCACAAAATTCGTTAACGCTATTCTTTAATAAAAGCGCTGGCTTTCCCCTTGAGTTTTCAAGCTTTCAAAGCGGCATGGGACTTAAAGCAATTGTAGCCGATATAAAAGAGACCGCAGTTCCAGCTGGTATTTTCAGTGCTACAAAAGACTATGAGGAAATAACATTTGCACAGCTTATGGCGATGATGGGAGGTGGTAATCGTTAATCGATAGCCCCTAGGCCTAAAATAAAAAAGGGTTAAGCACTATTTAGTACTTAACCCTTTTTTATTTTGTATATATTCCTGAACTAAGTTGAACTAAACCAGCTTGTCAGGACAGTAATGATTTATTTTACTGCATCAACAATTGCTTTGAAAGCAGCTGGCTCGTTAAGAGCTAAATCAGCTAATACTTTACGGTTTAAACCGATTTCTTTAGCAGCTAACTTACCAATTAACTGAGAATAAGATAATCCATTTTGACGAGCTGCGGCATTAATACGCTGAATCCATAAAGCTCTGAATTCTCTCTTTTTGGTTTTACGGTCGCGATAAGCATATTGCAAACCTTTTTCAACCGTGTTTTTAGCAATAGTATAAACTTTGCTTCTTGATCCCCAGTAACCTTTAGCTAACTTAAGAATTCTTTTTCTTCTTCTTCTTGACGCAACTGCGTTAACCGAACGTGGCATTTTGTTTTGATTTTTGGCAGACGGTGTTGCGTATTACAGCAATCTTACAACCGAAGGCCGGGTTAAACTTTAATTAATTCTGATGTTTCATCAGATAGAACCTGGGCAAGCAGGTTTTACTTTCCTAGGCCTAACATACGTTTTACGTTGCCCATATCAGCATCAGAAACTAAGCTGGTTTGACCTAAGGCACGTTTACGTTTTGTAGACATCTTAGTTAAGATGTGGCTTTTGAAAGCATTCTTTCTTGCAATTTTACCTGTTCCAGTAAGCTTGAAGCGCTTTTTTGCACTGGAATTGGTTTTGATTTTTGGCATAACCTATTTTATATTAACCTGTTAATTATTTTTTACCTGACTTAGGGCCAACTATTAAAAACATTCGTTTTCCCTCTAATTTAGGCAATTGCTCAACTTTTCCAACGTCTTCTAATGCCTGTGCAAATTTAAGAAGAAGTATTTCTCCCTGTTCCTTATAAACAATTGCGCGGCCTTTAAAATGTACGTAAGCCCTTACTTTTTCACCATCTTCTAAAAAACTGATAGCATGCTTCAGCTTAAATTGAAAATCGTGATCATTGGTATTCGGCCCGAAACGAATTTCTTTAATTACCGTTTGTTTAGCATTGGCCTTTATCTCCTTAAGCTTTTTCTTTTGCTCGTAGATAAATTTATTGTAATCAATTACCTTACAAACCGGGGGATTAGCAT
>Ga0307408_100001280_pt1 | contig 18860 bp, 19 predicted proteins | sample 322Cmetagenome_FD_202116 | JGI IMG/M metagenome (GOLD analysis project Ga0307408, IMG submission 202116) | Maize rhizosphere microbial communities from greenhouse at UC Davis, California, United States - 322HYB-C-3 | ecosystem: Host-associated > Plants > Roots > Rhizosphere > Soil | place... | reverse complement strand
GTTTGCGTCTTTATTCTTCAGGTAGGACAGCAGGGACTTACGACGGTTAACCATCTTGATCAGGCCACGACGGGAGTGGTGATCCTTGGTGTGCTCTTTGAAGTGGGTGTTCAGTTCGTTGATGCGTGCGGTCAGCAGAGCAACTTGCACTTCTGGGGAGCCGGTGTCGTTTTGGCCACGTGCGTTGTCGGCGATGATGGCCGACTTGTTGATGTTTTCAACGGTCATTTTCTTACCTTTCACATGCGATGCACGGAGTCTTTGGAACCCTGCACATCGTGAATTACGTTTAATATAAAAATCCGGCCGGATGGCCAGACACGGGAGTATAACCGGAATAAGGGGCGAAAGCTACCGCCACACACGATCCACCATGAAAACCACCCTGCGCGTTGCGTTTTTATCATTATTGCTAACTGCCTGCGCCGTCGCCCCGCCCTCCTGGCAACGCGGCAACGACAGCTTCAAGCCGATTCAGCTTGGCGTCACCACGCAGGCCGACCTGTTACGCCTGTATGGCCCGCCCGACGACCGCACCTTCCTGCAATTACGCGACCTGAACGTGTGGAGCTATCGCTATAAAGAGTCCGGCGTGTCGGATTCGATGATGCACATCATGATGGACCGCCAGGGCATCGTGCGCGAAACCATGAGCGGCCCCGACCTGGAAAAAGAAGAACGCGGCTTCTTCCGTTAAAAATGGGGACGTACCCCATTTAATTGGCAACATTGGCCTGCGTCAAAGCCTGATGTTTTTTTTGCTCCAGAATGAGGGAATGCCTCGCCATGCCCGACTCGTCATTCCCGATGTGCCCGTCCACTTGATTCAGCGTGGACACAACCGAAATGCCTGCTTCTTTTGCGAAGACGACTTCCAGTTCTACTTGCGTTGGATGATGCGCTTTGCAAAGGAGGCCGGCTGCGATATTCATGCATACGTGCTGATGACCAACCACGTCCACCTGGCACTGACCCCACATGACGCCGGAGGTCTTGCCGTTCTCATGAAGATGCTTAACCAACGGTATGTTGCATATATCAACAAGAAGCGCAATTGGACAGGCACGCTTTGGGAAGGCAGGTTCAAGTCATGCCTGATATTCGATCAAAGCTACTTCCTCACCTGTATGCGGTACATTGAACTTAATCCGGTGCGGGCGAGAATGGTACAACATCCTCGCGATTACCCCTGGTCCAGTTATCGCGCAAATGCTGACGGGGCATACAATCCTTGCATTACGCCCCACGCAATCTACCAGGCTCTCGGCAACACGGAGGCCGATCAGCGCTCCGCCTACCGCAATATCGTTCTATCCCAAGAGGATGAGATCGCCATCGACAACATTCGCCGAGCCACGAACGGGAATTTCGTTCTCGGCGAAACGATCTCGACAGAGGAACTCGCAACAACCCTTGGCCGCAGGGTCACGCCAGGCAAACGTGGACGCCCCCATAAATAAATGGGGTACGTCCCCATTTATTCTCCCCATTTATTTAGTCCTTGATTTCAAGGGCGCGGTTGAGGCTGAGGGCGGCGAGCGAGCCGGCGGCGCCGGACAGCAGGTACAGGCTGACGTATGCAAGGCCGAAGTGCGCCGACAGGCCCAGCGCGACCAGCGGGGCGAACGCGGCGCCTACCAGCCAGGCCAGGTCCGAGGTCAGCGCCGCGCCGCTGTAGCGGAAGCGGGATTCGAAGTTGGCGGTCACAGCGCCGGCAGCCTGGCCGTAGGACAGGCCCAGCAGCGCGAAGCCAAACAGGATGAAGATGGTCTGGCCTGCATCCCCGCCCTGCATCAGCAGCGGTACGAAACCACTGAATACGCCGATCAGCACGGCCAGCGAGCCCAGCGTGCGGCGGCGGCCAATGCGGTCGGCAACCCAGCCTGAGGCGACGATACAGGCTGCAGCGATCACCGCGCCCACGATCTGAATCACCAGGAACTCGCTGACCGAGCGCTCCGAGTACAGCGTGATCCAGGACAGCGGGAATACGGTCACCAAGTGGAACAGCGCATAGCTGGCCAGTGCCGCCAGAGCGCCGATCAGCACATTGCGCCCCTGCGACTTGACCAGTTCACCGACATCGGTCGGCTGCAGTTCGCGCTCTTCGAGCAGGCGGGCATATTCATTGGTCGACACCAGGCGCAAGCGCGCAAACAGTGCTACCACATTGATCGCGAAGGCGACGTAGAACGGGTAACGCCAGCCCCAGTCAAGGAAGTCTTCCGACGACAGGTTCGCCAGCAGGAACGAAAACAGGCCAGCGGCGACGATAAAGCCGGTCGGCGCGCCAAGCTGGCCCAGCATGGCATACCAGCCGCGCTTCTCTTTGGGCGCGTTCAGGGCCAACAGCGAGGGCAAGCCGTCCCAGGAGCCGCCCAGGGCGATACCCTGGCCAAAGCGCAGCATGGCCAGCATCGCCAGCGCGCCCATGCCGCCATGTTCATAGGTCGGCAGGAAGGCCATGCCGGCCGTCGAGGCGCCCAGCAGGAAGAGCGCCACCGTCAGCTTGGCTTCGCGCCCGAAGCGTGACTGGATCGCCATGAAGGTGACCGTGCCAAGCGGTCTTGCCAAAAATGCAAAAGAGAAGATCACAAAGGCATACAGCATTCCGTCCAGCTGCGAGGCGAACGGGAAAAACACCGCCGGGAAGACCAGGACGGAGGCAATGGCATACACAAAAAAGTCGAAATATTCGGAAGCACGGCCAATCACCACGCCCACGGCAATTTCGCCGGGTGCAATGTGCTGGTCGCTCGAATCGGATGGCCGCATCGGAATTCCGTGGGCTGGTGCGGACATACTCTGCATGGTTCAGTCTCCTGTTTCTCACCGGGCGAGAGATATCACCGGTGTTTATTACTGTTATCTAACCTGCTGGTAGGACAATATGTCCAATTTCGCGCCTTGTCCAGACCCGTCAAAATAGAAAGATTCTTGACTTAGGACATTGTTTCTTGCGCATGCCTATATTACTTCTCCTCCTCGCAGCCGTCTGCCTTACAGGCTGCAATACCATCGTTATGAACCCCGCCGGTGACGTTGCCTCGCAACAGGCACACCTGGTGACCATCTCGACCCTGCTCATGCTGCTGATCATCGTACCGGTGATCGCACTGACCGTGCTGTTCGCTTGGCGTTATCGCAAAGGCAACACCAACGCCAAGTACACCCCGGACTGGGACCACTCGACCCAGCTCGAACTGGTCATCTGGGGCGCCCCGCTGATGATCATCATCGTGCTCGGCCTGCTGACCTGGATCAGCACCCACCTCCTCGACCCATACCGCCCACTGAGCCGCATCGACGAAAAGCGTCCGCTGGCCGCCGACCACAAGCCGCTGGTGGTGCAAGTGGTGGCCATGGACTGGAAATGGCTGTTCATCTACCCTGAACAGGGCATCGCCACGGTCAATGAGCTGGTAACCCCGGTTGACACCCCGATCCGCTTCAAGATCACCGCCTCGACCGTGATGAACTCGTTCTACATCCCAGCACTGGCCGGCCAGATCTACGCCATGCCGGGCATGGATACCACCCTGAACGCCGTGCTGAACAAGCCAGGCACGTACGAAGGCTTCTCGGCCAACTACAGCGGCGCCGGTTTCTCGCACATGCGCTTCAAGTACCACGGCATGTCGACCGCCGATTTCGACGCCTGGGTCGCCAAGACCAAGGCCGGCGGCGGCGCCTTGAACCGCGCCGACTACCTGGCCCTCGAAAAGCCTAGCGAGCGCGAACCTGTGCGCCGTTACGGCACCGTGGAAAACGAGCTGTACACCGCGATCATCAACCGCTGCGTCGAACCTGGTTCGACCTGCGCCAGCCAGACCATGGCTGCCGATGCCGCCCGTGTACGCGCCGTGGCCGCCAAGAAGGAAATGGAAGCGCGCATCTGCACGCCAAGCGATACCTACGCTGAAGCCAAGCAGGTCGCCCTCGTATCTACTCCTCGCAAGAACTGAATATGGAAAACCACACCCTCCACCCGCTGCTGGGCCGGCTGAGCTTGGACGCGATCCCGTACCATGAGCCTATCCTGCTCGCCACCTTCACCATGGTGGTCCTGGGCGGCCTGGCCGTCATGGGCGCCATGACCAAATACCGCCTGTGGGGCCCGCTGTGGCGCGACTGGGTCACCAGCATCGACCACAAGAAAATCGGCATCATGTACATGGTGCTGGGCCTCGTGATGCTGCTGCGCGGCTTTGCCGACGCGCTGATGATGCGCTTGCAGCAAGCGATCGCTTTCGGCGACAGCATGGGCTACCTGCCTCCGCACCACTACGACCAGATCTTCACCGCCCACGGCGTGATCATGATCTTCTTCGTGGCGATGCCATTCGTGACCGGCTTGATGAACTACGTGGTGCCGCTGCAGATCGGTGCGCGCGACGTGGCCTTCCCGTTCCTGAACAACTTCTCTTTCTGGATGACCGCATTCGGCGGCGGCCTGACCATGGTCTCGCTGTTCGTTGGCGAATACGCGAAAACCGGCTGGCTGGCCTACCCGCCGCTGTCCGGCATCCTGGCCAGCCCTGATGTTGGCGTGGACTACTACATCTGGTCCTTGCAGGTGGCGGGGGTCGGGACGCTTCTATCAGGGGTCAACCTGATTGCGACCATCGTCAAGATGCGCGCGCCAGGCATGAAGCTGATGAAGATGCCTGTCTTCACCTGGACTTCCCTGTGCACCAACGTGCTGATCGTGGTGACCTTCCCTGTGCTGACCGCCGTGCTGGCCATGCTGTCCCTGGACCGCACCTTCGGCACCCACTTCTTCACCAACGATTTCGGCGGCGATTCCATGCTGTACGTGAACCTGATCTGGATCTGGGGCCACCCTGAGGTCTACATCCTGGTTCTGCCGGTGTTCGGCGTGTTCTCGGAAATCGTGTCGACCTTCTCCGGCAAGCGCCTGTTCGGCTACACCTCGATGGTGTACGCGACCGTGGTGATTACCATCCTGTCGTACCTGGTATGGCTGCACCACTTCTTCACCATGGGCTCCGGCGCCAGCGTGAACTCCTTCTTCGGCATCACGACGATGATCATTTCGATCCCGACCGGCGCCAAGATCTTCAACTGGCTGTTCACCATGTACCGCGGCCGCATCCGCTTCGAGCTGCCGATGATGTGGACCATCGCCTTCATGATCACCTTCGTGATCGGCGGCATGACCGGCGTGCTGCTGGCCGTTCCGCCAGCCGACTTCGTGCTGCACAACTCCCTGTTCCTGATCGCGCACTTCCACAACGTGATCATCGGCGGCGTGGTGTTCGGCGTGTTCGCTGCGATCAACTACTGGTTCCCGAAAGCCTTCGGCTACAAGCTGGACGTGTTCTGGGGCAAAGTCTCCTTCTGGTGCTGGGTGGTCGGCTTCTACCTCGCCTTCATGCCGCTGTACGTGCTGGGCCTGATGGGCGTGACCCGCCGCATGAGCCACTTCGAAGATCCTTCGCTGCAGATCTGGTTCCAGATCGCCGCTGTCGGCGCCGTGCTGATCGCCGGCGGTATCGGCTCCATGCTGGTGCAGTTCTATGTGTCCTACCGTCGCCGCGATGCACTGCGCGACGTGACCGGCGACCCATGGGATGGCCGTACCCTGGAGTGGTCGACTTCGTCCCCTCCTCCGGACTACAACTTCGCGTTCACCCCGCGCGTGTACGATAACGACAGCTGGACCGACATGAAGCGCCGCAACTACCTGCGTCCAGTGAAGGACTTCGTGTCCATCCACATGCCGAAGAACACCGCAGCAGGCTTCGTCATCGCCGGCCTGAGCGCCGCGACCGGCTTCGCCCTGGTCTGGCAGATGTGGATCTTCGCTGTGCTCGGCCTGGTGGCCACCGTGGGCGCCGCGATCATCCATACCTTTAACTACAAGCGCGATTACTACATCCCGGCCGAGGAAGTCGTTGTGACCGAAGCCGAGCGCACCCGTCTCCTGGAGGCCGCCAATGTCTGAACTCGTTCTTGATCCTGCAAAGGCAGGTGCGCACGGCGCGCAGGACGACATGCCGTTCCACGTTCGTGAACACCATCCAGAGAACGGCACCCTGCTGGGCTTCTGGATCTACCTGATGAGCGACTGCCTGCTGTTCGCCGTCCTGTTCATCGCGTACGCAGTCCTGGGCCGCAACTTTGCGGGCGGCCCGTCCGGCGCCGAGCTGTTCGACCTGCCGCTGGTGGCGCTGAACACCGGCTTCCTGCTGCTGTCGTCGATCACCTACGGCTTCGCGATGCTGGCTTCGCAGCGCGCCAAGCTGGGCACCACCCTGGTGTGGCTGGCCGTGACCGGCCTGTTCGGCCTGGGCTTCCTCAGCCTGGAAATTTTTGAGTTCGTGCACCTGATCCACGAAGGCGCCGGCCCACAGCGCAGCGCGTTCCTGACCTCGTTCTTCGCGCTGGTCGGCACCCACGGCCTGCACGTGACCTGCGGCGTGATCTGGCTGGTCACCCTGATGTTCCAGCTGAACCGCCACGGCCTGACCGAAGCCAACACGCGCCGCCTGATGTGCCTGTCGATGTTCTGGCACTTCCTGGACGTGATCTGGATCGGCGTCTTCACCTTTGTCTACCTGATGGGAGTCCTGCCATGAGCGCACACCACGAACACGGCCATGGCCACGGCGCCCATAGCGACGGTCATGACCACGGCAGCCTGAAAAGCTATGCCATCGGCTTCATTCTGTCGGTGATCCTGACCGCGATTCCGTTCTGGCTCGTCATGGGCCACGTGATCAAGGATTCGAGCACCACCGCCTTCGTCATCCTGGGCTTCGCTGCAGTACAGATCGTGGTTCACATGATCTACTTCCTGCACATGAACTCCCGTTCGGAAGGCGGCTGGAGCTTGCTGGCACTGATCTTCACCATCGTCCTGGTCGTCATCGTGCTGACCGGTTCGATCTGGGTCATGTACCACCTGAACCACAACATGATGCCGTCCATGGGTCCGGCCGGCAGTTCCTCCGTGCAGCAAATGCACGACATGCCTTGAGCCAAGCGCGCACCGCCTCCCCGCGGGCGCGCCTTTTCTGGGCCGCCGGGATCTCGCTCGCCTGCGCAGTATTCCTGGCGCTCGGAACCTGGCAGCTCTTTCGCATGCAGTGGAAACATGAGCTGATCGCGCGCGTCAACCAGCGCGCGCATGCAGCTCCTGTTGCCGCCCCCTCCCCTGCTGAATGGCCGTCCGTCACGGCCGACAATGCCGAATACCGGCATGTGCAAGTTTCCGGCACCCTGCTGCTTGATCGCAGCACCCTGGTGCAAGCATCTACCCAGCTCGGCCCCGGCTTCTGGGTCATGACGCCGCTGCAAACCGCCGCCGGCGACATCATCCTGGTCAATCGCGGCTTTGTTGCCGACCGCAAGACGGGCACCGGCTCCGGCACGGCGCCGGCCGAGGTCACCGGCTTGCTGCGCATGAGCCAGGCCGACGGCGACCTGCTGCGCAAGAACGACCCTGCCAGCCAGCGCTGGTACTCGCGCGACGTGCAAGCCATTGCTGCCGCCAGCGGCCTGCCCAAGGTTGCCCCCTACTTCATCGATGCCGATGCCAACCCCGCGCCACAGGCCGGGCAGCCCATCGGCGGCCTCACCGTGATCGCTTTCCGTGATAATCACCTGGTATACGCATTGACTTGGTATGCTCTTGCGTTGATGATCATCGGGCGAACATGGCAAATCACTCGGAAAACACGGCGGAACCCGGCGGAATGATGTCGTTGTCCCTCGCGGCGGGCGTCGGCGACACTACCGGCCACAAAAACATGCTGTACCTGATCCGGCTGCGCTGGATCGCGGTACTGGGCCAGATCACGACCATTGCCGGCGTTACCCTTGGCCTTGGCCTCCACCTGCCAATGCCGCAAATGTTGACGGTGCTGGCCTGCCTGATCGCCTTCAACATCGGCAGCCATCTGCGCTGGCACGAAAACCCTATCGTCACCAATAACGAAATGCTCCTGGCGCTGCTGGTCGACGTGGCCAGCCTGACGGCGCAATTGCATTTCAGCGGCGGCACCACCAATCCCTTTGCCTTCCTTTACCTGCTGCAGGTCATCCTCTCTGCCGTGCTGCTTGACGCCTGGGCCGCCTGGACCATCGTCGGCATCACGGGTGCCAGCCTGGGCGGCCTGGCCTTGTTTTCCAAGCCCCTGCCCCTGCTGCTGGAGGATGAAAGCGCATTTGCCCACCTGTATGTGGTGGGCATGATGATTTGCTTCCTGCTCAACGCAGGCTTGCTGGTCATCCTGATCAAGCGCATCACCGGCAACCTGCGCGAGCGCGATGCGCGGCTGGCCGACCTGCGCCAGCGCGCTGCGGAAGAAGACCATATCGTGCGCATGGGCCTATTGGCATCGGGCGCCGCCCATGAACTGGGCACGCCGATGGCCACCATGTCGGTGCTGCTGGGCGATTGGCTGCGCATGCCCGAATTTGCCAATAATGAAGCGCTGAAAGAAGAAATCCACGAAATGCAAACCCAGCTCCAGCGCTGCAAATCCATCGTCACCGGCATCCTGTTGTCGGCCGGTGAGCTGCGCGGCGAATCGTCCGCCAAGACCACCCTGCGCGCCTTCCTCGGCGAGTTGCTGGACGAATGGCGCCGCAACCGCCCGGTGCTGGCGTTCGAGTATGACGACCAGTTGCCAAGCGATATCCCGGTCGTCTTCGAATCGACCCTGAAGCAAACGATTTTCAACCTGCTCGATAACGCACTGGAAGCCTCGCCGCTGTGGGTGCGCCTCGAGGCTTCGATCGAAGGTGACGTGCTGAAACTGGCGGTGAGCGACCGCGGGCCAGGTTTCGCCCCGGCGATGCTGGCGCAATTCGGCAAGCCTTACCAATCGAGCAAAGGCCGCCCGGGTAGCGGGCTGGGGCTGTTCCTGGTGGTGAACGTGGCGCGCACGCTCGGCGGCACGGTCGAAGCCCGCAACCTTGAAAAAGGCGCAGTGGTCGAACTGCGCTTGCCTCTGCCGGCCATCGCCCTTGAATGGGAGTCCTCGCATGAGCACTGAACGCTTGCTCCTGATCGTCGAAGACGACCCGGCTTTCGCGCGCACCCTTGCCCGCTCGTTCGAACGGCGCGGCTACACGGTGCTGCGCGCTGGGAACCTGGAGGAAGTCAACGCAGTACTGAAAGAGCACACGCCGACCCACGCCGTCGTCGACCTCAAGCTCGAAGGCAATACTTCCGGCCTGACCTGCGTGCAGGCACTGAATGCCCATTCGCCAGAGATGCTGATCGTGGTGCTGACCGGCTTCGCCAGCATCAACACCGCCGTCGAAGCGATCAAGCTGGGCGCCTGCCAGTATCTCGCCAAACCCTCCAACACCGACGATATCGAAGCCGCCTTCCTTCACGTCGCCGGCGTGGCCGACGTTGAGCTGACCAACCGCTCCACCTCGGTCAAGACGCTCGAGTGGGAGCATATCCACAAGGTGCTGGCGGAGACCGACTTCAATATCTCGGAAGCCGCACGCCGCCTTGGCATGCACCGCCGCACGCTGGCACGCAAGCTCGAAAAGCAGCGCATCAAATAAGCCATGGGATTCCGCGACACTTTGCGCTCCTTCTTCGTCGGGCAAAACCTGAACGATGGGCCAGGTGCTCCGATAACGAGGGTCGACATGATGCGGCCCGAAGGGCCACGCCATTACCTGAAAGCCCTGCCAAGCCGGCCCGCCGCGGTGAAGCGACCGCTGGTCGTTATCCTGCATGGCAGTGGCGCTTCCGCCGAACAGGTCCTGGGACTGGCTTTCCCCTTCTCGCCCCTGTCGGTCTGGCTGGAAATCGCAGAGCGCGAGCAAGTCGTCGTCGTGGCGCCTGACGGCATCAAACGGCGCGGACAACGGGCATGGAACGATGGCTATGCCGATGTGGCGAGCAATCCCAAGTGTGACGACGTTGCGTTTATCGGCGCGGTGATCGACCGCGCTATTGCCGAAGACGGCGTTGACCCCGAGAGGGTCTATGTGATTGGCGTTTCCAAGGGCGGCATGATGGCCTACCGGGTTGCTGCCGAACTGGCGCCAAGGCTGGCCGCATTCGCAACAGTGCTGGCGGCGATGCCGCAACGGGCCACTTACGCCATGCCGGCAACTCCCGTCCCCGCCATGATCGTCGCTGGCGAGAAAGATCCGTTCATCCCCTATTCCGGCGGCAAATCGTTCGTGACCTTATGGTTCGCGGCGCCTGCGTTGGGCATTGAGGCCACCGCCGCTGTCTGGCGCAAGCTGGCCGGACTTGCAGGCGAACCGCTTGTCGAGCAGATGGCAGCCGGCGCCGTCCGCCATACCTGGAGCGAGCCGCACAACGCAGTGCAAGTTGTCCTGCTGAAGCTTCTGGGTGGCGGCCACGCAGAGCCGAGCCGGAAAAAGCGCTACCCGGGCCTGTTCAGCCGATTCCCGGGCCGGCAAAATGCCAATGTCGAAATCGCGGAGGAGGCCTGGTCCTTTTTCAAGGACAGGCGGCGCGCGGAGCACTTACAGGCTGGTTTCGAGCGCGATACGTTCGCCAAGGCGCTGCAGTAGCAAATGCACGTGGTAGCCGTCGACAAAGCCGTGATGCGCCTGGATGCAGAATGGCACCGTCATCGTATCGCCATCCAGTTCGCTGTAGCGCCCCCACGCAATTAAAGGAATGTCGGCAGTCTTGTACTCGTAAATCGGGTGTTCGATCGCACGCATGTCGAGCCACGGCATACAGGTGGTGTAGACATTGTTCTTCTGCTCGCGCGGCGTCAGGTCGCGGCCGGTGTTGATGAATTCTCGGGTGGCACGCGCCACCACGCCTGCCGCCAGGCTGCGGGAAATGAATTCCGCGCGGTCATTCGACATGTCGAACCTGGCGTAATTCAGGTTGTTGTCCAGGTTAAGGACCGTATAGCCCCCGTAGAAGTCATCGATCTTGATCACCTCCCCCTCGAACTCGCGGTACAGGAAGTTGTCGACATCCTTCACGCTCATGTACAGGCAATACAGGAGGAAATGGAATGGCGGCAGTTGCCGCTCCTTGCAAAAGTGCCGGAACTCCGGAAGCCGTGCCACTACGCTCAGGTTCAGCAGCGGATTGGCATACTGGCGAAACGACTCATAACGGTCGCGGCGAAATTCAAACTTATCCATTCAATGCTCACTCCTCATCGCGGAGAAATTCATTCTTGCGGCGGCGGGGGCGGCGGGGGCGGCGGGCTGCACCAGCTCCACGGCCTGGTTGTCATGGCTTGGCCCTGGATCGTTCGCCAGCTACCGTCAGCATCCTGCACCATAAGAGCGTCACGCATCGTGACCAGTGCCGGCCCATTTCCGCCCGACTGGTAAAAGCCGTCTATTCTGGAAACTCCGGAAAATTTATCCAAGGCCAGGATGTTTTCCAGGGGGCCGCCACGGACCTGCCTATAGATGGTTCGTGGCGAGGAACTCCTGAACTCTCCCGCCGAAACCAGGTAAATGCCTTTGCCGCCTGCTCCGATGACCGAGTAACCGCGCGTTCCCGGTGTCTCTTCCCAGTTTGCACCGCCGTCTCGGCTGCGCATCACGACGCGTTGATCTTGCACATAGCGATCGATATAAAGCGTGCCCTCTGCATCCAATTGCATGCCTGCCTCGTCGAAATTAACCGAAGCTGTCTCTTTCAACACCTTCTCGAGCAGCACTCCTTTCCAGTGCTTGCCACGGTCCTTGCTGAAAAAAATTGCTTCGTCCGAGAACACTGCGAGCAAGCGGCCAGCCGTAACGATCTTTTTGCACGACGGCGACCGCGGCGATAAATCCATCACGAAGTCACCACCCTTGCGAACCGTCTTGCGGCCATTGATGTCGTAACTGGTTTCGGAACTATCGGCCTTGCCATCTTTGCGCAGGATTGTTTCCCAAACCGTTTGGCGCTTATCCAGCAAAGGTAACTGCTGCCACTCCCTTTGCGCATCGAGGACCTCAACCGCACGCCCCTCGGCATTACATGCATAGACACGCCCCCGGTCGTCCAAGGCGATTGCGCTTTGCATCCCCAGGAGTTGCCAGTTGCGTCCAAGGTCATCGCTCACATAGGTACCGCTGCGTGTCGACAAATAGGTTGACTTCCCTGAGATAGCCGCCTGGCCCAAGGCATAATCAGTGACACTGGACCTCTCAGACCAGGTGCGGCCGCCATCTTCGCTTGCAACGGTTCCAAAAAACATGCCTCCGGCGATCATGGAGCCCGACGGCCCTGCCGCCGCCCACTCGATCCAATTGGACATGCAGGCAGTGGCCGACGCCACGCCTGGCAAGGCGCTTATCAGAGCAGACGACACAGTTAAAGCGATCTTCTTTTCAATTTCTTTCATGTTGTCAGGTCGAACAATCACGGTTCGACGAAATCCTTGTTTACCAGCCCGCCGAAATCTTCCGAGTATTCGATTTTTCCTGCGCGGATGCTTGCCAGGTAACCTGCCAGCCAGGCATGGAAGTTTGCCGCCACGATGCGCCGCTCTCCCATGTCGTGCCACATGGTGATGACCTGCCCTGACATCCCGCCCGTCGCGGGCTGCAAGTCAAGGCAGTAATGGTCGCCGCCGCCGTTATGCGTAAAAGGAATCCAGTTGCGGTTCCACCAGTCCTCGCGCACGCCCTGCGATGGCTCCGACGTGATTCCTTCGAAATCGCCGGAGTCCAGCAGGTCGCGCCAGACATTCCATTGGTCCGCAATCGTTTCGGTGGAGAGGAACTCCGAATTGTCGAAAAGGCCGCCGGCCATCCCCTTCTGGCCATTGTGGATCTTCAGGCATTCGACGAACTCAGACGGCAGCCTGGCGCCCAGGAAAGTTTCAAGCGCACGCAATTGTTCGTCCGTCGCGCCCGGATTCAGGTCTGCCAGGCCTTCTGGCCAATGCACGGCCAGCCACTCCTCGAATTCTCGCCAGAGGGTTGCGATTGAAGGCAAAGCCGCTGCAGGCTTGTGGGCGGGAGTCGTCTGGAACAGGCGGGAAAGAAAGCTCATAGGCGGTCAGATAGCTTGGGGATTCAGTCGTTCGATCTTGGAATGGAGTTTATTCAGGCCGGCCAGGTAAGCCTTGGCCGAGGCGACGACGATGTCGGGATCGGCGCCAACGCCATTGACGATGCGGCCGGAATGCGCCAGGCGCATGGTCACCTCTCCTTGCGACTGCGTGCCGGGGCTGATGCCGCTGATGGCGAACAGCACCAGCTCGGCGCCGCTTTGGGCCTTGCTTTCGATGGCGTTGACCATCGCGTCGACCGGTCCGTCGCCGGTGCCCTCGGCCGCGTGTTCGATGCCGTCGATGGAGAACACCACGCGTGCAAAGGGCATCTCGCCGGTCTCGGAGCGCTGTGACAGCGAGACGAAGCGGTAATGCTCGCCGCCGGCTGCTGCCTCTTCGTCACTCACGAGAGCCATGATGTCTTCGTCGAAGATCTCGGCTTTGCGGTCGGCCAGCTCCTTGAAGCGTGTGAAGGCGGCGTTCACTTCTGCCTCGGAATCGAGTTCGATGCCCAATTCCTGCAAGCGCTGCTTGAATGCGTTGCGGCCGGAGAGCTTGCCAAGCACGATCTTGTTGGCCGTCCAGCCCACATCCTCGGCGCGCATGATTTCGTAAGTTTCGCGCGCCTTGAGGATGCCGTCCTGGTGAATGCCTGAGGCATGGGCGAAAGCGTTGGCCCCCACGACCGCCTTGTTTGGCTGCACAGCGAAACCGGTAATCTGCGACACCATCTTCGAAGCGGGCACGATCTGCGTGGTATCGATACCGCACTCGAGGTTGAAGTAGCCCGCGCGCGTGCGCAGCGCCATTACCACCTCCTCCAGCGCCGTGTTGCCGGCCCGCTCGCCCAGCCCATTGATGGTGCATTCCACTTGCCGCGCGCCACCGATCATTACACCGGCCAGCGAATTCGCGACGGCCAGGCCAAGGTCGTTATGGCAATGCACCGACCACACGGCTTTGTCTGAATTCGGAATGCGCTCGCGCAGGCGGCGGATGGTTTCGCCATACAGCTCGGGCACGGCATAGCCCACCGTATCGGGGAAATTGATGGTGGTGGCGCCCTCCGCGATGACATTTTCCAGCACGCGGCACAGGAAGTCTTCTTCCGAACGGCTGCCGTCTTCGGGGCTGAATTCTATGTCGTCTGTGAACTGGCGGGCGAAGCGTATCGCCAACCTGGCCTGCTCCAGCACCTGCTCGGGCGACATGCGCAGTTTCATCTGCATGTGCAATGGCGAGGTGGCGATGAAGGTGTGGATACGCTTGCGTGCTGCCGGCTCCAGCGCTTCGGCAGCGCGGGCCAGGTCGCGGTCATTGGCGCGCGCCAGCGAGCATACGATCGGCTCGCGCACGGCGGTGGCAATGGCACGGATGGATTCGAAATCGCCCTGCGAGGCAGCGGCGAAACCCGCCTCGATCACGTCGACCCGCAGCTTTTCGAGCTGGCGGGCGATGCGCACCTTTTCTTCGCGGGTCATGGATGCGCCCGGCGATTGCTCGCCGTCGCGCAGGGTGGTATCGAAGATGATGAGGCGGTTATTCATGGAATCGCTCCTTGTGAATGCCGCCCCAGCGGCGTTACGCTTTATCTTCTGGCGAGGTTTTCTCGATCAGTTTAACCGGGTTGCCTTTGACCAGGCGGGTCAGGTAGATCACGTAGCCGGACAGGCCGTACGCCACGAACAGGACGAACAGCACTTTCGGCGGATCGATCGAGATCAGGGCGAAGAACATGGCGATCAGGAAGACGGCCAGGAATGGCACCGACTTGCGGAAGTTGATGTCCTTGAAGCTGTAGAACGGCACGTTCGACACCATGCTCAGGCCCGCGAACACCGCCAGCACCCAGCCCTGCCATGGATAGAACACGCCATCCACTTCCAGGTCGGTCAGCAGCATGACGAAGCCGGCGATCAGGGAGGCGGCGGCCGGCGATGGCAGGCCCTGGAAGTAGCGCTTGTCGACCACTTCGATGTTGGTGTTGAAGCGGGCCAGGCGCAATGCCGCGCCGGCGCAGTAGACAAAGGCTGCGATCCAGCCCAGCTTACCGAGGCCGCGCAGTGCGAACTCGTAAATCACCAGTGCCGGAGCGGCGCCGAACGACACCATGTCCGACAGGGAGTCGTACTGGGCGCCGAATTCGCTCTGGGTATTGGTCAGGCGTGCCACGCGGCCATCCAGGCCGTCCAGCAGCATGGCGACGAAAATCGCCCAGGCGGCGTGCTCGAAGCGCTGGTTCATGGCCATGACGATGGCGAAGAAACCGCAGAACAGCGCACCGGTGGTAAAGGCGTTCGGCAGCAGGTAGATGCCGCGTGAACGCGGCCGGTCCACGCCATCGGCGCCCTTGCGGCGGGCGAAACGGCTGAACAGCGATTGTTTGCCGGCGGCGTTCTTAGGCCGGCGGCGGGGGAATTTGGCCATACTCTTCCATTTTTTATACTAGGGTGGCCCCTATTATAGAGGACACCCAGTATGGAAGTGGCAACTTTGGCTTACTTGAACTTGACCTTGCCGACGACGCGCATTTCCAGCGTGGTTTCGCCAGGTTCGAAGCTTGGCTCAGCCACGGAAGTGTCCATCTCAGCCTTGGCGGCCATGCGGGCCATCATTGGCGCCGGGGCGCCGGCAGGACCGCCGCCGTAGTTGCCGGAACCTTCGTAGTCGATCGTATCCAATACCGCGTCGGTTACCGGGCGGCCCATGGCCGAGGCGATGGAGGCGATGCGCTCATTCAGGTTCTTGTAGGTGGCAGCAATTCGGGCGTCATCCAGCTTGCGGGTTGCAGCTGGGCTCAGGCCGAAGGACAGTCCGTTCAGGGTCAGCACCTTCTGCGCAGCGGCCACGGTCTTCGGCAGCGCGCCGATATTGGTGGTGGTCATCTGCACGTACTGGCCAACGCGCCATGCGGTCGGCTGGCGCGGCTTGGCTGCGGTGCCCGGCGGCAGCGGACGGTCTTCCGGATAGACCGGATAGGTGTAGTAGCCCTGGGTTTTCAGCTTGGCTTGCGGGTCTTCCTTCTTCAGGATTTCCAGGCCCTGCTTGATCTTCTGGTTCACGCGCGAGGCGGCAGCCGCCTTGTCCTTGTCCTGCTCTTCGATCGCCAGCGTGGCTACAGCCTGGTCGTTCGGTGCAGTGACTTCACCATAAGCAGGGACGATGACGGTGGCGCCCGAGGTCGGGACGGATTGTGCGATGGCAGCCTGGGTGCCCAGCACCAGCGCGGCAGCAGCTACAGCTTTCAGGACGGTCATTGTTATTCTCCTTACTTGGTTACGATGGGACGCACTTTAACTGAGAACGCACTGCAGGTCTGTCACAGTTCGTGAGCGTTTGTAACACGCCGATTACTTGAAGCGCACTTTGGCCGTTGCGCGCAATTCCAGTTTGGTCTCGCCCGGCTGCAGGCTTGGTTCCTCGACTTCCCCGATATCCTCACGATTCAACTTGCTGCCAGTGACATACACCCTATCCACCGGCGTGGCGCCGAAGTCGAGCGATTCCAGCTTTGCATCGGCCACCGGACGACGCATCGCGCCCGCAATGAAGCCGACCTGCTCCTCCAGGCTGCGATACGCCGCCTCGACCCGGCGCTGCTCCAGCTTCCTGGTGGTTTCTTCACTCAAGCCAAAGTTGACGCTCCGGAGCACAAGCACTTTCTGGGCTGCCGCAACAGTCGCCGGCAAAGCGGCCAAATCACCGGTAACGAGCCGGACTTGCTGGCTGACGCGCCAGCCAGTTTGCTGGGCTTCGCGTTTCTGGATTTTCGCAGCCGCTTCGTCGTACACCGCATAGGTCCTATAGCTGTCCAGCGACAAGCGCGCGTTAGGGTTGGCCTTCTTCAAGGCTGCAATGCCCTGTTTCAAGCGCAGGTTCACGCTCGATGCCAGCGCCGCCTTGTCCTTGCCCTGCTCCTCGTAGCCAAACACGAGCTGCGCTTCGTCGTTGGGCGCGGTTACCGTGCCAACCGCAGTCACTGTAACGAGTGAGTTTTCGATCGGAAGCGGCTCGGCCATCGCCGCCTGGGTAGAGCCAATCAGCGCAAACAGGACCAGCTGCTTGAACATGCAAATTCCTTTCGGGGTTATCGTCGAAGCACGAATGTAACTGAAACTGATACAAAAGTGTCATCTACCTGACATCCGGCTGTGGCATCATCACGTGTCGTCCACTCCATTCATGAACAAGGAAAATGGCAAAGTACCTGATTCCCGCACTGGCCCTGGCGGCCTCGTTCGGCGCATATGCGGCGCCGGCCAAACAGCCTGCACAACCAAAACTCGTCCTCGTCATGGCCGTCGACGGCCTGCCGCAGGAGCAAGTCACTCGCTATGCGCAGCAGTTCGGCCAGGGCGGTTTCCGCCGCCTGCTGGAACAGGGCGCGTGGTTCAGCAATGCGCACCAGGCGCACGGCATTACCGTGACCGCCGTCGGCCATGCGGCCATCCTGAGCGGCGCCTATCCTTACCAGCACGGCATCATCGGCAATAACTGGGTGAACCCGGCCAACGGCGGCAGCATGTACTGCACCGAAGACACCAATTACAAATATGTCGGCAACGAGAAAACCGATCCGCATGACGGTACCGCGCCCACCAACCTGCGCGTTGACACCCTGGGCGACCAGCTGCGCTACGCGACCGGCCAGCAGTCGAAAGTGATCACCGTGTCCGGCAAGGACCGCGGCGCGATCCTCCTGGGCGGCAAGACCGGCACGGCCTATATGTACATGGAAGAAAGCGGCAACTTCGCCTCGTCCACCTTCTACATGAAAGAGCATCCGCAATGGGTGCAGAAGTACCAGGCGGGCAAGCCGCAGGAGCGCTACTACGGCGTGAAATGGAAACCGCTGCTGGCCGATTCGGCTTATGCCGGCGACTACGGCGATGCGCCGAACCTGCAGCTTTCCAGCGAGTCGGGCCAGACCGACGCCGCTTATTACAAGCGCCTGAAGGCATCGCCATTCCTGGACGAACTGACCGTGGAATTCGCGCAGGCTGCCATCGAAGGCGAAAACCTGGGCAAGAACCCTGCCGGCGTGCCGGACCTGCTGGGCGTCAGCTTCTCGGCCCATGACCTGGCGAACCATGAATACGGGCCGGAGAGCAAGATGTCCCACGACCATCTGCTGCGCCTGGACCGCATGCTCTCCAACTTCTTCTCCTACATCGACAAGCGCATCGGCATGGACAATGTGCTCGTGGTGCTGACCGCCGACCACGGCTTCCCCAACACGCCGGAATTTGCCAACGAGGTGCAGAAGGCAAGCGTCGGCCGCATCGACGGCAAGAAGCTGGTAGAAGACCTGAATGCCCACCTGTCCACCAAATTTGGCTTGAACAAGGGCGTTTCGGCTTACTCGATTCCGAACCTCCACCTGGATTACGCCCAGATCGAAAGCAAAGGCCTGAAGCGTGAAGACGTAGAGAGTGCCGCGGCTCGCTTCCTGTTGTCGCAGCCAGGCATGGCCGACGTATTCACCCGCACCCAGATGGAAAGCGGAGCCGTAGGCGGCACCCGCATCGCCACGCTGATGCGCCGCGCATGGAACCGGCAGATCTCCGGCGACCTGATGATGGTCGCCAAGCCGCACTGGATCTTTGGCTTCCCGACCGGCAAAGGCACAACCCACGGTGCACCGTATGCGTATGACACCAACGTGCCGCTCATCGTGATGGGCAAGCAGTGGGTGAAATCCGGCCACTATGGCCAGTACGCCGAAGTAGTAGACATCGCCCCTACCCTTGCCTACCTGCTGAACGTACGTCCCCCAGCCGGCGCCGAAGGCCGCGTCCTCACCGAAGCGCTGAAGTAACAGCCCAGCTCGTGTCACACCTTGGGGTCACACCCCAAGTGTGACACGGC
>Ga0307408_100001278_pt1 | contig 18880 bp, 17 predicted proteins | sample 322Cmetagenome_FD_202116 | JGI IMG/M metagenome (GOLD analysis project Ga0307408, IMG submission 202116) | Maize rhizosphere microbial communities from greenhouse at UC Davis, California, United States - 322HYB-C-3 | ecosystem: Host-associated > Plants > Roots > Rhizosphere > Soil | place... | reverse complement strand
AAAAATTAACGCCATCGGCGTACCAGCGAACGCTATTTATAAAATCTATGCGGTTGAGTGGGATGCAAATAGCGTTCGCTGGTACGCCGATGGCGTTAATTTTTACAGCGTGACCCGCGCCCAGGTACAACAATATGGCTCATGGGTTTACGACCAACCCTTCTGGTTCCTGCTCAATGTTGCGGTTGGTGGCAACTGGCCCGGCGACCCTAACCACGCCAACTACACCACTCAACGCTTGTATGTGGATTACATCCGGGTTTATCAATAAAACGAACTGCCCCTTCAGTGGATGAAGGGGTGCTCACACTTGCCGCAGGCCATACCTCGGAGCGAGCTGGGGTAAAGCAGCCTAACGGTGTTAACCCAACGCAATCACAGCATCTACCACAAGAAATGTTATCGTGATAAGGTTTATCGATCTGAAAACGGTATCTGTAGAGAGGAACCCCTTGTGAATGCTCCCCGCCTGCCACTGGCCGATCACCTATGCTTCAATGTTTACGCCCTTTCGATTGCGATAAATCGGCTGTACAAGCCGTTGCTCGATGAAATGGACATTACCTATCCCCAGTACTTGGTACTAACTACCTTAGGGGAGCATGGGAAAATTACTATCTCCGAGGTAGCAGACACTCTGGCATTGAATCCAAGCACCATAACGCCATTGGTAAAACGTTTGGAGACGGCCGATTTAATCAAGCGCGAACGCAACGCCCAGAATGAAAGGCAAGTGATGGTTGAACTCACCGAAAAAGGCAAAGCACTTCAGGCACAGGCCCAATGCTTGGGGGAAAAACTTGCGGTGCAATCGGGAATGACAATCGACCAACTGACGGCGCTGAACCATCAGGTACTTGATTTAAAAGCCGCGGTTTCCAAATCAGCATAACAACCAAACATCAATAATTAAGCCGATGTTGCTGCCGGGCTGGCTTGAATGCCCGTTGCCCGGCGCGCCAGTAGGCTAAACAGAATCAGCCCTGTAATAACCACAGCCATCCCACACAAGGACTGCGCTGAAGGCAACATTTCGCCAACCCACAGAACTCCGCCGATAGTGGCAAACACCACTTCCGTCGCTTGCATAGCCTCAGTCGCGGCGAGCGCACTGGGATTGTTCCTTACCAATCCCGTCGCTTTGAAAAATAATATGGTCGCGATAATGCCAGCAAAAATAGCGACGCCGCCAGCCAGCAGCACTTGATCACCGGACGGCACACCGGCATGAGCGAAAGAGAAAACCGCAACCGCGAGCCACATTGGCTGGCTCGCGAGCGTCATACCAAAAACCCTTTGGGTGGCATTCAACTCTGAGCCCGTTTTTTCCAGATGGAGTAGCAACCCCCTATTACCCAATGGAAAAGCAAAGGCACCCAGGATAACAACTGCCATAGCGATCAACCCTTCAAGCTCAAGTTTCCCATCTGCATGAGAGAACTGCATCATCAACACCCCGCCCAATACGAGAGACCCTGCAGCCAGCGGCCACTTCGGGATTTTCGCGCGCTTATCGGAGTAGAGAAACGGTGCGCACAACATGCCCGCCACTATGGTGACCTGAAAGGTTCCTGCAATCAGCCAGGATGGGCCGCTCGCTGCTGCAAAACTCAAACACAGATAAAACACCACAAACCCAATCGTGCTCCATAGTAACCACTGTTTTGGGTGTAAAAGAATTGCCTGCCAAACAGGTCGCGCACCACCAAAAAAAGGCATGATTAACAACATGATTGGCAGGGTAATTAAATAACGAAGAGCTGCTATCCAGGCCCAGTAGCCACCCTCATTTGAGGCAGCACTGTTGAATACGAAAGTGCTTGCAAAAAACAAGGCCGACAGCAGCGCAATCGCAATTGCCGCAACCACATTTTTTGGGTTGCCGTGATCGGTGAGGTTGCTTTGCTTCATGCAGATTCTCCTGATGCCGGTTGCCTTAAGTTAATTATTGGCCTGTGCAGCAGCGACGATTACATCGGCAACAGCTTTTGGATCAGACATCATAGGCACATGTCCGGTAGGCAGAATCGTTGTTTTTGCATTGATTCTTTTGGCTAAAAATCGTTGTGCGTCAGGGTGGATCATCCGATCTTTGCCAGCAACGATGTACCAGGATGGTTTCTTACCCCAAGCTGCAACCGACAAGCGCTGCTCAAAATTGGCAACCCGCACCGGCCCCTGGGTGACAGCCATGATACTGGCTTCTTCTGCAGTCACATCTTGCGCAAAATCACTCGCAATCGCATGCGCCGGCAGGGAAATAAAACCATCCGCACTATGTACAAAATGCGCAACGCCGGAAGGTGTCGGGAATGCGCCGAGTTGCTCCACAGAATTTTCGCCTAACGCAGGAGCAAAAGCGGCCACATACACCAGTGATTTCACTTTTTCATGGTCCCCTGCCTGGGTTATTACTGAGCCAGCCCAAGAGTGACCGACAAGCACCACCCGCCCTTCTTGCGCATCAATTGCCCTTTTGGTTGCAGTAACGTCATCTTCAAGCGAGGTTAGGGGGTTTTGTACCGCCACAGCATTCAGGCCTTTTGCTTGTAAGTAAGGAACTACTTTGTTCCAGGATGAGCCATCAGCAAAGGCGCCATGAACCATGACCACGGTAGTGGCTACCTTGACGTTGTTGTCGGCCGCTTGTGCCGGAATGCTAAAAGCTGTGCTCAATGCCAGAGTCATCAATAACGCAGAACGAATAGTGTTAGGTAAAAGCTTCATATCCATCTCCAAGGGGCAGGGTTTATTTATCGAGATAACAGTTATCGCGATATTCGATCATATTTGCCCATCAAGAAATATATGTCAAGATAAATTTTATCGCGATAATAATTATCTTGGGTGGCATGACGCTCTCGTAAGTTATGAAATGCGGTCCGCTTTTAAATGTGTGTAATCAAAGTGCAGGTCAGCACCCAACCTTTGGGCTGTCGGCTCCTGCAATTAATGCGCGCGCCCTTGCGTCCAGGTAGGAAAAGGATCAGGTAATGTTTTCCAATACTCCTGGCCTTTTAATACTTCTTCTTCGCTGAGCAGGCACTGATCGAGCTGCGCAGTGACAAATTCTTTATCCAGATTTTGGCCGATAAAGACTAACTCCTGGCGCATATCGCCAAAGGGTTCTACCCATTTATCCATAATGTAATTTACCTGCTCTTCGTCTTCCGGCCATTGCTCTTTGGGAATGGCTTTCCAGAACATTCCGGCGGCGCCGTGTTGGGCAATACCGCCTGCTTGACTCCACTGCCCTGCCCATTGCGGGCGCGATGCCAACCAAAAAAATCCTTTTGAACGAAGCAATTTTCCTTTTACGGCTGGACTTGAGAAAAACTCATAAATTTTTTCCGGATGAAACGGGCGGCGTGCGTGGTAAGAAAAACTGCTAATGCCATATTCTTCTGTTTCCGGCGTATGCTGACCGCGCATTTCTTTTAACCAGCCGGGCGCTTGCTGGGCTTTTTCAAAATTAAATTTTCCGGTGTTGAGGACTTTATCGAGCGCTACGTTGCCGCGCTCAACAGGAATAATTTCGGCATCGGGGTTCAGCTTGGCTAAAATCGCGTATAGCTCTGCGAGTTTTTCTTTTGAAATTAAATCGGTTTTGCTGATTAGCAACACATCGCAGAATTCAATTTGATCGACAAGCAAATCCGCCACATTGCGTTCGTCATCTTCACCCAGGCTTTCGCCGGTTTCTTGCAGCGAGAAAGCATCGTAATAGTCATCTAAAAAATTTACTGCATCGACGACTGTGACCATGGTATCCAGCCGCGCGACTTGCGAGAGGCTCTGGCCGTTTTCATCTTCAAAGGTAAAGGTTTCTGCAATCGGCAAAGGTTCGGAAATGCCGGTGGATTCAATTACCAGATAATCAAAGCACCCTTCTTTGGCCATGCGGTTTACTTCAACCAGCAAATCTTCGCGCAGTGTGCAGCAGATGCAGCCATTGCTCATCTCCACCAGTTTTTCTTCGGCGCGATTTAACTCCACCTGATTTTGGATCAGCGATGAATCGATATTTACTTCGCTCATATCGTTCACGATGACAGCGACACGGCGGTTTTCGCGATTATTCAGAATATGGTTGAGCAGTGTGGTTTTACCGGCGCCTAAAAAGCCGGATAGGACTGTAACAGGAAGGACGGTAACGGGCAGAAGAGTAATGGGAAGTGGATTCATGGTCGGTTGCCTGTGATTTTTGTCGATATAACACCGCCAATACCCCCCAATTACGGGAGGATTGGCTAGGAATTGGGAATTCGGCCAAGGACTGGCCAACTTTTACCCAATAACAAGATGTTATAATGTAACATAAAAAGACAAACAACAACGCCTATTTAAGCGTCGGCATGACAAACTCTGCGGCTACATCCCCTTCCGGCCAGCGAGTGGTGACGGCTTTGCGGCGAGTATAAAAACGCACGCCCTCCATACCATGCATATGATTCGCGCCGAATAGCGAGCGCTTCCAACCACCGAATGAATGAAAGGCCATAGGCACAGGGATGGGAACATTTACACCGACCATCCCCACCTGCACTTCGTGGGTAAATTTGCGTGCGACAGCGCCGCTGCGGGTAAAGATGGCGACGCCATTACCAAATTCGTGGGCATTAATAAGTGCGACGGCGCTGTTGTAGTCCGGCACGCGAACCACACATAGCACCGGGCCAAAAATTTCCTCGCGATAAATTTTCATTTCGCTAGTGACATGATCAAATAAACAGCCACCTAAAAAGTAACCGTCCTCACCGCCCGCCACTTTTATTTCACGGCCATCAATCACCAGCGTTGCACCTTCGCTTTGACCTAACGCGACATAATCAGTTACTTTTTTGCAGTGCTCGCGGCTAATCAACGGCCCCATGTCCAACCCTGTTTGTGCACCATTACCAATCCGAAGGCTGCGCACTTTCAGTGCAAGTTGTTCGACCAAAGCGTCAGCGATATCGCCCACGGCGACGGCAACCGAGATTGCCATGCAACGTTCGCCTGCCGAACCGTATGCCGCTCCCATCAACGCGCTCACTGCGGTATCCAGATCCGCATCGGGCATTACCACCAAATGGTTTTTTGCTCCCCCCAAGGCTTGTACACGCTTGCCCATGGCCGAACCCTGACGATAAATAGCTTCAGCAATTGGCGTCGAACCGACAAAACTCACCGCCTGGATATCGGGGTGAACCAGCAAGGCTTGCACCGCCTCTTTATCGCCATTTACAACGCTAAAAACACCCTCGGGTAAACCTGCTTCCTTCAACCACTCAGCAATCAATAGCGATGCAGATGGATTTTTTTCCGAAGGTTTCAGCACAAAACAATTACCGCAGGCAATAGCGACAGGCCACATCCACATGGGCACCATCGCAGGAAAATTAAACGGTGTAATGCCCGCGACCACACCCAGCGGCTGGTTAAGTGTGTAGGCATCCACAGCGCCGCCCACCTGCTCAGTGAAATCACCTTTTAATAAATGCGGAATTCCACACGCAAATTCGACCACTTCAATACCGCGAATGATTTCGCCTTTGGCATCGTCCACTACTTTGCCGTGCTCGCGCGTAATAGCAGCGGCCAGCTCGTCGATACGCGCTTCAATAATGGTTTTAAATGTAAATAAAATACGCGCGCGATTAAGCGGTGTCGTCGCCTGCCAAGCTGCAAATGCTTGCTTCGCTGCCGCAATAGCGACATCCACCACCTCCGTATCGGCCAGTGCAACATCGGCAATATGTTCACCGGTAGCGGGGTTAAAAACCGGTGCCTTGCGCGCGCCTGCTGCGGTATTTTTCCCTGCAATAAAGTGATTAATTGTGTACACGCATTATCCCCTTGGTAAGTCGATCAGTAAGACGGTTGGCAATACGACGGTTAAGTGCAATTAACAACTCACTAAAATCTTTATAGCACGCCATAGCAACCTTGCTCGATAGTGCTAATGTTAATTTAGACAGGCCTACTAATTCTTATGCAACAAACTAGCCCATTTATTGCAGGGTAATAAAATAGAATCGATAAAAAGCAAAAGACACCCAGCGTGTCATCGCAAGATTTGCACGTTAATCTGCAGGTTTGGAGAAAGTGTGATATGACTCAAGAGCGAACCATCCAAGGCCGACGTATCGACCACATACGCTTAACTTCGCACGCGATAGAAATGCCATTCAATGCACCAAAAATTAATTGGTTTGCCGAGCAGCCCAGCGAACGCGGCCCGGTGATAGGCACCATTTCCGATAAACAACAGCGCAACTGCATCGGCAGCCACGGCGGCAGTTACACTATTTACCGCGCACTCTCGATTGCCGCAGGAAAATATCCTGCCAACCATAAACCCGATCTGCACAACACCCAACCTACCGATTTAATCAAGCCGCAACCTTCGTGGTTTGAACCGGGAAAAATTATTTCACTCGACCCCTGGGGCGCACATATAGTCGATGCTTTTGGCGATTATTTAGAAAAAGGCTACAACATCCAACCCAGCATCGCCGTAACCCAAGCCTATTTAAAATTGCCGGAGATTTACGAAGCTATCAGTAAAGGGCGATTGCGCATCGACGGTAAATTTATTAATGCTGCAGGTGATCTTAAAGTCACCAAGGTTGCGATTGATCCTGTATGGCACTTACCCAGCATCGCCGCACGCATTGGTTTGGATGAAGGTAGCCTGCGCAAAATTTTATTCCGTGAAACCGGCGGCATGTTTCCAGAGTTAGTGACCCGCTCCGATTTAAAAATTTTACTACCGCCTATTGGCAGTACCACCGCCTATATTTTTGGCAATGTCAGTGATTTATCCAATCCCGACATAGAACTAACTTGTCGCGTGCACGATGAATGCAATGGCTCTGATGTGTTTGGTTCCGACATTTGTACCTGCCGCCCTTACCTCACTCACGGTATTGAGGAAGCAGTAAAAACAGCGCAAAAAGGTGGTGTAGGATTAGTGGTGTATTACCGCAAAGAAGGTCGCGCACTGGGCGAGGTAACGAAATTTTTAGTGTACAACGCACGTAAACGCCAAGTAGGGGGCGACAGTGCCGCTACTTATTTTGCCCGCACCGAATGCGTGGCCGGCGTGCAAGATGCGCGCTTCCAGGAATTAATGCCCGACGCTTTACATTATTTTGGCATTCGTAAAATTCACAATTTACATTCCATGAGTAACATGAAATACGATGCTATTACCAAGAGCGGTATAGAAGTGGTTAACCGTTTAAGTATTCCCGATTATTTAATTCCCAGCGATGCACAAGTAGAAATAGAAGCAAAAAAAGCCGCCGGCTATTTTACCAACGACACTGTACACACCGGCGAAGCATTGGAACGAGTTAAAGGCAGGGACTTGGATCTATGAATGAATTGACCGCTTTTATTTTAAGCCCAAACGGCATTCGCGCGCGCGCGCAACAAATTTATCAACTTGCGTTGGAAGGCAAAACCCATTTTGAGATTCACGAACACAAACTAACAGAGGTTAGCGATTTTGTGCTGCAAGTAATTGCAGAAAATTATCCCGATAAAAACGTGCCCTACCATTCACGCTGGCGCCATTATGAAGTGGGCAACCAAAGCCAACTTAAACAATTGCGCGCGATAGAACAGCCACTCACACCGATTGAGCGTGCCAGGCTCGGGTTGGATTTAATTTTACCTTCCGTATTAGTGGATGCAGGTGCAGGACCGGATTGGCAATACAGCTCCAGCAATTCCGTTACCGTCGGTCGCTCCGAAGGATTAGGCCTCGCTAGCCTGGATATGTTTTTAGCAGGTGGCCTTTCTCATAGAAAAAAAGTTGAGACTACCGCTACCGGATTAACAGCCGTCAGCGTAGAAAGTTTTAGCGAGCACTTTAACGTCAGCAACAATAATCCACTCCTGGGCGTTGAAGGCCGCGTGCAATTATTGCGCAGCCTTGGCGAGGCGATACTCGCACAGCCAACTATATTCCCCAACCAGCGCCCCGGCGATTTAGTGGATTATGTAGTAACGCATTACCAATACACGCCCACCGCCAGCCAAATCTTAACCATGGTAATTACCTTTTTAGGCAATATCTGGCCGGGCCGTTTGCTGTTGGATGGCACCAATCTTGGCGATACTTGGGCCTATTCCCCACTAAGTGAAGGCCCGCTTGGTGAGGGAACACAAGGCTATGTTCCCTTTCATAAATTAAGCCAATGGATTAGTTATTCAGTTATCGAAACACTTGCCAATAATGGCTTTGCAGTAACAGGGGTTGAAGAGCTCACCGGCCTTGCCGAATATCGCAATGGCGGTTTGATGCTGGATTCAGGCTTGATTAGTTTGCGCAACCCCGCCAACGCCGAAACATTATGGGCACCGGGCAGCGATATTATTATTGAATGGCGGGCCCTAACAATTTGCTTGCTCGATAAAATCGCTGAAAAAATTGTGCAGTCACTGAACACCACAGCCACACAATTCCCGTTAGCCAAAGTGTTGGAAGGCGGCACCTGGGCTGCAGGCCGCAAACTCGCATTGCAGAAGCGCAATAATTTAACGCCACCGTTAAATATTCAAAGTGATGCAACGGTTTTTTAATCATGCTAAAAATAAGAATTAAACATTTTAACGCGCGCTGATTTAATCAGCTAAGGAATGAAAATGCCCGTTACCCTTATCGACAATCCATTAATGCAACATAAGTTAGCATCGTTGCGCAATGAAAATACACCAGCGGATTCTTTTCGCAGAGTGATGTCGCAAATGAGCGTGCAAATCTTTTACGAAGCTGCGCGCGATTTGCCCTACGCAGCCCAAACAATCAACACTCCCTTTGCCAGCACCGAGGTCAACCGCATCAGCAAGAGTGTGGTATTAATTCCGGTGATGCGCGCAGGGCTTGGCATGTCTGAGGCGATTGTGAATTTATGGCCAGACGCGGCGGTAGGACATATTGGAATTTACCGCGATAAATTTATCCAGAACACAGTGGAGTATTATTTTAAATTGCCCAAAGGCGTAGTGAATTCCGCCGTTTTTGTGCTTGATCCAATTGTTGCCACGGGCGACACGGCAATTGCTACTATCGACCGGCTGAAAGAAATAGGCTGCAGCGACATTCATTATTTATCGCTGTTAACGTCACAGCAAGGCGCTGAGGTGTTGATGCAAACTCACCCGGACGTAAAACTCTTTGCAGTCTCTACCAGTGACAGCATCACTGAAGATGGATATCTCACACCTGGGTTGGGTGATGTAGGTGCACGCTATTACAATACGCTGTAGAAAATGAAAATTGAATGTCTATCTGGGTGTACCAAAAATACGATCCCCCGCATCGCCCAAGCCCGGAATAATATAACCCTTTTCATTTAAACACTGGTCTATAGCAGCCACATAAATCTCAACATCCGGGTGTTTGGCTTGCACTTTTTCAATGCCCTCGGGAGCGGCCACCAAAAATAAACCGATAATTTTCTTACAGCCTTTTTTCTTTAATAAATCAATTGTCGCCAATGCTGTTCCGCCCGTTGCCAACATAGGGTCAACAATCAAAGCCGTGCGAATATCTACATCCTTAACAACCTTATCAAAATACGCAACTGGCTCAAGCGTTTCTTCATTGCGGTACAACCCCACAACACTCACCTTGGCATTGGGAATAATGCGCATGACACCATCCAACATGCCCAAGCCTGCACGCAAAATCGGCACTATGGTGATTTTTTTGCCTTTAATTTGCACTATGGGTGACTGATAATTATTCCAGTCAGTCACCGTTGTGGCCTCGGTGGGTAAATCACGCGTGGCCTCATAGGTAAGCAAATTACCTATCTCGCTCGCCAACTCCCGAAAATCTTTACAGCTAATGCTCACATCCCGCATTAAACCAATTTTATGTTGCACCAGCGGGTGAGTAATTTGATGGACAGCCATAACTAAACCCCATAAAAATGGATAGATTTCCCTTACACATAACAGCCAATCACTTTAAAATCCGTTCCCTTTAAAAGTAGTACAGCATGTAGCAGTAGTGCCACTCAATATTATGAATTCGGTGCACAGGTGGATTCAGTATTAGCAACACACTTATAAATGTATGCAAAGACTTGACCAATTAGTTATCTGAAAAGCGCTTAAACACATTAGTCAGGGTAGATGGTTCCAATCAGGTAAAAACCAAATTGCAACACTTTATTACACTTATGAATCAGCGTTTCTTTGAGAAAAAGAGCTCTTTTAAATAAAAAATAGTGCAACTGATAAACATTAATGAAAAAATTGTCAGCCCGACGGACGCCAAAAATATTCTTAAAGATCCCTCACTAGATAGTGAATTCGTAAATACGTTGAACGCAATCAACATTGCGATAAAGCTAAGAATTGTACTTATTGTTAAGGATAGTTTTAGATTCATCCCAATTCTCCATGTTGTATGTTGAGTATTTCACAAAATGTAACGGTTCACTCAATGGCCAAGACCATATATTTACGGGCAGATTACCCCTACCCATTAAGAATTACTAGATGCAGTAATATCTTAGCAATCGGCACAAATAAAGTTGGAAATATACTGGAAACACGGCCTCTGGACGCTTGCTATGCGAAGCATAGCCTACACTCACAAAAACCAATTAAAGAGCATTGCAGAATTAGGCGCTAGTCGGAATTGCAACTTATTACGGTACGGGCATAAGGGCGGTGAAATAGAAAAGGCGACTAATGTCGCCTTTTGGAGGAACTTGTTGCTGTAAGACAGGGGCAACTATTACTTCAACACGCGGCTCGAACTCGCCGGATGCCATGGTTCAGGCACATAACGAGTGCGCGCTAAGGTTTTGTAATAGTCCAGATCGTGTTTCGGTTTTTCGTAACCTGCAGGAATGGGTTTGCCGGAAAACGTTTGAAAATAAAGTACACAGGAATCGCGCCAGATAACGGCATCGCGCTCTTGCACGATCAGCAGCGCTTTGATTTGAGCGAATCGCTCTGCATCCACGTAGGCTTCCAAATTATCCCAATCGCGCTGCATGCTGCGCACCTGTTCTACGCCTTCATAATATTTGTGCACCAACTCATCCCACAAACTGCGGCCGGATTTCATTTTGTGATCCCAACTCACGTGGTGGAACCAGAGTAGGAAATCTTCCGGCACTGCATTAATATCGCCATACATTTTCGCCAGTGGTGCAGGATATTGTGCGATGGCATTGGAACCGGTTTTGGTGCGATCAAACCCAATGCCATCTTTTGCAGCGCGATGATAATAAATCGCCGTCCAATCCGGACGTTCTAAATTTGCAGTCCAGGGTGCGGGGCCGTAGTGGTCGCCTTGCGAATACAAATGCGTAAGCCCTAATGGCGAGCGATAATTTACGCCCGCCTCACGGGAGATCATCATCATATTTTTAACGGGGTCGATAAATTTTTTATCGTTGGAAAAGGTCATGCGCAACCATTCTTCTGCGGCAGATTCAGCAGAAATAGTGTGATCCCAAGCCATGCGTCCGAAGGCATACCAGCTGGACTGCACGAACGGATGACCTGTCCAATTGCGGTCAGTACCAGGGTTAATCACTGCGGCCATACCCGTACGCTTGGTGTTAAATACTTTTCCTTCCAAAATATTGCCGATGGCTGAGCCTTCACCTTTTACATAGGTTTCGGTGCGCAACGATTCTTCGAACAATGGGCCTTGATATGCAAGATGCGTGGCAAAACCAAAATATTCTTGTGTGACCTGGAATTCCATCATCATGTTGGTTTTTTCCATCGCGGAAAATAATGCGGAATAAGGTTCGCGCGGTTGAAAATCGATGGGGCCATTTTTTACTTGCAGTATGACGTTATCGGCAAATTTTCCATCGAGCGGTTTAAATTCATCGTAAGAGCCGCGGAAGCGGTCGCCGATATCCGGGCTATAGACAAACGCACGCCAAAACACGACACCGCCATAAGGTTTTAATGCAGCGGCAAGCATATTCGCTCCGTCCGCATGATTGCGGCCGTAATCCTGCGGGCCTGGCTGGCCTTCGGAATTGGCTTTTACTAAATAGCCACCAAAATCCGGAATGTATTCATAGACTTTTTTGGTGCGGTCTTTCCACCATTGCTGCACATGGGGATCAAGTGGATCCGCCAAATCCAAATCGCCAAAGGCGCGCGGCGAATTGTAGTTAATCGATAAATACACTTTGATGCCGTAGGGGCGGAATACGTCGGCAAGCGCCGCAATTTTTTGTAAAAACTGATCGCTCAAAACACGCGGATCAGCATTCACATTATTCAGCACTGTGCCGTTGATCCCGAGCGATGCATTGATGCGCGCATAATCAACATAGCGCTGTGATTTATGTTCAGGCAATGTGCCCCAATCCCATAGCGATAATCCCGCGTAACCGCGCTCAACCACACGATTTAAATTGTCCCAATGATTGATGACGCGATGTTGTAATTTGGGGGCGCTGCTAATAGAAATCTTATCGAGCGATTGCTGGGTTTGAATCAAACGCAGTAAATGAAAACTGCCGTAAAGCACACCCACATCAGAATTTGCGGCGATAACGGTGACCGGGCGTTTATTGATGCGTGCCCGCTCAATTAAATAGCCTTCATCACCCAATGCAGTCAGGCGATCACCTAATTGCAGAGATGCAATAAGCGGAGAAGTGGCAGGTGTACCCACTACCAATGCCTGTTTGGACAATTTTTTATTAGTGATGGCGACAGGTTTATCCAACAAACCACTTAAACCGCGCTGCAGCTCAGCGGCTGCTACACTCAAACCAGGGGTATCGCCCTCAACCAGAATCTGATTGAACTGTTGCTGATAGGTTTTGCGCAATGCCTTGTCGGCCACTGGCTGATAACGCAACCACATATCATAACCATCTTCAGCATTGCTGACTTGCGCAGCTCCAGCAAGAAAAAACACCCACAAAATGAATAGATTGGTAAAGAATCGTCTGGACACCTGTATCTCCACATGGATTATTCTTAAATAACTGCTATCTTATAGTCACAACAAATATAACACTGGTATACAAGAACACAACTTAATAAATGTAAAGGATAGCCCCAGTGCAATAACACTAAAATCATCCTTAACACTCTTTATTTCGGTCAAAAAATGATAAAAATTATTTCTTTATGCCTTATTTTTCTGGCTAGTATTCATGCCTTTGCCGCTGAAAAAACTATCCGCGTAAACGATTTCAGTGACCCCAACGCCGCTTATGCGATCAAAATGCTAAAGCTCGCGATCACCCACAGCGATAACCCCAATTACAAAGTGGATGTGATTAAAGAAGACTTCACCCAGGCGCGGGTTAATGAAGAAGTACGCACTGGCGGCCTGCTGGATTTATGCTGGGCGTCTTCCGATGCAGAAATTGAATCACAGTTGCGCCCTATCCGCATCCCACTTTTTAAAGGTCTTTTGGGTTATCGCATCTTTATTATCAATAAAAATAATCAAGCTAAATTTGATCAAGTCAAAACGCTGGATGATTTAAAAAAACTTACGATCGGACAAGGCCGCACCTGGGCGGATGGCCGCATACTCGAAGCCAATGGTTTTAATGTTATCAAAACAAATAAATATCCGAGTTTATTTTACATGGTTGAAGGCGGCCGCTTTGATGGCTTTCCGCGAGGGGTACATGAACCTTTTGGTGAACTTGAAGCGCGTCCCACTATGGACTTGACCGTTGAAAAAAATTTAATGGTCTATTACCAAATGCCATTTTATTTATTTGTGCCACCCAACAATCAAACTCTGGCAAAAGATTTGGAAACCGGTTTTGAACGTGCGATTGCCAATGGCGAATTCGATAAAGTCTTTTATGGTGACAAATCCATCCAGGACGTGTTGCAAAAGGCCAATATGAAAAATCGCCGCTTATTTAAATTGGAAAACCCACTACTTTCCAAAGAGACACCAATCCAGCGCAAAGAACTCTGGTTTGATCCGCAATCTATACCCGACAACTCCAGCCAACCGTCGAGCAACAACGCAACTGCCAATCAAATTACCAGCATCGAATAATCAACTGAATGAGAGGAAAAAATATGAATATTTCACGCAGAGGGCTGCTAGCCATGAGTGGTGCCACAGCGGCATTGATCGCCAGCGCCAAATTACAGGCTGCAGAAAAAGCAGCGGCAGCAACCGGTTTAAAAGAAGCCTATAAAGACGATTTTTTAATTGGTGCAGCCTTGAGCGCATCGATCATCAAACAGCAGGATCCAGCATTAGTTGCGTTAATCACCAAGGAGTTCAATTCGATCACGCCTGAAAACTGCCAAAAATGGGGCGAGATCCGCAATGAAGATGGCAGCTGGAAATGGGAAGACAGCGATGCAATCATCAACTTTGGCAGCAAACACAAAATGCATATGGTTGGGCATACGTTAGGTTGGCACAGCCAAATTCCCGAGAGCGTTTTTAAAAATAAAGACGGCAGCTATATCTCAAAAGAAGCGCTGGCGAAAAAACAACAGGAGCATATCACCACCTTGGTTGACCGCTACAAAGGCAAGATCGCCGCATGGGATGTCGTCAATGAGGCCATGGGCGATGACAATAAAATGCGTACCAGCCACTGGTATAACATCATGGGCGATGATTTTCTCGTCAATGCATTTAATCTTGCCCATGAGACCGACCCCAAAGCGCACTTGATGTACAACGATTACAACAATGAGCAAGAAGGGAAACGCAACGCCACTATTGAAATGCTAAAACGTCTGCAAAAACGCAAAGCCCCCATTCACGGGTTGGGCATGCAAGCACACGTTGGCATTGCATCGGATATGAAAAATTTTGAAGACAGTATTATTGCCTACTCAGAATTGGGCTTGCGTATTCATTTGACTGAATTGGATATCGATGTGTTGCCATCGGTATGGAATTTGCCCGTTGCAGAAATTTCTACCCGCTTTGAATACAAACCCGAGCGCGACCCTTACATCAAAGGTTTGCCGAAAGAGATTGATGAGCAGCTGGCAAAAGCTTACGAAACCTTGTTTAAAATTTTAATCAAACACAAAGATAAAGTGGATCGTGTTACCTTCTGGGGTGTGAGTGACGATGCCAGCTGGTTAAATGGCTTCCCGATTCCTGGCCGCACCAATTACCCATTGTTGTTTGACCGCAACCAGCAACCGAAAAGCGCTTATTTCCGTTTGCTTGATCTTAAAAAATAACTGACTAACACGTACGGATTGTTGGAACCAGAGTTGTACTGTAGGCTTGCGCCAACGACAACAAGGCTTACAACAATCCGCATGAATAAAACACCTCAGGCCAAACATCTTCCCCCAGTTTTTCGCTGGTCGTTTTTGGGCCCGCGCTACTGGCCTACCTGGATTTTATTAGGTCTTTTACAGCTGATCGCCCATCTACCCATACAGATTAATGTTGCACTGGGGCGTGGTTTAGGTTGGTTATTCTTTTATCTTGTCCCCAGCCGTAAGCGCATTGCTGACACCAACCTCCGTCTTTGCTTTCCTGAATTGAAAGATGCCGAACGCGAGCAGATGGTACGCCGTATTATTCAATCCTGCGGCATCAGTTTTTTTGAAAGTGCGATGTCATTGTGGGGACCAGCAAAGCGTTTGTGTTCATCTCACAGCATTAAGGGATTGGAATATTTGCAAGTGGCACAAGCAGCGGGCAAAGGGGTTTTGCTTGTCGGTTGCCATATGACGACTATGGATATCTGCGGCCGCATGCTCGCATCACATATAAAATTCGACATTCTTTATCGCCAAGATCCTAATCCCCTACTCGCTTATATGCTGGTAAAAGCCCGGGAAAGTTTTAATGGCGAATCCATTATCAGTGTGGAGACGCGCAAGCTGGTACGCAACCTGCGCGCAGGACATATTGTGTGGTACGCACCGGATCAGGATTACGGAATCAAGCACAGTATTTTTGCCCCCTTTTTTGGAATTCCCGCTGCAACAGTTCCAGGTACAGGCCGTTTCGCACACTTGGGCGATGCGCTGGTCATGACATTTATGCATTACCGCCAAGCCAGTGGTCATTACCAAATTGAGATAAGTGCACCGCTGGAGAATTTTCCGAGCGGCGATGATCTAGTTGATACCACCCGGATTAATCAATTGATTGAACAGATGATCCGCAAACAACCGGATCAGTATTTATGGGTGCACCGGCGTTTTAAAACGCGGCCAGAAGGAGAGAAAAGCGTTTACGTCAAACAAAAAAAATAAGGTTATGCCCAAGTACAGCCTGAGCATAACCTTATCGAACATCATCTTACCAATTCATTTTCTGCTTGATAAACGCCGTTAATTTTTCTGCATTGGCTTTGTGTTGCGCGATGCGTGGGTGTCCACCAAAACCGGTAAACTCAAAGAAAATGGTATCCAGTTTTGTATCTTTATTTTCTTTTCTCATCCGCTCAACCGCAGCCGTAACATAGCCAGGCCATTTTGGGTTGGCGGTAGCATCCATACTACCAAGTGCGCAAATAATGGGGACATCCGGATATTTAGCGCGAATGCTGCGGACAAAATCGATATAGGCCTGCACGCGCTGAGCATCGCTTGGAATGGGCTGCAAACGTTTTTCACGGTCGATCAACCAGCTGTCGTTCTGCAATAAATTAATCACCACAACGCCTGGCGTCCACTGGGTAAAATCCCACTGGGTTTTGTTATCGCCCACCGCGCTCAATTGATCGTAAAACTGCGGCATAATAAATGGAAACCAGCTGATCATAATGCCAATACCACTTTGCGATATGGTGTGCAATTCAGCATTGAGGTTGCGCGCAGTAATTGCGCCATAAGCCCAGTAATTATTTTTTTCATTCAGCAGATGATCAGCGCCATTGTCAGCGCCTTCATTACCTGCCCCAGAAGTGATCGAGTCACCATAGATCTCAATACGGCGAGTTGGACGCGCAGGTGGTGCCAGCAGTTTTGCACCCGCATCCAGCACCAAGCCTTTAAATTCAGTTGCGCCCTCTTCGCCTTCGGTGCGTTTGTAAATTTCCACACTGTGATTACCCGGCTTTAACACGGTGGAGATCACATAGGTATGCTCACCTTGTTTGGCCTCCAACACGTAGGGATGCTGGGTTTCACCATCAAGAAAAACATTGAAATAGTTTTTGCCAAGCTGGTCGTCCAATTTAACCGCGAGTGAGGTGCCGGTAAAATTGGCTTTAATGCTGGTGCCCGCCCAAGAAATCGATGGGGCTTTTTTGTCGGCAAAGTCGATCCGGCCAGTATACAAATACTGCTGGTTATCGGCGCTAATCGTCTGTGTTGGCTCTGCCCAGGCAAGGCTGGAAAAACACAGGGCACCGAGCAGAAGGCTGTGAATTATTTTCATGGAATATCTCGCGTCAGGATTTGAGTTTGATCTGGCTGTTAGTATTGTTATGGCTGATCATATTAATCGGCACCAGTCGCAAATACTACCAAGGCGATAAAAAGAAACGTAAATCCACAGAGGGATACAGCACCAGAATTTATTTATGAACACCAACCTGCACGAAGCCAACTTCAGCCAAACAGAAAACTATGCTATTGATATTTTAACAATGAGTTCAAGCGGCCGGATTCAGCCGTCATGAAACCGTGCGGTCATTGAATGGGTCGGGTATTGAGTTGGTGGATTAGTTTTCCGCTGTTAATGATTCATCGTCAAATCTTTTACCCATTGCTTTTTTCTTTCCTGACGTAGCATTTCCAATTGTGACCAAGAGAAAAGTAGCGAGAGATATAAAATATACATACCGAGGATATTGATCAGTAAAGGAATTAACATCGAGATATCGACCGCGCCTTTCATAATCGACGCGGGTTGATGCAGGGTATACCACCACTCAACGGATTTTTTAATAATGATCACGTTAATCGCGCCGACCAACGACAAAACTGCGGCGGCCTTGTTGCCCATATCACTATTTTTATAGGCATCTTGCAATACATACACACCAAGAAAAAGAAAAAACAATATTAACATGGAAGTAATTCTGGCATCCCACACCCACCAGGCTCCCCATGTTGGCTTACCCCAGATAGATCCAGTAACCAAGGCCATGAATGTAAACGCAGCACCCAAAGGCGCCGATGCTTTCATCATCATAAACGAGAGCTTTGTTTTCCAAATCAAGCCCACCGCACCCATGATCGCCATCAGTACATAAGCCACCTCCGCCATATGCGCAACAGGTGCATGAATAAACAGAATGCGATAACTGTTGCCTTGCTTGGAATCTATAGGCGCGAACCCTAATCCCCAAACAGTACCCACCAACAGCAGCACAAATGCGACTGAATACATATAGGGCAACCAGGCACGCGTATATTGGTAAAACCAGCTTGGTGTTCCGAGTTTATATAACCAATTCCATCTCATTATTTATTCTCACTTAATAGGAGCATCAACGTCATGCCAAAGGGAGGGGTTTAAGTTTATCTTTTACATTCCAGCTGCTTTTGGGCAACCAAGAAACAATAATCGCCTATGTTTTTTTCGTACATTTCCATAATAGGTCTAATATTTCCTGATTCTATATCAGTAGCAAGTCGTGATAGCCCAGACGTTAACTCAACATCAGGGCAGCAATTGCGGAAGGATGATATTCCAGCTCGCACCGATGCCGATAAATACATTTCCGGGCGTTGCTTACCACTATAAAGAAACAGATCGGTAAGCCTTGCCGAAACTGAAAAGGATTTAACCTCGAACAGTTTGAGGCCTGCAATGTTCAATGCAGCTTCAATTTTGCTAACTGACGGCATCTGTGCACTGGAGCGATTCATCATCACCGGAAAATAATGATTTAACCAGTAGCTGTTCATTTGCTCCGGGGTGGAAGTGAAAATAACAAACTTTCCTGAGGAAACCAAGACTCTTGAT
>Ga0307408_100001277_pt1 | contig 18898 bp, 20 predicted proteins | sample 322Cmetagenome_FD_202116 | JGI IMG/M metagenome (GOLD analysis project Ga0307408, IMG submission 202116) | Maize rhizosphere microbial communities from greenhouse at UC Davis, California, United States - 322HYB-C-3 | ecosystem: Host-associated > Plants > Roots > Rhizosphere > Soil | place... | reverse complement strand
TGATGCCAGTGAAACAAAAAGAATAATGATACAGAAAGAGCTAAAGGAATGGGTTTCTAAATCTCATACTGGCAATGTAATATTATCAACTGATGAACCACTACCACAAGAGGAATGTGATGCTATCGCTGAACGATTAACAAACAACCAGGGTAATGTAACAATGTTAAACTACAAAGTTATGGCTCAGATAGTTTCAGTGTCTACTAATATAGACAAGTTTGAGGCCCTGATTGATATGTTAAACAGAGAGATGTTAAGAGCAGTAGATATTATTGGACCACTAGGAGGATATGAGAATATTCAAAACTATGCCAGTATTGCTAAATTAATAGTTGTATGGATGGCCTCAACATTAAACCCTCAACGGCTGAAACAAAAGCAGATAATAAAAGAGCAGTTTGTTGATGGAGTATTTCAAAATTGTTTATTACAACATAAGCAGATAATACTAGAAGATCCTCAAACCTTAAAGCTCAAACTATACGATGTAGTTATTCCAGAAACTGACAAGCCCGAAGATATACCAGGCTCACCAAAATACTCAGTAAGAGAAACTTATGAAATGATACAGAAAAGGCTCAAGGTAGATCCTGATTTCATAAACAATCCTATCGAGGACCTGGAGTTTAATGAGACAGATATCCCGGCTGCAGAAATTATTATAGACATAGACCTGCCACGTTTCAACGATTTTGTAGAGATAGCAGATAAAATATTAAGTTGGGTAAGAGAAAGGATGATGACTAAAGCTAAGGGCCTTGAGATTGCAGGCATGGAGGATCAGATAGATGATATTAAACAGTTAGACCAGGAGGCAGCAGAGAATAGAGAGGCCTTGATGGGTAAAGGAGTTATGTTTGATGAGCAGGGTAAGCCTATCCCAGGAAACACAATCCCTCAAAATATGAGTATGACAGATAGTAATGTCCAGGCTAAAGTTACCAATGAAGGAAACAAAAAGATGGCAGCAGTAAACCCAAAGTTTAAAGATCCTACTCAGAGAACCAAAGCAGAAACGCAATCTTTAAACAAAAAGTTAGCCAAGAAAGATAAGACTGGAGGAATTGGTTACAAGTGAGTCAAAAATTATATTGTGAAAAGACTAAAGCAATCCTGGCCTCAGCCTCTGCCATTACTGAAATAGTAAGGTCAGAAGAGGATCAACTAGTTTCTCACATCAATGTATTTCTTTATGATACTAGCATGTCAAAAAACGGCAGCATGCTAACCGAAGAGATAGGAGATTTATCTGCTGCATCTTTTAATGATTTACCTCTAATTATGACTGATTCACTAGGTCATAATGTCTTTCCAGAAGATCCTAGCATAATGCCAGATGGAGGAGTATTTACTCTAACAAAACCAATATCTGAATATATTAAAGCCAGTAGAAAGTTTGAAGTTGGCAGAGTTGTTAATGTTATCAAGAAATATGTAGCAACTGCTAACGCTAATATTAAAATGCCTGTATGGACTGCTCAGGTTAAGCTCACATCTTTACCATTTAGAAAGTTCATAACAAGAATGGCCAACAAGTTTGCAGATATCAAGCAGGCTAAATTATTTGTATCATCTTTTCTAGTAGGCACTGCAGTAGCTAACGGCATAGGAAAATATGTTTATGATGGACCTGTTACCGGCATGCACATAGCAGTAGTTAAGAGTCCAGCATATGCAAGTGATAAAAGTCTAGTGACTGGAATCTGTATAGGTTCAGATCTCTCATGTATGAATAACCTGGCAGCAGCAGCAAGTTATGATAATGTTTATGATGAGTCACTGATTAACTTCAATAATGAGTTACTAAATTTTACAAGATCTTTATATCCTTCTGCCTCTGCTAATAAAAATAGTATGTCTGATGACAATAATCAAAAACAAAATCCAGAACCAAAAGATAAAGGTGAACAAACCGAAGAGCCAAAAGCTGACGGTAAGGAAACCCAAACAGTCCAGGTTAAAAAAGAGGAATTTGATGCTTTAAAGAAGCAAATAGAAGAACTTACCAAAAATAAAGAGCCAGATAAAAAGTCTAAATCTAAAGATAAGCCAGCAGATGAGGATGATGAAGATGATAATAAGGAAGAGGAAAATAAAAGAGTGAAAGCATTAGAAAACAGAATTAAACAACTTGAGCGAGAGAAAGCTGTAGCTAAATGGTTAGAGAAACTCAAACCAATAAAAGGAATCAATGCACTACAACAGGCCTCTCTTATTGTAGATAAAGGCTTTACAGATGAAGAGGCAGATAATTATGTTAAATCATTCGCTCCATTGTTAAAGGCCTCTGCCAATAGTGAAGGGAAAGGATCAAATCAAGGAAATCAAAGATCTGATGATGCTCTATTAACAAAGTTCGAGCTAGCCAGTGCCTCATCATATGATAATTATGATGATTCTATAAAGAAAGAAAGTAATAAAGCCGTTAACTTAGGAGCAGCTCAATTCTATAGCCAATTCCTAAAGAAATAGGATAGGTTAGAGATTCATGGCAGAAAAGAAAAAGCCAGATAAAGATAAGGACAAGGACAAGGGTAAGAAACCAAAGAAGAAAGATTATCATATACAGATCAAAGTATCAGGAGCTATATCTGGAACTAACATAGTAGCTAGTCTGTCAGGTTTTGAACCACAGACCAAGATAGCAGAGGATGATGATGATAAGATAGCATTTAACTTTAAAACAAAGAAAGGCAGCCCTGCAATTGATCAAGGTCAGATATTAGCAGGAGATGTTAACGGTCAAGCGTTTAATGTTACAATAACAGGTAAAAAAACTACATCAAATATTAGTCTGACAAATCCAACTCCTCCATAACTTTTTTATTTTTACTTAGTTGTTTAATGATATAGCCTATAATATCCAAACTAATCCATGCCAGACCTGTAAAGGTAAGTCCAGGCTCGCACTTTTCACAGTAGGAAAGGACATAGAATATTTCTGTATCAAGTGTTTTAAAGATTCTTTAAATGATGGATCCTGATAAGTTCCTTAGAGCTAAAGATAGGCTCATAGTTTATACCAATATCCCTTAATTCTCCACGTAGATCCTCACCAAATTCTGTAGTCCTATCTATTATAGGATAGACTCCTATAATCAAACAGTCATTCTTTACTGCTTTTATTGCGTTGATACTATTCTTTATTGTAGTTCCAGATGTAACAATATCATCAACTATGATAGCAAAATCTGAAAGTTGGCCCTCGATCTGCTGTTTCATTCCATACTCTTTTTTTTGTTTCCTAATCCAGAAACCTATCATACTATAACGTAATATGAAGGCCATCATAACAGGAATACCTCCAGCCTCAGGTCCTCCTACATTATAATAATTAGTTCCCTGCTCAAATGGTAGAAGGTCCTTAACAGTTTGAGAGTATGCTGCTGCTATCTTGTCAGCATAATACCAATTTGACGATATAGCTCTGATATCAAAGTAGATTTTAGTAGTCTTGCCAGAGCTTAGCACAATATCGTTATAAGATACTTTTATAACCTTATCCAGGATGATGGTTTTAAGTTCCTCTATTGTTTCACGTTCATAATTCATAATTCGTTAGTGGTAATGTTGATCCTATAGTATTAATCAGTTATTGATGATAGGTATATCTTTTTATTTTATGTGGCAAAATCGGCTCCTATATGGTTAAAGGAGGTTTAAACCCCGAAACTGAGCATTTAATTATCCCTGCAGTAAAAGCGGCAGGAGTTGGCACAGCTCTAGATCCTGGCGATGTAGTTATAGAAGATACAGCTACAGCTCCAGACGGATTTAAAGCTGCTGCAACTGCAGCCACTGCAGCCAAAGCAGGAGTAAATGTTAACAGAGTTGAGGATTCAGAAACAGAATTAGAAGTTGTTATAAAAGGAAGAGTTAGAGTTAAAGCAGAAAATGCTATCGAACCTAACAAGTTCGTAAAAACAGGCACTGCTAAAGGAGTAGCTCTATGGATATCAGGCACTGATGCAGAGAACCTGAAAAAGGGTTACTTTGCTGGTATGCACGATAAGCCAGTTACAGGCTCACCGGCTAAATTACAAGATCCACAGACATTAAAGGCAGCAGCAGCTAATGATATAATCATAGTCGACTGGGGACTAGTAGTTTAAAGAGGTTTTTGATATGACACAATTTAAAGAAAGTAAAAACGTCTCTGATATGATTAACGGTAATTTTGAGGCTCAAGGAGTAAAACCTCTATCTAATACTGCAGTGTGGTATGATGATGAGAGTAAATCATTTTACGAGGCTCCAGTAGACTCACCTACATTCCTATCAGAAAATGAAATAATGCACTATCCGGATCTTGTAGCGGCAGCATCTTCATATGTAAAAGATGGCGATTTAAGAGGAGATATATTTTCCAATGTCTCAGTATTCAAAGGACGATATCAGGCCCTAGCAGATAGTTACTATAGACAATACTTGCCACAAATTCAACAGTATAGAAGGCTAGGAATGACTCCAGATGCAGCTCGGGCTATTATAGAAACCTCTGCTATTGCATCAGCATCTGCTACTGCAGGAGGAGGAGGGGGAGCGGTTCATCCTGATACTCTAGGAGCTATCCAAAGAGTTAACGTTCTAGCCGGAATTATGGCTATAGGTGAAGTTGACTATTTAGCTCAGGATGCAGTGCCAATTAAGAACGTCCAGTTTATCAAAGGAACATTCTTCAAAAGGAAACAGATGAAAGCTCAACGCAATATAAGACTAGGCAAACCTATCCTAACGACTCAGGTAGAAATCGAGGATATGACCTATGAGATTGCAGGAATAGGAACACATGTAGCAACTCACTGGGAAACTAAATTGATCCCTTACTATGTTGATCTCTATCAAGAATCATTAAATGATGTGGCTAGAGCTATAACAGAAGTAAAGGCCGAAGAGGTTAAAGAAACAGTAGAGTCTCATGGAACTACTCCGGTAACTTTTGCCTCATGGTCTGCAATATCTACAGGAACATCTACAAGAAATCCAGTCCTTGATATCAATACTGCAATGACTACGATAACAAAGAATGGAGGTAGGCCTAGCAGGATGACAATAGGACCAGCAGGATCAGCAGCCTTAGAGACTAACAGATGGGCCTTAGAGGGTAATGCTCCATCAATAATTACACAGATGGGCCAAAACAAAAAATACAACTGGAGAGGTCTAACTGTAACTGCTGATGCTATGTTTACAGCAGATAAGGCTATATTATTCTCAGATAACGCTTTCCAAACATATCAAGGACCAAAACAGGCCTTTGATTATGAAAACGTCCATACAAGGATAAGAGGAGAGTATTACCTAGAATATCATGGCTCTCAAGTGTCCAATAGTTTAGAAGTTGTCGAATTAGCCGATATCGACTAAACTCACCTTTTTTTATATTTTCTTGTAATATTTACATTAGTCACTCACTAACTTTATAAAGAATAATCACCTTATCTCCTACATAAGCCCTTAAAATTAGACTTATCCAGGAGACAAGGCCGTATTTAAAATAATTTTTTCGAGATGGCTGCCAACGCTGGCTTTGCTCCTGCCTGTTGTCTGCCTCATGTTTTGATACTCCAGGCAATGAATATCTAACATGTTTTTCATTCTTATATCATAACAGCCAGGCACTCATCGAGTCACTGTTATAACAACCCTGTTAAGGCAAGCTTTTAATCAAACCTAAAGTTAATAACTCTTACTATGTCAGAAGTTGACAATAAAGATGAAAATAATGATCCAAGTCCTACTTTAACAACCTCAATAAAAGAAGCAGTAGAAACCAAAGTTACCAATATCAAGGACAAAATAGCCAAACAACTAGTCCAAGATGATGAGCCTGAAATACCTATGACCAATGCAGAAGAGAAAATATCTAACAATGCTAAAATTATTCTACTTGCTTTATTTGCAATGGTTTCTTTTATTGTATCTCTAGGAGCCTGGGTTATTGTAGCAAAACCTGATGTATCAACTGAGGTTTTAACTATAATATTCTCAAGTGCAATAACTGGAGCTTTTACACTAGGAGGAGTCTTAATTAATGCCATATGGGGAAAGTAACTAAGACATGCACAATATTCTTTTTGACTCGGTAAATAAAACAGCAGATTTCGATATCCATGACCAGGCAGAGCTAGACCTATTAATTAAAGGAATATCTGAGCTAATAAGAAAGCAGGAACTAAAGACTGTAACAAAATCATCCAGGGATATAGTTCCAAAAATGGAATATGATACGTTAAAAAGATATGTAGAACTTAAAGGCCTGGTTAAAGTTGGAGTTATAAGATTAACAGCTCAACAAATGTATGATTTAGAAAGTGCAATTAATGAGGGAATTGTAAAGTATGAGAAAGAAGTAACAGATAGTCCAGAGGATGATATGCTGGCAGAAATGAAAAGTTTCAAGAGAATGATCCATAATGTTCTTAGAACTGATGTTTTGAAACGATAACTACCTTAATCTTTATTAGTGATTAACTCTATTTTCTGCTTGAGTAATGAATAAACCTTATGTTTTAAAGCATCCACTTTACCCGCATCCAAAAGCCTTAGAATATATCTCTAAAATAGACAAGAAAATGCAGTATGAACCTCATGCCGGCAGCTTTGATTTTAGATATAATCAATGGTATCAAGCCTGTAGAGTTGATATTGATGAAGGCCTGGCAGATGACAGAGAATTAATTCATTTTGTGACTGCTGTTTATAGAGTTAGAACCATAGATGGAGATAAGATTTATTATAAGGAATATATCCAGGGAAAAGATAAAGATGGAATAGTCCACACCTTTGATCATTTTGAGGGTATGTTTGAAGTCCTGCAGATAGATAGATATTTCAATTATCAAACAGGCAAACCAGCTAATCGATACACTGGAAACACAGAGAAAAAATATTATATTGACTTTACTCCTGAAAAGATTCTAGAGCTAGCAGAATTAGCTCCCTCTGGCAAGCAACAAAATTATTATATCATAGGCCAGGGAGGACAGAAATTAACTAAAGATATATTTTTCAATGCTCAAACTATGGCAGGCCTTGATTTTGATGAGCTGTATGAAGTAGCAACGGCTCCTTTATTATCTGATACAATTAGGTCCAAGATGCGAAAGGTTCAGCAAGATATCGGACCTATCAAGGTGAAGATGAGCAGCAAGGCATGACCGCAAATATGATTGAAGCGTTCAAGCCTAGATATAAGAAACTAGAAGAGAAAAAACCTACTATAATATTTTCCTGTAATCCAGTTAACTATAATTTATTAATAGAGTATGCTGAAAAATGGAATACATCTAGATCTCTTTTTGTTGATGCTATGATTGATTTCGCAATATCAAGATACAAACTAGGAGATGAGTCAGTTATTAAACACATTGATCAGGTTATCAATGCCAAAAAATATGCTGAACTGGAAAAGAACCAACATCTCTAACTTTTTTAAGAAAGAACCTGATAAAGATTTTAGTCCTTTTGAGGATGCTATAATGCAGTTCTTGTTAATAGCTGCAGCAGCATCTTATATTATCATAGGTCTAGCTCTAGTTTTGCACTAAGCAACATATCTAAAAAATCTTACCATACAGTAACCTTGAGTATGCCAGACTGATGTAGTGCCTGCTGGCTTTAGTTGCATCTGAATAGTATCAACTCCTGGCTCATCGAACTCTGTCGACATTGTTATGCTATCCATGCCACTGGCAAGTAGTTGCATAGCAGGATCTATTATTCCAGTCTGTAAATTCTTTCTATTTGTTTGGACTATCTCGGAAACCTTACGCATCATGTCCTCTATCTCTGGAGGCTTTCTCATCTTTAGGAACCTTTGAAACAGATTAATCTCAACCTCGGCCTCAATATGTTGATAGGATCCACTGCCAGAAGTTGAGGCTATTCTATAAGGCCTCTGCTTTGTTGATATCTGATAGTTTCTATTATTTGACCAACCCATATCTGTAAATGTTATTTTCTCTTTACCTGGCTTAAATCCACTAGCAACTAATGGCCAGTTATCTTTTAACATCACTCTAACAATGTCTGCTACAACTATGCCACTAGGGAAATCAATCCCAATTCCTGTTATAAGTTGAGTCAATTATTGCCTGCCTCTCCTACCTTTTAAAATCCCTACAGAATAATAAGGAGTAGCAGCCAGATTTTTAGGATAGGTTATATCATCAGCTATTGATAGACTGGCTCTTACTTTACTAGTTCCTCCATCAGTGCCTAGTGTGGCCATTTCTTTAACTCCTTTAGTTAATAATGGTCCTTTTACTTCTATCATGCTTTGCAATGTGGTTAAATCTTTCTCAACATCTGGCAGTCTCATAATAACATTCATGGCTGCATAAATCAGGTAAATCTCATGATACAAAGGATATAGAGGATGAGTTAATGCTGCAGACTCTGACCATTTTATAGAAGTGGCCCAGGCATTAGCAGAGCCTTGACCTTGAATTATAGCCTCGTCAACAATCTCAAATAGTTTAGCCTCATCATCGAGGTTAAGAGATTCCTCATCGTGATTCCTTGCTATATTTATAACCTGCTCTCTATCAGTTAATACCATATTTCTCCAATAAGTAAAGTAACTTTTATCTTTATATTATAGGATCACTTAATTATTACTCTGATGCGGGCAAAAACGTAAGATTCTAACATCAGATCTTGCATTATTTGGCTCCTACCCAGGCCCGCATCAATCAATGTTCATCTTTCAATATTAATCAGTTATTGATGATCCACATAACTTTTTATTTTTAGATTCAAAATCGGCTCCTATATGGTTATAGCACTAACTACGGCTAATAAGGTAGTAAAGGAGGTCCAATGGACTCCTTACCCTATAGCAGCAACAAACCCAGCTTTTACAAACTTAGGTGATACGGAAGATTTCAACGTTTCCAGGATGATAAATACAGTCAAGCCCGGAAAACTAGGAATAGAGACAAAATATAAGATTATGAGAGTAGGTAATAGATACAGAGTCGCAATAAAGTATTACCCAACTGATACGGTATTCATGGCAAAATGTATCAACCTGACAGCAGATGATGCAGTTAATAATAGAGATCAGCCTCTAGTCTTATTCCTCAGTCAAATGATGGATGACGGAACCGGAGTATTAGAGGAAAGATATGTTATAGCAGAGCAAACTCTATGCAATACTTTCAAGCTAGACGTAGCAGCCGAGAGCTTGCTATCATGTTCTGCTGAGTTATTCGCTCAGGAGATTGCAAAACCTGATCCAGATCATGGATTTCCAGCTACTCCAGTATTTGCAACTCCTCTATCTGTAGCTCCTCTATCAAATCTCAGTCCAGGCCCTCAACCCTATTCTTATAATGCTGTAGCGATAGAATACATGAGTATATCTATCTCTGTAAGCAATGGAACAAAAGAACCTCAAGCAGGAGGATCCGGTAATATTCTCGGAGTCGTCCAAATGACAAAAGAGGTTACTTGTGATGTTACTGTATTCCCTGATGGAGTAGGAACTGATGACATGCTAGATGATTTAGATAATGGAACTCCAAGAACCTCAGAGCTAGAAATATCAGGAACTCATAAGATAATTATGGATGGCCTCCAGTGGGAATCTATGGAGGAATCAATAAGCCAAACATCAGGAGATGTTAAGATGTATACATTCAAAGGATCACCTATCAACGCTAGAGTAACAGTAATCTAAACCTCTTTTTTTTAACTAATATGTGGAAACTTATAGCTATATCTGTCCTACTCTTTAGTTTGGGTATTATTTACGCAATACATGCAAACCATGAATATCAGGGATCGGTAACAGATGCAAATAATGGAGATGCTACAGCCTCATTTATTAAACTAGCAGAGTTTTATTTCTTTTTGCCTATTGCAATAATGCACTTTATACTAATTCCCTGGATATTAAAGAAAAAGTATAGCTCTCAAGTTCCTTATCTTATCATCATATTTGGCACGATATCAATATTTGTTATCTATATGTTTTCTAAGGATCCAGATGGTCCAGGAGTTCCTATTGTTCATCTTGATACGACTACAGACTGGAAAGATCTAACTAGTAAAATATTACAGGCATGTTTATTACCTCTGGCTGGTTATATGTTGCACATCTCAAAAACAAAGAAACCCTAAAGTTTTATATATCATTTTTTTTTATTCAGATCAATGGAATACAGACTATTATCCATAATAATGGCAATCGCCTTATTATCAGGACTTGCAGTAGTGCCAGCATTAGATACAGCTCAAGTATTGGCAGAGTCACCACATAAGGACAGTCCATCAGATGATGATAATGGCGGAGGAAATGATCCTCCAAAGAAAAGAGGCAATCATCCAAGCAGAAACGGTTAGTTCTACCTTAACTAAACCTTTTTTTATTACTTTTTTTATTTATAATTATTGTCTAATAATGTTTCTAAAGTTAACCTAGATGATATCAAGACTGTAGAGATGCCTAAGGGTATACAAAAAACTGCATTACAGAGAACCTCAGAAGAATATCAGAGATTAAAGAAAGAGGATAAGTTAAACCCTGATGGAACTATCAAAAATGTCCAGATACCTCAGCAGCAGCCAGCAAAAGAAAAGAGTCCTCAAGATGAGATAAAGGAATATTTGGCTATGAAAACAGATTATAATGTTTTACTGGCTGGAGAAATAGTTAACTTTAAACGAATTGACCTTAATCCTCTGGAATATGAGCAGTTAATGGAACTTATTGATTTCCATACTAGGATGGTTTCAGAAATTCAGAGCCTGGAAAGGAGGAGGATATTATACCAGGCTAAACTTAACATTATTCAAAACTCACTAGCTAGCTCTATCCAAAAGATTGATGAATATGATGAGATACTGCAGCAGATAGATGCTTTACAGGTAAGATATAGAGATCTATCCTGGACCTACAATGATCGTAAGTTTGAAAGTCCTCATCAGTTCAATACTTACCTCTATCAAAAGACTCTAGAGTTTTGTCTGCAAATGGATGAGGATGATTTTAACAAGTCAGCAATGAGAGGGAATAGTAACATAGCAAAAGAAAAAGATGTATGGGGAACCAAACAAATTGCTGAGGCCTGTATTGATGTAGAGCTGCATACATACGCTTATTTTCAGAAACCCTCAAAGAGTTCATCCGAAAGTTAGCTCGAGAGGGTCAAGCCAGGGCATACTTTAATCCAAAAGAGTCAGAGAATTACAAGTTATGGAAATACTGGAAAAATAATATACTGCCAGATAAATGGCACTTTTATTATTATCAGCATAATACTACCTTCCTACTGCCAGCTCATACCAAAACTATTGATTTCCTGGAGTCTATATTCATATCAGAACAAAACAAAAGGGTTAAAGAAATTAATGAGTCAGCAGCAGCAGGAGGAAAAGGAGGCAAGCAATACAAAAAAGGAGATTTTATTCCTAGAGAGGTAGGAGAAAGATGGCATGATGAAAAAGGAAATAGTTGGCAGACAATATTTTAATCGTCCACTACTAAACCCTGACCTGGTATTAATCCCATAGCGATATAGTAGACTCCTACTATCAAAAATATTATACCTATAACTATCAATGCTATCTGAACGATTCTCTCAGTAAAATAGTTCTTTACATAGAAAAATACTATACCCAAAACTACCAATATAACTCCAATTACTATAGTCTCAAAGCTGACCATGAACTTTATTTATACGGTTTATTAATATAGTTTCATGTCTAATCAATCATCAACGCCAAACCCAATACAACCTCTAAAGATCTTAAAAGAGGATTATTCCTATTATGTGATAGAACAGTCTCAAGCAGTCCAGGCTCTAACAAATTATCATAAAAACAAGAGGCTGGATAAATATTTGGAGTTGTCTCAACTTAAAGATGTAACTATAGCAGGTAAGAAATACACTAGAAAGGAATGGATAGGAGGAACCGAGTTTAAAGTTTTATATGGTATTCAAAGATCACTAGAAAAGATTATTTCAGAACTTAATATTATAGGCCTACATGGTAACAGTATCTCAAAAAGACTCCAGGAGCATGGCGAAACTATGAAACCAACAGAGCTAAGATTATGGAGAACTGAATGGACCAAATTACAGAAAGAAAATGATGAACTTGTTAAATCACTAGAGTTAAAAACTGATGAAGGCAGGGAAAAGGTTCTAATGTATACTTTTAAAATACCAAAAACTGTATTTACTGAACATTATCAGGAATTATTAGACCTTGCAGATGGTAACTTTTTCACTATAGTTAATTTGTTTGATACAGAAGATCCTACTAGAGTTAAAAACGTAGTTGAACCATTGATAAATCCAACATCAGCAGTAACTACTACAGTAGCAGATTCTAGACAAATGACTAAAGAAGAGAAAAAACTAAAAGGAATAGATACTTAGATAAAATAATAGTTATGTCATTAAAGAACTGGGGATATGAGCCTCATCAACTACTAGAAATCCAACGTTTTTGCAAGTTCTTTCCTAAAGATGCCGAAAAAAGTTGTATTTTATCACTTCAAAACGATATAAAGAAGATTTCAAGCCAGCAGCAAAAAGATGCTCCTCGTAGGACTGGATTTATGGCTCAAAATACCGTTCCTGAGAATTTACCAAATGGAGCTCAGGCAGTTAGTAAGGCAGAATATGCTATATTTGTAGACCAGGGAACTTATAGGATGCCAGCAAGGCCTTTCTTTAGTAGTCAGGTAAGTAAATCAATGCCAACTATAGAAAATAATTTCTTTAATGCTTTTGTGACAACTGTAAACCGATATTTAGGCAGTGGACGATAACGATACAACTCACAGACTGGATTTATAATCCAAAAACTGATAAAATAGGTCTATCCTGGTATGTTCCAGAGTTATTATTAATAGTATATCTAGAAATAGAAAGACATCAAGATCTAGCCAAAATTATTCCTAAACTAAAACAGGATATATTATCAGGTAAAGCACTATTTTGATTATTAGTTAGTTATGTTATCAATATCTTTTTTTAACATCTCAAACATTTTTTTATCATCTTGCTAAATGGCCACTAAGGTATATACTCTAATATTCAAAACTGTAGCTGAGGGATTTCCAGCAGTAACCTCATCTATGAACGCAGTTAATACAGCAACTGGCCAGACTACTCAATCAATGACTGGCCTCAATGCTCAGGCTAAACAAATTCCTCCAGTCATGAACTCAGCAGCCTCAGGCACTGGCTCATTTACAGGAGCTTTAGGCAATGTTAGAAATGCGGCCTCATCTGTTGAGGGTCCATTAAACAAAAACAATTTACTGGCCGGACAGTCTGCAGTAGCATACACTACCGGATCAAAAGGAGCAGAAACTTATGCGGCCAGTAGTGCAAAAGTAGAAAGCACAGTTCTACCTCTGGCCTCAAAGTTGGGAGGCCTTGCTTTCCTATTTGCTGGTCTAACTGCATCAGCCGGAGAGGCTGCAGGTATGCAGGAAATATTAGGCCTCAGCCAGGAAAAGGTTAACGAACTGACAGCATTACAGGCTGAGTTAATAGCTGCTGACATGCAAGGAACTGATGTATTCTCTAGGGTCACAAATGAATTAGAGCAGGCTCAAAGAGCTTTAACCAGGCAGCAGACTATTACAAACCTATCAACTCAAGATCAGTCTTTCTATATTATGGCACTTGCCAGTATTGCAATGCCAGCAGTAATAAAAGGAGCTACTAGCCTTATAGCAAAATCTAAAGAGCTAGGAGGAGGATTTACTGGCCTGGCCTCAGTTATAGGTTCAAAACTTACTGGAGGTTTTGTTACTCTAACCGAGAAACTTCATGTTATCCCTCAAAAATTTACATCTGCCGGAGTCTCTGCCAATACATTCGGCACTGCTTTAAGAGGTTTAGCACTTAATCCTTTCCTGATAGCATTAACATTAATATCTGCTGCTATCGGCATCTTTGTTACTAATGCGTTTGGAGCTAGAGATGCCATTAATGCTTTTGGTGTGGAACTAGGAAACAAATTCCCATTTCTCAAAGGTTTCCTTACTTTGTTAGGCCAGGCAGGAGATGCTTTAGTTACTCTTTTTGGAGGTTCAATAAGACAAGTAACCAAAGATGCAGAAGTATCTACTATTTCTATGTTAAAGTTAAGGGATTCTATCCAGGGAATTTATAACGTTGTTAATACGGTTCCAAATATTCAACTTACTCCTGCAATGCAGGCATTAACCGATGCTATTGATTTACTCAATGCAAAAGGAGCTCCTCAAGTTAAAAATGTAACTGATCTATTGCTGGCAATGACTAGCAAAAACATAAAACCATCAGAGGATTATAAAAACAAACTATTAGAGTTAACTTCTGAGCTAGGTAGATTAGGCCAGGGAACTACTATAACGATAGCAGAGCAGAATAACCTACATAAAATAATGGCCGAGTTAATAATATTACAGGATAAAGACATTAAAACTTTAGCCGAGAAAAACAAAGCTCTAGGGTTAACCTCAGAAGGAACTAAAGCATATTCTGGAAATGTTTTAACTGTAGCCTCAGCAATAGAGGCCACTGGAGTAGTTCAGGATGAATTTGTCAAAGGTCTAGATGATACTCAAAAATCAATGTTTGATGTAGCTAAAAGCACAGGTCTAACAGGAGATGCTTTAAAGAATTACCTGGAGAATGTTGAGGCCTCATCTGGAGCTACTCAAGTATTTGGAGAGGACGTAGTTAGACTAGATGATGGATCAGTTGATCTTATTGCCACTATTAACGGACTTGCTGCAGCAGAAAAGACACATTTAGACGGAGCTACTAAATCCTGGAATGGAATTGTTGGCCTGGTTGATAAAGGAATTATTACATATGATGGAGCAGCTCTGGCAATTAAGGCTATAGCAGCAGAGCATGATGTAGCAGCAGAACACTTTGAAAAATATGCTCAGGGAGTTATTGACGGAAATATCAAAGTTTCAGACACAGAAAGAAAAATGATAGACTTGTTAATAGAGAAAGGTATTATTTCAGTTGATACAGAAACTGATACTCAAACCTCACTAGATGAAACTAATAAAAAGATTGATGAACAAATAGCAGAGCTAAACCTAAATGCTAAAGCGATAGGCCTCAATGCTCAAGAAAAGGCAGCCTTGATTAATGTCACAGAGGAGGAAAATAAAAAGATTGATGAAACTAGAGAAACATTACAACAAATGGCAGCAGCCAGAGGAGCAGACACAAAACTATTAGATGAACAAAATTCCAGTTTAAGGACCTTTATCGGAACTGCAGACCTGGCAGCAATCTCAACCGAAGAGATCGCAGATGCTACAACTATTTTAATAGCATCCAGAGAGGATGATATAAGAGCTACTCAATTAGAAGAGGCATCACTCAGAAATCTATTAGAAACTATTGACTCATCAATTGACTCAACAAATCTAACCGTTGAGGGTATGCAGAAAATGATCCAGGGCTATGATGATATCGCTAACGCTACAAGAATAGCAACATCTGATATAGCAGCCTGGCATGTAGAACTAAAAGCAGAAAGTGACATAGATAGAGAAACATATGTAGCTCTTGATGATTTAGCCTCAAGATATGGGATAACTATTCCAGATGCTATTAAAGCCAAAGGTATTCCAGCAATTAAAGAGTTTATTGAAAGTATGGTAGGAACTACAGAAGCAGTTAGAAAGATGAAAGAGGAAACTACCAAAGCATTTAATGATATGGCCACATCAGCCCAGGAATCAATCGGTGACTTGATAGATGAGGCTATAGTTGAGGGAGATGCTAAAAAGGTTAAAAAGGAACTTAAAGATATTGGACTGGAGGCTGATCAACTAACTGCAGTCCAGAGGATTTTAACGGTTGCTATTGATGATAAAGGTTTTAAAGGTGATCTTAATACACTCAACGATTTAATGCGTGAAGAATTTGGCAAGATGCAAGGTTTTGCAGTTGAGGATGCTAATGAACTCGTTACAATGTTCTCCGGTGAAATGCAGGACGAATTTGGAAAACAAAATCCTGAAATTGGGAACGTAGTTAACCAGGTCTGGGAATATGTAAAACAAAATGCTCCTGCTGGAGCCACTGGAGATTATTTACTCCAGCAATTTGGAGAGGCAATGCACGATCCTAGCGTTGTTCAAAAAGCTCTAGATGGATCTTTGGTCCAGCCGGTAAAGAAAGGAGGCCAGGATGCAGCTATGGAAATAGAAAACGAGGCTAGTAAAATACCTGGAGGAGTTGCAAATGCTCTTAATTCTGGAAAGGCAGTTATTCAAAACGCTACAATAGTATCAATTAAAGATCCTGTAACTGGAGAAATCAAACAGATTCCAGTAGCTGCTCAGTCAGAGCTAGCTCCCATCGAGGGAGTATTTTCTACAGAGTTCTTGAAGGCCTCAGCAGTTGCTACAGGCCATATTAATATGATGCTTGCTGATATCACTAAATCTTTTGGATTTCTCAAGGCCAATATTGGAACTGAGCTAACTGAAATTATAGGTCTGTTTAATGATTTTGCTACTAATACAGCTCCTGCTTTTGAAAATGTAGGCCTGCAGGTCTTAATGTTACAACAAACATTTTCAGATTTTAGCACTTCAATAGCAACATATACGGATAGCATGACCAAAAATATAGAAAATTGGTTATTGACTACTGCCAAAGATTTTGAAGTTTATCAGAAAGTAGTTATAGAATTGTGGGGAACTTTCTCAGATTTCAGCGAGTCAGTAGCAACTTATGCCGACTCTATGACTAAAAACTTAACTGCTTTTGCAGATGATACTACAGAGGCTTTTAATCAACTTGCTAGCGATATAAAATCTGGAGTATGGGCCACAATGTCAGACTTTAGTAAATCAATGGCAACTTATTCCAAATCAATGGCTAGTAATGTAGACAGTGCAGCCGAGAGCATGATAGACTCATTAGAGAACTTTATGGACACTGTTGGAGATGCGATTGATGCAGTCTCTGATTTTATAGATGAGCTTAACTCTATCCCTAAAAAGATAACTGTAACTATTGAGCAGAAATTTACATCTACAGGAACCAAATATTATGCTAAAGGAGGATCATTTCTAGTAACCTCAACTACTCACATAGGAGATAAAATTGTAGGAGAGGAAGGACCTGAAATAGTAACAGTCACTCCATTAAAAGGAAAAGGTTCTAGTGATAATATTACTGCTAATATTGGACTACCAGGATCTACAGTTGGAAATGTTCCACTAGGAGGAGCTGCAGGGCCTGGAATAAGAGGAGGAGGAGCTGGAGGAGGAAATCCAATAGTTGTAAATGTCAGAGGAAATATTAACGCAACATTAAGAACTCAATCAGGCAGGGTATTAGCAGAGGAAACTATGCCCTATATGATGGAGGGAACCAACGGATTAACATAGATCAGCTATTAGTCAATTAGTCAGTAATCATCATAAAATATTTTTAACTCGATAACTCAGCTTTTTGTTTATATAGCTTATGCCCTGGAATGGAAATGTTACAGGCTCATCAGTAGCCTCAATCCCTCAAGCTCATGGTCCTAAAGAAATGGACCGAGTTAATAGATATTTTAGTGACGTAGATCTTGAGGCCTTAGCAGGTGATGGATCAGTTGCTACTATTAGAACAAAAACCAGGTTTAGAAGTAATAAACTCCAATTTATCTCAGATGATGGACACATCATCAATATTATCATTCCAGTTATAACTAATGATAAAAATGTAACTCTGCCAAATGACTCAGGCACTTTATCATTAGGAGGAGGAGGAACTCCAATTTCTGTAATAAATAATCTAGGAGTTGGAGGAGTTGGAGTTTTTAAAAATGCTGCAGCAGGAGAGGCTAATTTTTACAGCCTGGCCTCAATAAGCCCAGCCATTGATATAGCTCTGGATGCAGGCAATAATCTTATAGAAATCAGTCTAGATGAAACTGTAATTAATTTATCAAACCTTGCCGGCACTCTTCCGATATCAAAAGGAGGAACTGGCCAAACAACCAAAGTTAATGCCTTTGATGCTTTAGCTCCAACTACCACAGCCGGAGATATGATTTATAGAAATGCCTCAGGTGATAATGTTAGACTACCAATAGGCTCAAATGGTTATGTTCTAGGAGTCTCTGGAGGTATTCCAACATGGATCCCTGCTCCTGCTGGAGGAGGAGGAGGAGGCGGAGGCACTGATATAACATTATTCAGAAATACTACAGTTGTAGATGTAGTTAGCACTGCAGCAGAAACTAATCTTTTCAGTTTTACTATTCCAGCCAATACGATGGGAACCACTGGCCTGGTTAGAATAATTGTAACTGGATCTTATATCAATAATTCAGGCTCAGATGATAAATATGCTTTAAGACTAAAGTTAGGAGGAGTTACAATATGGAGCGATGAATCAGGAACTCAATCAACTGGATCTAATAGAAGGCCTGTATTTATTCAGCTCTTTATCAAAAATAATAATTCTGCCTCATCTCAGAAGGTAGGAGGAACTTTTATCAATGGTAATGATGTTCTCGGAGATGTAGGGATTTCTGATATCTCAAGCGATGAAATAAGAGGTCAATCTCCTATTGTTGCCAGTGCATCAATAAACACAGCAGCAGATGCAGTATTAGCTCTATCAGTAGACCATGATGATTCTAGTTCTAACATTTCTTTCCAGGCTGACATAATAAGCGTTGAACTTATCGGAGGCACTGGAGGAGGAGGCACTGGAGATATAACTGGAGCGGCAAACGTAGGATCTGGAGCAGGACTAGTTTTTAGAGATGAAGTGGCTGGAGTATTAAACTTTAAGCGATTCATTGCAGGCACAAATATAACAATCACAAACGGAGCCGATGATATTACCATTGCAGCATCTGGAGGAGGAGCTGGAGAGGCAAATACTGCCAGCAATGTAGG
>Ga0307408_100001274_pt1 | contig 18918 bp, 10 predicted proteins | sample 322Cmetagenome_FD_202116 | JGI IMG/M metagenome (GOLD analysis project Ga0307408, IMG submission 202116) | Maize rhizosphere microbial communities from greenhouse at UC Davis, California, United States - 322HYB-C-3 | ecosystem: Host-associated > Plants > Roots > Rhizosphere > Soil | place... | reverse complement strand
ATGCTGCAGAATATCAGGGACAATTCACAAGGCTGGATTGCCAAGACCATCATCGGGGTCATCGTCGCATTGATGGCGTTGACCGGTTTCGATGCCATTTTCAAAGCCACCACCAACAGTAACGAAGCGGCCAAGGTCAACGGCGAAAACATCAGCCAGAACGAGCTGAGCCAGGCGGTCGACATGCAACGCCGCCAGCTCATGCAACAGTTGGGCAAGGATTTCGACGCTTCGTTGTTGGACGAAAAAATGCTGCGCGACTCGGCGCTCAAGGGCCTGATCGAGCGCAAATTGCTGTTGCAAGGTGCCCATGACGCGAAATTCGCGTTCTCCGAAGCCGCGCTGGACCAAGTGATCCTGCAAACGCCTGAGTTTCAGGTCGACGGCAAGTTCAGCCCCGAGCGTTTCGATCAAGTGATTCGCCAGTTGGGTTATGGTCGCTTGCAATTCCGCCAGATGTTGGCCCAGGAAATGCTGATCGGCCAATTGCGCGCCGGCCTGGCCGGCAGCGGCTTCGTCACCGATGCCCAGGTGCTGGCGTTCGCCCGACTGGAAAAGCAGACGCGTGACTTCGCCACCCTGACCGTCAAGGCAGATCCATCGGCGGTGAAGTTGACCGACGACGAGGTCAAGGCTTACTACGACCAGCATGCCAAGGAATTCATGACGCCTGACCAGGTTGTCATCGATTACCTTGAATTGAAGAAAGCGTCGTTCTTCGACCAAGTCAGCGTCAACGACGAAGATTTGCAAGCGGCCTATCAGAAAGAGATCGCCAATCTGTCTGAACAACGACGGGCTGCGCATATCCTGATCGAAGTGAACGACAAGGTCACCGAAGCCCAGGCCAAGGCGAAAATCGAGGAAATCCAGGCTCGCCTGGCCAAAGGCGAATCGTTCGAGGCGTTGGCGAAGGAATATTCCCAGGACCCGGGTTCGGCAAACAATGGCGGTGACCTGGGTTATGCCGGGCCAGGTGTCTACGACCCCGAGTTTGAAAAGGCGCTGTACGCCTTGAACAAGGATCAGGTATCGGCGCCGGTGCGAACCGATTTCGGCTTGCACCTGATCAAGCTGCTGGGCGTGGAAGCACCTGAGGTTCCGACCTTTGCGAGCCTGAAGGACAAGCTCACTCGTGAGCTGAAGGCCCAGCAGGTGGAGCAACGCTTCGTTGAAGCGACCAAGCAATTGGAAGATGCGTCGTTTGAAGCTTCGGACCTCGCCCAACCGGCCCAGGACCTGAAGCTGACCGTGCATACGTCGGCGCCGTTCGGTCGTGAAGGCGGTGAAGGGATTGCGGCCAACCGCGCCGTAGTCACTGCTGCGTTCAGCCCGGAAGTCCTGGAGGAGGGCGCCAACAGCACCGCCATCGAACTGGACCCGGAAACGGTCGTGGTGCTGCGTGCCAAGGAGCACCGCAAGCCTGAGCAAATGCCGCTGGAAAGCGTGGCCGGTCCTATCCGCGCCCAGTTGGCCAAGGAGCACGCCAGCGCGGCAGCCAAGACTCGTGCAGACGAGCTGATCGCCAGCCTGCGTGATGGCAAGGCTGCGTTGGACAAGCCCGTCAATGGCCAAGGCTGGAAAGCCGTCGAAGCGGCTACCCGTGGCCAGGAGGGTGTTGACCCTGCGGTGTTGCAGGCGTTGTTCCGCATGCCCAAGCCTGAGTCGAAGGACAAGCCGACGTTTGCCAGCGTGACCTTGGCTGACGGCAGCGTGACGGTGTTGCGCTTGAATGGCGTAAACGAAGCGGCGGCACCGACCGAGGCAGAAAAAACCGAGTATCGCCGCTACCTGGCGTCCCGTGTCGGCCAGCAGGACTTCGCGGCTTATCGCAAGCAGTTGGAAAGCCAGGCAGACATCAAGCGTTTCTGATGGTCTGAAGGTTTTGCTTGTCAGGACCCCGGCCGAAAGGTCGGGGTCTTTTTGTATCTGCGTATTGCTACGGATAGGGATGTTTCGTCGATTCGTCGAGTTTTGTCTTTTTCCTGTCGAGAAGCACCCGTAGACTTGTAAGCCCTTTGAGACATGATTAGCCAAGCTGCCCGGCAGCGTTCTGTTGCACAATACGCGCCGGAATGTTTTCCCCAGGATGTTCAATGTTCAGATCACTTCACATGCGCACCGTTGGGCTGGCATTGCTGCTGGCCGTCGCAACCGGTTGTTCCTCCAAGAAGACGGCCATCTACGAGCACGAGAATTTTGATGATTCGGGCACGTTCTCGCGCACTTATCCGGTGACTGATGTGGCGACCTGTGAGGCGGGCCGTCGGGCATTGCTCAGCCAGGGATACATCATCACCAGCAGCGATCCGAAGCTGGTCAGCGGTCACAAGAGTTTCCAGCAGACCGGTGACACCCACATGGAGATCAGTTTCAATCTGGTCTGCGCCGAGGACGGCGGCCCCGGACATCGCGCGACCATATTCGCCAATGCCCTGCAGGACCGTTATGCCCTGAAGAAAATCAATAACTCCGCCAGCCTGGGCGTGGGGGTATTGGGGTCTGTGTCGATGCCGATTGGCTCTTCGGATGATTCTATGGTCAAGGTGGCCAGCGAAACCGTGTCGGCAGCCAAGTTCTACGAGCGTTTCTTTACGTTGGTGGAACTCTTCCTACCTCCGGAAGCAAAAAAAGCCGTCGAGACCGGCGACAAACCGAAAACCGAGCTAGGCGTTCCCGAGCCCAAGGCCGAACCGGCTGCATTGGCTCCCCCTCCAGCCCCTCAGCCGGCGGCGCTGCAGGCACCCGAACCGACGCCAGCCCCTGCACCTGCGACGCCGGTCGAACCCGCTCCCGCTGTGTCGGAGCCGGTCGCACCACCGCTCGAGCCCGCGCCGATTGCCCCCAGCGAGCCCGAGTCCTCTGCACCTTCGTCGACGGAAACCATTACGCCGCCACCGGCCAGTTCCCTGCCGGCGCCGACCGAGCCCATCCAGCCACTTCCTGCGTCCTGAGGCGCTATGGCAAGGGAGGTAATCCCTTGCTACATCTCCCGGCTTTAAATTCCCGATGCTGTGCTACGTTTAATTCATGAAGCCTCGGCTTCATGTTTTGTTCATAAAGCAGCCTTATGCTGACTCCAGGCCTTCAGGCACTGGTTCAACGAATTGGGAAGGACACGCAATGGATGACTATCAGGAAGAGCTGCTGGAATATCAGGCGTATGAGCTGGATCCGTTGGAGCCCGCCGAAGACGCGACGGAGCTGTAGGTAGGCCAGGTAGCTGCCGCGGTATGCGTCAAAGAGCGACGCTCAAGCGCCCTTGCGACTGCGACGAAACTCTCCCGGCGTCTGGTTGTTCCAGCGCTTGAAAGCACGCTGAAACGCCTCGGCTGAGGCAAACCCGAGCAGGTAGGCGATTTCGCCGAAGGCCAGTTCCGTGTCGCGAATGTACGTCATGGCCAGGTCTCGGCGGGTGTCGTTGAGAATGGCCCTGTATTGCGTACCTTCTTCAGCCAGCTTGCGACGCAACGTCCAGGTCGGCAACTTAAGGCGCATGGCCACTTCTTCGAGATCCGGCTCCCGTCCGCCATTGAGCAACGGTCCCAGCAATTGGGTGATGCGCTCAGGCAAGCTGCGAGTTCGTGTCAGTTGCTCCAATTCCCGCTCACATAATTGAACCAGATAATGCCAGGTGCTTGGGCAATGCTGGCGGTTGCGCTGGGCAAGACTGTCCAGGCCCAGGCGCAGTTGGTTCTGTTCGGCGCCGAACTGGATCGGGCACTCGCCTAAAACACGATAGGCCTCCAGGTACTGCGGTTCCGGGAATTCGATTTCGATACGTTCAGCCCGCAGCGGGACGTCGCTTATGCTGGACAGCTGTTGGAGCCAGCCGGCGATGATCGAATCCACAACAAAGCGGTTATAGGCGTTATACGGACTGATGGAATAGAACCGCAGCCACGCCCCTCTGGCGTCCTCGTGGAAACTCGATTGCCCACGGTAGTTGGAACCGTACAGGGGTTCGAAGCGGATCATGCAGCGTGCGGCTTCGCGCACGGTAGGTGCTTGCGCCGCGGTGACGCCGGCCAGCCCGGCCTGGCTCAAGCGGCTGAGCTGGCCCATGCGCAGGCCCAGGGCCGGATCCCGGGTCAGTTGGATCGCGGCATGACCCAGGCGCATGTAGCGCGGAATCGACAGGCGAGCCCCGGGTTCGGCCAGGCGCGCCGCATCGAGGCCGTACTGTTCAAGCAGTGGCAGAGGATCCTGCCCATGGCTGGCCACTGCATCAGCGAGGCTGTGGACGAAACCTACGGACAGGTCGCCCAGGCGCATCGGTTGCGGCTTCATGTTCACAGCCACAGGTTGAGCAGGCGTGCGCCACGGGCTTCGCCGTCGGCGAATTGCTGGCCGTCGTGGCTGATGAAACTCTGGCCGGCGCTGCCGCTGTCCCAGAATTGCCCGCGCAAGAACACGCTGACGCCGCCACGCGCCTGGCTGACCGGCAATCGGCTGGTCAATGTCAGGCGTCGCCAGGCCTGGCCTTCGTTCACTTCACCGGGCTTGAGGCTCACTTCGCTCGGGGTGGTCAGGCCTTTATAGCCGTTCCAGGGTTTGTTCCAGGCATCGCGACCGACGACGAAGGCTGGTACGGCGATCAGTTGCGCGCCTTGTTCGTTGAGTTGCCGATAGTGCAGCGGGTACCAACTGTCGGTACCGATCAGCACGCCCAGGCGTCCAGCGGGCGTTTCTATCACATGCGTGGCGTCTGGCTCGGCCTGCAGCACGGCCTGCTGGTCAAAGGCCGGATAGCGTTGACGCTGGGGCTGGCCGATGGGGCGGCCGTCGCGGCCGAACACCAGGCTGCTGTTGTACAGGGCGCCGCGCCCGACGGTCAGTTCGCCTTCATTGACGCTGGGCTCGGGCAGGACGATGGAACCGGCCACCAGCGTTACGTTGAATTCCCTGGCGAGCCCGCCGAACAGGATTTGATAGTCGCGGGCCATGGCGCCTGCCTTCATGCGCAGGTACGCATCGTCCAGGCGGTTGTCGCCCTGGGCGGCGGCCAACGCGCGAAGGAACGCCAACGGGTTGCTGAGCGCCAGCCAATGCATGGCTTGTTTGAGGGTCGGTGCCTGGTACACCTCGTCTTTTTCACCGCTGACCATCAACCAGGTGCCGATGTGCTCGGGCAGGACAACGATGGTCTTGTCGTTGAGAAAGCCTTGGTCGCGAGCGGTTTGCAGGTAGGCCGCGAGCTTTCGATGCAGGCGTTCGGGGCTCTGGTAGTCGGTGGGGAATAATTCAGGCTGGATACCCAGCAGGTTGCCTCGATCGGCGGGGGTGCCTTGGTCGACCGCCAGGTTGATCCGCAGATCCGACAGGTAGTGGCCCATCGGGCGGTCTGCTGTCCACGAGGCGTAGGTGATCAGGACGGCCAACAACGCCAGGGAGAACAGCAGGTACAGAAATTTGCGCATGAGAACAGTCGGTCGCCGCGTACAGGATCGTGATTTTTCATCAAGAGTCACTTGGCAGGGTACGGAAAACAATGGATTAGCGAAAGGGTGTCCACCGGACATCGCCCTAGTGACTCTTGGCCTTCCTGATGCGAAGCATGATCAGCAGCATGATCAACAATACCGGCGGCGCCATGCCCAGTAGCGCGTCACGGGCAGACAGATTCGCCCCCAGCGTATGCAGCCCGCTATAGACCAGTTTGAACAAGTTGATCAGGTAGTAGGTGATGGCGATGATGGATAAACCTTCCACGGCACGTTGAATCTTGATTTGTGCGTCAGCGCGGGCGTTGAGGCTGCGCAGGATTTCCGCGTTCTGGTCCTCCATCTCGACCTGTACACGGGCTTGCAGCAGGTCGCCCAGGTTGGCAACGCTCATGGCCAGCTGTTCAAGACGCTGTTCGGTGGCGGCGCAATACCGCACCGTCGGTTTGAAGCGCCGCTCGATGAACACGCCCAATCGCTGACAGTCACCCAGGTGGCTTTCCCGCAACTCGCCCAGGCGTTCGAAGACCAGTTGCGCATAGGCTCGGGTAGCGCTGAATCGGTGGCGATTCTTGACCGTACTGCTGACGACCTGGCGGGACAGTTGGGTGATATCTTCCAGCAAGGCCTTGGCATGCACCCCGCTGGCGTTTGCATTGCGCTCGGAAAGCGCCACGAGGGTGCGATCGAATTCATTCAGTTGCGGGTCCAGTGCCTTGGCGGTGCTCAGCGACAACGACGCCATCATGCGATAGGTTTCGATTTCCAACAGCCGCCGGATCATCCGTCCCTGGCGGTAGGCGTTGAGTTTTCGATTGATGAACAGCAAGCGATTGGTACCGTCCTCGGTCAGTCGAAAGTCGCTCCAGACCACGGCATCGCCGCCGCCGACACTGGAGCCGCACGGGTCCTTGAAGCCGTAGCTGGCCAGGTCGAGTCCTGCTTCGCCGCGCACCAGCACCTGAACGGCGTTGATGATGTGCTCGCGGTGTTCTTCGATGCCCCGCGCCAGGCACTCGGGCAACGCGGCCCACTGCAGCGCATGGCTGCCCGCCGCAACGACCAGGGTCAGGGTGAAGAATTCGGTGTGGCGCTCCCACTTCAGAGGATGCCCGTCCAGCCGGGTGATGCCCTGTGCGGCCTCGCTCGCCACCGTGTCGGGGCACAACTGCCCGAGCAGCTTTTCGCATCGGACGTTGTCACCCAGCAAGGCCAAGTGAAAGACGTGGGCCGGTTCGTCGAAATACAGTGACGGGCGGGCGTGCAATTCGTTGTGCAGCTCTTTTCGTTGGGGATGCATGCGAGGCGACCGTGTGGTTGGCGTTATTGTTGGGTAGAGCACCTGCCAGCTTCCATAGGACTCGCGCTCTTTGCCGCAAGTCACGACCATCGCCCGACGTCGCTGCGCATTTGGATCATTAACTTGTCAGTTACGGTCATTGAGCGCCTGCACCCCGGCTCTTACGCTGTCGAGCAAGACGATGGAGGCCGAAGAGCTTCCGCATTTCCCGTGATCGCCCGAAGTGGAGTTACCGATGACCGCCCCTCATTACCCGCATTTGCTGGCCCCGCTGGACCTCGGCTTTACCACGTTGCGCAACCGAACCCTGATGGGGTCGATGCACACCGGTCTCGAGGAGAAGCCGGGTGGCTTCGAGCGCATGGCGGCATATTTCGCCGAGCGCGCCCGCGGCGGCGTGGGCCTGATGGTGACCGGCGGGATCGGGCCTAACGATGAAGGTGGCGTTTATTCCGGCGCGGCCAAGCTGACCACCGAGGAAGAAGCCCTCAAGCACCGGATCGTCACCCGAGCGGTGCATGAAGCCGGTGGCAAGATCTGCATGCAGATTCTTCACGCCGGCCGCTATGCCTATAGCCCCAAGCAGGTGGCACCGAGCGCGATCCAGGCACCGATCAACCCGTTCAAGCCCAAGGAGCTGGACGAAGAGGGCATCGAGAAACAGATCAGCGATTTCGTCACCTGTTCGGTGCTGGCCCAGAAGGCCGAGTACGACGGTGTCGAGATCATGGGCTCGGAAGGCTACTTCATTAACCAGTTCCTGGCGGCCCACACCAACCACCGGACCGACCGCTGGGGCGGCAGCTATGAAAACCGCATGCGCCTGCCGGTGGAAATCGTGCGCCGCGTACGCGAGGCGGTCGGCCCCAATTTCATCATCATCTTCCGCCTGTCGATGCTCGACCTCGTGGAAGGCGGCAGCACTTGGGATGAGATCGTTCAATTGGCCCAGGCCATCGAACAGGCCGGTGCTACGATCATCAACACCGGTATCGGTTGGCACGAGGCGCGGATTCCCACCATCGCCACCAAGGTGCCGCGGGCAGCGTTCAGTAAAGTCACCGCCAAGCTGCGTGGCTCGGTGGGCATTCCGCTGATTACCACCAACCGTATCAACACGCCTGACGTGGCCGAGCGGATCCTGGCGGAAGGCGATGCCGACATGGTGTCCATGGCGCGGCCCTTCCTCGCGGACCCGGAATTCGTCAACAAGGCCGCCGAAGGCCGGGCGGACGAGATCAATACCTGCATCGGCTGCAACCAGGCCTGCCTGGACCATACGTTTGGCGGCAAGCTCACCAGTTGCCTGGTGAATCCGCGGGCGTGCCATGAGACTGAGCTCAATTACCTGCCGGTCACCCTGGTGAAGAAAATCGCCGTGGTCGGCGCCGGTCCTGCCGGGTTGTCCGCAGCTACCGTGGCGGCCGAACGGGGGCATCAGGTGACATTGTTCGATGCCGCCAGCGAAATAGGCGGTCAGTTCAATGTCGCCAAGCGTGTGCCGGGCAAGGAAGAGTTCTTTGAAACCCTGCGCTACTTCAAGCGCAAGTTGCAGACCACCCACGTCGAGCTGTGCCTCGATTCCCGCGTCGATGTGGCGCAGTTGGTGGCCGGCGGTTACGACGAAATCATCCTGGCGACCGGCATTGCGCCGCGTGTACCGGCGATCCCGGGGGTGAAACATCCCAAGGTGCTGAGTTACCTGGACGTGATCCTCGAACGCAAGCCGGTTGGCCGCAGTGTCGCGGTGATTGGTGCCGGCGGGATTGGGTTTGACGTGTCGGAATTCCTGGTCCATCAAGGTGTTGCGACCAGTCAGGACCGCGAGGCGTTCTGGAAGGAATGGGGGATCGATACCCACCTCCAGGCGCGTGGCGGTGTCGCCGGGATAAAGGCCGAGCCCCATGCTCCGGCGCGCCAGGTGTTCCTGTTGCAGCGCAAGAAGTCCAAGGTCGGCGATGGCCTGGGCAAGACCACCGGCTGGATTCATCGCACCGGCTTGAAGAACAAGCAGGTGCAGATGCTCAACAGCGTCGAATACCTGAAGATCGACGATGAGGGCCTGCACATTCGCATTGGCGAGACGGGCGAGCCGCAAGTGCTACCGGTGGACAACATCGTCATCTGCGCCGGGCAGGATCCGCTGCGCGAATTGCAGGAAGGCCTGGAAGCGGCTGGGCAGACTGTCCATCTCATCGGCGGTGCCGATGTGGCGGCGGAACTGGACGCCAAGCGTGCCATCGACCAGGGTTCGCGGCTCGCGGCGCAGTTGTAAGGCGCGAAGCCTGTAGACATCCGGATCTCCTGAGGGAGCCTGCTCGCGAAAGGCAGTGTCACAGTCAATGAAGATATTGAGTGTGCTGGCTTCTTCGCGAGCAGGGTCGCTCCCACAGGTTCTATAGGACCAGAGGGGCTATTTCCCTTCTACCGTATTGGCCAGAAAAGCCTCGACCAGCGAGTCGAGCAACGCCTCATCAAAGATCATGCTTCTATGGCGCAACGGCGAATGCACCGAGCATTGCAGCTCACCCCTCAGGCTGTGTTCCATCAGCAGGGCTTCGCAGAATGCCAATTCCTCGGCGGTTTTCTCCGCCCGGGTCCACCAGCAACTGGGCCGTACCCGAACCGGCTTGAAGCTGAACCCCTCAAACGCCTCCAGCAACCGATCATGCACCGAGAACGCCTGGGCGTTCATGACCTCTTCCTTGACGCTCTGCACGATCGACAACAGGTCGCCTCGCCCAGGCTCGATCTGGCCGGCCGCCCACTCGTGGAAGGCCTTGACCGAACCGCCAGGGTGTTCCCGTCGATAAGCCGCCGTGCGCTCCGTCAGCGAAGGGAACAGCAGGTCGAAGTATTCAATCGCTTCAAGCAGATCCTGGGAGGCGGCATCGTCTTTTCCGTCACCCGCCAAATGCCGATGACGCGGCAAGCCTGAGGGATACAAACGTTCCGGAATCGTGCTGTCCACCAACCCCAGAAAACCAACGGTGTGCCCCTGGCTTTCCAGCATCGCCGCGATGTCGAACGCGATCGTCCCGCCCAAGGACCAGCCCATCAAGTAATAGGGACCTTGCGGTTGGGCGGCGACGATTTCCTTGCTGTAGTCGGCGATCATCTCGCGCCAGGCCTCGGGGCCTGCATGGGGTTCGCTGAAGCCGCGGTGCATGACGCCGACAGTGCGTGCCCGGTTTTGCAGTTTGCGCGCCAGCGGTTGATAGCAAAACACGATGCCACCGCTGGGGTGCAGGCAAAACAGCTGCGGTGCGCTCGCGGGGGCGTTGTTCAGGGCGACGAGGCACTGCGTCTGCTCACGGTGTTTCTGCGAGATGAACAGCGCCAGCTCGGCGATGCTCGGGTTGGCCAGCAGTTCTTGCAGACGCACGGTGATATTCAGGTTTGCCTTGAGCCTGGCGATCAGCTCGATCGCCAGGATCGAATGCCCGCCCAGTTCAAAGAAGCTGTCGCTGATACCCACGCGTTCGACCTTGAGGGACTGCTGCCAGAGTTGCGCCAAGGCCTCCTCCAACGGCGTGCGGGGGGGCACGTAATTCGTATGCCGGAGCGCGGCATCGGGTTCGGGCAAGGCCTTGCGGTCGAGCTTGCCGTTGGCATTGAGCGGCAGGTGATCGATGAACAGCAGATGGCTGGGCACCATGTAGTCCGGCAATTGCGCCTTGAGCGCGGCCAGCAGGTTTTCGCGCAACTCGGCCGTGGTCGGTTGTGTCGGAATGACGTAGGCGACCAATTGCAGGCCACCCGGGCCGTCGTGGGTCAGCGCCACACCATCACCCACGCCCGGCAGTATTTGCAGGCGCGCCTGGATCTCGCCCAGTTCAATGCGGAAGCCGCGAATCTTGACCTGATGATCCAGGCGCCCGATGTACTCGATGCTGCCGTCGCTGAGGTAGCGCGCCAGGTCCCCGGTGCGGTACAGGCGTCCACCCGGCAGCGGGTCGAACGGGTCGGGAATGAAACGGCTGGCGGTGAGATCGGCGCGCTGGTAATAACCACGGGCCAGGCCGGCTCGGCCGATATACAGCTCACCGACGCAACCCTTGGGCACCGGGTTCAGGTGCGCATCGAGCAGATACCAGGACAGGTCGACGATGGGCTCGCCGATGGGGCTGGCGGCCTCGCCGTGCAAGTCCGCCATCGACAGTGGCCGCCAGGTGACATGAACGGTGGTTTCGGTGATGCCATACATGTTGACCAACTGCGGCGCCTGGTCCCCGAAACGTTCGAACCAAGGGCGCAGGCTTTGCACATCGATCGCTTCGCCGCCAAAAATGATCTGGCGCAATTGATGGACGAGGGGCTGCCGAGGCTCGCAGGCAACACGTAGCAATGACTTGAACGCCGACGGCGTCTGGTTGAGCACCGTGACCTTCTCCTGGCACAGCAGGGCGTAGAAATCGTCGGGCGAACGGCTCACGGCGTGGGGCACGATGACCAACCGAGCACCGTGCAGCAGCGCGCCGAAGATCTCCCACACGGAAAAGTCGAAGGCGTAGGAGTGAAACAGGCACCACACGTCCTGCCGGTCGAAACCGAACCACTGTTCGGTGGCTCGGAACAACCGGCTGACGTTGTGGTGCGCGAGCAGGGCGCCCTTGGGTTTGCCGGTTGAACCAGAGGTGTAGATCACGTAAGCCAAGTTGTCCGGATCCATGGACACGTTGGGATTGTGCTCAGGCCAGGCGCTATCGGCATCGCTCGGATCCAGCAGCAGGCAGTCGATGCCAGCCGGCAACGCCAATGACTCAAGCAGGTGGGCCTGGGTCAGGATCTGCCGGACGCCGCTGTCCTGGATCATGTAGGCCAGGCGGTCGGCCGGATAGGTCGGGTCCAGCGGTACGTAGGCACCACCGGCCTTGAGAATCGCCAGCAGGCCGATGATCATCTGCGGCGTGCGCTCGACGGCGATGCCCACCAGCACGTCGGGACCGACGCCTTGCTCGATCAGCCGATGGGCCAGTCGGTTGGCGTGGCGGTTGAGGTCGGCATAGCTCATGTGCTGCCCGTCGAACGTCAGGGCGATCGCCTCACCTGTGTGGGCGGCATGGGTTTCGATTATCCGGTGCAGGCAGTTTTCGCTGTGCAGTCGGGTGGGTTGGCGGTTCCAGTCGTTCAGGATCAACCGGCGTTCATCGGCGCTCAACAATTGCAGTTCGCCCACAGGGCAGTCGGGCGCCTCGATCAGGCCTCGCAACAGATTCTGCCAATGCTCGGCCATACGGTCGATGGTGGTCGTGCAGTACAGGTCACGGCTGTACTCGAACGTCGCGACTATCTGCTGCTGTGAATAGTCGACGTCCAGCGACACATCGAATTTGGCCTGGCCTTCACCGGTGTCGAGGAATTCCAACGTCAACAGATCCGGGCTTGGCAGCGACGCCGCCTGTGACCCGGTGCGCCAGTTGAACAAGACCTGGAACAGCGGGTTGGCGCCCAATTGATCGAGGATCAATTCCAGCGGGTAATCGGCATGCTCCAGCGCAGCGAGGGATTGCCCGCGAAGTGCCCGTAAGAAATCCAACGCGCTGCGGGTCGAGTCGATCCGCGCCCGATACACCTGGCTGCTGACGAAAAAACCCACCAGATCCTGGCTTTCGTGGCTGTTGCGGTTGGCGTTGGGGACGCCGACGGTGAAATCGTCCTGGCGGCTGTAGCGGGACAGCAGCAATTGCCAGGCGCCCAGCGCCACCACGAACGGCGCCAGCCCCTGGCGTTGGCAAAAAACCTCCAGCGCTCGCGCCAACGACGGACCCAGCGATACGTGTACGCGACCGGCCCGGTGTTGCTGGCTCGCGCTGCGCGGGAAATCCTGGGGCAGTTCCAGCGTGGGCAAGTCACGGCCCAGGTACTGGCTCCAGTATTCGCCGCTGCGTCGGCAGGCAGCGCTGTGCAGATAGTCGCCGCGCTGGTGGGTCGCGTAGTCGGCGTATTGCATCGGCAACGGTGGCAACGCAGACCGATCACCCAGCAGTGCCCGGCCATACGCCTGGGTCATGTCGTGCATCAGGATCGTGTTGGACCAGGCATCGGAAACGATGTGATGCATGTTCAGCAGCAGCACATGTTCGGTATGGCTCAATCGGAGCAAGGTCGCCCGCATCAGTGGCGCCTGGGTGAGATCGAACGGTTGCCGGGCGTGTTGCTCGATGTGCTGCGAGAGCGCCGGCTGATCGAGCTCGGTGAGGTCTTCGCGATGCAGGGTCAGGCAGGCGCTGCGCTCGACCACCTGGGTGGCGGCACCGTCGATTTCGATGAACGCGGTGCGCAGGATGTCGTGTCGGTCGATCACCCGATTCAGCGCGTCTTCCAAGGCATCGGCATTCAGTTCGCCGGTCAGGCGCAAGGCCCGGGGCAGGTTGTAGGCCGAGCGGGTCGGATCTCGCTGTTGTTCCAGCCACAGGCGTTGCTGGGCGAAAGACAGGGGCGCGCGGTCCAGCCTGCCGCGGCTGGCCAGGGCGTGCCTGTCGTCGGCGACCTCATCGAGCAGCAGCGCCAGCAGATCATCATCTAGCAGTTCGTTCATGGTGTTCTCGCGGTAAACGGCATTGGCGTCGGGCAGGTTCAGGCGAAGGCTGCCGTGGCCTTTTCACTGACCACCCGGCCGGCCTGCATCCGCACCAGTTGATCAGCGATGTCGAAGTAACGGTCGTCGTGGGAAATCACGATGATGGTTTTGCCCAGGGCCTTCAGCTCCGGCAGCAACTCGGTGTAGAACACCCGCCGGAACACCGGGTCCTGGTCGGCGGCCCATTCGTCGAAGACCAGCACCGGGCGTTCTTCCAGCCAGGCATTAAGCAGCGCCAGGCGCTTGCGCTGGCCGGTGGAGAGATCGGTGGTGCTGAAGGCGCCATCGCGAATGCTGACTTTATGGCCGATCTCCAGGCGATCGAGGTAGCGGTTGGCGTCCCCGGGCACTTGCTGGTCGCCCTGCACCAAGTCGTCGAACAGGTAATAGTCGGCGAAGATCGTGGTGAACAACTGGCGATAATCGTCACGTCCCGCCGCCGATACCGGTTTGCCGTCCAGAAGGATTTCGCCGCCCTGGGGCGCATAGAGGCCCAGCAGCAACTTGATCAGCGTGGTCTTGCCGCCGCCGTTCTCGCCGACGATGAACACGATGTCGCCTTGGGCGATGGACAGGTTGACCGGTCCGAGGGCGAAGGCCTGGCTGCCGTCGACCGCTGGGAAGGCGTAATGCACGTCACGCAATTCAAGCTGGCGGATGGTCGGCTTGGGCACGCTCTCGTCGTTGAGCAGCAGGTGCGGTTCCGGCGAGGAAAACTGCTCGGCCAGTTCGGCAATGCGCTTGAAGGCGATGTTGGCGCGGCTGATCACCGGCAACGTCATGACCAGGTATTCCAGCGGCCCCTTCATGTACAACAACACCAGCACGAAACCGCTGAGTACCGCTTTGTCGGTGCCCAGCCACAGCGATTGCAGGGCCAGGACCAAGCCGATGACCACGAAGAACAGCATCGAGCCGAAGGTCTTGGCGACCACGAAAGTGTTGACCGCACGGATGTTGGTGTCGCAGATCTGCTCGGCGGTGGCTTCGATGCGCTGGCTGAACATGCGTTGGCGGCGTGGGCGGTGGATGCGCAGTTCCTTGGCGCCCGCAGCGATTGCGCTGTAGTGTTTTTGCAGCGCATCTTCAGCCTCGCGGGCCGCTTCGAACCCCCGAATCCCACGGGCCCGCGCCACGTACTGGATAACCGTGCCGATCACCAGCGCCACCAGCAGCAGCGCAAACATCGGCAACGACAGGTAGGCCAGGTAGCCCAGGCAACCGAGGGTGACGGTAAAGGCAATCGCCAGTGGCGCGAAGGAAAACGCGAAGCTGCTGACCGTGTTGACGTCGTGGGTCAGGATCGGGATGAGCCGATGGCTGCGGAAACGCTCTATCTGCTCGATGGGCGCCAGCAAGACTTTCTGGCCGAGGGATTTGCGCAGGCTGGCGATGATGTTCTGGCCGACGTGGTTGGTGCCGATGTCCGACAGGATCGAGGTCAGCAGCGCCGCCATGCACAGGCCGGCAAAGGTAGCCAGCACCTGGGGCGTCGGCCCGGCATCGGCGTTCAGCGCGTCGTTGATGGTTGCCAGCAGGGCGGTGATGCTCAGCCCGCCGAGCATGCCCAGGAGGATGGAGCCTGCGACAATCAGCCGGAAGGGTTTGAGCAGGATGAACAGCTCGGTGATCACCCCGCGTTTTGGTTGGCTCATGGAGGTTTCCCTGCTAGATGAAAAGGTCGAAGGCTATCGCGGGCTTTCACCGCATGGGCTGGAGGACAGCGGCACGCCGGTTGGGGCGCGCTCACCTATGGAACGATTGGAGGGGAAGGGGATTTAACGCGGAACCATCTAACCCACATCATTTGTGGCGAGGGGATTTATCCCCGCTGGGCTGCAAAGCAGCCCCCAAGCAGGCAACACCGATCAGTCCGAGATCACGCGGCGATTTCATTGGGGCTGCTTCGCAGCCCAGCGGGGATAAATCCCCTCGCCACAGGGCCACCATGTCCAAAGAGGTATTTGGGTGGACCTGCCGATCTACATATCCCGAGCCACCCGAAACCCCAGCCAGTCACCACGGGCATCGGAAAACACCGCATTGCGATTGCCCGAACGGGAAAACACCGGCGCTTCGCCCCAATCGTTGCCACGGATGCGTCGCACCTTGCAGTTGCCCGTCAGCGCGGCGCTGCCGTCGCTTGGCGCATAGGTGTAGTTTTCGTTGAAACAATCGGTGGTCCACTCGTAGACGTTGCCGTGCATGTCATACACACCAAAGGCGTTGGGTGCGAAGCTGCCGGCCGGGGCGGTGAAGTTGTAGCCATCGGCGGCGCCATAGGTGTTGGCGTGCTGGGCGATGCTGTAGTCCTTGCCTTCATCGAACGGGAAGGGGAATGGGCCGGTGCTGCCGCCACGCGCGGCGTATTCGCGCAGGGATTCGCTGACCAATCGGTACGGCTTGCCGGTCTTTTTCGACAGCCACGCCACGTAGGCGTTGGCCTCTTCGAAATTCATGCACACCGCCGGGTGCCGGTCGGTGTACTGCTTGCGCGGGTCGCTGCCCTGATAGTCCGGAACCCCGGCCTGGCACGCGCGTCCGGGGCGCTTGTCGCCATCGGGCATCACGTAGCCGGTATCGCGCAGGTAGGCGAACCATTCACCCTTGAGCACTTGGAAGCGACTGATCGCCAACGGCTTGGCAAACGTCACCGGGTGCATCGGACCCTCGTCGGGCTCGCGGCCGACTTCATCTTCGGGCGTGCCCATCTGGAAGGTGCCGGTGGGCAGCACGACCATTTCCGGGCAGTCCTTGCAGTCGCGGAACACCTGGCCCGGCTGCGAGGCCTGGGCGCTGGAGGGCAACAGGGCGGTGAGGGCCAATGCCGGAAGCGTCTTCAATAAAAATCGGTTCATCGATTGCTCTCGATCAGTCATCAGAGTGTTTTGCCCAACAGCGCCATGAAGCGATCGATCTCGGCTTCAGTGTTGAGCAGCCCCAGCGCGGTGCGGACCACCGGCCCGGCATCGCGGTGCACGGCATCGGCGACCACGCGGTTGTGCATCAGGTAGGCGGCGATCTCATCGCTCTTGCGATCCTTGACCCGGAAGAAAGTGAAGCCGGCCGACAGCTCGGGGCTCAGCGGCGTCACCAGCTCGATCTGCGGCAGCGCGAGCAGGTGTTTTTTCAGGTAACTGTTGAGCGCATGAATACGCGCCTGGACCTCGGCCTTGCCCAGTTGCAGGTGCAGCTTGAACGCTTCGTCCGCCGCCCAGCGATGCTCGAAGGCGTGGTAACCGCCCGGGGTCATGGTGGTGGAAAACGTCGTGGCTTCGGAGAAGGTCGGAATGATCGGTGTGACGTACTTGACCTCTTCGCTGCGGCTGCACACCACGCCGGTGCCCCGTGGGCCGAACATCCATTTGTGGGTGCCGGCGATGAAGAAATCGCAATTCATCTCCGGGAAACTCAAATCCTCCACGCCGAAACCGTGCACGCCATCCACCACATAGACGATGCGTTGTTCATCGCTGCGGCCCTGGTTGTGCTTGTCCACCAGGGCGCCGATCTTGCCGATGGGCAACTTCACTCCGCTGCCCGAATGCACCCAGGTCATGCCGAGCACGCGGGTCTCGGGGCGGATGTTGCGGTCGATGGCCGTGAGGATTTCCGCCTCGCTGGCGCTGTGGGCGTTCTCGAACAGCTTGATCTTGCGCACCCGTGTTCCGTCCCGTTGCTTGCGCAGGTCGAGGATGGTGTGGGTGGCGTAATGTTCGTGGGCGGTGGTGAGGATTTCCTGGTCGGGTCGCACATGGACGCCGCCATAGATCATCGCCAGGCCTTCGGTGGTGCTGCCAGTGAGGGCGATCTGCTTCGGGTTCGCTTGCAGGTAGCGACCGGCCCAGGTCCGCACGTTTTCCTCGCGCGCTTCGGTGACGCCCAAGTCCCAGTCCATCAACAGCCCGGGGTTTTTATCCAGGGCGGCGCGGTGCCGCTCGATGGCCTCGCGCACCGGGCGCGGGTGGGTGGTGACCAGGAAGTTGGAGAAGTGCAAATAGTCCGGGTCCTGGTTGAACAGCGAGCGCAGCTGCGCCCATTTGTCCTTGGGCAGCGGTGGCATTGGATCGGCGCTGGCCGTGGCGGGCAGGCTGGCGGGCAATGACAGACCGGCGGCAAGGACCCCGGCTTGCTTGAGAAAGATCCGGCGCTCGTTCATGGCTGAGGGGCCTTCTGCGCCGAGGCGATGGCCGGGTTCGCGGCTTTCTGCACCTGGTCCCAGACCCGCAAGAAGTTGCCGCCCCACAGCTTGGCGATGTCGGCTTCGGAGTAGCCGCGGGTCAGCAGCTCGGCGGTGACGTTGCGGATGTCGCCGACATTCTCCCAGCCCTTCACGCCGCCACCTTCGTTGAAGTCCGAACTGATGCCGACGTGATCGATGCCGATCTTGCGCACGGCATAGTCGATGGCATCGCCCAAATCCTTGAGGCTGGCCTTGGGTTCCTCTTCGAGAATGCCGTAGAGCTGGCCGGCGTATTCGCCGAATTTCTGTTCCGGCCACGCGGCGATGATCGGGTCGCCCGGCATCAGCGCCATCGCCAGATTAGGCAGCGGCGGCAGGTCGAAGCGTTCGCGCAGGGCGTTGAGTCTGTCCTGGGTCTTTTGCGTCAATGGGCGCAGGTATTGGGAGAACCCCACGATCTGCACCACGCCGCCACTGGCCTTGATCAGCTGCATTTCCTTGTCGCTGAGGTTGCGCGGGATGTCCACCATGGCTCGTGGCGCGGAATGGGAGGCCACCAAGGGCGTGCGGCTCAGTTGCGCGACTTGCTCCAGGGCCTGGGTCGACATCTGCGACACATCGATGATCACGCCCAGGTCGTTCAGGCGTGTCACCGCTTGCTTGCCGATGTCCGACAGGCCGCCGAGGGCGTCGGGCGAGTCGTTGAAGAACGGCAGCGGTCGCGAGGAGTCGGCCCAGTCGTTGTTGCCGATGTAGCTGAAGCCGAACATGCGCATGCCTCGCGCCGTCCACAGGTCCAGCAGGCTCAGGTCGTGGCCGAGGGGATAGGCGTTGAGCATGCTGATAAAAATCGCGAACTTGCCTTCGCCGTGCAGGCGACGGAAATCGTCCGGGGTGTAGGCGATGGCGACCTGGTTGGGGAAATCCCGGACCATGCCGGTGATGATCTTGTAGCGCACCTCCTGTTGGTTGCGCGCTTCCTCGACGAACCCGGCGGTGGGCCTGTGTGGCGCATTGGGCCCGTTCCACAACTCGGGCCAGCCGAAGATCGTCAATGCGGCACCGGAGAGGTGGCCGCGATTGGCTTTCACCAGGTCGAACTGGCCCTTGCCGTCTTTGTCCGCTTCGTTGCCGGCGGTGCCAAAATCCAGCGGCACGGTGATGTGGCTGTCGAAGGACAGCAGCCGTTCGTGCAGTTCCCGAGCTTCTTTCATGACCTTGACCGGGTAGCCGGGGTTGTCCCGCCACCAATGATCCCAGGCCGCGAGCCCGCCACCGACGACCAGCGCCAGGGCCAGGGGCACGCCGGTGAAAAGAGCCTTTCTAGAACGTGGTGTTGTCATTGCCGATCTCAGTCTGGTTCGCCTTGGAAGGACAGGCGCGGGGGCCTTTGCTATCTGGGGGGAAC
>Ga0307408_100001273_pt1 | contig 18920 bp, 11 predicted proteins | sample 322Cmetagenome_FD_202116 | JGI IMG/M metagenome (GOLD analysis project Ga0307408, IMG submission 202116) | Maize rhizosphere microbial communities from greenhouse at UC Davis, California, United States - 322HYB-C-3 | ecosystem: Host-associated > Plants > Roots > Rhizosphere > Soil | place... | reverse complement strand
CACCTGGTATGGGAAGCTATTCAGGCAGGCGAAAAACTGGCAGAACTGGGTATTGATGCCGAAATCATCAACATCCACACCATTAAACCATTGGATGAAGAAGCGGTATTAAAATCGGTAGCTAAGACAGGCTGTGTGGTAACGGCAGAAGAGCATAACCGTTTAGGTGGCTTAGGCGACAGCATCGCACAGGTATTGGCTAAAAACACACCTGCTCCTCAAGAGTACGTGGCAGTAAACGACAGCTTCGGCGAAAGCGGTACTCCGGCTCAACTAATGACTAAATACGGTTTAGACGCAGATAGCATTGTAAAAGCGGTACAGAAGGTGATTGCTCGTAAAGCTAAATAGAAGCAAAATAAAAGAACCAGGAAACAAGACAGGGCACGTGCTCTGAATGGATTTTGGCGAATTATAAGACAGGCAGTTCTTGAAAGGGAGCTGCCTGTTTGTTTTTATAAAGCATTCTAATCAAAGTCTGAGAACTAATTGCTCATACCTAAAACCCTCATATCTGATACCTTTCACAAAAAAGCCTTCCCAAATTCTGAGAAGGCTTCATTAACCAAACAATTATTATGAAGAAATAGTACTCACTGGGTTGTTGATGGATTGGATGAAAATCCGAGACTTGCCCGAAGACTTACATCTGATGTTAATTGGTTTCTTAACACATACTCCATTCTCACTCTGGCTGCAGAGCTTTTGATAATATCATCAAGAAACCGTGAATTGTCGATATCCAAAACAAGGGTCGATCCTGATGATGCTATGTTTGTTCTTTCAGCAACCTTAATTTCTCCTGAACCATCACTTCTTGAAAGATATAATTTCACAGAACTGAAAACGCCAAGATTTTGATTGGATGGATTACTGGCTTCTATCCTTGCAGAAGCAATTCTTACCTCTCTGAGCTGAGAGTTGGTTTTGTTGCCAAACAGTTGGTCGATACTGCTGGCCTGGCTAATGGCAGAATGTGTTCCTGTACTGGTAGATGCTGGAATAATTAAAGTGGCAGTGTAGGGCAACGTAGAACGTATTATAGATTGCAATGTACTGCACCCGGTGATGGCGGCAGCGGCAATGAAACCAATAATAATTTTTTTCATGTGTGTGCGTGTGTCTTAAAATGTCTCATCTTAACACCGTGGTTTATGGAATGTTTGCATAAAAAATAATTAGCGGTAAATAAAACTGCACATCAGTTAATCAGGAATAGCTGGGAAGTAAGTGCAGGATAATGCAGGTTGCTGCCGTCGTGATTTACTGGTACGTTAGCATTTTATGCACCAATTATTACTGGATATTGCACGCTTGCATAAGCCGTCATAGACAACAGCGGGTTCGGGCGCATATACCAGGCAAGCGGTAGGGGCTGGCAACATGCTTTTCTGCCGTAGCAACCTGAATGAGATTTATACCCAGAAAATCTTAAAGAAATAAATACTCCTCTTTACAAGGGTGCCAGCATTTGCTTACGCGATGGCTGGCTTTTTTTCATATTTTTTAATTGTTAATTTAACATTTAAAAATTGACATGAATAAAAAAAAGTCTAATTTTAGCTCATAAACACCAATTTTAGATGAAAAGACTTTTCCTCTTATGTTTCCTTTTGTGTATCACAGTAGCCATTTCGGCTAAAAAAAAATCGGTTTGGGCTTTTTGCTATTTTAACAACAATGGTCAGGATGGGTTGCATCTTGCATATAGCGAAGATGGCTTAAATTGGAAAGCCTTAAAAAACGATAGTTCGTTTCTGCGTCCGCAGGTTAGTAAAGACAAATTAATGCGCGATCCTAATATCATCAAAGGCAAGGATGGGCTTTATCACATGGTATGGACCGTAAGTTGGAATGATAAAGGTATCGGTTACGCAAGTTCGAAGGATTTGATTCACTGGTCTGAGCAGCGTTTCGTTCCCGTAATGGCACATGAAGCTACTGCAAGAAATACCTGGGCTCCCGAAATTACTTACGATGGCAAGAACGATCAATATATGATCTATTGGGCAACAACCATTCCCGGGAAGTTTACAGAAACGGCTTCAGCTATGGAGTCGGGCTATAATCACCGTATCTATTACGTAACAACCAAAGATTTTAAATCCTTTAGTCAGGCAGCATTACTTTACGAGCCAGGTTTTAATTCCATTGATGCAACCATTCTAAAAGATAATGATCGTTGGGTAATGTTCCTTAAAGACGAAACCCGGGAGCCTGCCCAGAAAAATATCAAGATCGCTTTCGCTGATAATCTAACAGGCCCGTATACTAAAGCCAGTGCCCCGATAACAAAAAATTACTGGGCAGAAGGCCCTACAGCTTTTAAAAATGGGGATGAGTGGATAGTGTACTTCGATAAATACCGGGATCATAAATATGGGGCAGTTTCTTCAAAAGATTTAGTGAATTGGATTGATATTTCTGATAAAATCTCATTACCTAAAGGATTAAGGCACGGTTCAATATTCAAAATTTCCCCCAAAGAGCTTAAGAAATTAAAGCAGCTTTAAGGGGCCAAATGCTTGGTTTATAATGGTTTTGCGAGCCATGACAGTGCAGGATAGATAAGTTTTAAATAAAATGATTTGTGCTACAAAAAAACCAGAAATATTCATACTTTAAGCCCCTGAATTGAGAGTGTTTTTTTGACACTAAGTATCGGTTCTCCAATTATATATTTATAGGTGAATAAGAGCCATAATGGCCCGCTACCTTGCATACTGTGTTATCTTGAAAAATTAATTAATATTTATATAAACCTTTCTTCAAATGAACAGGCTCGAAACGAAAGATTACATTGTTTTTTTAGTTTACTTCCTCATTGTCTCCATTTACGGGATATGGATTTATCGCCGTAAGCGCTCAGAAAGTACAGGATCAAAAGATTACTTTCTTGCTGAAGGCTCATTAACCTGGTGGGCTATCGGATCCTCCTTAATCGCTTCCAATATTTCTGCAGAGCAATTTGTGGGAATGAGCGGCTCGGGTTTCCAGGTAGGTTTGGCAATATCAACCTACGAGTGGATGGCAGCAGCTACCCTTGTAATTGTGGCAACCTTCTTTATTCCGGTGTATCTTAAAAATAAGATCTTCACCATGCCTCAATTCCTTCATCAGCGTTATAACGCAACCGTTGCTATGATTATGGCCGTGTTCTGGTTATTGCTGTATGTAATTGTAAACCTAACTTCAATCCTTTACCTGGGAGCTATCGCAGTACAAGGTATTTCTGGTATGGATCGTACCTATATCATGTATGCTTTGGCGGTCTTCTCTATCATTATCACTTTAGGTGGTATGAAGGTAATTGGATATACAGACGTTATTCAGGTATTCTTCCTTATCCTTGGAGGTTTGGCAACAACTTACCTTGCTTTAAACCTTGTTGCAGAGCATTATGGATCAAGCGGTGTTGTTAATGGTTTTGGTTTGATGATGGAAAAAGCTGATGACCACTTCCACATGATCTTTAATAAGAGCGATAATGAGAAGTTTATGGATTTGCCAGGCTTAACAGTATTGTTAGGTGGTATGTGGATCGTAAATCTTAACTATTGGGGATGTAACCAGTATATCACTCAGCGTGCCTTAGGAGCTGATTTAAAAACTGCTCGTAACGGTATCTTATTCGCAGCGTTCCTTAAACTTTTAATGCCGCTTATCGTAGTTCTTCCAGGTATTGCAGCTTATGTTTTATATCAGGAAAATGCTGGTGGATTTGGTGAGGCAATGACTGAAGGTGGAAAAGTAATCGCAGATAAAGCGTATCCTTCAATGCTTAACTTATTACCTGCGGGCTTAAAAGGTCTTTCATTTGCGGCGCTTACAGCGGCAATTGTAGCTTCACTTGCTGGTAAAGCAAATAGTATTGCAACTATCTTTACTTTAGATATCTACAAAAAAGCAATCAATAAAGATGCTAGCGAAGCTAAATTGGTTGCTATTGGTAAAATCACTGTAATTGTTACCATGATTTTAGGTGTTATCATTGCACCTCACCTAGGTATCGAAAAAGGTGGATTTAAATACATTCAGGAATATACAGGTTTCGTATCTCCGGGTATCTTCGCCATGTTCTTGTTAGGTTTCTTCTGGAAAAAGGCAACTTCAAATGCTGCATTATTTGCAACAATCTTCGGATTCGTATTGTCTTGTGTCCTTAAATTCTTACCTGAATGGACGGATCTTTCATTCTTAAATCCATTGGGTTTTGCAGTTCAAAATGCTGCAGGAGTGTTTGAAATTCCTTTCCTTGACCGTATGGGCTTTGTGTTTGTTTTCTGTATGATAGGTATGTACATTATCAGTATGATTGAAAATAGCAGAGGCGATCGTGCACATGGATTAGAAGTTGATACTTTATTGTTTAAAACTCATGCCGGATTTACCGTTGGTTCAATACTAATCGGTGGAATATTAGTAGCGCTTTATACAGCGTTCTGGTAGTAGAAAATAATCATGTAAAGAAACGCCCTTCTGTAAAAAGAGGGGCGTTTTTGTTTTTTGAGGATTTCGCAGATTATTGATAAGATATTTTCATCCGCGTAAAGCGAAGAATTAAAAAAATATAACCTTTTAAAAATCACCCATCTTTTTCGCAAAAGATGTTATTTTTACCGGTTCTCATTAAATAGGTATTTATGTCTAAGTTAACCCGCAAGCAGGATGCCCTTGATTATCATTCCCAAGGTCGTCCTGGTAAAATTGAGGTTTTACCAACTAAACCAACACATTCACAGAGAGACCTTACATTAGCTTATTCTCCTGGGGTTGCAGAGCCTTGCCTTCAAATTGCAGAAAATACAGATGATGTTTATAAGTATACTGCAAAAGGGAATTTGGTTGCTGTTATCAGTAACGGAACAGCAGTTTTAGGTTTGGGAGATATTGGTCCGGAAGCGGGTAAGCCTGTAATGGAAGGAAAGGGTTTGCTCTTTAAGATCTTTGCGGATATTGACGTATTTGACCTTGAACTGAACACAAAGAATGTGGACGAATTTGTTCAGATAGTGAAAGCTTTAGAGCCAACCTTTGGAGGCATTAACCTTGAAGACATAAAAGCGCCTGAATGTTTTGAGATAGAGCGAAGGTTGAAAGCTGAAATGAAAATTCCGGTGATGCATGATGACCAGCATGGAACCGCTATTATTTCAGCTGCGGCCTTGATTAATGCCTGCGAATTGCAAAATAAGCAAATTGATAAAGTAAAGATTGTAGTGAATGGCGCTGGTGCCGCTGCGATTTCCTGTGCAAGATTATACGTAAGTGTTGGCGCATCAAAGGAAAATATTGTGATGATCGACAGGGCTGGCGTAATTCGTAATGACCGTGAGAAATTAGATGCAACCAAGGCCGAGTTTGCTACCGCTAAGAATCTTAACACTCTGGAAGAAGCAATTGTCGGTTCGGATGTTTTTATCGGTCTTTCAGCTGCTGATGTATTTACTGCAGATATGCTGAAAGCAATGGCACCTAATCCAATTGTGTTTGCAATGGCTAATCCGAATCCGGAGATTGCTTACGATTTGGCAGTAGCTACCCGCGATGATATAATTATGGCTACCGGCCGTTCTGACTATCCTAACCAGGTAAACAATGTTTTAGGTTTTCCTTACATTTTTAGAGGAGCGATGGATGTTAGGGCGACCACTATTAATGAGGAAATGAAGATCGCTGCTGTAAAGGCTATTGCCGAAATGGCTAAGAAGACTGTACCAGAGGCGGTTAATCTTGCATATAATATTCAAAATTTAAGGTACGGTAAGGAGTATATAATTCCCAAACCTATGGATCCTCGCTTAATCACGGCGGTTTCTCCTGCTGTTGCGAAGGCTGCAATGGAGTCTGGAGTTGCCCGTAAAGATATTGTTGATTGGGATGCATATACAGAGGGCCTTATTCAGCGTTTAAGTAAAGAAGATGCATTGCTTCGTTCAATAAGTATTAAAGCAAAATCGGCTCCAAAAAGAGTTGTATTTGCCGAGGCAGACAATTATAAGATCTTAAAAGCTGCTCAAATTGTTAAGGACGAGGGAATCGCGATTCCTATTCTTCTGGGACATAAGGAGACTATTCAGCATTTGATAAGCGAAAATAGCCTGGATTTGGCTGGGGTTACTATCATAGATCCTCATGATGAAGTGGAAAAGCTGGAACAATACGCCGGGTTTTTATATGGAAAGCGGCAGCGTAGAGGAATTAACTTTAGTCAGGCTCAAAAGTTAGTGCTTGAGCGCAATTACTTCGGCTCTTGTATGGTTGAATTTGGTGAAGCGGATGTGCTTATTTCTGGTCTTACAAAAGATTACGCCACTACATTGAGGCCGGCTTTACAAGTTATCGGGACAAAGCAAGATGTGGATCGGATTGCCGGTATGTACCTGATGCTTACTAAAAAGGGACCGATTTTTTTCGGAGATACTACGGTTAATAAAAATCCAACAGTTGATGAATTGGTAGATATTACTTTGCTGATTGAAAGAGCTGTAAGAACATTTAATATTGAGCCCCGGATTGCAATTTTATCTTACTCTAATTTTGGAACAGTTGATGGTGATGTTCCGGAGAAAACCCGGGAGGCGGTACGTATTCTGCATGAAAAATATCCCGAAATTATAGTAGATGGTGAGATGCAGGGGAATTTTGCAATAAATCCTGAACTGCTTAAAAATAATTATCCATTTAGTACGTTAAAGGATCTGCCTGCCAATACGCTGGTGTTTCCAAATCTTGAGTCGGGCAATATTGCTTACAAATTATTACAGGAGTTGGGCGAGGCTGAAGCGGTAGGCCCGATCTTGCTGGGTTTAAATAAACCTGTACACATTTTGCAAATGGATAGCTCTGTAAGAGAGATTGTTAACATGACAACCATTGCTGTGGTTGATGCACAATCGAAATAGGGGGCTTGTGAAAGGGAAATCTTATATAAACAATTTTCTAGCTTTTAATTCTGATAAGGGCCAATGTACGCATATATAGACGGTAAGCTGGTTTTCAAATGTCCAACGTATGTAGTGATAGAAGCTGCCGGAGTTGGCTATCATATCAATATCTCACTTAATACCTATTCTAAACTTCCAACGGAGGAAAGGTGTCGTCTTTACACATGGCTGCATGTAAAAGAGGATGCGCATACTTTATACGGTTTTATTGAAGAAGGAGAACGCCGGTTGTTCCTCCATCTTATTTCGGTATCGGGTATTGGCCCGAATACAGGCCGCATGATTTTATCTTCCATTACCCCCGAAGAAATTCAGACGGCAATTGTTAAAGGCGATTTGCCACTCATTCAGCGGATTAAGGGCATTGGTCCAAAATCCGCACAGCGTATTATCCTCGAATTACAGGATAAACTGAAGAAAGAAGGCTTAGAAAGCTTAACAGCTGCTCCACAATATAATACCGCTAAAGATGAAGCGCTTTCTGCTTTGGTGATGTTAGGTTTTGCAAAAAATCAGGCCGAGAAAGCGCTAGACAATATTCTTAAACAACAGGGCGGAACACAAACCGTCGAACAACTTATCAAAAGCGCTTTAAAGAGCCTGTAAACTAAATGTACGACTCGAAAAACAAATATATTCTGGTTTTGAAAAGATCATCTGCCAACTACTTTTTAATAACTGGCATTTTGTGGCTAATTGCTTCCAGCAATTCGGCGTTAGCGCAAAATACAACTCCAACAGACAGTACAAATTTACGCTATCCATTTAAGGACAGTCGTATAATGGAGCTGAATCCTAAACCGGGATTTTACCTTCCAAACCCATCTAATATTCAGCGAAGCGTAGAGTTCGATCCCATAAATAAACGATATATTATCAGGGAAAAGATAGGAGATAAAACGTATCGCCCCCCGCAGTATCTCACCATCGAAGAATATCAGCGTTACGAGAACGAACAGATAAAGCTGAATTATTGGAAACAGCTTTCGGAAGCGCCGATAAAAGAAGCCCGTGAGCCCGGTTTTATACCCAGTGTTAAGGTGAACAGCAAGTCGTTCGAGCGTATTTTTGGTGGGAATAGTATTGATATAAGGCCGCAGGGAACGGCGGAACTAACCTTAGCGGGGCGTATAAATAACACGGCGAACCCTCTGTTTAACGAAAGACAACGCAGGCAAGGTAACTTCGATTTCGATCAGCGTATCCAGATGAATGTAATTGGGCAGATAGGTAATAAGTTGAAGATCAATACGAACTATAATACAGAAGCCCAGTTTGATTTCGAAAATCAGATGAAGCTGGATTATACGGGCAGGCCGGATGAGATTGTTCAGAAGATAGAAGCGGGTAATGTTAGTTTGCCACTCACATCGTCCCTAATTTCAGGCAGCCAGTCCTTATTTGGTTTAAAAACCCAGTTACAGTTTGGCAAGCTAAATGTAACCTCGATATTCTCTCAGCAAAAATCTCAGCAAAAGGAGATCTCGATTACCAATGGTTCACAGCAAAATGATTTTAGAATAACGGGAGATAATTACGAAGCAAACAAGCATTATTTCCTGGCGCATTTTTTCAGGAACCAATACAACGATGCCTTAAAGAATCTGCCTATCATCACTACAAGTGTAAATATTACCCGTATTGAAGTATGGGTAACCAACCGGAATAACAGTACAACGGATTCCCGTGACATTATTGGTTTAATGGATTTGGGAGAGAATAGCCGAATTTCTAACACAGCGCAGGTACAAGGGGGGGCAGCCTTTTCCCGTTTGCCAGCGGCTGGTCCTTTGGCCGATGAAATTCTTGGACGCCAGTCGAATAACCTTCTTAATCAGTTAACCGCTAATCCCGCATATCGATTAACCAATTCAAACGAGATCGGCAACTTTTTCCAGGCGAATGGCGCAAATAATAACTTTTCCAAGCTTTCATACGCCCGGAAACTTACCGATCGCGAGTATACTTTAAACTCGAGGCTTGGATATATCTCATTAAATACAGCGCTTAATGCGGATGAAGTGTTAGCGGTGGCATATCGCTATAGTTATAATGGAGATGAATATCAGGTGGGAGAGTTTTCTACCGATGTGGTTGTGGATAGCGAAACTCCGAAGTCCTTATTCGTTAAATTGTTGAAAGGCGAAACGCTTAAAACATCATTGCCTACCTGGGATTTAATGATGAAGAACATCTACTCCCTTGGAGCCTATCAGATCAGTCCAACCAATTTTAATTTGAACGTCGCCCGTCTGGATGAAAAGGGAATTGAAAGCCCGCTGGTGCCGGAAGGTGCGAAAACCAGGGGGAAACGCTGGCTGCAGCTTACCCATTTAGATACCTTAAATCAGGCCAGGAATAAAGGGTCGGACGGTTATTTCGACTTTATAGATGGAGTAACGCTTGATGCTTTGAACGGTCGTCTTACTTTCCCGGTTAGGGAACCATTTGGAGAAGACCTCGAAGTGGAGTTTGCAGAAACAGATCTGAAGGAGAAGTACGCCTATAAGGAATTGTATGATCTGACAAAGGCTGATGCCCAACAGCTTTTTACAACTAAAAACCGGTATATAATTAAAGGTACATTTCAATCAGAAGTAAGTTCAGAGTTTCAGCTTAACGCGATTAATATTCCACCGGGTTCGGTACAAGTTTACGCAGGAACATTGCCGCTTCAGGAAGGTGCCGACTTTACAGTAGATTATAATAGCGGACGAGTAAAAGTGCTTAATCAGGCTTTGCTAAATTCTGGCCAGAACATCCGTATTAAAATGGAGAACAGCGAATTGTTTGGTTTACAGCAGCGTTCGCTCTTTGGTACCCGTTTAGATTATCGTGTTAATCATAAGTTGAATATTGGTGGTACGGTGATGAATCTTACAGAAAAACCATTAACGCCTAAAATCAACATTGGAGAAGAATCTATATCTAATACCATTTGGGGACTGGATGCAAATTATTCGTCAGATTCCCGCTGGTTAACCCGTCTCGTTGATAAATTGCCATTCATCTCAACTAAAGAACTTTCGTCAGTTACGTTCTCAGGAGAGTTTGCCAATCTGATTCCGGGGCATCCAAACGCCATTAACATCGCTGGGAGCAAAAACGGAGCCAGTTACCTGGATGATTTTGAGGGAAGCCGTTCGGTAATTGATCTGAAAAGTGCAAATGCATGGCAAATTTCGGGCACTCCTTTGAATTCAAAGTTTCCGGAAGCCAACTTATCTAATAATCTGGACTATGGTAAAAATCGTGCAAAGCTGGCTTTTTATAATATCGATCCTATATTCTTTAACTCAAGTAATTCGCTAACGCCATCAAACATAAAGAGCAATAAGAACGAACGATCAAATCATTATGTAAGAGAAGTACTGGAGCAGGAAGTGTTTCCTTTCAAGCAATCAAGCACCGGTCAGCCCTTAACGCTTCCAACCCTGGATCTTGCTTTTTATCCGAATGTACGTGGTCCATATAACTTCACCACAACCGATTTGAACTTCAATGGTACATTAAAAGCACCTCAGGACAGATGGGGGGGGATTTTTCGCAAAATTGAAACCAATGATTTTGAGGCCCTGAATGTGGAGTTTATCGAGCTATGGATGATGGACCCTTTTATGTACAAACCAACATCTCAGGGTGGCGATATGTATTTTAACCTGGGAAACATTTCAGAAGATATTTTAAAGGACGGTTATAAATCGCTTGAGAATGGCTTGCCGGCAGATGGTGATGCGAGCAAAACGGTTGAATCTGTTTGGGGAAGATCTGCCAAGTTGCAACCTGTAGTGCAAGCTTTTGATAACAGTCCAAGTGCGAGACAATTCCAGGATATTGGTTTGGATGGTTTGAATGACGGTGACGAACGTGCCAAATTTGCCGACAGAATTAACCAGATCAGAGGTTTGGTTGCTTCTGATGCGATTGCTAAACTTGAATCAGACCCGGCTTCCGATAACTTTCAATATTACCGGGGTAGTAACCTGGATAATGCAAACGCAGGGATTTTAAAACGATATGAGAGCTATAATGGCCTGGAAGGTAACTCAAAAACATCAGAACAGTCAAGAGCCGAAACTGGTATAGAGAATACAGCAAGTACGCCACTTCCGGATGCTGAAGATATCAATCGTGATAATACGTCCAATTCTGCTGACGCTTATTGGGAATACAAAATCTCGATCCGTCCGCAAGATATGATTGTAGGTCAAAATTTTATCACCGATAAGGTAACCAATACAGTAACACTTGCCAACGGCGAAAAACAGCAGGTTGCATGGTACCAATTCAAAATTCCTATTATTAAGGGAGCTTCGGTAGGTAACATCGATGATTTCAAATCTGTACGTTTCATCCGTACCTATCTTACCAATTTTGCTGACACAGCAGTACTGCGTTTAGCTCGTTTGCAGCTATTGCGTGGCGAATGGAGGCGTTTTAATGCAGAAAGAACGAATGACAAAGTACTTGCCGATCCTGCTTTAGGCACTAACCCTCCACTCGATAATTCGACATTGGAAGTGGCAACTGTGAGTATTGAAGAAAATGGTAAACGTACGCCAATTCCTTATGTGGTACCTCCGGGTATTCAGCGTGAGCGTGATTACAGCAATTTCAGAGGAGAAACTCAGCAGAATGAGCAAGCACTTGCTGTTACGGTGAAAAATCTTCGCGATGGCTATGGTCAGGCGGCTTTCCGTACTACGTATAACGATTTCCGTTCATATAAGAAGATGGAAATGTTTATTCACGCAGAAGGTGAAATGCTACGGGATAATGATGTAAGTGCAATAGTGCGGATTGGAACCGATAATCAGGATAACTATTATGAGTACGAATTCCCATTGAAAGTTACTCCTAATGGTTCTAAAGATCCATATCAGATTTGGCCGGAAGTGAACAATCTGGTTGTTGAACTGGCTAAATTCCAGCAAGCAAAGGCTGCCCGTAACAATACGCCGAACTGGCCTTTAGATAAGCCATTTACTTTTACAGATGGTAATGCAACAATAACAATAAAAGGACAGCCTGACTTAAGTAAAGTACGGGTTTACATGGTTGGAGTGAAAAATCCTTTAAAGGGAGGTAACTCGTCGTTAGATGACGGCCTTGATAAAACGGCTATAGTGTGGTTTAACGAACTCCGCTTAACTGATTTTGATGAGCGTGGCGGCTGGGCTGCAACTGCCAGGATGAATGCTAAACTTGCCGATTTTGGCGACCTTACTGTGTCCGGAAGCAAAAGTACGGTAGGTTTTGGTTCTATAGATAAACGTGTAAGTGAGCGTAACAGATCAGACGATTCCTTTTTCGATCTTTCAACAAGTTTGGAGTTAGGTAAGTTCTTTCCTGAAAGGACCGGTATAAAGATTCCGATGTTTATTAACTGGTCAACACAATTAAGTGTTCCGCAGTTTGACCCCCGGTCGCAGGATATTGAATTGAAAAATTCTCTTGCTGGTTTGTCAAGATCACAGAAAGAGGATGTACATGATATAGTAGATAATTACACCGGACGCCGAAGCATTAATTTTACCAACGTAAGAAAAATTAAAACCAATCCTGACGCTAAGAGCCGTATCTGGGATATTGAGAACTTCAGTGGAACTTATGCCTTTACCGCGAATGATCACCGTGATTATGTGACGGAAACAGCATTGCAACGTAGCTATAAAGGTGCTTTGGCCTATAGTTTTTCAGGACAATCAAGAAGCTATACTCCATTCGAAAAACTCATTAAATCAAAAAAACTGGCTTTAATTAAAGATTTCAACTTTAGTTTACTACCGTCGAGTTTGAATGCAAGGGTAGATCTGGACCGTTTATATTCTGAAAATAAGCTAAGAGATATTAATACGGAGGTGACCGGATTGAATATTAAACCGGCATATAACAAGAATTTCCTGATCACACGTACTTATGGCGCAGGCTGGAATTTAACCCGCTCCGTGCAGTTAGATTTTGCAGCAACGAATTATGGGATTATCGATGAAAAGCAAGGTGTAAACTCAAAAGAAAATCGGGATACAATTTGGAATAACTTAAAGCGCCTGGGAAGAACCACCAATTATAATCATACGCTGAATGTTAATTACACGGTTCCGTTAAGTAAAATTCCTGGTTTGCAATGGACTAACTTGGTTGCGCGTTATGGAACTAACTTTAACTGGGAATCTGAGCCATTGGTTACACTTCGCGATCCGTCTATTGATTTTGGTAATACTATCCAAAACTCAAGAACGATTCAGTTAAATCCATCGCTGAATTTTGTTTCTCTTTATAATAAAATGGCCTTTGTTAGAAACGCAAACAAGCCAGATGCCAGTAATGGAAGAAAAGCGCTGGTGGGTGCAATTACCAGTATAAAGAATATTACAGGTACATATTCAAGAACTGAAGGAATTTTTATGCCAGGTTATCTGCCATCAACAAATATGTTTGGCTATAACTTTGATGCAAATGCTCCCGGTTGGGACTTTTTGTTCGGTAGTCAGAGAGATATACGTGGACGGGCTGTCGCAAATGGCTGGTTAACTACTGATACCTTACAGAACAAATTGTACATCAAAACCAAGAAAGAAGATCTAAATCTGAGAGGAACTATTGAGCCGATCAAAGATCTCCGTATTGAGCTAACGGCTTTAAAGAGTCAGAATTTTAATTATTCAACTACTTATAGATTTGATACAGTTGCTGCTGCATTTGCAAATCAGAATCCAATTACAACCGGAGATTTCAGTATTTCCTTCTTTTCATTCAGAACAGCATTTAAGAGTGATGACCGCGACAATACATCACGATTATTCCGGGAGTTTGAGCGGAACCGGGTAATTGTATCTCAGAGACTGGGAGCGATGAACCCTAATAATGACGGAAGAACCGATACGGCAGGTTATTCTTATGGCTACGGTGCAAACTCTCAGGATGTGGTGGTGTCAGCATTCTTAGCTGCATATACTGGCAAAGATGCAGGTAAAGTTAGTTTAAGAACATTCCCGAAAATCCCAATCCCGAACTGGCGTATCTCATACAATGGATTAACCAAGTTTGATTTCTTTAATAAGATATTTGCGTCCTTTGATGTCAATCATACTTACCGATCCACCTATAGTGTAAACAGCTTCAGTTCGTTGGCCCGGAACGTAATTACTAACGGTTTTTCATCAGTATTTGATGCTAATAGGAACTTCCTTCCTGAGTACCAGTTTTCTCAGATATTACTTACAGAGCAATTTGTGCCTTTGTTGGGAATTGATTTCAGGCTGAAGAATAACATGAGCATGAACCTGGAGTACCGCAAATCGAGAGCATTAAGTTTAAGTTTAGCTAACAGCCAGCTTGCTCAGCAGAAGGATGCTGGTATCATCTTTGGGTTTGGATACCGGACCTCTAATTTGCGTTTACCGTTTAATTTGTTTGGAGGTAAAAAACTCAATAACGATATCAACTTTAAAATGGATTTTGCTTTGAACGATCGTAAAACCACCATTTTCAGAGCTGATGTGGAGAATGCTGAGGTGTCGTCTGGAGCCAAAACAATAGCGTACAAACCGTCTATTGATTACGTTTTAAATCAGCGATTCAACTTGCGCATGTATTACGATGGTACCATTACGAAGCCATACACGTCGCAGACCTACAATACGTCATTTACCAACTTTGGAGTTAGCTTAAGATTTATACTTCAATAATTAGTATCGCGAAATGGCATTTAAAACGCTGGTGTTGATGTTTTCGCGCCGGCGTTTTTTATTTATTGGCCGAATATTCATATCAATTCAACCCTTGGTTGTCAAATAATTCAATATTTTTACGCAAAATTATCAATATGAATTTCCCTTCCGATTTAAAGTATACAAAGGATCACGAGTGGATCAAGATTGAAGGCAATGAAGCCGTTGTGGGCATTACCGATTTCGCTCAGCGTGAGTTAGGCGATATTGTTTATATCGATATCAATACAATAGGTGAGGTTGTTGCTCAAAACGAAGTTTTTGGTACTGTTGAAGCAGTTAAGACTGTTTCTGATCTGTTTATGCCTGTTACCGGAACTGTACTTGAATTAAATGCGCAGTTAGACAGCGCCCCGGAACTAGTAAATCAGGACCCGTATGGCGAAGGCTGGATTATTAAAGTGGCCATAGATGGCGAACCCCCTGAATTGTTATCTGCCGACGAGTATAAATCTCTAATTGGCGTTTAAATGATAAACACCCTAAAGCACCAGTATCTGGCTATTTTATGGTCGATAGTGGTGCTTATCCTATGCGACATGCCAATGAATACGGAGGGTGTACCTGTCTTTCAGGGAATGGACAAGCTGGTTCACACAGGTTTCTTCTTCGTTCTAACAGTTCTACTTTTCTATGGCAAAATAAGACAACAAAGAAGCTATTACTTCCGTATCATGACGATTGTTAAGATCCTGGTTTTAACAGCAGCCTTAGGCGGAGGAATTGAGCTCTTGCAGCTGGAAGTATTTACTTACCGTTCGGCAGAGTGGTGGGATTTCTTCTGTGATATGGCTGGTGTTGGAATGGGTGTTTTTAGTTATATCTTTTTGCATAGAAGTGGCCATGAAAAATTCATTTAAAATAGTATTTGCGTTTGTAGCTCTGATTTCGATTAGCTCTTGCGGCGTATTTAAGAAAGACTGCAATTGTCCTCATTTTAAACAACAGGCTCGGTAAGAGTGAGAGGAATTAGCTGATAGTTTTTAGGTTAGTTTTCAGTTATTATAACCTTTTCATTCCTTGGTTCTCGCTGTAAGGAAAAACACTAGGATCAGAAAGGTACCCGAACGTGATTAAGTGGCTCGTGTTATCTTGAAGGAGTATCACTTTTATATCTTCATAAATTCTCCAAATCTGAAAAAATCTCTGTGTTCTTCGCGCCTCCTTTATCTCCTCTGTGTTAAAACTGGCCCACTGTTACTCCTTCTTCACAAATCTTAAAACACTTATTTGGATTTAATACAAATAAGATTACCTTTGTTTCGGTTTAGAAAAATAATAAATGAGGCTTTCACAACTACAACCCGGACAATCAGGTGTAATTAAAGAATTTACCGATCTTGAAATGTCAGTTAAGTTGATGGAAATGGGCTGTCTTCCCGGCGAGCCCATTGTTGTAGAACGTTTTGCGCCACTTGGCGATCCAATGGCAATCAGGGTTTCTGGTTATCAGTTAAGCTTGCGTAAAAACGAAGCCTCTACGATAATTTTGCAATAGAAAAGATAAGTGATTGGTGATCTGAAAGTTGCGCTGGTTGGAAATCCCAACACAGGAAAATCCACCCTTTTTAATCTTCTTACTGGTTTAAATCAAAAAGTAGGGAACTTTCCCGGTGTTACTGTTGATAAGAAAACAGGATACTGCAAGCTTTCAGATGGCAGAAATGCCGAGATCATCGATCTTCCAGGAACTTATAGCTTATATCCCAAAAGCAAAGACGAAACGGTAGTTTTCGAAGTCCTTGCCGATTATAATAACTCTTCACATCCCGATTTAATTATAGTTGTTGCTGACGCTTCTAATCTGAAGCGAAATCTGCTTTTGTATACTCAGGTTGCTGACCTTAAAATTCCGGTAATTATTGCATTAAATATGATGGATCTGGCCAATAGCGCCGGCACCGAAATTAATGTACAGCAACTGTCTGAACGCTTAGGGGTGCAAATTGTATGTATATGTGCACGTAAGGGTGAAAATATTGAAGTATTAAAGCAGGCAGTGGTTCACGCCCCGGGTATTGCTCTGCAAACCGACACGATTGAAGTTGAATCACTTGCTCCAGGCTTGATTACCAAAATACAGGATGAGATTCTTGTTGATAAGCCTTATACGGCTCTTCAGTTGGCTCATCAGCACGAAAATCTGGGCTTCCTTACTCCCCAGCAAAGCAATCGTATTGAAGAATTGGAGAAGGAATATTCTTTTCATTCTTCAAAGGCACAGGCCGCAGAAACGATTGCCCGGTATAACTTCATCAATGATGTTCTTTTTGATACCGTTAAATTTAAGCTTGAAGCTGAAGGCGAGTCCTTAAGCAATAGAATTGACAAGGTTTTAACACATAAGGTTGGAGGCTTTGCAATATTCTTTGCGATCCTGTTTATGATATTTCAAGCCATTTTTGCCTGGTCGGAGTATCCAATGACGCTTATTGAGAATCTTTTCTCCTGGTTAACAGCAACAGCACACCAGTATTTGCCAGAGGGCGCCTTAACCAACCTTTTGATAGATGGTATCCTGTCGGGCCTTAGTGGAGTATTGGTTTTCATCCCGCAAATAGCTATTCTTTTTGCATTTATATCCATTTTGGAGGATACCGGTTATATGTCCCGCGTTACGTTTATGATGGATAAGATTATGCGTAAGGTTGGTTTAAACGGTAAATCTGTTGTACCGTTGATCGGAGGTCTGGCTTGTGCCGTTCCATCCGTGATGAGTGCTCGTACCATCGAAAACTGGAAAGACAGGATCATTACTATTATGGTGACTCCGTTAGTAAGTTGTTCGGCACGATTACCAATTTATACCTTACTTATTTCGTTGGTTGTGCCTGATACGAAAGCGCTTGGCTTTATTAATATGCAAGGAATGGCACTTATGGGCCTGTACGTATTGAGTATGGTTTCGGCAATATTGGTAGCCTGGGTGATGAAACTTTTGATCAGATCTCGTGATAAGGGTTATTTTATTATGGAATTGCCCATTTACCGCATGCCTCGCTGGAGCAATGTTGGCCTTACTATTTATGAGAAGGTTAAAGCTTTTGTTTTCGAAGCCGGTAAGGTAATCGTTGCTATATCAATAGTGTTGTGGGTACTGGCATCTTATGGCCCTTCTTCAAGTCAAAAGGCCATTGATGAGAAATATAATGCGCCTCAGTTTTCTCAACAGTATTCCAGGGATGATTTTGAAGCGCTGAAAGCATCAGAGAAGCTTGAAAACTCTTACGCCGGCTTAGTTGGTAAAGTTATAGAACCTGCAATTAAGCCCTTAGGATTTGATTGGAAGATCGGCATATCGCTGATTACTTCTTTTGCTGCCCGTGAGGTTTTTGTGGGAACCATGGCCACGATTTACAGTGTTCATAACGATGAGGCTGCAGAGGATTCGGTGCGGGAGAAAATGCGTCAGGCTGTTAATCCCGAAACTGGTAAACCTGTTTTTACCTTCGCTGTAGGAATGTCGCTTATGATATTTTATGCTTTCGCGATGCAATGTATGAGCACTTTGGCCATTGTATACCGGGAAACAAAAAGCTGGAAATGGCCCGCAATTCAATTAGGTTATATGACAGCGCTTGCTTATCTTTCAAGCCTGTTAGTATATAACTTGTTGAATTAGCTGTGGATAAAGTAAAAATACTCTCAAAATATCTTCCGGAAGAAGCCGCTCCAATTATCGCAAAGTGGATAGAGCACTATAAGTGTCAGTTTAAAATTTCGAGAAATCGCAATACTAAATTCGGTGATTATCGTCCTCCTCACGCAGGTCAGGGACACCGTATCTCAGTTAATTACGACCTTAATCCCTATGCATTTCTGGTTACCACGGTTCACGAGTTTGCTCATTTGCAGACCTGGAATGAGCATGAGGGCCGTGTTAAGCCACATGGCATAGAATGGAAGCAGAATTTTAAGAAGATGATGCGGCCATTTTTCGATAAACAAATCTTCCCTTCTGATTTAACCATGGCAATCACCGCCTATCTCGAAAACCCGGGGGCATCAAGCTGTAGTGATGTAAACCTGTTTCGAGCTTTGAAAAGCTATGATTCCCGACAAGTAGTATTGATAGAAAGTCTGGAAGAGAGGACTATTTTTACTATTAAGGATGGGCGTGAGTTTACCAAGGGGGAACGGATGCGGAAGAGGTTTAAATGTGTCGAGTCTGGGTCGGGTAGGGTTTATTTATTTAGCCCTTTGGCTGAGGTGTATCCGAAGGTAGGATAGAAGAAAATCT
>Ga0307408_100001272_pt1 | contig 18935 bp, 15 predicted proteins | sample 322Cmetagenome_FD_202116 | JGI IMG/M metagenome (GOLD analysis project Ga0307408, IMG submission 202116) | Maize rhizosphere microbial communities from greenhouse at UC Davis, California, United States - 322HYB-C-3 | ecosystem: Host-associated > Plants > Roots > Rhizosphere > Soil | place... | reverse complement strand
AACCTGCTCCATGCCGCGTCGAGCCGCCTTGTTGTAAGGATCGGCGCGCAAGACCTCTTCGTAAACGTGGGCCGCCTTGTCGTAGTCGCCGAGATTGTAGAAGCCTTCCGCCTTGTAGAGCGCCAGACGCACTTCCTCGATATCCTGGCCGACCTTCTTGGTAGACGCCGGATTGGTGCGGATCGGATCATCCAGCTGATCGCGCATCTCCAGCGCCGAGCCGCTGTCGGGTGACACGGAGGGATCGAGCACCTTATCCACCGTGGCCTTCGCGCCGCTGACGTCGCCGAGACGGCGCTGTTCACGGGCAAGCTCCACGGAGGACTGGACCAGACGATCGGTCGCAGCTTTCCGCAGTTCCGCAGTGGCAGGGGCATCGGGCAGAAGCTCGCGGGCGCCGGTGTAGGCAGCCACGGCATCGGACCATTTGCCCGCCTTGTAGGATTCGTCGCCCTTCTTAAGCAGCTCCTGCGCTTCAGTTGCGTTGTTCGCACGGCGTTGCACTTCCACCTGGGCCATCGCGGACGACGACTGGGCAAAAATTGGCTGCGCCAAAAGAAGACAGGTCGCCGGTGCGAGCGCCAAGAGGCGCGCACGAGAAGCGAGCGTGGTGGTCAAACGATCGGAGATCGGCATCGGGGTTTCCGCGCTGTATAGAGAGCCGCTTCCGGCAGCGTAAGCGGAAAATCGGGAAATTTCAGTGATCCTCGTGGTCTAACCCACGGAGTAAATACATTGCCTCCGCAGCATCGCGCCCGATTTGCTCTTTCAGCGCCTCCAGCGACTCGAATTTCTTTTCGCCGCGCAGACATTTTACGAATTCCACCTCCAGAACCCGGCCGTAGAGATCGCCCTCGTGGTCGAAGAGGTGCACCTCGAGGGTGCGATGCTCCCCATCCACGGTCGGCCGCAGTCCGAGATTTGCCACGCCGTCGAAGCGCTGCTCGCCTTCCCGGGCCCGCACCGCCCACACCCCGTCGGGCGGGAATTGCTCCTCGCCGCGCTCCACATTGGCAGTGGGAAAACCGATGGTGCGGCCCAATTTCCGGCCCTCCACCACTCTTCCCTCCACGGTGTAGGGCCGGCCGAGCATGCGCGCGGCGGCCTCCAGATTCCCGTCCTGGATGGCCTGCCGAACGCGGGTGCTGCTGATCCGGTCGCCGTCCATCATCACCGGCGGCAAGGCTTCCAGCCCGAAACCGAGTTCGCTGGAGAGCCGGGAAAGCAAGGCCACGTCGCCCTTCCGGCCCTTCCCGAAGCGCCAGTCATCCCCCACCGCGATGGTTTTGACGCCAGCCGCCACGAGCTCGCGGATGAAATCTTCCGCCTCCTCCCCCGCCCGCCGGTGGTCGAAGGGCAGGGCGAGCAGGAAATCGACGTCCATCCTCCCGAGGATCTCCGCCTTGTGGTCGAGCGACGCCAGCAGCCGCCGCGGTGCTTTTTCCGGGAAAAGCACGCGGATCGGATACGGGTCGAAAGTCAGCACGCCACAGGTGCCACCATCCCGCTCGCGAGCCGCGAGCGCTTGGCCGATCACCGCCTGGTGGCCGAGGTGCACGCCATCGAACACGCCCAGCGCGAGATGCACCGGCCCGGCCAGTTCCTTCATTTCCGCGATCCCCGAGAAGCGCCGCACGGCTGGACCTTGCACAGCCACCTTCCCGGCTTCCAGTCCAGTCTTGTATCTTGCGTCTTCCGGTCTTGCGTCTCCCGCTCCCTCCGCCAACCTCCCCGCCACCAATCCCATGGCTGAAGTTTTCCCATCCGCGCCACAAGCCCCCGGGCTCCCCGAATTGCTCGCCACCGTCCTCAAGTGGCGCGACACCCCCACCCCGCTCACCGAGGAAGAGTTCAACCAAGCCATCCAGGAACTCGGCAACGTCGTCCAGTCGCTGGACAATAGCACCGAGGCGCTTGCCCGCTCGACCCGTGCGATGGGCCTCATCGTGCTCGGCAATCTTCACCGTGATCACGGCCTGCTCGATCACGCCATGCCGATCTATCAGCTGGCTCTCGAAAATCCCGGCGACCTCGATGACGGCACGCCGCGCGGCAAGAACGAGCTCGCCAATGCCTTCACCAATCGCGGCATCTGCACGCTTTCCGCCGGCGAAAAGGAAGAGCTTCCCGCCGCACTCGCCGACTTCGACCGCGCCATCGAGCTGCGGAAGGAAATCCCCGCCGATGCCGAGGAAACCGTCCGCTGGGGCCTCGCCGCCAGCCTGATGAACCGCGGCGACGTGCTGCACCGCATCGGCGAGCGCAATGAAGAAGCACGCGCCGCCTACGACGAAGCGATCGCCCTGCTTGAAGAGATGGACGCGTCCAATCCCGGCGTGCTCCAGCGTCTCGCTCTCGCCTGGGCCAATCGCGGTCTGGTCGGCGAAAATCACGACGACGCCCGCCGCTGCTTCGAGAAGTGCATCGAGCTGCTGCCCGAGCCTCAGAACCCGGCCCAGCTCCTGACCCTCTGCAATGCCCTGCTCAATCGCGGCCGTCATTCGCTTGGCGTGGCTGGCGATACCGAAGCCGCCGCCGCCGATGCCCGCAAGGTGCTGGAGCTCGCCTCGCCACATGAGCGCGATCACCCGGCACCCGCCGAGCTTTCGTTGCAAGGCCGCCATCTCCTCGCCCACTCGCTCGTCACTTGGCTGGATTCTTCCAAGAAAGGCCCGGGCCTTGCCGAGGACTGGATCGGCGACACCACGGATACCGTGGAGGAAGCGCTTTCCGTCATGCGTCATTGGGAGCAGCAAGGCTTCACCGGCCTTCGCCCGCTCGCTGGCGAATTGTTCGCGCTTGGCCTGCATGTCTACCGCGTGTGCCAGCCGCATTTCTTCGGCGAGTTCCTCATCGAAACCATGGACCCCGAGGTTTCGCCCGGAGCTCCCTTTGCCGACCCGATGTTCCAAGCGACCGCTGCCCGCGCCCTGCACACCGTGGTCAACGAAGTCGCCCAGCGCGCCGCTTCCTCCACCCTTGAGCCGGCCCAGATCGAGAAGCAGAAGAAGATCCTCAACAGCCTGCGCGCCGCGGATCAACGCCTCGCCGCCCTGCAGCAGAAGCTGACGCCGCAGCAGGAAGAGGCTGTGGTGTAAGGCGGAGGTCCTCCGGTCACACCGGCGGCATCCATCAAGCCGACCGCGCAGCGGTCCATTAAGGGGTGTCGACGTTCCGTCGACATGCCCAACCTCGCCCTACGCTCGCCGGCCGCGCAGCGGTCACGGGGCACGATCAGGCTGCCCCCTGCCGACTGGTGAGGTCCAGTATTCCAGAAAGGGTAGGATACTGGACCTACTGGACTTCGAGGCTCCTCCAAACCCGACCGCGTAGCGGTCACGGACGGTAGCCGTGGACTTCAGTCCACGGCACCTAGCCAGCACCGCAACGTATCGCAGAGCGACACAGGAACTATTGCCGACAGGTCTCCGTTCAAAATCGGTACCCGTCGGCCGGATTCCTCCGTCACTACGCGACGGCACCTTTCGCTTCCGCTCACCGACCCTCAAGGTGCTTCTTTAAAATCCGCTTCGCCTCCACCGCCGCTTCCGGGCAGTTCTGGACGCTGTGATTGGAAGGCACGATCAATTCGCTCTCCACCTTGTCGAGGTGCGATGACCAATACGGCACGATGCCATCGGAGCTGTTAGGCGTATCGCCTTTCCCGCGATCCCCGATCACGGAGTGAATTTTCACGCCATTGCGGAAGGACACGCCACGGAGCGCTTCATAGGGAGGATAGGACGGCGACAGCGACCCGATGCTCGTGAACCACCCTTTCGACGAAGCCTTCCCCTTCGTCATCACGCTGGCGAAATCGTTCAGCGTGAAATCCACCAGATCCACGGTCATCGTCTTCGGCAAGCGGATCAGCTTCATCATCCAGTTGGAAAAGAAGCGGTCCGCCATCGGTGATCCGCGATGCGGAGCCGCCATGAAGATCACCCGGTCCGGTGTCTCCACCGGCTCGTACATCGCCAATGCCTTCACCGCTGAAATCGTCTTTCGATTCGTGGTGAGCTGTTCCAATGGCCGGTCCTCGAAGGCCTTGTAAATCCGGTCACCGGGCTTCTTCAACGAGGCCTGCGTGATCACGCCGCCCATCGAGTGACCGATGACCACCATCTTGTCCCAACGATCGGTGGGTCCGTGCTGGCGGGCATACTTGTCGGCCTGCTTCATCGCGAAGCGGAACTTCGCGGCGTTGTAGGTCCAGTTGTTGCCGGTGGGATAGCTGAAGAACCACACCTGGTAGTTCTCGCGGAACCACGGCTCGCGATTCAGTTCGTTGTAGAGCCTCTTGAAAGCACCCGGACTCGAATTCAACCCATGAACCATGATCAGCGGGATCCGCTTCGGGTCATACGGCGAGGAAACATAGAGCGCCGTCTCATCCGAGAAGCGGCTCGGCAGGAAAACTTTCTCAAGGTCGAAGTCATCCAGATCGCTCATGTGCCAGTAGAAGGCCGACGGCGCGGACCAATCGGCCGCGAGCTTCATCGGATGGCTGCCGACTGGCTCCTCCTTCGCCTTGCCGGGATAGCGGAAGGCCCACTGCGGTGCCTGGTTGTCAGGAAAACGCAGCACCGCCGTGAGATTGAGCGGCACGCCGGTCGGCGGCTCGAATTCCCAGCGGGGGTTCCCTTCCTCGGCCGTCTTTTTCCAGCCGACCACCGGCACCCCCATGCCATCCTCGGTGTGGCGATCCCCCACGTTCTTGGTTGAGACCCGCGAGGCCGGCAGAATGGCGTCGAGGTCCTGCAACCGGATTCCCGCGCCGAGCGTGTGCGACTCGTCGATGGTGGTGCCCATCTTCGCCGCTTGCTCGTGAATGGTGCCGCCGCCGCAGTGGAGTTGGTCGAAAAGCTTGGCGACGGCGTCATTGTAGGAATGCCGGGCCTGATCCTGCTCCGCAGCGGTGTCGGCGGTGGCCATCCCACGCCAGCCTTGGCGGGCTTGCTCGATGAAAACGGCTGGCGCGCCCCGGGACGCGCGTGGCACCACATGGCATTCCGGTGCGGACGGCGTGCCGCATTGGCAGAGCAGAATGACGGCTGGAATCGCCGCGAGCTGGGAGAGCTTCATGGGTGCGCCCGAGGGGATAACGGGAAGGAAAGCACTCGGCAAGATACCGGATCTTGCGAAATGCCATGGAGGGGATAACTTCCCCGGATGGAAGATCTCGAAACCCTGCGCGCGAAGTTCATGGACTCCAAGCCGGCCCCGATTCCGGAGGAGGCCTACGAGCCGCGCCACCCGCGGCGGCGGAGAAGCCTGCGGGAAGAGCACGCCTTGCCGGCTTGGGGCTGGTGGGTGATCGGGCTCGCATTGGCCGTGGTCGCCTCCGCGGTCACCTACTACTACTTCGGGGAAGAGGCTGTCGTCCGGTCGCTCCCGACGGTGCTGCAGTGGCTCGGCATGGCAATCGTGGGTGTGGCCGCACTGGTCGTCTACTTCCTGCCCGCGGTCGTCGCTCGCAGCTACCACGTCCGTCGCTCGGGCGCGATTCTCGCCCTGAATTTCCTGCTCGGATGGACCTTCCTCGGCTGGGTAGGTGCCTTCGTCTGGGCCATCGCGGAAGTCGAAAGCCAGTGACACGTCACAAACGCCCCGCCGCCTTGATATCAAGATAACGGTTTGCTAGCGCGACCGGGAACTGCTGCGCGGGCACGTCCAGCGTGAGAATGCCGAAACCTTGCAGCGTCGCGAGCACCTCGGTGCGCTCGGCATCGTAGCGCTCGGCCGCAGCAAAGCGCAGGGCATCGGAAAACTCGTCGATCGGCTTCGTCCGCGCGTCTTCCACCGAGCGCTCGCGCAAGCTGGCGAGCATCACGAGGTGCTTCGAACGCAGTAACCGCAGCGCCGGGATCAGCTCGGACGAATCCTCACCGCGCAGGTTCGTCATCACCACCACCAGGGCCCTCCGCTTCTGCCGGGCCAGCAGGCTCTCCGCCGCCGCGGCGAAGTCACTCGGCTCCGGCGTGGTCTGGTAGTCGAAGAGGTGATTGAGCAAGACCGACATCGAGTGCGCGCCTTTCACCGGCGGCAGCCAGCGATTGGTCCCGCCGAATGCTTGCACCCCGACTTGGTCACCCTGCCGCAGCGCCACGTAGGACAGCAGTAACATCGCGTTCAGGCAGTGGTCGAACTGCGGCAACTCGCCATCCATCGCCCGCATCCGCCGGCCCGTGTCGGTCAGGAAGATCACCGTCTGGTTTCGCTGCTCTTGGAATTCGCGGCTGATCAGCGCCACCCGCCGCGAGGTCGCCTTCCAGTCGATCTGCGACATCGGATCGCCTTCGCGATACTCGCGGAGCTGGTGAAAATCGCGGCTGCTCCCAGCGAAGGATTTCCGCACGATGCCCATCTGCTCCTGGCGTGCCTGCATCGCCAGCAGCGCGAACTTCAGCACCGGCTCGTAGTCCGGATAGACCTTCACCTCCTCCGCGACTCCCGCAGTGTGGCGCATGCGCCAGAGACCCGCCAACGATGTCCTTCGCACGTGGACTTTTCCAAAGGACGCCATGCCGCGCTCGATGATGCGCACCGGATGAGTCATCCGCGCCTTGCCACTGCCGGGAATGGTGCCAGACCACGGCATCAGCTCCGCCTGTCCGCCCGGCGGGATGCCATCGAAGACATCCACCACTGCCGGGAAGCGCCCGGGATTGCGGATATCAAGCCGGACATCCGACGCCTCACCGACCGCAAAACGACCCGGCAAACGCCGCGCGACTTCAACCCGCGTCAGCCTTCGCAGCACGATCCCGTCGAGCAGCGCCGCAGCCGCAAGCACCGCGCCGGCGATCCACCATGGCGTGACCAGTTCACGCCACACCGAGGCCGCGAGCCCGAAGAGGGCCCACGCCACCACGATTCCCAGCGCTCTGGCAGTCGGACTCATTTCAAAGAGAAGAACGAACCGCAAAGACGCGGAGGTCGCAGAGAGATCGCAAAGAAAAAACCAAAGGACTCCTCATCTCGGAATCTCCGCGTTCTTCTCTGCGGACTCTGCGTCTCCGCGGTTCGTTCATTCATAAAAATCATGTGGTGAAAATCAATCTGCACGCGCAGCAAGCTCCATCAGCAATTCAGCCAAATCTCGCGCTTCATCGCTGCTGAGCTCAACAGGGTCACCATGCTTGGTCACAGACCGCAAATGAACCGATGTTCCGTTGTGGATGGATATCTGAATATCCCCATTGCTTACCTCAAAGTAGTCCTTTTCTGAAGGTGCCATTGCGGGTGTTGGAATGTGCGGATTGGAACCATCAACCGTTCATCGGCAATCTCATTTCATTGCCGCGGAGCCGGCACGGAATCGACGATCGTCTTCAGCACCTCGTCCATCGACTGCCCGCCCATCGCGACTTCCGGCGCGAGCTGAACACGGTGACGCAGCACAGGCAGCGCGGCGGCCTTGATATCGTCCGGGATCACAAAGTGACGGCCGTGCATCACGGCAATCGCCTTGCCGATGCGCACCAGCGCGATCGCGCCACGGGTACCCGCACCGAGCCACACGGTCTTCGCCTCGCGCGTTGCTTGAACGATTGCCACCGCGTAATCCACCACCTCACGCACCACTTGGACCGCGGCGGTCGCAGCTTGGGCACGCACGACATCTTCCGGCGTGGCCACCACCTGCAAGGCCGCCGTGGACGAGTCCCCCGGTGCCTCCGACGCCGCGCGGGCGACGATCTCCGACTCGGCATCGCGCGCCGGGTAGTCGATCAGGATCTTCATCAGGAAGCGGTCGAGCTGTGCTTCCGGCAGCGGATACGTGCCCTCGTGCTCCACCGGGTTCTGCGTGGCCAGGGTCATGAACGGCGGCGACAGCTTCAGCGTCTCGCCATCGATGGTCACCTGCCGCTCTTGCATCACTTCGAGCAGGGCCGCTTGGGTCTTGGCCGGAGCGCGATTGATTTCGTCAGCGAGGAGCAGGTTGCAGAAGATCGGTCCTTGGCGGAGCTGGAAGGTCTGGCTCTTCATGTCGAAGAGGCGGAAGCCGGTCACATCTGACGGCATCAGGTCCGGCGTGAACTGGATACGGCCGAAGCTGCCACCGAAGGCTCTCGCCAGCCCGACCACCAGCATCGTTTTCCCGAGACCCGGCTTACCCTCTAACAGGACGTGCCCACCTGCCAGCAATCCGGCGAGCACCTGGCTGACCACCTCGCGCTGGCCGAGCACGGCCTGCTCCAGCTGGGCCCGCAGGCGTGCGACCAAGGCGGAGGCATCGGCCGATGGCGGCGACGCGGGCGGGGCATACATCACGGCGGCTTCTTCTTCGGTCATGTGAGTGAGAGGTGGAGCTGTTGGAGATCCGCGATCACGCGGGTGAATGAGGTAGGATCGGCGGGACGCTCGTGGGTCATCGCCCGCTCGGCGCGCTCACGGGTGATCCCGGCGCGCTGGGCCATCCATTCGAAAACGTCGCCATGGTGCTGGCCACCGAGTCGCATCGCCCGCTCGAGCACCGAGTCTCGCAGCGGTCGCAGCAGAGCCTGCCCTTTATCGAGCCGCCATTGGAAATCGCCGAGCGCCTCGAGGTGATGATCGTAGTCGCGCTGGTGGGTTGGCTCATCCTCGCGGCGCATGGGACCGAAGCGCGGCATGTTCTTCCACAGCCAGATCACCGTCAGCACCAGCAGCCCGATCAAAGCCGGCCACCCGTGCTGCCACAGCATGGTCCACAGCGAAAGCCCTCCATCGCGGATGATCGCCACGCTTCCTTCATAGGGCGAAATGGCCACCAGCGCCAAAAGCAACTCCGCGTGATCGTTGTCACCGATGTACCGGTTACGGAAAGGCCGGGCATCCGTCATCACGGTCACGATACCCTCCCCCACATCCGCCTGCGCCATGGCTCGGCGGGCGCGATTGCCTTTCTGGACGCCGATGGAGGATTCGGCGAAAACCTCGTAGCTCGCCTCATCCACCTGCAGCCTCTTCGCCTCCACCTTCCCGCCTTCCGAACTGAAGGTCAGACCCACCTCTTTCAGCCACGTTTCGAGGGACTCCGGAACTTCTTCGTCGTCGGAGAAACTGAAGCGTCCGCTTCTCCTCCAGTCGTCGTGATAGGACTCGGCGTTCTCTAACAAACAGATGAGGTGCCCACCGCCTTCGACCCACTCCTTCACCTCGCGGACATAGGCATCGGTCGCGAGCACGGACGCCGGCACCAGCATCACCGACACGTTGTCGAGGTCCGGCCAACCGGGCTTGCTGATGACCGTGTAATCCATTCGCTCGAGGAAACGCGTGGCTGCGAGGTAGGCATCCAGCTTCGCCTTGCCCTTATAGCCGGTCTCTTCGGTGCGCGTGGTGTAGCTGCCGCCGCAACCGGCGAGCAGCAGACACAGGAGTATCCAAAGGATCCTCATGCCGGCCTCCTTTCGGCGGAAAAGGGCCAGGTCGCACACAGTTCCTGCATCCGCTCGTCCTGCGGCGGGCGTCGACCATAGGCCAGCGTCATCCACGCATCGGTCAACCCACCGAAGTAGCCCGCATGTGCCGCGGCCTCCACCTCGACACGGCGCAGGCAATCGCTCTCCGTATCCGACTCCGCGATCTCAACGCCGCCAGCCTCTATCAACCGGGAAATCGCACCACGATAAAGCAAGCTCATGGCTTCCTGGCGGCGTCCGACGCGCCATAGCTCCATCGCCGCCGTCGGGATATCCTTCGGCAGCGACTCCGGCGCGACGTCCATGCCCATCACCACCCGGGCTGCAGCAGGAGCCTTCTTGCCCATGCTAATGCCCTGTGCATTGAAGACATGGCGATGCCGCCAGACCATCCACACTAGGAACGCGATCAGCAAGCCGAGCAAGGTCCAGCCGATGCCTTGGATGACGAAAGCAAACCACTCGCCCGGCCCGCTCCAGTTCCACGTGTTCCCACTCGGGCTTCTTTCCTGCCACGTATGCTTGAAGACCTCGAAGTCCGGATGCGCCTTGACGTCGGTGATGACATCCTTGGGTGTCTGCTCCGCCGCGACCGCCCGCGGTGCCATGATACCGAATAGCAACAGCGTCATCGCCACTCCGGCCACACCGCGCAGGCGATTGCCGAGGCGGCGGAAAGCCAGTTCCACGTCCCAACCCTCGATCCATGTACGATGGTTCACGTAGATGCCGAAACCTGCCCCAGTACCGAAGATATCCACCAGCGACATCGAGAGCAAAACCGACGCCACACCCGTCCACAACAACGCCTGAGGCAAGCCCGCCCAAGAGTTGCCGCCCCACTCCTGCATCGCCAGGCTCCATGCCTGCGCCTCGGTCGAGGGGAGGAACATCAGCGCGGTGGCAAACACCGCGACTCCCAGCCACACGTTCAAAAATGCCCGCCACAGCGCCAGCACCACCACAGTGGCATCGCCGCGCCGCAAAAGCAGCCGCACCCGCGCACCGTAATCTTTGCCACGCAGGCCTTCCAGATCCTCGACGGCCATTGTCAGCGGTCGCCACGGAGACAAGCGCGCCCATAGCATCCGGAAAAAGAAACGCCGCACGCAAGCCCGGGGCCACTCGCGAAACACGGCCTTCCACCTCGGAAGCTCGCCGAACAGCCGCCGGCTGAGCACGAAAAGCACGAGCCGCGAGCTGACCGGCATCCACCACCAGCAGGCGAGCAGCAGCAACACCGGCTGATCGCGCAGGAAGATCAGCGAAAGCACCAGCGCCGGCAGCATGCCGAGCCACCAGCAACCGAGCAGCCGCCAGAAATCCCGGCGGGTAAGCGCCATCCCGAGGTCCACCGCTTCCCAATCGCTCCGCGGACGGAGCTCGGCGGTCATGTCTTCAAGCCGCACGAGTCCCCCTTCCCAACGCCAGGAAATACACCACGTGCGCCACCCAGCCGGCGATGCCCACGCCGTATTTCACTCCGGAGTCGATCGCTTGCGCCGACCAGAAGCCCTCCACCACCGCGGCCATACCGGTCATCACCGCCGCGCCTAACAATAGTGGCAGCGCTTGTCTACCTGCCTCCGCGATCGCTCGCGCCCGCGGCAGCCGCCCGGGTTTCAAAACGCCGAGCCCCAACCGCATGCCCGCCATGCCAGCCACCACCATGCCAAGCAGCTCATACGACGAGTGCCCGGCCACGAAGGTCCAGAACGACTCGGGATTGCACGCGTAGTGGACGTATCCCGCCGAAGCGCCGAGTTGCACGCCATTGAAGATCAGGAAAAAGATCGTGCCCACGCAGGCGGCAATGCCACCGGCGAAGATCTGGAAGTCGATGCCGACGTTGTTGCGGATGTAGAAACCGAACATCATGAAGTTCGAGCCGAACTCCTTCCGCAGGAAACTGACCTGCTCCTCCTTCCCGCCGTACATCATTTCCATGCTGCCCATGCCCTCCGGACCGAGAGCGGAGCGGATCCAGTCGATATCGAACCACGCCGACGCCATCATCGCGAAGAACGGAATCCAGAAGAGCGCGCTGCACAGCCAGAACAGGCGCCACTCTTTCCGTATCGTCTGCGGGAAACCGGCCACGGCGAATTTCAGCGCCGCCTGCCAGCCGTGCTTGCGGCTGCGGTAGAGCAGCTTGTAGCCGCGGATGACCAGCGTGTTCAGCCGGTCGATCAGGTGCCCGGCATACATCCGGTGACGGGCCAGTGAAAGGTCCGAGCAGGCTTCGCGGAAGCGTCGCGGCAGTTCATCCACGCCTTCCACGGGCTTGCCCTTTTCCACGCTGGTGATCAGGCGGTCCAATTCAACCCACTCCGCCGCGCGGCGTTCTTCGAAGGATCCCGGGCTCATCGTCGTTCCTGTAACCAGTGGGCAATCGCCATGATCCGCGAGACGCCCTTCTGGCCGTCGCCGCCCGTTAGTTCCTTGGCATGATCGGAGATCTCCGCACGCCGTCCCTCCGACCATAGTCCCGCCCGTTCGCGGAAGGCTACCACCGCCCTGACTTCTTCCGGTCGCAAAGCCACTGCCGGACGTGCCGCCTCCATCGGCGGCGGCGCGGGCACTGCCGGCTCCGGCAGCACGCGATCGTAAATCACCACCGTGCCCGCCGCGAGATCACCGAGCCGTTGGAAACGCTTGGTGGCCAGGCACGCCGCCAGACCGAAGGCCAGGGTCGGGATATACATCCCGCCGCTCCACACCGCAGGCCACAACGGCATCTCATCAATCCAGCGGAGGAAGTTCCTCAAAATCGCCTGCCCGAAGGTGATCGGCGCACCGGACGTCTGCACCACCCGCAGGCCGAGCATCCGCTTGCCCGGAGTGGCACCCCGCTTTGAGGCCTCGAAGAACACCGGATACCACCAGCGCATGAAAAACCACGCCAGCAGGAAGATACCGAGCGCGACCTCGCCACCGATGCCCATGCCGGCGATCGCGAGAACAATCGCGCCAATGATCAGGATCAGTCCCTGCAAGATCATGTCGATCCCCAGCGCGATCCCACGGGGCAGCGGCCCCGCAATGCGCAGCCGCACCTCCACGCCCTCGGCCAGCTCGATGGCCTGCAGCGTGTCGATCCGCAGCGTGCTTTCGTCCATGTCTGTTTCGCCGGAAGGCTACCTTCCCCAACATTTCCGTAAAGTCCGTTCGACCGGAGGACGGGCCTCATAGTGGCCCCCATTCGTCTCGCCTCACGGCGACACCAGCTCGACATCCACCCTCGTGAACAGCCGCCGGTCCACCTTGGGGTCCACGGCGCGCCTCATTTTCACGCGATACCAGTCGGGATTGATCGGCCCGCTCCCTTCGTAATTCCAATTCCCCCCGGTAGTGAAAGAGTCCGGGGCGAGGCTGTTGGACGATTTCACATAATATCGGACGCCTCGGTCGACCCTGGAGATAAACTCGACTTCCAGGTAGTGGGTCGACTGCACCTTCACCAATCGGATCAAGGGCAGGCCGGACATTCCGCCCGGCACCATGGTCCGGGCATCCGGACGCGAGCCATCCAGATTGAAGGCGTATTTCACGAGGTTGGACACCCCGTCGCCGTGCGGTGTCGCATCGTGCTCCGGCGCGGCACCGCTGCTGGTAGCCCACTGGGAGAAGAACTCGTTGCTGCCCATCGCGTATCCACTGAGCGGAATTTCAAAGGGTTGGTTACCCTGCCCGTGACCCGTGATGCGGAGGGTCGCCTGTCTCGGGCCGGCGGTTAGCGACGGCACTCCGTTCTCCATCACCTGAGATGGCTGGAAATTGACCGACACCCGGAGGCTGTTTCCGGGCCCGAAAACCATCGGCTGATTCATCGTGATCGGCACCCAGAACTGATTGGCATGAGGGCCCACGACTTCCACTTTCACTCCGCCGATCGCACCCGCACCCACATTGGTCAGGTAGACCGCCTTGTCGGCTCCCGATGTCAGCAAAAGCAGCCGTGCACCGAAGTCCATCGGCGTGCCGCTCGCAAGCGGCCCGGAGGGCTGGGGCTCCGCGCTGATAGCAATCTCGCCGGTCGGGATCGGAGGAGCAGGCGGATAGCAAAGGATCGCGTGGGCACCATGCTGGTCCCAGTCGCCGGACGCTCCGCTACCCGCAACGATGATATCACCGGACGGAGCGATCAGGATCGAATCCGTGGAAGGAACCGAAAGGTCGCCAATGGTAGACTCCCACATGTCCTCCCGCATCAGGACGCCGTATTCCTTTTCGTAGATTTCCGTCCGCAGGAATTGCTGTGTTGCGTTTCCTGCCGTGCCCAGAACTATCACGGCACCATGCCCCGTCAGGGCCAATGAGCGAGGAACTCCAAGCTCAAGGCGGACCTGTTGCCAAACGATATCCCCCTGATCCGCGCCATGACAGGTGATCCGCCATTCGTCCGAGCTCGAGCCACTGGAAGTCCTCGCCGCGGTGTAAACATTGCCGTCTGCATCCATGACAACGGCAGTCCCTCCTTCCGACCTCCACCCTAGCCCGCGGATCTTCTCCCACATGGTCGATCCATCGGCACCGGAAATTTTAACGGTCACCGTCTTGGGATTCCCACCGAACACCATCTTTGATTCGGTCGATCCAACCAAGGCGACATCGCCATCCCCGCCGACCGCCATGTCTGCCGCGCCGCTGAGCATGCTGGTAGGCTGGGTGAATGTCCTCACCCACAGCACATTGCCCGTCGCTGCCGCCAGCTTGGCGACGAGCACGCCGTCCGAACCCCGACCGAGAACGATGACATTCCCAGCGGCATCGAACTCAAAGTCATCGAAGCTGTCGTTGCCTCCATTGGGTCCGCCGAACGATCGTTGCCACAGCACCTTTCCCTTGGCGGAAAGCTTCACGACATTGATGTCGTTGTTGATCGGGTTCTTCGGCGTGTTCCCGGCATGCCCACCCAGGAAGATATTGCCTTGGGCATCGATCTTGACCCCGTGGCCCCCGTTCTTGGGATCTCCGGCCTTCTTGGTCCATCCGGACTTGCCATCCGGGCGATACTGCAGGGTCAGGTTGAATGCCTTCCTCCCATCGCTTCCAGCCCAGCCGTCATAGCCGGTGACATAGCTATTGCCGGCCGCGTCGACTGCAAATCCACGCGACTCACCACCGCCGTAGGTTTTCGCGCCGTAGATTCTCTCCCATGCCTGCACCCCGGTGCTACCGGAAAGCTTCCGCGTGAAATAGTCATTCCAGCCGGTGACGCCGCTGCCGTAGGCATTCACATAGACATTGCTGGAAGCATCGACACCCATGCCCACCCAGATCCGGCGGGACTCATGATGTTGGACATTCTCCCACTTGGGAGCGGCCTCTCCGAGCGGAGACAACACAAAGACAAGAAATGCGGTAAGCAGGGAGGAACGAGTCATCTGACGCGCTGATTCAGGTCAAAATCATCCCGCGAGACAAACGCAATCTCGGTGCCATCGCCGTCGCCTTGGAAATAGTCACTCCTCGATCCGGTGCGGCAGGAAGCGACTGAGGTTCCCGGTGACAGGTGAAATATCAGCCCGGGCAGAAAGGCCGCGGCATTCGTCGCCGATCACCCACAGCCCCCAGACGATATGACGACCGGCGGCTTGGAAGAGGTCGGCGTGTTGCTGATAGACCGTGGGACCAACGGGAGGCGGAGAATGGAACGGCCCGCGGGAGCGCAGCACCACGCCGCTACCCTCACGGCCGAAGAAAGGCTTCTCGACCCACCGATCCAACTCCCCCAAGGCCTCACGTGAATACGACGCCGGAAGCAGCAGCGGATGTCCGGGGTTCAGTTCCCACAGAATCGGAAGGATGCCCTTGTTCGAAAGCATCATCTTCCACACCGGCTCGGTGAAGCGCTGACGCTCCTGTCCGATCTCGGCGAAGAAAGGCTCCTCGGCCATCCACTCCCATGGGTAGAGCTTGAAGAGGCGCTCGATGGGACGATCGGCGGCATCAGTGAAGCGGCCGCTTTCTGAGAAGCCGAGTTCCGCCATATCCAGAAGTTCGACGCTTTTGCCCGCTTGTTCGGCGGTCTCTGCCAGGTAGGCGACGGTCTGGCGGTCTTCGAGATGATCCCACGAACAAGCGAAGTGGATCATCTGCTCGGGAAAGAGTTCCCAACGCTCGACCAATGCCTCGTGGATCGAGTTGAGCTGATCGCTTTCGGGAGCAACATCCTCAAGCCACTGCCACTGGATCACCGCTGCTTCCAACAACGAGGTCGGGGTGTCGGCGTTGTATTCTAGCAGCTTCGGCGTGCCGGTGCCGTCCCACGCCAAGTCGAACCGCCCGTAAAGCGCTCGATCGCCAGCCATCCAGGAAGTCTGCACCATGCCAGCCGCTGCGTCCGGAATCGCGAGCCGGCCGAACCAATCGCGCCGGACAATCTCCTCGCACGCGTGAAGACACATCGCATGGAGTTGATTGGCCGCGTCCTCAAGCACCTCGGCAGCCTCCAAGGTGAAAACCAGGTTTTGATCCTCCGTCCAATACGGCTGGCCGCCGTCGCCATGCCAAAGCAGGCCGGCGTCTTCGACACGCTTTTGCCAGTCCGGGCGCGGCGACCGGGATTCGAGGCGGATGGAAGCACTCATCGGATCAGCTACCGGAGGAGAATCCGCCGCTTCCACCACCGCTGCTCCGGCTCGCGCTGGAACCAAAGCCTCCACGCACCGACTGGCCGCTGACCACCGGCTGGCCACTGGCCCGGCTCTGATTGACCAGGCGCTGGTAGCCGGGATTCGCCGCGGCATGGGAGGCCACCGCACTGCGCTGGCTTTCCACATTCCCCTGCCACTGCGGCACCTGCGTGCTCGCCTGACGAAAGCCGTTGCCGGGAGAAAAGAAACCCCGGTTGCCGGAAAGCATCCAATACATGAGGAGAGCATTGCCCATTCCGAACCCGCCGCCACTGCTGCGCGCGCCACCGGACTGGCCGGCGAGAAGCTGCTGCTCCTTCTCAAGCGCCGCTTCCACTTTCTTCAGCGCTTCAGGCGTCGGACGGCTGTCAGCGACCCCGTCAGGACCTGGCCTCGCCTGCCACACGCCATTCACATACCACTTGCCATCTTGCTCGAAGCCATACGGATGGGGGAAAAAATCCCGGGCAGCGGCATGATAATAGCCGACGCCTTCAAGATGGAAATTGTTCAGCACCATCCCGGTCGCGAGCTTGGCCTTCTGGGAGTCGAGCGCCTCGATGCGTTTCTGGGTTTCCGCCATCTGCTGGTCCTTCGCAGTGGCGACATAACTGCGGTCACAACTGCTAAGCCCCACCCCGGCGAGCAGAGCAACGGTGGACCACCGGAGAACACCTCCAGGACGAATGACAACAGCGGAACGACGCTTCATGAGTGATTGGAAGTAAGACGATACGGGCATGCAACAGCCCGCGTCAACCGACAGAGGGTTCCAATCTGGAGAGAAGGTTCCACGCGACGACTTCACCCCTGAAAGTGTTCACGAATAATTCATGAAGAAATTCTCCAAGGAATTCGTCCTTCATGCGACTTGCTTGATGAACCGGAGGGCCGAGCGTTCTCGCCGAGGGCAGTCCCACCGCCGTCATCTTACACCATACCGACCTGACATCCGTCACATGAAACCGTTTGTTTTCCCACTTATCGCCCTCGCTGGTCTTGCTACCGCCCACGGGCAAACCGCCAAGCCCGGCTCGATCTCGCCAGTCCTGTTTGAAGCAACCTTCACCACCGAGAACGCTCCGACCACCACCAACGTACAGGGCGGCGTTCGCAAGACCTTCACCACCAGTTCGGTCCGTTATATCAACCGCGACATCCTTGAAGCGATGCGTCAGGCGAACCTGCTCGATGGCGTGCTGACCGGCTGGGCGATCCAGCGTCTCGCCGATCCGGCCGGTGTCGGTAACATTTACGCCACCAAGGCCGGTAAGGCTGCCGTGGCAGTTCCCGCCACCTTGCTGACCCAGCCGGTGGCCCAAGGCACAGCGCGGACCGGCACCGAATTCACGCCCACCGGCGGCACCGCGAAGCCGAATCTCTTCAGCCGTACCCACGCCAGCCTCACCGTGAAGAATGGCGCCAGCACCGGTTTCGGCTCTCAAGCCACCAAAGCCGGCACCTTCAAATCCGGCACCACCCTCACCACGGTCCAGCTGCTCACTGAAAACTACAACGTCACCGGCAAGACCGGCACCGGCGTGGGCATCGTGACCGGCAGCTACCGCACCACCGGTGCCCGTGCGGCCGACCTGTCCACGCTACTGCCCGCCCCGGCACTGGCCCCCTGATTGATCCCACCGCATTTCCCCGCCCCGCCGGCCACCCCCGGCGGGGCCACTTTCTCCTCCTATGAAAAAGTTCCTGATCATCTCCGGCCTCGCCCTTTGGACGATCTTCGTGGCCATGACGTCCTCGAAATCTTCCGAACAGGCATCCGCCGCCCCGCGCCAAGAACCGGCGAAACGGCTGCAAACCTCCGCGAAATCCGCAGAGCGGGAAGACCGCGCCTCCGTGGCGAACAGGAAGTCCGCTACCGATCCCGACCGCCTCGCCACCGCCCAGGCCGTCATCGAGTCAGCCGCCCTGCGCTACGAACCCTCCGCGGTGAAGGACATCCGGCCCTGGCTGCTCGATACCGATCCGCAGATCCGCCAAGCCGCACGCGACGGGCTGGTGATGCTCGGCGAAAGCGATGCCATTCCTTTCCTCCGCGACGCCGCGAGCCGCCTCAAGGACCCGGCGGAAATTGCCTCCTTCCACGAGGCTGCCGACCTGCTTTCCCTGCCCGCGTGGTCGGAATCCGACGAAGCTCGCCAAGCAATGGCCGAGATCGTCAGCGAACAGGACCGCTGAGCGGATCCCCCGCGATGGCGGAATGGCGGGTCCGCCCATAGGGAGCAGGATGCCCATGTCCAACGGCGATTCCCCCATCGCCGCGACATCCCCCATCCCCCCAATAAATGACCCCCGACGATAAGATCGCGCGGACGGCGCTCGCCGTCCTCCGCTCCGGCCCCGTGGCAACTTGTATTCCCGGTTTGGCCGCCCGACGCCCCGCAACGGCAGGCTCGCGTTCCCGCTTCACGGTGACCGACCGCCTGACCTTCGAATCCGGCGGTGTGCCGGTGGTGCCGCCCTCCCCACGGCGCGAGGTCCGGATCTAACGAGCCCTCCGGCAAGCCCCGCCGCAGGCTTCTCCCCGGCGGCGGCGCTCCATCTTCCGGGGGCAATCCGGCTTTTCAGCCGGGTTCCTTGACCCCACGCGATTACGGAATGTTAGGAACTGCGAAATTTGGCAAAGTGTCGCTGTCCTTCAGGACGCACACACACCCAAAACCACACTAACCTTCCCATGAGCACCCAGGAAAAGATCACGCAGTTGGCCCTCGCCGCGCTCCGCTCCGCTCCCAGCGCCGTCACGCCGAAGCCCGCCACCTTCATGCGCCCCTTCGAGAAGCCCCGGACTCTCGCCATCGTCTCCGGTGCCAGCGACGTCCGCTTTGAAAAGTCCGGTGGCAGCTACCAAGCCTCCTGGCCCTTCGCT
>Ga0307408_100001271_pt1 | contig 18940 bp, 16 predicted proteins | sample 322Cmetagenome_FD_202116 | JGI IMG/M metagenome (GOLD analysis project Ga0307408, IMG submission 202116) | Maize rhizosphere microbial communities from greenhouse at UC Davis, California, United States - 322HYB-C-3 | ecosystem: Host-associated > Plants > Roots > Rhizosphere > Soil | place... | reverse complement strand
GGTATTGAGTTGCCACGTTTGCCAAGCTGCAGCCCAAGTACGGCCACTGGGTCATCTTCAACCACTGCATGCCGTTTGACGTGACCCGGGCCTACGACGAGGCAACTCAATACCCCGACCCACGCATCTGGACCGCCGAGCGCGACATCCAAATGTGGAAGGCTTTGGAAGGCTGAGCCCCCGCGGTTGGAGGAGACAAAAAAAATGAACCCCAGAGACATTCCCGCCGAAGCCTTCCACGCCAGCGGCGCCGAGGTGCAGGCCATCGACTTCGGCTACGTGCGCTCGCCCGACCAGGACCGCGCCACGCCCGCACAGCACCCCATTGTGGTCATCGGCGCGGGACCCGTGGGCCTGTCGCTCGCCATCGACCTGGCCCAACGCGGACAGCGTGTAGTGGTGCTGGACAACGACCACAAGCTCTCCATCGGGTCGCGCGCCATCTGCTTTGCCAAGCGCACGCTCGAAATCTGGGACCGCCTGGGCGTGGGCCAGCGCATGGTGGACAAGGGCGTGTCGTGGAACCTGGGCAAGGTGTTCCTGAAAGACGAGCAGTTGTATGAATTCAACCTGCTGCCCGGAGAGGGCCACGAGCGCCCCGCCTTCATCAACCTGCAGCAGTACTACGCCGAGGCTTACCTGGTGGAGCGTGCGCTGCAGTTGCCGGGCATCGACATCCGCTGGCACAACAAGGTGACGGCCGTGCAGAGCCGTGCCGACGGTGCGCTGCTCACCATCGACACGCCCGAGGGCACCTACCAGATCGACGCGCAGTGGCTGGTGGCCTGCGATGGCGCGCGCTCGCCCACGCGGCAGATGCTGGGGCTGGAAAGCAAGGGCCGCATCTTCCAGGACCGCTTCCTGATCGCCGATGTGAAGCTGGCGGATGAGGCGAACTTTCCCACCGAGCGCTGGTTCTGGTTCGACCCGCCCTTCCACCCGGGCCAGAGCGTGCTACTGCACCGCCAGCCCGACAACGTGTGGCGCATCGACTTCCAGTTGGGCTGGGACGCCGACCCCGAGGAAGAGAAGAAGCCCGAGAACATCATCCCGCGCGTGAAGGCGCTGCTGGGCGCGGAGGCGCAGTTTGAACTGGACTGGGCCAGCGTCTACACCTTTGCCTGCCTGCGCATGAACCAGTTCGTGCACGGCCGCGTCATCTTCGCGGGCGACAGCGCCCACGGCGTCTCGCCCTTTGGCGCACGCGGCGCCAACAGCGGAGTGCAGGACGCCGAGAACCTGGCCTGGAAGCTGGACTGGGTGCTCCGGGGCCGCGCCAGCGCTGCCCTGGTGGCCACCTATGGCCCTGAACGCGAGTACGCGGCCGACGAGAACATCTGCAATTCCACCCGCGCCACCGACTTCATCACGCCCAAGAGCGAGGTGAGCCGCCTGTTCCGCGACGCGGCGCTGCACCTGGCGCGCGAGCACGCGTTTGCGCGGCGCATCGTCAACAGCGGGCGTCTGTCGGTGCCTGCCACGCTGCACGCGTCGCCCCTGAACACGCCCGATGCCGACAGCTTTGCAGGGACACAGGTACCCGGCGCCGTGCTGCTGGACGCGCCGTTGACCAAACAGGGCCAGCCCACCTGGCTGCTGCGCGAACTGGCGCCGGACTTCACGCTACTGGTGTGGGGCGCCGCACCGACGTGGGCTTGCAGCCTGTCACCCCAGGTGAAGGTGCTGCAGATCGGCGGGGACGTGCAAGACAGCCAGGGCCTGGCCACACAGCGCCTGGACGCCCAGCCCGGCACCACCTACCTCGTGCGCCCCGACCAGCACGTGTGTGCCCGCTGGCGCGCCCCCACCGAAACCGCCGTGCGCCGGGCGCTGGCCCGCGCCACGGCCACCACGGCCGCTGCATGACGAGGAGCCCCATCACCATGCTGAACACCGCACCGAACCTGCAGGCCTGCGACGACTTCTACGAAGCGCTGATCGCGGCGCACCAGGGCCTGTCCACCCCCGAAAGCCACGCGATGAACGCGCGCCTGGTGCTGCTGCTGGCCAATCACATTGGCAATCAGGCCACGCTGCTGCAGGCGCTGCAGCTGGCGCGCGGCAGCGCCGTGCCCACGACCGACCAGCGCGCCACCCAGGCCGTGACGCCGGTGGTGCCTACCCACGCGGTCGCCGCCTAGCGCCCCATTTTTCATCCCACGGCTCCAGCGCCGCGCAGACGGCGCAGGGCCCGACTCGCCCTGAACTTTGACCATTACGGAGACAACACCACCATGCAGCGCAAACACTTCCTCGCCACCCTCGCTGGACTGGCCCTGGCCACCACACTGCAGCCAGCCCACGCGCAGGATCCCAAGCCGCTCGAGTGGGTGGTGGGCTATGCCGCGGGCGGCGGCTCGGACATCGTGGCGCGCACGATTGCCGAATCCATGTCGGTCACGCTGGGCCGGCCCATCGTCATCAACAACAAGCCCGGCGCTGGCACCAACATCGCCGCCGAGTACAGCGCGCGGCACAAGGACTACGGCAACCTGATCTTCTCGGCCGACTTCGCCACGCTGGCGGCCAATCCGTTCTTGTTCAGCAAGCTCTCCTACAACGCCGAGAAGGACTTCCAGCCCGTGGGCCTGCTGGTGCGCTTTCCGATGTTCCTGGTGGTGTCCAACAACGTGCCCGCCAAGAACTTGAAGGAGTTCATGGCCTGGGCCAAGGGCCTGCCGGATGGCGTGAACTGGGCTTCCGCCGGGCCGGGCAGCCCGCACCACCTGGTGGGCGAGCTGTTCCGCGAGCAAAGCGGGCTCAAGCTCACGCACGTGCCCTACCGGGGCGCGGCCCCTGCCATTCAGGACGTGATCGGCGGTCAGGTGCCCGCGATGTGGATCGACAGTGCCACCGTCTATCCCTTCCTCGCGGGCAACAAGGTGCGCGCCATCGGCGTGGCCAGCCCGCAGCGGGTGGCAACCATGCCGGATGTGCCCACGATTTCCGAACAAGGTCTGCAAGGGTTTGAAGGCTTTGCGTGGCAGGGCCTGGTGGTTCCCACCGGGGCATCGGCCGATGTGGTGGCGAACTTCAGCAAGGCACTGCAGACGGCCCTGGCCGACACCCGCACCAAGGCCCGACTGCAGGCGCTGGGTGTGGAGCCCATGCCCGGCACTGCGGCTCAGATGGGCAGCTTTGCGCGGGCGGAGCGCGAGAAGTGGGGCCGCGTCATTACCAAGGTGGGCGTAAAACTCGACTGACCCCCTGTGTCGCCTGCGGCGCCTTTCCCGGAGGTCGCCACCCGTGGCTCGGCAAAGCCATTTCCACGCTGGTACTGGTCTGGCGGGCGCGCCTTTTTCGCGTGTCACGCGGCTGACGAGCGGCCGCGTGCGAGGCGGCGTTTGCGCTGCAATGCGGGGCCCAGCCACAGCAGCTGCACGGTGGCATACCCCAGCACCGACATCACCAGCCCGAGAGTGGGCAGGCCCACCAGCAGCGGTGTGCCCAGGGCCTGCATCCACGCGCCCAGCGCCTGCACGGAAAAGTCCCCACCCGGCACCACGCTGCTCCATGCAGGCAGGGTCTGGGTGCCCGGCATCACCAGCGCACCCAGATAGAAGGCCAGCGCGTACAGGGGCACGGTGGTAAGCGGGTTGGTATAGAACGTGGCCACCCCGCCCGCCACGATGTTGCCGCGCAGCCAGGCGCAGACCAGCAGCGTGCCCGGAATCTGCAGCGGCCCGGGGATCAGCCCACAGAACAGGCCCGCCGCCACCCCGCGTGCCAGGGGCTGGCGCTGGAAGCGGAACAGCTCGCGCCGCTCCAGCCAGGGACGCACACGGGCGAGCCAGTCCCGGTCGAGCTGCGCGCGGGCCCGGGGCTCCAGAGCGCGCAGCCAGCGGCGCAGCGAACAAAGCATCCGGCCCGCCACAGCGCTCAATCCTTGCGCGGCAGGGCGGCCGGAGCGCCGTGGGCGCTTTCGCCAGAGCTGCGCAGCGACAGGAAAATCGAGCCTGCAATCAGCGAAGCCGTGACCAGCAGCGCATAGCCGATCGGGATCTTGTAGAAGTCGATCAGCAGCATCTTGCCGCCGATGAACACCAGCACCAGGGCCAGGCCGTAAGCCAGCAGGTGGAAGCGGTTGGCCAGGTCGGCCAGCAGGAAGTACAGCGCCCGCAGGCCCAGGATGGCAAAAATGTTGGCCGTGAGCACGATGAACGGGTCGCTCGTGATCGCGAAGATCGCCGGGATGCTGTCCACCGCGAAGATGATGTCGGTGGTGCCGATGAGCACCAGCACCACGAACAGGGGCGTGAAGTGCTTGACGCCATTGATCATGGTCGAGAGCTTTTCGCCATCGAACCGGTCGGTGATACGGATGCGCTTTTTTAGGAACTTGAGCACCGGGTTGGTAGCAATGTCAGGCTCCTGGCCCGCAGCAAACCACATCTTGATGCCTGTGACGACCAGGAAGGCGCCGAACACATACAGCAGCCAGTGGAAGGTCGCCAGCAGCCAGGCTCCCGCCAGGATCAGCAGCGTGCGCAGCACGATGGCACCGATGATGCCGATGATGAGCGCGCGCTTCTGGTACTGGGGCGGCACGGCAAAGTAGCTGAACAGCATCAGGAAGACGAAGATGTTGTCCACCGACAGGCTCTTCTCGACCAGGTAGCCGGTGATGAACTGCATCGACACCGTGTTGGCCACCTCGCGGCCCTGGCTGCCGTCGAGGTACCACCACAGGATGGCAACGAACACGAAGGCCAGCGAGAACCAAAGCAGGCTCCAGCGCACGGCCTCCTTCATCGTGACCTTGTGCGCGCCCTGGCGCTCCATCACCAAAAGGTCGATGGCGATGGCCACCACCACAAAGACGGCAAAACCCGCCCACATCCACCAGGTGCCTATTGTTTCCATGAATCTTTTCTCCAAAGGGGAATGCTTGGCCGGGCGCCCACCCGGCAACAGACCCGCACTGTAGGGACGCAATGGATTCTTAAAAACCTGTCATATTGGTAGCATTGGTTCGATTTTTACGAACCAAACCGAGTTCTCCCCGAAAGGCGCCCATGAGCCAGAGCTTCAACTACCGCCATCTTTTCTACTTCTGGGTGGTGGCCAAGGAGGGCGGCATCGCGCGTGCCGCCGAGCGGCTGGACATGGCCGTGCAGACCATCAGCGCCCAAGTGCGCGAGCTGGAGAAGGCGCTGGGCGTGAGCCTGCTGCGCACCGAGGGCCGCAACCTAGTGCTCACCGACGCAGGCGTTGCCGCGTTGCACGAGGCCGACCACATCTTTGCGCTGGGCGAGCTGCTGCCCCAGCGCGTGCGCGAGGCTGCCAGCGGCCAGACGCTGCGCCTCAACCTGGGCATCTCCGACGGCATCGCCAAGCTGGCCGTGCACCGCCTGCTCACGCCCGTGCTGGACGAGCCGCACCTGCGCCTGCTGTGCCACGAGGGCGAGTTTCAGCCCCTTTTGGGCGAGCTGGCGCTGCACAAGCTGGACGCCGTGCTGGCCGACCGCGCCGCGCCGCCCAACCCGGCCTTGCGCACCACCAGCCAGTTGCTGGGCACGAGCGCCATCGCCTGGTACGCGCCCTCAATATGGGCAGAAGCGGCTGCCAACAATTTTCCGCACAGCCTGGCCGTGGTGCCCGTGCTGCTGCCCACCGACCACGCCGCCATGCGCGCGCGCATCGACCACTGGCTGGAGCGCGAACGCATCCGCCCGCGCATCGCCGGAGAATTCGAGGACAGCGCTCTGCTGAGCACGTTTGCCGCCACCGGCATGGGCGTGATGCCGGCGCCCGTGTCGCTGGGCGAGCACCTTGCACACACCCACGGCCTGGTGCAGGTGGGCACCACGCCGGAGGTGCAGGAGCAGTTCCACCTGATCTACAGCGCCCGCAAGGTGATGCACCCGCTGCTGACGCGGCTGCTTGCAGTATGCAAGGACGGAAAACTCCTGAATTGATAGCTGGCTGCGCTTATCCATTGGGCGCCTGCGGCCAATTTGACCCATACCCACACACGCTCGCCCCCGGGGGCGGCGCCCTACCCGCAGGGCGCCCCAAGGCGATATGCTGTGCATCCTTAGCATTTGCCCTGGCCCTGCACGGCCAGACAACCCGCCGATGGCACCATCCACCTCGCTCTGGAGCCCCTTGCGCCAACCCGCCTTCCGCGGGTTGTGGGTCTGCGGGGGGATTTTCTTTGTGGGCAGCGGCATGCAGAGCATGGCGGCGGCTTGGCTCATGGTGGAACTCACCGGGTCGTCCTTCCTGGCCGCGCTGGTGCAGACGGCCGTGTTCATGCCAATGTTCCTGCTGGCGCTGCCCGCCGGCGTGCTGGCCGACACCACCGACCGGCGCCGCCTGATCTCGGGCGCGCTGCTGGCTCAGGTGGGTGCCTGCGCGCTGCTCACGCTGCTGGTGCTGTCGGGCTGGGGCGGCCCGGCGTCCGTGCTGTTCCTGGTGTTCGTCTGCGGCTGCTGTACGGCGGTGCTGACGCCGGCCTGGAACTCCTCGGTCATCGATCCCGTGCCGCGCGACGAATGGCCCCAGGCCATCACCGCCGTGAGCATTGCCTACAACGCGGCGCGCGCCGTGGGGCCTACGCTGGCCGGGCTAGTGTTCGCGAAGCTGGGCGCTGGGTGGGTTTTTGCCGTCACGGTCACGACCACGCTGGTGATGTGGGAGTCCATCCGCCGCTGGCCCCCCAAGGCGCATCCGCCATCCAAGCTGCCGGCCGAGCGTCTGTGGGGGGGCACCTTGAGCGGCCTGCGTTTTGCCTGGCACTCGCGCATCATCCTGGCGCAGCTGGTGCGGGTCATGGCTTTCAGCGCGGCGGGCTCGGCCCTGTGGGCGCTGTTGCCCGTCATCGCGCAGCGCCAGCTGGGCACCGGGGCCGAGGGTTTTGGCTTGCTCATGGGTTGCCTGGGCACCGGGGCCGTGGCCGTGGGCCTGGTCCTGGGGCGGCTCAGAGCACGGTTTGGCATGGAGGCCATCGTGGGGGTGGGCGGCGCGGTGTTTGCCATGGCGATGCTGGTGGCCGCAACCACCAAGATCGCCTGGGTGGTCTACCTCGCCCTGCTGTTCGCGGGCGCGTCGTGGATGTCGGCGATGTCGACCTTCAACACCGCCACGCAGGCCAGTGCGCCGCAGTGGGTACGCTCGCGCGCTTTGGCCATGCACATGGTGGCGGCCCTGGGCGCCTTTGCCCTGGGCTCGGCGTTCTGGGGCGCGGTCTCCGATATCGTGGGCCTGGCGCCCACGCTGTACGTGGCCGCCGCACTCATGGGTGCTGGCCTGCTGCTGGCCAAGCCCATGCCGCTGCGCATGGGCGCCCTGCACGAGGTGACCCAGGCCACGCCGTGGGACGAGCTCTTCATCGAAGCTGAGCCCCTGCCCGAGGCCGGCCCCGTGGCCGTGGAGGTGGGCTACCGCATTGCGCCCGGCACCGATGCCGCCTTCCTCGACACCATCAGCCGCATGAAGGCCCCCCGAAGGCGCGACGGCGCCACCTTCTGGCGCGTGTACAAGGACCTGGGCGAGCCCTCGCGCTATGTGGAGCGCTTCATCGTCGAATCCTGGGCCGACTACCTGCACCAGCGCGCCCGGGCCACCATGGCCGATCAGGCGCTGGAGACGGAAGTGCGGGCCTTTCTGGCCCCCGGCGAGACCGCCCGGATGTCGCACTACATCGCTGAAAGATAGTTCCCCCCTGAGCCGCTTCGCGTCTTCCCCCTGAGGGGGGCGCACCCTGCGGCCCGGCAGAGCCGGTTCCGCGGGTGCACTGGCTTGATGCGCGTCAATCTCTGCCGCCGGATGGGGGGCCGGTCTGGGGGCCGGCCTGCGACAATCAGGCGATGACCTTCGCCCCTCTTTCCAACGACACTTTCCTGCGCGCCTGCCGCCGCCAGGCCACCGACTACACCCCCCTGTGGCTCATGCGCCAGGCGGGGCGCTATCTCCCCGAGTACAAGGCCACGCGCGCCCAGGCGGGCAGCTTCATGGGCCTGGCCACCAACGTGGACTACGCCACAGAGGTCACCCTGCAGCCGCTGGAGCGCTTTCCGCTGGATGCGGCCATTTTGTTCAGCGACATCCTCACCGTGCCCGACGCCATGGGGCTGGGCCTGACGTTTGCTGAGGGTGAGGGCCCCCGTTTTGCCAAGGCGGTGCGCGACGAGGCCGCCGTGGCCGAGCTGGCCGTGCCCGACATGGACAAGCTGCGCTACGTGTTCGATGCCGTCACCAGCATCCGCAAGGCCTTGAACGGCCGCGTGCCGCTCATCGGCTTTTCGGGCAGCCCCTGGACACTGGCTTGCTACATGGTCGAAGGCAAGGGATCGGACGACTACCGCCTGGTCAAGAGCCTGATGTATGCGCGCCCGGACCTCATGCATCGCATCCTGGCCGTGAATGCCGACAGCGTGGCCGCATACCTCAACGCCCAGATCGACGCAGGCGCCCAGGCCGTGATGATCTTTGACAGCTGGGGCGGCGTGCTGGCCGATGGCTGCTTCCAGGAGTTCAGCCTGGCCTACACCAAGCGGGTGCTGGCCCAGCTCCAACGCACGGGTGTGGATGGCACGGACGTGCCGCGCATCGTCTTCACCAAGGGCGGCGGCATCTGGCTGGAAGACATGAAGGCGATCGACTGCGAAGTGCTGGGCCTGGACTGGACCGCCAACCTGGGCAAGGCCCGCGCCATCGTGGGCGGCGAGGTCGGCGGCCCCGGCAAGGCGTTGCAGGGCAACATCGACCCCAACGTGTTGTTCGCCCCCCCCGCGCAGATCGTGCAGCAGGTGCACCAGGTGCTGGACAGTTTTGGCAAGCCCCACACCGACCGCAGCACCACCGGCCCCACGCACATCTTCAACCTGGGCCATGGCATCAGCCAGTTCACACCGCCCGAGCATGTGGCGGCGCTGGTCGAGGCAGTGCACAGCCACTCCCGGGCGCAGCGCCGAGGCTGAAAGCCGCCGTTCTGCCATGACGGCAGCGCTGCCCGCATCCGCCCTGCTGGCGCCCCCGCCTGCGCTCGCACACTGCGTGCGCGCCTTCTTCTGGCGCGACCTGGGCCGCCAGCCACCCGGCACGCCAGCCGACACGCGCGTGCCGCCCAGCCCCTACCCCGGCATCATCTGGCTCACGCGGGGCACGGCCCAGCTTGTCGAATGTGCCGGCCAGGCCTCGGCAAAGGCCATGCCGGCCATCACGCTCTCCGGCGCCCACCGCCACCCGTACCACTCGGTGTCCTCCCCTGGCGGAGATTCGTTCTGCCTGGCATTCCAGCCCGGTGCGCTGGGGCTGCTCACCGGGCTGGATCTGGCGCCCCTGACAGACCAGGTCACGGATGCGCATGCCTGGCTGCCCCAGGACTGGCACCCGTTCCTCCAGGCCGTCCACACGGCGCCCGACCATGGGGCGCGCGAGGCGCTGTGCGTGGACTTCCTCACCCCCCGCTGGGCTGCCGTGGAAGAGCGGCACGCCGCCTGGCTCCAGGTCCTGCGCCAGGCCTGGCAGCGGGGGGCGCGCCAGGCACTGGCCACCACCATGGACTGGACACCTCGGCACCTGCAGCGCCGCACGCGGCAACTGGCTGGCCTTCGGCCGGGCGAGATTGAACGCATGCTGCGGGCCGAACATGCCCTGCTGGACATGCGCGACGGCAATGCGGGCGCGCTCGAAGCCGCGCTGCGCCACGGCTACGCCGACCAAGCGCACTTCAGCCGCGAGGCGCGCATGCTTTTCGAACGCCCGCCTGTTGCGCTCAAGGCCCACACGCAGCGGCCGGACGACGACGCGGACTGGTTGCTGCGGCGCCGTTGAAGGGCGGCCACTACCTCTGGATCACCCGGGGCCGCTTGATCTTGGCCTGCAGTTGCAGGATGCCGTAGAGCAGCGCCTCGGCCGTGGGTGGGCAGCCCGGCACGTAGACGTCCACCGGCACGATCCGGTCACACCCCCGCACCACCGAGTAGCTGTAGTGGTAATAGCCGCCACCGTTGGCGCACGAGCCCATCGAGATCACGTAGCGCGGCTCGGGCATCTGGTCATAGACCTTGCGGATCGCGGGCGCCATCTTGTTGGTCAGGGTGCCCGCGACGATCATCAGGTCGCTGTGGCGCGGGCTCGACCGCGGGATGATGCCGAAGCGGTCCAGGTCATAGCGTGCCATGGCGGCGTGCATCATTTCCACGGCGCAGCACGCCAAGCCGAAGGTCATGAACCACAGGCTGTCGGTTCGCGCCGCCTGGACTACATCGTCCAGCCGGGCCAGCATGAATCCGTCGCGCTCCAGCGACGGGGTGGTCTCCTGAGGAACGAAGGGGAGAGAGGGGCGAGAGGGATGAAAAGGATGAGGAGAGGAAGCCATGGCGGCATGTTGGCCCAAGCCTGCAGCCGTCGTCTTGAAGCAAAGCGACCTCGTGCACGCGGCGCCTGCGACAATGCCGGCCGCAGCGACGATGAAGCGGCCGGCGGTGCAGCCAACGCCCACTTATGCACAAAAATGGAGCAGCGCCCGCACCTGTTTCCCCCGGGCACGCGCCGCGAATGTGCGAACGAAAATATTCTCAACCATCGCGTAAGCCATTGATTTCAAAGGAAGTAGCGGCCTTGCTTTTTTGACGGGCAATCCACCGAAAGCACGGCATTTCAAGGGCTTGCAGGGCAAACGCAACGGATATCAACAAAGTTATCCACAGGAATTTTGGATTTCTTACAAATTCCCTGTCAAATCAAGCACTTGCGCACTAAATCGCAGAAAAGGTCGAGCATTTCCGCCATCATCTAGCACAAATTTGGGGCTTTCCAGGGGCTTGACGCCCTCCCGTTGTTCGACTTATGCACACAAAACTTGATGCGGCGCAACATCCGCGAGCAGCCGGGCCCTAGCACAAAAACCGCAGCCAAAATTCCTCAGATAGTTGATTCATAAGGATTTTTTAGCACTGCCGAATTTCCGGGCATTTTGTTCCGGCCCAGCATCCATGCGGCTTCGCGAGGGGTTGCAAGGGGATGTCAACAAAGTTATCCACAGAAAGGCGGGATTACTCCAGCCCCGTGCCAAATCAACCACTTAGCCGCCAAACCTCCACACCGCCTGCACAAGCTGCCGTAACTTGCCCAATCCGTGTCTGCAACCCCATCCACCATCGTCCACATTGCGTTGCAAACCCCGTCGCACAGCGGGGTGGGCGACCTGCTGAGCTACGCCAGCGAACGGCCCCTGCCGCCGGGCACCCTGGTGCGGGTGCCGCTGGGCAAGCGCGAGGTGCTGGGCGTGGTGTGGGATGCCGACGCAGCCACCGGTGAGTTGCCCGACGGCGCGACGCTGCGCGGCGTCACGGGGGTTCTGGAGGGCGTGGCGCCGCTGGACGCTCACTGGCGACGGCTGGTGGCCTTTGCCGCGCGCTACTACCAGCGCGCCCTGGGCGAGGTCGCGCTGGCCGCGCTACCCCCGCAGCTTCGCGACCTGCGGCCGGAACAGCTGGCGCGTCGGCTGCGCCGCCCGGCCGGAAAGGACAGCACCACCGAAAATGCTATACAAACAATAGCACTCAGCGCAGAACAGGAAAGCGCCAGAGCCCGAATTTCTGCGGATCCCGGCCCCTTTCTGCTGTATGGCAGCACTGGCAGCGGCAAGACCGAGGTCTACCTGCGCTGCGTGCAGGAAATACTGGAGGCCAACCCCGAGGCGCAGGCCCTGGTGATGGTGCCCGAGATCAACCTCACCCCCCAGCTGGAGGAACGCTTCACCGCCCGCTTTGCGCCGCGCTTTGGCAGCCAGGCCGTTGTCTCGCTCCATAGCGGCATGACCAACCCACAGCGCCTCAAGAGCTGGCTGGCCGCCCACAGCGGCGGCGCGCGCATCGTGCTGGGCACGCGCATGGCGGTGTTCGCCAGCCTGCCGGGCCTGAAACTCATCGTGGTCGACGAGGAGCATGACCCCAGCTACAAGCAACAGGAGGGCGCGCGCTACTCTGCCCGCGACCTGGCCATCTGGCGCGGACGCGAGCAGGGCGCCAAGGTCATCCTGGGTTCAGCCACGCCGTCGCTGGAGAGCTGGCACGCCAGCCGCCCACCCACCCCCGAGGAGCCCGAAGGCGGGCGCTACGTGCGGCTGCACATGCCCAGCCGCATCGGCGCTGGCGCCCTGGCCCGCGTGCGCCGGGTGGACATGAACCAGCAGCCCCGCCGCACCGTGTTCAGCGCCCCCCTGCTGCAGGCCATCACCGAGCGCGTGGGTCGGGGTGAACAAAGCATGGTGCTGCTCAACCGCCGGGGGTACGCCCCCGTGCTGCACTGCGTGGATTGCGGCTGGAAAAGCGACTGTCCCCACTGCAGCGCGCACCAGGTCTTCCACAAGACCGACCGCACGCTGCGCTGCCACCACTGCGGCTATACCGTGCGCGTGCCGCTGCACTGCCCCACCTGCGGCAGCCCCGACATCCACCCCATGGGCCGGGGCACCGAGCAGCTCGAAGAGCAACTGAGCGCCTTGCTGCGCAACGTGCAGCGCCCGGACGGCAACCCCGCCCGCATTGCCCGCATCGACGCCGACACCACCAAGGCCAAGGGCGCACTGGAAGCCCAGTTGGCCCAGGTGCATTCGGGCGAGGTGGATGTGCTGGTGGGCACGCAGATGATCGCCAAGGGCCACGACTTCCGGCGCATCACGCTGGTGGCCGCCGTGCAACCCGACGGCGCGCTGTTCAGCAGCGACTTCCGGGCCTCCGAGCGGCTTTTTGCCCTGCTGATGCAGGCCGCCGGCCGCGCGGGGCGGGATGCCGCCTACGTGGCGGCACAAGGCACTCGGGCCGAGATGTGGGTGCAGACCTACCACCCCCAGCACGCCGTGTACGAAGCGCTGCGCCAACATGACTACGAAGCGTTTGCCGCCCGGCAGTTGAAGGAGCGGGAAGATGCCGCGATGCCGCCCTTCTCGTACCAGGCCTTGGTGCGGGCCGACGCGCGAACGCAGGAAGTGGCCCAGGGGTTCCTGACGGCAGCCACCGCCGCGGCGCATGCCGCTGGACTGCCAGGGCTCGATGTGGTCACGCTTTTCCCGCCCGTGCCGCTCACCATCCAGCGCGTGGCCGATGTCGAGCGCGCGCAGATGCTCATGGAGAGCAGCAGCCGGACCGCGCTGCAGCGCTTTCTGGCGGCATGGCAGCCGGTGCTGCAAGCCACGCGCAGCCAGCCCGACCACAAGGGGCTGGTGCGCTGGCTGGTGGATGTGGATCCGTTGGTGATCTGACCACGCCACTGCCGTGCAGGAGCCTCCCTACACTTCAGCTTTGGCCGCCATGGCTCGCGCCGCTGCAAAAGCTGCTGTGCAGTATTGCCCCAAGCTACCGCCGGTGCCGCCCTGCGGGCTTGCGCCGAAGACGCCCGGGGTTTCACGCACACTCGGCGAAGCTATCCCCTTTTGCCAGGGCATGCGCAGCACGGCCTCCTGCGTGAACGCGCAGCGCGCCCGCACCTGACCCCTCAGCCATCCATGTACAAAGAACTGAACGAATTCCACCGGCTTGAGCCGCTGTGGGCCACCATGGCCTTCGCGGTCGCCACGCTCTGGGCCAACTGGATCTGGGGAACATGGTTCTCACAGGCCAAGGATCTCGAAATCGCCCTTCTGGCAATGGCCAGCCTGATCGGATGGCCCTTGAACGTGGTCCTTTTCAATCTGCTCCTCGGCTTTGTCCTGGCACGCAGCCAGGACCAGGTGCTGCTGCGCATGGGCACCGTGCTGGGCGCGATCGGCGGGGGGCTTGCGGTGTATGGCGTGCCCTCGGTGTGGAACCTGGTGATCTGCGCCATCGTCACCACCGCCATGGGGCTCCAGGCCCGGCGCGCCGCGCAGGACGACGCCGATCTGGAGGATCTGTAATGGCCGTCCGCGAGCCCGCGCCAAAAGGCTTGCTCTCCCGTTTTGGCAACCCGCTGTGGGAGCGCCTGCGCCTGGAAGACCTGAAGCCCGAGTGGATCGTGAAAGGCCAGCACCGGGGCTACGACTGGATGGCCATCGAGCTCACGCACCGCGCCACAGGGCTGGTGATGGGCTCTGAACGGTTGCCCGACACCACCACCGTCTTCGTGCTGCGGTTGCCGCGCAAATCCCGGGGCTGGCATTTGCCGGGCGACCGCATCACCCCCACGCAGCAGGTGTGCGTGGACGACGAATGCGTCTACGTGGCGGCGCTGGGCCGGCAGCCCCGCGTCCGCGACTGGCGGCGCTGGCTCGATATCGCAGCCGACGCGGCTGATGAAGTCGTGCGCAAAGAACGCCCCCTGGCTGCAACGGGCGCGGTCGGCACAGCCAGCAGCGCGCACGCCGCGGGCAGCGACGCCGGCCACGACGAAGGCGACGAGCCCGTCTGGAACCCCCACGACGGCCGCTGGGTGCTGTTCTGGACGATCGTCGCGTTGGCACTGGGCGGTGGAATACTCCTGCTCCTGGCGATTGGCTACAACGACTGGCAGCGCCATGGCGCCATCGTCCAATGCAACGCGGCGACCCACCTGGGCACCGTGCTGCGGGGCTGGAAGATGTGGCTTTACCTCGGGCTTCTTGCCACGCCCTTGCTGGGCATCGGCCGGCTGCTGCACACCATGGCCACCCGCATGCACCGGCCCGGCTTCACCCTGCAGATCAACGTGGAAGGCACCGTGCTGTTGGTGGCCGCCTTCGCGCTGTCGCAAGCCCTGGGGGCGCTGCAGGCGTCCGCGCGCGGGGCGTGCTGAGCCGCCGGGGCTGCGCGCTGTGAACCCCATGCCTTTTTTAGCCGCTGGCGCCCTATCCACAAGCGCTATCAGCTATTAATTTCATAGCAATTCAGTCGCGCTAAATCTACATATCCGGCAGATTCAAGTCAGCAGCGCCACCGCCGCCGAAAAACTCAGAAACGCCAGCGCGGTGGACACCAGGATGATCCGCGCCACGCGCCCGTTGTTGGCGCCAAACCTTTCGGCCAGCAGCGAGACGTTGCTGGCGCTGGGCAGCGCCGCCACCAGCACCAGCACCGTGAGCGCAAACGGCGTGAGCGGCGCCCCCAGCGCCATGGCCGCCGTGCCCACAGCCCACACCAGAAGCGGATGCACCAGCAGCTTGGCCAGCGCCACCGGCACATACAGCCGCGCAGGCACCTGCTCGTGCTGGTTCATCTGCGAACGGGCCAGCACGGCGCCAATGGTGAACAGCGCCACGGGCGAGGCCGCATCGGCCAGCATGGCCACCGTTTTGTCCACCGGGCCGGGCAGCTTGAACTGCAGGGCCGACGCCAGCGCGCCCAGCGCGATCGCCCACGGCATGGGATTGGTGGCGATGCCCTTGAAGGCATTGCGCAAGGCCGCGCCGATGCCATGGGTGCCCGCCCCATCCAGTCGCGAGAGGGCGATGCACAGCGAACTGGTGATGACCATGTCCACCACGATGGTCACGATGGCGGGCCCTGCGCTCTGCGCCCCGAGCAGCGCCACCAGCAGGGGCACGCCCATGAAGCCGGTGTTGGGAAAGGCGGCCACCAGCGCGCCAAACGCCGCGTCGTTCCAGCCGACGCTGCCGCGCCGCGTGAGCGCCACGGTACCGCCCACCATGATCAACGCACACAGCACGTACACGCCCGCCACGGCCGGGTCGAGCAATTGCCCGACGGGTGTCGTCGCGCCAAAACGGTACAGCATGCACGGCAGCGCAAAGTACAGCACGAAGGCATTGAGCCCCGGAATGGCCGGCTGGGGCAGCACGCCACGGCGCGCGGCGACGTAACCGCAGAGCACCAATGCAAAGAAGGGAAAGGTGACGAGGAGGATGGAGAGCACGGGGCTATTGTCCGTGCTCCACCGCTGGCCGCGCCCCGCGCGGCGAGCCATGGTCAGCGCAAAGTCAGGCGGGCGCCGTCGCCGATGGCGAGCATCCTCACGAACCGCCTATCGGATCACTGCTTGCGCTGGACGATCAGGTTGCGCTTGGCATCCTCGGGGTAGGCGAAGGTGATGGCGCCGTTCTTGACCATGCCGATCACCAGCATGTTGCGCGTGATCGCATCCTTGTCCTGCACGCTGAAAGGCTTGTCGTAGGTGGCGACCACGCCGTAGTAGGTCTTCATCTTCCCCTCCAGCGATTCCTTGATGGCGCGGCCCGTGAGGTTGCCGTCGCGGATGCCGAGGAAGGAGTACATCAGCAGATAGGTGGCATCGTAGGCATTGGCTGCCGCCATGGGCACGGCCACCTTGCCCTGGTACTTGCGGGTGTAGCTCGACAGAAACGCGGCCCGGCGCTCGTTGCTGGGCTCGGCGATGAAGGTCTGGACCATGAGCGCGCCCTCGGCGGCGTCCTTGGCGCCTTCGAGGAAGAAGGGGAACGACAGCGGCCAGGCGCCCACCTGGGGCACCTTCCAGCCCAGGGCCTTCTTGCCGTTGGCAATGGTCGCATTCTCCGGCCCCACCGTGTAGCTGTAGATCACATTGGCCCCGGCATTGCGGGCGGCCGTGAGTTCGGCGGTGAGATCCTTCACGCCCAGGTCGAAGCGGGCCACGTGCACGGGCTTGAGGTTCTTGGCCGCCAGCGCCGCCACCACGTCGTTGTAGCCGCCCTCGCCATAGCCCGTCTTGTCGGCAAAGATGGCCACCTTGTCCCAACCGCGCTTGAGGATGTCGTCCACCATGAAGGGCGCCTGCAGTGCATCGCGGGCCTGCACCCGGAAGATGTAGCTGTCGGCTGCGGGGTACTTGGCCGTCACGGCCGTGCCGGTCGAGCACGGCACGATGAGAGGACTCTTGGCGTCCTGGAACAGGTCGATGGCCTTGAGCGCCACACCGGTGTTGCAAAAGCCGATGGTGGCGACCACTTTCTCATGGAGCAGTTCCTGCGACACCTTGCGCCCCTGGTCGGGGTCGGCTGTGTCGTCCTTGACGACCAGCTCCAGCGGGCGGCCGAGGTAGCCACCCACAGCGTTGATTTCATCCACGGCCAGCTTGATACCGTTGAGCATGGGGATGCCAAAGTCCGCCGACGGACCGGTGAACGGCCCCACCACGCCAATGCGCACGGGCGTGCTGCTGCCGGTCTGGGCATGCGCGGCGGCAGGCGCCATCCAAACAGCGGCGGTCAACAGCAGGCCTGGGAGCATCGCCCAGGGGCGCAACAAGCGGAAGGAGTGGAAAGGCAGCGGCATAAGAGAGGGGTCACGACACGGCACGCCTGACGAGGCGCGCTCGGGCTGTTCAGTATCAATTTGTGACGGTGCCGTGGGCAAGCGGGGTTTCCCCAGGCGGGCGGGGGTAGAGGATCCCTGGGCGTGGGCGACGGCCGCGCCGGTATCATGGCGCCCTTTGGCGCAAGCCAGCCGGTGCGGGCCACCCACCGCCCCGGCCCCCTGCCGCTTCCGCGCCCCGCGCTCGCTCTCTCCTGCTTCCTCCCCTCCCTCCACGCCATGTCTGCCGGTCTCAATCTTGCCCAGCTTCAAGCTGTCCACTACACCGACGGCGCCTGCCTGGTGCTCGCCGGCGCGGGCTCGGGCAAGACGCGGGTGATCACCATGAAGATCGCCCACATGATCGAAAAGGGCATGGAGCCCAAGCGCATTGCGGCCATCACCTTCACCAACAAGGCGGCCGCCGAAATGCGCGAGCGGGCCGGGCACCTCATCGGCAAACGCGCCAAGGACGTGCTGGTGTGCACCTTCCACGCGCTCGGCGTGCGCATGGTGCGCGAGGATGGGCACGTCCTGGGCCTCAAACCCCAGTTCAGCATCCTGGATGCCGACGATGTGACGGGCATCCTGAAGGAAGCTTCGGGCGGCACCACCGACATGGCCACGGCACGCCAGTGGCAGTGGGTGATCAGCAAGTGGAAGAACATGGGTCTCACGTCGGCCGAGGCGCTGGCCCAGGCGGCAGACGACAACGAGCGCATCATCGCCACGCTGATGGCACGCTACGAAGAGCGGCTCACGGCCTATCAAAGCGTGGATTTCGACGACCTGATCGGCATGCCGCTGCGGCTGCTGCGGGACTTTCCGGAAGTGCGCGCCAAGTGGCAGGCGGCGCTGTCGCATGTGCTGGTGGACGAATACCAGGACACCAACGCCACGCAGTACGAGCTGCTGAAGCTGTTGGTTGGTGAAAAGGGGCACTTCACCGCCGTGGGCGACGACGACCAGAGCATCTACGGCTGGCGGGGCGCCACGCTGGACAACCTGAAAAAGCTGCCGGTGGATTTCCCCCACCTCAAGGTCATCAAGCTGGAGCAGAACTATCGCTCCACCAGTGCCATCCTGCGCGCGGCCAACAACGTGATCGGGCCCAACCCCAAGCTCTTCCCCAAGACGCTGTTTTCTGAACTGGGAGAGGGCGAGCCGGTGCGCGTGGTGGACGCCGACAACGAGGAGCACGAAGCCGAGCGCGCCGTGGCCCGCATCCAGAGCCTGCGCGCAGCCAGCAACCCGCCGCCGGACTGGAAGAGCTTTGCCATCCTGTACCGCGCCAACCACCAGGCCAAGCCGTTCGAGAAGGCGCTGCGCAAGGCCAACATTCCGTACAAGGTCTCGGGAGGCACGAGCTTTTTCGATCGCGCCGAAATCAAGGACCTGTGCGCCTGGTTCCGCCTGTGGATCAACAACGACGACGACCCGGCGTTTTTGCGCGCCATCACCACGCCCAAGCGCGGCATCGGCCACACCACGCTCGCGGCCCTGGGTGCCTTTGCCACGCAGCACAAGCAGAGCATGTTCGGCGCGCTGTTCAACGGCATGCTGCCCGCCGCCATTCCGAAGCGCGCCATGGACGGCCTGCACGAGTTCGGCCGCTACATCAACTACCTGGAATACAGCGCGCGTCGCACTGTCGGCGCTGAAGACGCCCGCGCCTTTCTGAACGAATGGCTCAAGGAAATCGGCTACGAGCAGCACCTGTACGACAACGAGGACAGCGAGAAGGTGGCCGCCGCCCGCTGGAGCAATGTGATGGAGTTCTGCGACTGGAT
>Ga0307408_100001270_pt1 | contig 18944 bp, 16 predicted proteins | sample 322Cmetagenome_FD_202116 | JGI IMG/M metagenome (GOLD analysis project Ga0307408, IMG submission 202116) | Maize rhizosphere microbial communities from greenhouse at UC Davis, California, United States - 322HYB-C-3 | ecosystem: Host-associated > Plants > Roots > Rhizosphere > Soil | place... | reverse complement strand
CCAATAAATGCAATGTTTTTTATCATTTTTTATAGCTGTTAGCGGGGCAGCTGTTAGCGATTAGCTGTTAGCTTTGAGCTAATCGCTAACCGGCTAACAGCTAATCGCTCAATCCCTCTATTGCCTACTTAAAGTGTCTGGTAAAGCGGCTTCGAGGCCGTTAATTTTAACATTTTCGAACTTTAGGTTTTTCACGTAGTCGATTTGCATTGGCTTTTTCACGCCGCGGATATTGCAGTTAATTAGTTTCAAGTTTTGCACCGGCGATGCTTTGTAGGCTCTTACATACAAGCCATAATTTCCACCTTTGGCTACATCTAAATTTTCTACCCAAACGTTGCGGATGGTTGGAATAAAGTTGCCTGGAGATTCATAAAACATATTACAGGTAATTGCAGCATCCTTGTAGGCTCCAACTTTTACATCTTTCATAAATATGTTTTCGATAATGCCACCTCGGGATGAGCTGGTTTTTAAACGCAAAACACGATCAAGATTGGGGCTGTCCATAATGCAGTTGATGGCGTAAATGTTGCGGGCGCCACCGGCAATTTCGCTTCCGATAACCACACCGCCGTGGCCGTCTTTCATTTCGCAGCCTTCAATAATGTGGTTTTCTGCCGGACGGCCAATTCTTCTTCCATCTTCGTCGCGGCCAGATTTAATCGCAATACAATCATCGCCGGTATCGAAATAGCAATCTTTTATCAGTACGTTCTTGCAAGACTCCGGATCGCAGCCATCGTTATTAGGGCCATGAGAAACGATTCGAACTTTTTCAACAATTACATTTTCACACAGAACCGGATTGATAAACCACATCGGTGAGTTCACCATTTTAACATCCGCAATGCGAACATTCTTACAGTTATAAGGCTGAATTAAATTGGGGCGCAGGTAATGGCCATCGCCAAAAATACGTTTTCTTGGGTCAATTTCCTTATGCATCATTCCATGCAGGGCGTTTCGAGCTGGGGTTTGTTTTGGCATTCCTTCTTTCCAGCCGTGAGCTTTGCTTCCATTCCAATTCCACCAATTCTCTTTATCGGCGTTGCCATCTAAAATTCCGTTACCGCTAACTGCGATATTTTCTTCGCCATATGCATAAATAAGCGATGAATAGTTCATGCACTCCATACCTTCCCAACGAGTGAAAACAATTGGGTAATCTTTCGGGTCGCGGCTGAAGAGGATTTTGGCATTGTCTTCTAAATGCAATTCCACGTTGCTTTTCAGGTAAATTGCTCCGGTTAGAAAAGTCCCGGTTGGCACAATCACCCTTCCGCCCCCACTGTTGTGACAGGCTTCTATCGCTTTTTTAAAAGCTTCTGTGCTTTTAGTTTTGCCATCGTTAACGGCACCGTAGTTAGTTATCAGAAAATCCTGCTTTTTAAACTCAGGTGCTTTAATCAGCTTACGTAATTGTACTATTTCTTTTAATGGCTCTGCCGATGATTTCCAAACCTTAGCCGGATTTGCCGTTGCACATACGAACAAGATGACCGCAAGCGCCGAAACCGTTAGTAAAATGGGATGCTTTTTTGAAAACATAATATTTGATTCTGAGTGTGTTTGCTATGTTATTTTGAAAATAAAGGAAGATGCTGTATTGTGTTTTCCGCCTTGCGCAGCTGTAAAAAGGTAAGCTGGCTTGCCCTTAATAAATAAAATCTGAGGCCGTTCCAAACGGCCATAACGTTTTAGATGAGGCGGCGCAGAAGGTTCCTGCACGTATTCTTTGAGGGCATTGTAAGCTATTAAAGGCTCGCTCCAGTTAAGGCCATCTTTTGAGCCGATATGTAGGCCAACTTCGTGATTATAAACGCCCATGTCGCGGGCCAGCATATTGAATTTTCCTTTTTCGTGCCATACAAAGGCATCTTCAAATTGCTTGTTGCTGCCTTTTTTTGAATAATCTATTACCGGATTTTCAGAATAGCGAACATAGGGGCCTTCGAGTTTTTCGGCTATTGCCAGGCCGTACTTGCGGTTACCACGAATTAACGGATCGGGTGAATTATAGTAATCGTTATTGTTCCAGGATTTATAATACAACCAATATTGTCCGTTGGGATGTTTTAAAAAAGCCGGATTTGTGGTGCAATGGTCATCCCAGGCGCCGTCGGGGCCTGCTTCCAACAAAGGCTTGTCCGGGCGGAGCCAGGGGCCGTTTAACGATTCGGAGGTTGCAAGCCCTATTCTTTTGGTATTGGTTTTTCCGTTTGAATTGCCCATGTAGAAGAGGCAATATTTTCCATCAACAAACTTAATATGAGGATTGTGGCAGGTGGTTCCGTCCCAGTAACCGGTGCCACGCGGTGCCAGTATTATCCCCTTAAAATCAAAGGGAGACTCTGGCGTATCAGCTACGGCATGGGCTATTTCTGAGCTGTTTATCCAACCTCCCATACCTTTCTTAGAGAGCCAGCGAGAGAAGAAAACATGCACTTTGCCGTCTTCGCCCATAATGGGACTGTTACACCAAACGTAATATCCGTCCATTTCCCAAGCGCGGCCTACTGGCTTTAGCCTTTTGGCAAAAGCAGAAAGATTATTGTCCGCATTTAATGCACCGAATGAAAAATCGGGCAGCATTGCTGCTGCTGATAGCAGAAGTGTGTTTGAAATGAACTGCCTTCTTTGCATATACTGGCTAATTTTTGGGAAGGGTGTTAATAAACTTTATCTAACTATTTTAAGGCGCTTTTAATAGGCGTTTTGTCATCTTATAATGACATCATTTGCACCAGCTCATTTTTAAGCATTTTAAATATGAGACTTTGTCATCTCGACGATAGGAGAGATCTTAGGCAATACGCATAATAACGCGCTTTAAGATCTCTCCGAAGTCGAGATGACAAAGCGGGCTAGCCTGCGTTTCGCCAGATGTCATCTCTATATTTTTCTTTTACAAAAGTTCTTTACTTATAATGACATCATCTGGAACTAATTCATTTTTAGACACTTTAAAATATGAGACTTTGTCATCTCGACGATAGGAGAGATCCTAGGCAATACGCATAATAAAGCGCTTTAAGTTCTCTCCTTTCGTCGAGATGACAAGTGGATTAACCTGCTTTGCGCCCCATGTCATCACTATATTTTTGTTTTACAATGTTATTTACTCGAGATGACAAACGGGCTAGCCTGCGTTTCGCCAGATGTCATGTCTATATTTTTCTTTCCAAAAGTTCTTTACTCGAGATGACAAAGTTTTATAGCCTGCTTTGTGCCCATTGTCATCCCTATATTTTCTTTTGAAAAAAATTTTTTACTACAACTGATTTGTACTCGTACTATTTACTGCGCCAATATTTTTCGAATCAGTAATTAGTACCTTACTTTTATCGATTGCCTGAATATTTACATTTTCCATTGTCCAGTTCTCAGCATTCTTAATTGAGCCTGCTGTTTTAGCGCTCATATTGATGTTTTTTAACTGGAAGTTTTTAAGCGGTAGCTCTGATAATCCGTCGGCGAAGATGGCTTTTCGGGCTTGGGTAACTTTGATATCGGAAATATAAATGTCTTTGAAAACCGGAATTCCATCTTCTGGCTTAACTTCCATTAACATCTTTTTCCAATGCTCTGGCACTTTGTTAATGTCATAGCCTACCGGCAAGGTTGAATAACTGTATGCAGGGTTCCAGTTGGGTGTAATTTCGAGGGCTACACCTACATTACTCATCTGAATATTAGACAGATATATATCTTCTATTGTGCCGCCGCGATTTTTTGCCGATTTAAAACGCATGCCGACTTTGGTTCCGCTGGCTTTCAGGTTTTTAGCTATAATATGGCGCATTCCCCCTGAGGTTTCGCTGCCAAAAGTGATTAAGCCTCCGCCTTTGCGGGAAACACAATCTTTAATTACAATGTATTCCGCAGGTTTATTTACCCGCAGGCCATCCCAATCGCGGCCAGATTTAATGCAGAAATTGTCATCATTGCAATCAATATCGCAGTTCTGCACCAGCACCCAAGAAGAAGAGTCTATGTCGATTCCATCTGTGCTTGGGCCATGGCCGTCAACGTTATTTTGAATAGTAATGCCGTCGATGGTTACATAAGAAGAATAAAGCACATGCACTGTCCAAAAACCGGCTTGCTGAAATGTTAAACCTTTTACAGAAACATCTTCAGAACTAGTAATCAACAAGGTACGCGGGCGCTTTGCATCGTAGTCAACAATCCAACGTAAGCCTTTCGGTTCGTATTCTTTTCTTAAATCCCAGTAGGCATCCCAAAATGGCTTACCTTGTGCATTCACGGTGCCTTCGCCGCTAAGGCCCACATTTTTTTGCCCGATAATATTGATTAAAGCCGCCGGCCATTTCATCTCAATCCCAGCAACACGGGTATCAATTTCGGGATAGTCTTTTAAATCCTGGCTTCCTAAAAGCACAACTCCTTTATCCAGGCGGATAAAGACATTTTTCTTTACAAATAAAGACCCGGTTACATACTTGCCAGGGGCGAAAGTTATTATACCTCCACCTTTAGCAGAACACACATCTATTGCTTTTTGAATGGCTTTGGTATTTAAGGTTTTGCCGTCATTTACAGCACCGTACGTATTGGCTTTAAATATCGCTTTGCCTATTTTTTGATTCCTTACTCCCACTTTAGCTGCCCAGGCGGGCTCTGCTGCCCTTAGGTTAAAAACAGCAATTTGTACCAGTAGAAGTATCAACACTAATCTCTTTCCTATCTTCATTATTTTGGAATTACTTGGTTTATTTGTGATTACACAGATCATCTATTATTGTCTGTTTCGCCTTTCCAGCTATCTGTTCTAAACGGAGAAGCTGGCAAACCCGCGTGGTTATACAACTCGGCATGAGGCACATACTTCCAGCCAAAACGCACAGCTACTGGGGCACTTACTTCATCGCTCCATACCAAAACTTTATTTCCTTTAACCTCCGCTTTTGCGGGATGAAAAACCTGATCGGCACCAGCGATGGTAAATTCTTTGAGGTTGCCATTTTTAGCGATTAACCCTTCCGAGAAATCGAACGAGATAAGCGCTTTGCCATTTTCTACCTTGATAGATTTATAAAGTGGGCCAGAATAAGCCAGATGCTTGTTATAGGTTTTAGCAAGCGCCCAGAGCGCCAGGCGTTTGCCAACTGCCTCCTTATTTCTTGGGTGGATATCTGCAGAATCGCCAACATCGGTTGTAACTACCATGCCCGCTTTTTTAAGTGACTGGAAGCTCAGCAATTGCGCTTCCCTTATTTCGGCATGTTGCCCTTTATGCGGGGCGATCTGAACAAAGTAGAAGGGGAATTCGGTATTCCAGTCTTTGCGCCAGCTGTCTACCATGGCTGGAAACAGCGTGCGGTACTGATATGCCCGGTCCATATTTGATTCGCCCTGATACCACAATGCGCCCTGTATGGTAAACGGAACCAAAGGGGCAATCATTCCATTGTACAGGTTGGAGGGCGCTTTATTGCTGGTTTTAGTAAGCGCTTCCCGAGGGCCCTGAACTTTTGCAATGCCCGTTAATTTGCCATCGGCTACGTCTTTTTTCCATTGCTCTACGGCTAATTTATAAGCATCGGTGGCTTCTTTAGGATTTTCTGATTGTTTTTTAAAGCGTTCCAAAATCGGACGGAAATCTTCATCAGATTCTAAAATCTCTTTTTTTGTCCAGGCTTCAACCGGGGTACCTCCCCATGATGAATGGATAATGCCGACAGGCACATTCAACCGCTGCTGGATATCTTTGGCAAAATAATAGGCAACGGCCGAAAAGTTGACGGCTGTTTTAGGGCTGCAAACTTCCCAGGAACCTTTGCAATCTTTTTGAGGCGCATCTGCTACTTTCTGTTCTACCGTAAAAAAACGGATGTTGGGATGATTGGCGGCTGCTACTTCCTGCTCATAATTGATAACGCCTGTACGCCATCCGCCCTGTTTCTGTAAAGGGAAATTCATATTTGATTGCCCAGAGCACAACCAAACTTCTCCAAACAGGATATTGGTTAATTCAAAAGTGTTATCCTTCCCTGAAAACTTTACAGTGTAAGCTCTCCCAGCTTTCAAGGTCTTCAGCGAGGCTGTCCATTTTCCATCGGCAGCTGCCACGGTGGTAATCTCCTTACTCCAACTAGGTTTAATAGTTACCTTTTCGCCGGCATCAGCCCAGCCCCAAAGAGCAACCTTTTCGTTTTGCTGCAATACCATATTATTAGCAAAAATTGCTGGCAGTACAATCTTGGCCTGGACCTCGCCCACCAGCATAGAGGCAAAAATGTATAATAAGAAAAAAGGGGTCCTTTTCATTTGGTTACTGAAACAGGTTTGTTTAATGGTGCCAAGATTAGAAAAAAAACGCCGATGAAGCGTCATGCACAGACCTGTAATCCACGTAATTTCTTAGTTACGAAAAACCATCAAAATGCACAAAACTTCACATTAAATACAGTTAAGTGCTAAGTTCTTTACAATTGTACCTTAGCTATATGATGAAAAAATTTTACTCTGTAACTTGGGGTCTAACTAATTAACTCCTATGAATTTACATTTCAATCACCATGACTTTAACCACTTATTTGAGTTTTGGAGAAACACAAAAGGTTTGATGCTAAGCGCTCTTTTCGCCGCTCATGCAAAAATTACCGGAGATGCCCTTAAAAGCATTTTGTGGGGTTACCGAAAGTTGGAACTCACACCTGAAAACATAATGTTGAAGGGCTATTTTCAGGGGGTGGTTCCTTTACCCAACATGAGTGATAATCGGAAAATTGAATGGCATGACCCCGAAGTTAGAGGACTGGTTCCTATTGATGATTTTAAAGCGAGAAAAAGCCTGATTCGTTTATTAAAAAAGAATTTAGCCACAGAAGGTGAAGAACGCTTTGAAGTTAAGATCAATCATAATTTTAAAAGGACTATCGAATATTGCGCTATGCCCCGCAAAAAAACTTCCAGAACCTGGATAAGTAAAGAATACATTAATGCAGCTATAGAATTACATAAGCTTGGCGTAGCACACAGCATTGAAACTTACCAAAATGGCGTATTAGTTGGAGGTATTATAGGCTACGCTGTAAATGGTTATTTTGCAGATGTTACTTTGTTTAACATTGTTGATAATGCCAGTCACGTAGGGTATTACTATTTATTGCACAAACTCCGCGAAGAAGGGTTCATGGTGCATGACTCTGGCTTTGGAGGTAACTGGTTTGAGCAGTTTGGTGCTGTTGACACACCACGGGAGGAATTCAAGAAAGAGCTTGCTAAAGCTATCCTCAAACCCACCAAATTTTCCAACGACGTTCCAGACTTAAATTTCAATTAACCTATCTATAATACAGCTTCATATTGGTTGCCTACAATAATAATTGGGCAGCCAATATGAGGATTTAAACCGCTGTGATGGAGATCGCTGCTCTCGATATGGACTTTTAGCCTGACTTTGCGGCTAAATTGAGGATACACATTTCCCACCTGCGTTTACAATCTAATTGCATTATATCGGCGAATTTTCCTTATAGTAAAAAAGCATGCTATGACCTTGGTTGAGTCTCTTGTTAGATTTCACGAATACTGCTTTTCAAAGGAATTCCAGCATCTCCAGCTGCGGTATCAGTCTGCTAAATGGATGATATTTTAACCGAAAATTACCTTTACCGAAAAATCTTATCGAACGAATTTAAGTAGCTTGAAGCTTTTCCCCCATTGTCTCCCATCTCTATGTCTTTCCTACACAAATGCAAGAAAATTTACCGATAAGCAATGCAGGCTTCCTGATAATTCGGTAAAAATCTATCTTAAACAGAGGCAGAATTTAAAAACATCAGGAAATAATTGGCACAAGTCCTAAAATCACTCAATTCTTGCATATGAAGAAAAAAACAGTCGCGAAATTGTTAGTTAAAAATTCCCATTAACCACACTTTGTTACAAGGGCTGGTACAACTGGGGCTGGGCTATATGAAGCAAATCATTAAGGCCGTAAATTTAGATAACAATTTCACTAACATGAGCTTACACCTCTCCCAACTGGACTTTTCTCTCACATTCAACCAATTGTATGAGGTATGGCGAAACACAAAAGCCTTAATGTTGACAGCCTTGTTTGCCGCACACTCCAAGCTTACAGGCGGTGCACTGAAAAGCATTTTATGGAGTTATCGAACGTTTGAACTTACCCCAGAAAACATGATGTTGAAGGGCTACTTTCAAGGTGTGGTCCCTCTGCCCAAGGTATCTGACAATAGAAGAATTGAATGGCATGACCCGGAGTTCAGGGGCCTGATTCCGATTACCGGCTTTAAAGCCCACAAAGACCTGATTCGCTTATTAAAGAAAAACTTAACTAGCAAAAGCACAGAGCGTTTCGAAGTAAAAATTGACTACAATTTTAAAAGGACTATTGAATGCTGCGCGATGCCTCGCAAAAAGACATCAAGGACCTGGCTAAGTAAAGAATATATCAATGCAGCCGTTGAACTGCATGAGCTTGGCATAGCCCATAGTGTAGAGACTTATCAAAATGGAGTGCTAGTAGGTGGCGTTATCGGTTATGCCGTGAATAGCTATTTTGCCGACATTACTTTATTTCACATTGTTGATAACGCCAGCAAGATTGCTTATTACTATTTACTACATAAATTAAGAGACGAGGGCTTTACTTTGCATGATTCTGGCTTCGGGCAAAATTGGTTCCACCAATTTGGTGCAGTTGACACACCCCGAGCTGAGTTTAAATGCCAATTGGCAAAATCGCTAATAATGCCAACGAAATTTACCGAAAGTGTTCCAGAGCTGGATAACGCTTCAATCAAGCATTCAAAATTTGGAAATAAAGCTCCAGCACCAGTTTTTTAGCCTGACCAGGTGTATAGTTTGTGCTTACTTTAAGGTTTAGCCAACGCACAGCTCCGATGTTGTTTTGCTTTTGCAGTTTGTGGACAAAACTCAGCAAAGAATAATAATCACCCTCGAAGTTAAGCCGCTGCACCTGGCTTTGCGCAATAGAGAAAGGTACGGCTGTTCGAGGGTACACATTTCCTATTAAACTTTACAATCTATTTATGGCACATAAGGAGATTTTTACCCTGCAGTTAAAAAAGTTCATTTATACGACTATCCTGTTACTTCCATCTCTGCAGCCGATTTTCTTTGTATGCCAAGGACATGCTTTTCTAACGGAAAATTCGTTGATAGCCTGCCATAATTCCTCCAGCGGTTCAAATTCTCATTAAACACACTTTTTCGTAAGGATTTACACACTTCGGCTCTGACTATATGAAGAAAGCCATTAACTCTGTAAATTGACGTACCAAACTCACTACTATGCACGCCAACTTCAACCATCAGGACTATTCATTCACTTTTAACCACTTATACGAGTTATGGCGCAGCACAAAAGGCTTGATGCTAAGAGCCCTTTTTGCGGCACACGCTAAAATTTCAGGAAGTAAGCAAAAAAGTCTGTTATGGACGTATGAGCAATTCGAACTATCTGCTCATAGTATTCTATTGAAAGGATATTTCGAAGGCATTGTACCTCTGCCAAGTATGTCTTCCGGCGATCGTATAAAGTGGCACGATCCTGAAATACGGACCATTATTCCCTTAAACGATTTTAAAACCCAAAGAAGTTTCAGGCGCTTTCTGAGAAAAGATGAACGACAAGCACCCCATATGAAACTTGAGTTAAGAATTAACAGTAATTTTAAAGAAACAATAGAGGCTTGTGCCAAACCAAGACAAACCACCAAAAGAACATGGATAACACCCCATTATATAGATATAGCTTTAGAACTGCATAAAATGGGAATAGCACATAGCATGGAAGTTTATCAGAACAATGCTTTAGTTGGTGGAATTATCGGATATAGTATAAATAGTTATTTTGCCGGTATCACTTCTTTTTATAAGATCGAAAATGCAAGTAAGGTTGCTCAATATTATTTACTTCTGAGACTTAAGGAAGATGGTTTTCACTTTTATGATTCTGGCTGGGAAACAAAATGGCTAAAACAATTTGGCATGATAATCATTCCGAGAGAAGAATTTCATAAATGTTTTATTAAAGCTATGATTACGCCAGCGAAGCTCAAAAACGAAATTCCTGAGCTTGTAATTTAAGAAAAGCTGGATTTCATAACTTTACTCTGCCGACATAACTTTATTTAACACACTGTTGATACAACAGCAAAATTTACGAACGATTTACGAACCTGACTAAGTGCTTAAAATCTGAAAATAGAGCTCGAGTATTAATTTCTTATCTACCCCTGGCATATAATTAGTGCCTACTTTAAGGTTTAGCGAACGCACAACGCCAATATTATTTTGCTTTTGCAGTTTGTGGACAAAACTCAGTAAGGAATAATAATCGCCCTCGAAGTTAAGCCGCTGCACCTGGCTTTGCGCAGTATTCAATTCCGGTGCTGTTGCCGGAATTTCTACCAATTTCACGTTCTCCTTTTCGGCCAGGTTGGCAATTTGCGCAATAGCAGAACCGCGAAACAGGTTCGGTTTAAGGCTGTACTTACTCAGTACTTTATCAAGGCTGGAATTTCTTCGGTGTAAATAATCAGGCTGGTAATTAAGGTTCACTTTATTTAGCGAAGCCGAGAGGCTTTTATTAACCTTGTAAGCTTTCCAGGTTTTCTTAAAAGCAAACTGATAGCTAAAAATTAAGAGCACAAAGAACAATACCAGCAGGAGGTATTCTTTCTTATTTCTGATTAGCTCTGGCATATTATTAATATTTAACAACCACAATGAATTCGCCTGTCCCCGATTCGGGATTATAGGCATAACTTTCTAACTGCGCAGTGCCTACCCAGCTGCGCGCTTTTATATCCGTCAGCCAGTTATTTACAGGCACAATCCTGTTTGCATTACCTTTTATGCGAATGCTTCGCTCTGTAAAGATGGAAGCATTCGCACTTGTATCTGATGCTGCTTTATCAATAGGGTTAATTGCAATTTCATTCCAAGTGATTTCATTGGGCAAGCCTTCTGCCAGTTGGCTAATGAGGTAGGCTTTGTTGATGCCACCATCCCATCCCAAAGATTTAAGCTGCAGCTCTTTGGTTTTTATTGTATTTTCCACCTCCAGATATTCCTGATAGCCATATTCGGTGCTGCTTACCTTTTTGCTGAGCTTTCTGTTGGATGATTCTAATGCAGAAAATACCAGAAGATTTATAAACAATGCCGCGAAAAAAAACATCAGCATGCGGATGCCCCAGGTTTTTATGTTGAGGTTGAAAATATAGTTGCTATAAGCTGCATTAATGCCCGGCACCCTGGCTTCCACTACTTCAGCAAAATGGGCGAAAAACAGCTGAAATGCCGCTGCATAAGCAATCAATAACTGTTCGCCCAGGGGCTCGTTCTCCACCTTAAACGGGAAATCTGCACGGGCGGCAGGGTTGTAAGTATACGATTGCCAGCTTAAATCACTATTGCGGACAACGGTATGCCCGTCGAAAACCAGCACTTCGTTATACACATTTAGCTGGGGCAATATCATTTGCACCGGAAAGGGCCCCATGCTAAACATTACAACATTATACCCCAGCATCTGGCATTGCCGCAGCCACCGGTCGGCTTCTGCCCTTCGTACAATGGATACAAATGACGATAAGCCAGATACGAAATTCTGGACATAAAAATCGTGGTAGTTTGCACCCGGAAAAAGCTGCGAAAACTGCAAAGGCGTAATTTCCATAATCCGCTCTACCTGCTTGGTAAGTACGGGTTTCCCCGACAAGTTTAAGGCAAGCGGAACCTTCTCAGACAAGTGGGCACTCAAAGCCTCCAAAGATTTTAAGTCAGGAATTTTCTTTTCAAACTCAAGCGTATGCCGTTTACGCAGCACCTGGCACGCATGCACTGCACAGTTATTATCGTCGATAATCTGTACACTCAATCCAATAACCCTATTTAATTTAATATGGTGGTGCAACATGCCAGCTAACGATTATTGCGGTTAATACATAATGGTTGGTTTTATAAACACAATGGTTACTACCTTGGAATTCAATTTTTCTTTACTGCTAAATATCCACTTCAACACCGGAATTCTTGACAGGACTGGAACACCTGAAGAACCGTCGCTTTTTTCGGCGCGCTCAAGCCCTCCTAAAACAATCATGTCTTCATTCCTGGCCCTTATAATCGATTCGAATTTACTGTTTGATGTAGGAGGTGGCGCATTGTTGGATGGTATGCCGATAAAATCTGAAATATCAACCTTAATGTTCAGCGTAACCTGGTCATCGCCAGAAACAATAGGCTTTATGTTAATTGCCAGGTTTGCATCCACAGGTACATACTCGTCGGTAAAGATGTTTTGTGTTGAGCCAAGGGTCGGGAATACGTTTTGCCTTCGGATGAGGTAATAGCGCCTGGAACCAATGCTCAATGTCGCCGAATGCCCATTAAGCGTAGAGAGCTTGGGCACAGACCGTACCTCGACATTATTGTTTTCTTCCAGCGCACTCAATCCTACATAAAAATTAGGCGTTACCCTCCCAAGATTTACAGAACTTATGTTACCCAGACGTGCTAAAAAGTCATTTATTGCCCTGGCTCCCAGCGTATAGTCAATGCCAGGCAATACTGTGCCACCAGTTTTTACACTGTCTGAAGTGCCGGCTTTAATTCCGGTTTTTACACTGCGTACTTTGCGGATATCAACCAAATTAACTTCAATTAACACCAATGGCACCAGCTGGTCGAGCTGTTTAATAAAAGCTTCTATCTCTTCTATTTGCGGCCTTGAGCCTGAAAGTAGCAAGGTATTTTGCTCTCTGAATTCGCGTATTTCAATGCCTTTCTTCCACTCGTTGGGAATCATAGCCTGAATGGTATCTACACTGCGGTTTTGAAGCTGGATAACCCGGTTTGTCCTTAAGCCCTCCAGCCGTCGGTCGCCAATAAGGTAAACCCCGTTTTCCAGCTTGTAGGTGTAGTCTGTTCCCTGCAAAAGGGAGCTTAAAAAATTATCAAAAGTGATGTTGCTTACCGTTGTGGAGATCGTGCCTTTAATATCAGAATACAGGAAAAAACTCTTACTCAACTCCTGCGAAGCTGCCCTTATCAAATCGGCAATGGATGCATTAATGGCATCCACCGTAATAAGTTTTTGCCCATTTACATTGCGGCTCGACAAGCTTACAGAGCCTTCGCCACTAAGCTGCTTAAAGGTTTTCCGTACCGAAGTTTTCTTTTCAGGATTGATAAAAACCTCTTCGCCTTCTCTAAGAGCCTGGAATACGAATACATTTTCGCTGGTTTTAACTATGCCAATATTGTTTGAATAGGCAAGCTGCTCCAGCACGGTTTCGAAAGGGGCTTCGGTAAAAAAGCCGTTGACCTTTTTGCCAAATAAAGCCGATGGCACAATGATATTTTTCCCGCTGATCTGGCTGATTTTCTTTGCCACATCGGGCAGTGAATCGTTGCTCAATTCAAGGCTAAGCTGGTCGGTGCCACTACTATAGGCTGCTTTAATCTCTTTGCTTAGCCGTCCCTGCCCTTCAATTGGCGAGACAGTCATAATAGTGCCTAAAAAGCTAATATCCAGGTTATATTCCTTTGCCAGAAATGTTAAAATATTAAGCGGCGTTTCGTTGTTGAAATTGGTATAAATTTTAAAATTTAGCTTCGGATCTATATTGATATTCAACTTATTAGCCTGAGCCAGAGCTCTTAAAAATTCCTTTACAGGCACGCCGGTTACTGAAAGCTGTATTTTTTGGTTTAAACCTGGCACAGACGCCGAAAGCTGTACTAAACGGCTGTGTATTACTTCCACCCTATCTTCCTGGGCATTAGCCGCCTGCCACGAGCAGCTAAAAAGAATAAATAAGAAAACAGGCACACAAAATTTCAACGGCAAGCAAGCTATAATACGCAGCAAGCTTTGTTTATTGCAGTTGGTGTGTAAGGCACCCGATGGTTTCATGTTTAAGGTTTTAGTAGTTAAATAAAAGTGGATAAATCTCTTCCAATGAAGTATCGCCCGCCACAAACATCGAAAAAGCATTTTCTGCCATGGTTTTTATTCCCCGTGCCTTTAGCATTTCATCGATGTACATATTGCCGTTTTTAATTTCGATGGCAAGCTCCTGGTCGATAGGAATTACCTCGTATACCGCTTTTCGCCCATAGTATCCTGTATAATGGCATTTTTCGCAACCTACCGGGATAAAATGTTTATCGATCTCCTTATAAGGCTTAAAATGACGCGGATATAAGCTCGCATCGAAACTTTTTTGCTCTTTACAGTGTGGGCAAAGCAGCCGGATAAGGCGCTGCGCAGCTGTTGTATTTAGTGTATTAGCCACCAAAAACGGCGGAATCCCCATATCAATTAATCGCGAAACGGTGCCCCAGGCAGAATTTGTATGAATAGTTGAAAGCACGAGGTGACCCGTTAGAGCTGCCCTGATCGCCATATTCGCAGTTTCTGTATCCCGAATTTCGCCCACCATAATCACATCAGGGTCTTGACGTAAAAAAGTGCGCAGGGCGGCTGCAAAGCTTAAGCCTATAGCCTCCTTGAGTTGCACCTGGTTGATGCCTTCCAAGGTGTATTCTACCGGGTCTTCAATGGTTAAAATATTTCGGGTTTCTTTGTTCAGCAATTTTAAAGTGGCGTACAGAGTAGTGGTCTTTCCCGAGCCCGTTGGGCCGCTAAGCAGGATAATCCCGTTAGGGCGCCTAACTCCCTGCAAGTAATTCTCGAGGTCGAACTTTGAAAATCCCAGGTTATTGAGGTCTATCTCAGTTGCATCGTTATTCAATAAGCGCAGAACCACTTTTTCGCCGTGCAGAGTTGGCAGAACCGAAACACGAATATCAAACTGTTTTTCCTCATGCTTAAAATTAATACGGCCGTCCTGAGGGAGGCGCTTTTCGGCAATATCCAGGTTGGAAAGTATCTTTATTTTATTGATGAGGGATGGATATTTCTCTCTTTCGAGCAGGTACCGTTCTACCATCAAGCCATCAATGCGAATACGCACACGGCATTTATTTTCGTAGCTTTCTATGTGGATGTCGCTACTTTTTAAGTTTTTAGCTTCGCTGATTAAGGTTACCAGAAAGTCATCTTCATCGTACTTATAATGCAGCTGGGTTGGGCTTGCCGAAGCATTTTCTTTGAGGTAGTATTTAGAAAGCAGGCGGCTTATGTCTATCGCAGAAATAGGGTCGAGTGTGATATTCTGGCCCAATACAATCTCCAGCTCTGCCTGCAGGTTACTTAGTTGGGCATTTTCGTCACAAAACAGTACCAGACTTTTATCGCTTTTTGCTTTAGGCAAAACACGATAATGCCATGCTTGCTCCTTATTTACAAGGTGCAGGTTTTCGGTTAAAAGTACTATGTCTGCTACATGTTCCATAAGTTCAAATAGTCCATCCACCACCCATCGGTGCTTAAATCAAAACCATTTCCAAGCCAGGCGCCTATTAGCAGGCATATTAACAGCAGCGACTGAAGCCCTGCAAGTGGTATTTGCTTCTGACTACTGCCTGAGGCTAGTTTCCAGAAAAGCCATGCCGCCAGCGCAAAAACCAGGCTAAGCAGATAAAAGGCTACAAAGCTTAAAACCGGCAGATAAAACGCCAGGCTTACTAACAAAAGCACATCGCCCCAGCCGAGTAAGGCAGTGGTTATGTTTACGGCACGCCGGGCTTTTATTGAGAAATAAGCAGTTAGCATGATGAATTGCAGGCCTAAAAACAATAAGTTGATACCTGTTGATAAAAGCATATCGCGTATGCTGGATGCACTGTATAAGCGGCTAATGCAAAACAAAAGCACCAGGATGGGAAACCACAGGGCATATACCGAGCGCTGCTTGAAATCCTGAACAGCAATGCCCAGTAACACTAAAGTTATGCATGCTTGAATCATCCACATATGCTATCAATTTCCCCTTGTTCACAACCTTGCCAAACCAACCTCAATCGGGGGTTACTTCACGTAAACTCTTATCCTGATTTATTTCCCAAACGTTAAAGGTTCCGTTTCCGTTAAAATCAACAACCGCAGTAGCCCTGGCAATAAATGTATTACCGGTTGCCTGCACTATTTCAATACGGTAGTTTGCACGTCCGTCTTTACCGTCGGTGCTTAGTTTCTCCTGAACAAAGCCTATTTCGTTTATATTAGTGCTGTATTTAGAATTCTCGTAGAAAAAGTTCTTTTCCTGGGTATACACGTGTTCCAGCTGCACTTTTGCTTCGGTGGTTTTTGCTTTAGTTATTAAAGGAAGCAGGTTGGGCAATGCCAGCAATACGAGTATTCCGATAATAACCAATACCACTAAAATTTCCGTAAGTGTATAGCCCGAAAGCCTTTTCAGGAAGATTGCTTCTTTATTTTTCATAGAGTTTTAAGGTACCCTTAGATAAGAGCTATCCCGAGGCTATTGTTTGGTGCAGAATTAGCCTGAAAACATAGCAACTGTAAAAAAACGACACAGTATTGGTTTACAATTTAAGGTGCGACCTTGATATTAAAACCTTGTTTTAGTTGTCAAAATGCCGTTTAATGAAGAATTTATCGTCTCTTTTTCGGAGGAAATCCTTTACATTTTTTCAACAGCTTAGCGAGAGGCCTTGTAACATTAATTGGTTACAACTTCACAAATCGGCGTAAAAATTGTTCCTTTTGGGGCGGGTTCCTAGGCTCAGCGAAGCCGCTAATTTGCTCTGTTTAGTATGCTAGTGCTCAACTAAGGTACCAGCGATTCAGCGTTTTGCAAAGTAGCAGAGGCGACTGTGCCATCTTGTGGGGATAAGTCAAGTGAAAAGTTTTTTTGAAAAACAAAATATAGCGATGAATCAGGCGATGTGCAAGGCTAGCCCGTTTGTCATCTCGACTTCGGAGAGATCCTAAAGCGCATTACTATGCGTCTAGCCTTAAGATCTCTCCTTTCGTCGAGATGACAAAACGCCCAATTTAAAAACACCTCAAAATGAGCAAGTTGAAAATAATGCCATTACCAATAAAGAGCTTTTGTAAAAAAGAAAAATATAGCGATGACATGGAGCACTGGTTCCTAGCCGACACGTCTCCCATCTTGGCAGTACATATAAACCTAACAGCGAACAGACTGTGCCCAAAGTCATTGAAGGCAAGCTCAGAATTAGCAGAATCCTTTTAAAGAACTGGGGTTGAAAAAAAATGGCTAGGCGCAGAGTCCTCTGCCAGGGAACTCGCTTTTAAAAAAATCGTAAGGAGAATTTCAATGAAAGAACCCATAGGAGAGGCAAAAGTGTCTGACATCTTCGAGATGTCTGACACTTATATATACGGCTCTGCGTTATTTCTTAAGTTAAAAGCGACTTCCCTGAGTCCTCTGCGACAGGCTCCTAGGAAAAAATAAGGACTTTATGGGATAGCTATGCCCTTCCGTATCGAAAAAGGAAGATAAATCCCAATATTTTAGCAAAAAATGAAAACAGAGAGCTTTCTCCCAAAAAAATAAGTCACGGGAAGCTGACAACAAAAGGAAAAGATTTGAAAATTGGTTTTTTTATAGAAAATCAGTGGTTTCCGTTCTGAGACTACCTAAAATTGCGGATAAGCCTGAATCTAAGGAAATCATAATTGTTTTTATTCGTGAGTGTTTTCTATACCTGAAATTTTATCAGGTGATACATTATTTGCTTTGGCTATTTCTTTTAATAGTTCAGTCTGTTGTCTTTGAAGTTTAAGAAACTTTGGAATTGACAACGCAAATCTGAAAATCAAAATTACAACTGCCAGCCAAACAAACGTGAAAAGGAACAATATGATTAGTTCAGGTGTACCAATGTTTATAAATAATAGCTGTGACATATATGATTTTTTAAGTCTCTAAGTTAAATTATTTTCTTATCCGGCATAATATCTATAAGGAGAATCATTGATAATACAATGAGATTTCAATAGGAGATATTAAAATGGCATTCAAAAAAGGTCAGTCTGGCAATCCAAAAGGCATCTGGAATTTTCAAGGAAGCTCATTTTTGAACGCGAAGATAGCCCATATTTTTATGGGTAAACTTAAATCTGTGAGAGACTCTGCTAGGAAAAAACCTCACCGCAAACAGATAGTACCCAAAGTCATACTAGGCATTTTGTCATCTCGACCTAAGGAGAGATCTTAAAGCGCTTTATATCAGGGCGTGCTAAGATTCCTCCTACCGTCGGAATGACAAAGTGTGTTAGCTTGCTTTACGCCAGATGTCATCTCTATATTCTGTTTTTTGCAAAAAGCTCTTTACTCGAAATGACAAAGTGGGCTTGCCTACATATTGCCCATTATGTCCTCCCTAAATTTCACTTTTTTTAAAAAGTTCCTTACCTGCTGTTCTTATCAATCGAAGAACCTTGAAATCCTACCTTCCCAAAGACCAACTCGCCTTTCAAAGCAATCACCTAAAAACTATTACTCATTTGAAACAGAGGCAGGTACATTGCAACCAGTATAATTCCAACCAACAAACCCAGAAAAATGATAATTAAAGGCTCCATTAAGCTACTGATAGTTGAAGCCTTGTATTCGATTTCATCAATGTATTGACTCGAAATTTTACCAAAGAAATAATCAAGCTGGTTGGTTTCTTCTCCCACTTTAATCAGCATAATCATTTTGGCGGGATATATTTTGAACTGTTGCAGGCTTTCGTGCAAGGTTTTCCCTTTCAATATGTCATTCTCGATAACATTAAGAGAGGATTCAATCGGATAAAAGCTTATCATTTTCTGCACCAGGCTAATCGCCTGAAGCAAAGGCAAATGCGCATTAATCAACAATCGCATAGAATTGCAAAAGCGGGCGAGATATATCTTCTGCACCAGGGGGCCGGCTATTGGTGTCCTTAAAATCAAAGCCGACATTACTCGCCTGGAGGTGTCTGTTTTCCGGCCTAAAAATAAGGCAATACCGCAAAGCGATAGG
>Ga0307408_100001269_pt1 | contig 18951 bp, 13 predicted proteins | sample 322Cmetagenome_FD_202116 | JGI IMG/M metagenome (GOLD analysis project Ga0307408, IMG submission 202116) | Maize rhizosphere microbial communities from greenhouse at UC Davis, California, United States - 322HYB-C-3 | ecosystem: Host-associated > Plants > Roots > Rhizosphere > Soil | place... | reverse complement strand
CCACCCTCGACAAGCCAATGGAATCGGCGGTGTTCATTGAATCGATCCCGTTTCATGAGACCCGCACCTACGTGAAAAATGTGATGTCCAACGCCACCTATTACGCCGCCCTGTTCGAGGGCAGGCCGCAATCGCTGAAAGCGCGCATCGGCAGCGTGGCGCCCAAGGGCTATACCGAACAGCAACTGCAGGAAGCCGCCTTTGGTGGCCGCTGATTTTTTGCCGACCCCACACCAACACCGGAACCTTTGATCCATGCAAACTGAACTCGATCCCCTGCTGACGCAAACCCTCGCCGCCGCACGTGAACCGGGCCTGACCCTGGTGATCGGCAACAAGAATTATTCGTCGTGGTCGATGCGTCCGTGGGTCGCGATGACGGCCTTTAATATTCCGTTCCATGAAGTGCGCGTGCTGCTGGACCAGCAGGACACGGCCAACAAGATCGCCGCCTATTCGGCCTGCGGCCGGGTGCCGGTGCTGCTGGCCGGCGAGATGACGATCTGGGACAGCCTGGCCATTTGCGAATACCTGGCCGAGCAATTCCCTGAGAAACACTTGTGGCCGCAGGACGTGGCGGCGCGCGCCATGGCGCGTTCCGTGTGCGCGGAAATGCATTCGGGCTTTTCCAGCCTGCGCACCTCGATGTCGATGAACATCAAGGGGCGCTATCCTGGCAAGGGCCGCACCCCCGGCACCCAGGCCGATATCGGCCGCATCAGTGAAATCTGGGAAGAATGCCTGGCGCGTTTTGGGCATACCGGCGGCCACTCCGGCTTCCTGTTCGGTGAATTCTCGATTGCCGACGCGTATTACGCGCCGGTGGTGATGCGCTTCCACACCTATGGCGTGACGCTGCCGCCTGCGCTGAACGGCTATTGCGAACGCGTACGCAGCCATCCCGCCGTGGCGCGCTGGATCGACGAAGCCATGGCGGAAACCGAAACCTGCCCGCTGCACGACGCGGAAATGCCGGACTGATGGCGATGCAAACCTATGTGGTCGGCGGTGCGGTGCGCGACGAGCTGCTGGGATTGCCCGTCCAGGACCATGACCACGTGGTGGTGGGGGCGACCCCGGAAGACATGGTGCGGCAGGGTTTCCGGCCGGTCGGCAAGGACTTCCCGGTGTTCCTGCACCCGCACACCCAGGAAGAATATGCGCTGGCCCGCACCGAGCGCAAAACCGCGCCCGGCTACAAAGGGTTTGTGTTCCACACCTCGCCCGATGTGACCCTGGAACAGGATTTGATCCGGCGCGATTTGACCGTCAATGCGATTGCCAAGGCGGCCGACGGCACACTGGTCGACCCGTTCAACGGCCGCGCCGACATTGCCGCGCGCGTGTTCCGCCACGTATCGGATGCGTTTGCCGAAGACCCGGTCCGCATCCTGCGCGTGGCGCGCTTCGCGGCGCGTTATGGCGACTTCACGGTGGCGCCGGAAACCAATGCGCTGATGCGGCGGATGGTGGAACACGGCGAAGCCGATGCGCTGGTGGCCGAGCGGGTGTGGCAGGAAGTGTCGCGCGGGCTGATGGAAGCGGCGCCGTCGCGCATGTTCGCCGTGCTGCGCGATTGCGGCGCGTTGGCGCGCATCATGCCGGAACTCGACGCCGGTCCGCGCGCCATGCACGTGATCGACCATGCGGCGGCGCGCGGCCTGGAATTGCCGGTGCGCCTTGCCGCGTTGCTGCAAGGGCGGGGCGGTTCGGAGGCGGCGCTGAAAGCGGTTGACCAGTTGTGCCAGCGCCTGAAAGTCCCCGGCGAATGCCGCGACCTGGCCGTGATGGCGGCGCGCGAGCGGGACTGCGTCAACGGTGCGCTGGCGCTGGACGCCGGCGCCATCGTCAAGTTGCTGGAACGCTGCGACGGCTTCCGCAAACCGGCGCGCTTCAGCCAGTTGCTGCAGGCGTCGCAGGCCGGGGCCTGCGGCGGCGCGGACCACGGCGCCGATTGCCCGTATCCGCAACGGGCGCACCTGGAAACCGCCCTGGCGGCCGCCCGCGCCGTCAACGCGGGAGACATCGCGCAATCGTGCGGCGACCAGCCGCAGCGGATTCCGGAGCGGGTGCACCAGGCCCGGGTGGCGGCGGTGCGCGAGGCACTGGGATAACTGGCGATGAAGTAATATGGAGGCAATGCTGAGCCGCGCCCCGCGGCCGGGAGCCGCCCATGAAGCTGAACCTGTTCCGCAATCCGTTCCGCCGCTGGATCTCCGGCGATGGCAAGGACCGTCCGACGGTGCCGGTCAAGGAACTGGCTGAACGCGACCGGCGCCGCATGCTCAAGCATTTCATGGTGCTGGAAAAGCCGGACCGGCTGCTGCGCTTTGGCGCCCATACCTCGGACGACCAGGTGGCCAACTACGTGTTCGGCATCGATTTTTCCCGTGACATGGTGTTTGGCGTCTACAACCGCGTGTTCAAGCTGGTGGCGGTCGGGCACCTGGCATTTGCGCCGCGCGATACCCGGAATTGCTCGTCGGACAAGGAGCGGGTGGCGGAATTCGGCGTCTCGGTGCTGAAGGCGGCGCGCGGCCTGGGGATCGGCTCGAAACTGTTCGAGCGGGCCGCGATCCACTGCCGCAACAACGACATCGACACGCTGTACATGCACTGCCTGTCGTCCAACAAGACCATGATGCATATCGCGAAAAAGGCGGGCATGGAAATCCACCGCGATTACGGCGAAGCGGATGCCTACCTGAAACTGCCCGCGCCCAGCCCCGCCACGGTGTTGCAGGAAGCGCTGGACGAGCAACTGGCGACCTTGGACTATGCGCTGAAAGCCAATACGCGGGCGGCCGCCAAGTTGCTGGACAAATTGCCAGGGGGGAAGTCCGATGATTGAGCCGACCGCCAGGCCAATGACGGGGTCGACGATGGCGCCACGCCCCCGGCGGCGGCGTGCCTGGTCCGCCGGGTTGGCGTGGCTTGCCGCCAGCCTGGCGCTGGACTTGTCCGCCGCCCCGCTCAATCTCTGTTTTGAAGATGTCCCGCAAGCCCCCTGGACCATGCCGGACGGCGGCGGCTTGAATATCGAACTGTTGAAGCGGGTCGAGCGCCTGACCGGCGAGCACTTCAATTACATTGCCCGGCCGTGGAAGCGCTGCGAGGAAGAGACCCGCAGCGGCATCATGGATGGCATGATCGGTCCGTCCGACAACCCGCGCCGGCGCGCCTTCAGCGTGCCGCCACTGAAGCCGGACGGCACCCAGGACCCGGAACGCGCGATGTACCATGACCATGTGGCGTTGTTCCTGCGTACCGGCAGCGGCGTCGGCTGGGATGGCAAGCACCTGGTCAATCCGCGCGGCATCGCCGTGGCGCAGCGCGGCTACTACACGGTGGACATGCTGCAGGCGCTGGGCCAAAAAGTCATCGACACGCCCAAGTCGGCCGAAGAAGGCTTGCGGCTGCTGGCGGTGGGCGCCGCCGACGTGGCGGTGCTGATGGGGCGCAGGGCGGAACAATCGCTGCGCAACGATCCGCGGTTCCACGGCAAGATCGAGCTGGCGCGCCAGCCGTTCGCCATTTTTGATTTCCACCTGATGATCGGCCGCAAGGCGTTCGACAAGGACCCGGCGCGCTTCGAGGCGATCTGGAACGCCATCGCCACGGTGCGCGCGACACTGGAATACCGCCGGCTGGAAGCGGCGCATGTGCGCCAGCCGCCACGCGACTAGTGACCCACAGCCTCCCGTCCTGCCGCGCGGAGGACAGCAGCGCGCCTTACAGCAGCGGCAGCGCCGTGGTGTCCTTGATCCGCTGCAGCGCGAACGACGACTTCACATCGAGCACGGCCGGATGGCGCAGCAGGGTCGCCATCATGAAGCGCGAAAAGTGGTCCATGTCTTCCACGTGCACGCGCAACAGGTAATCCATTTCCCCCGTCATCGCATAGCAGGCCACCACTTCCGGCCACTGTTCCACCGCCACCGCGAAATCCGCGCGCGGCGACGCGCCGGCCGGGTTCACGCCCAGCGCCCTGGCATTGCTGTGGGCCGCCGCATCGCTGTGTTTTTCCAGCCGCACGTTGACATAGGCCAGCAGGCCCAGGCCGATCTTGTCCGGGTCCAGCAGCGCCACGTACTGGCGGATCACGCCTTCCTCTTCCAGCCGCTTGATGCGGCGCAGGCACGGGGAGGGCGACAGGTTCACTTGTTCGGCCACGTCCTGGTTGGACAGGCGGCCGTCGTTTTGCAAAATGGACAAAATCTTACGGTCGGTTTTGTCGAGCGCAATTTTGGTCATAAATTCCTCGGATGATATGGTCGCGCGATTGTGTCGCACGCAATCTTGGCTACAAATTCCCGCTTTGGACAGGCATTCGGCAATATTATTGCGCAATTTTTGTGGCGTCAGGAATTATTCGCAATTAAATGCCGCCCTTTGAGGTCTATACTGTGCGAAAAATACTTTACGTATACGTAAACTGGAGACCTCTATGAAATTTGAGCCGTGGGACAACCCGATGGGGACCGATGGGTTTGAGTTCGTCGAATATGCGGCGCCGGACCCGAAGGCCCTGGGCGCGCTGTTCGAAAGCATGGGGTTTACCGCCATTGCGCGCCACCGCCACAAGGACGTGACCCTGTACCGCCAGGGCGGCATCAATTTCATCATCAATGCCGAACAGGATTCGTTTGCGCAGCGCTTCGCGCGCCAGCACGGTCCTTCCGTGTGTGCGATCGCCATCCGCGTCAACGACGCGGCGGCGGCCTACCGGCGCGCGCTGGAAATGGGCGCGTGGGGTTTTGACAACAAAACCGGCCCGATGGAGTTGAATATCCCCGCCATCAAGGGCGTGGGCGACTCGCTGCTGTACTTCGTCGACCGCTGGCGCGGCAAGAATACCGTGGGCGGCATACCGATGGCGGCAATTGGCGACATCTCCATTTATGACGTCGACTTCGTGGCCATCCCCGGCGCCGACCCCAACCCGGTCGGTAACGGACTGACCTACATCGACCACCTGACGCACAACGTGCACCGTGGCCGCATGAAGGAATGGGCGTCGTTCTATGAAAACCTGTTCAACTTCCGTGAAATCCGCTACTTCGACATCGAAGGCAAGCTGACCGGCCTGAAATCGAAGGCGATGACCTCGCCGTGCGGCAAGATCCGCATCCCGATCAATGAATCGTCGGACGACAAGTCGCAGATTGCCGAATACCTGGACGCGTACCACGGCGAAGGCATCCAGCACATTGCGCTGGGCGCGGACGATATTTATCACTCGGTGCAGGCCATGCGCGACACCGGCATCGTGTTCCAGGACACCATCGCCACGTATTACGAACTGGTGGACCGGCGCCTGCCGAATCACGGTGAAAACCTGGAAGAATTGAAACGCCTGCGTATCCTGATCGATGGCCACAGCAATGAACAGGAACGCGAACTGCTGCTGCAAATCTTCACGCAAAACGTGATCGGCCCGATTTTCTTTGAAATCATCCAGCGCAAGGGCGACCAGGGCTTTGGCGAAGGCAACTTCCGCGCCCTGTTTGAATCGATTGAACTGGACCAGATCAAGCGTGGCGTGCTGAAAGACGACACCGCCAAAACGTAACTTTTAAACGGTAGCGCCACACCAGAATGGCGCGCCTGGCTGTGCTACCCTGAATGACCGGGTTGCATGACCATTACATCTATTTTGCGGCGTTCCCACAAGGTGCGCCCCGAGTAACAATTGGAGACATTGAATGAATGCACCAGTCAAAGGTTCCGACCTGGAACCGGGTTCGCCGGCGAACGAGATTTCGCTGGACGATAAATGGACGTTGGAACGCGGCCGCGCGTTCATGACGGGCACGCAAGCGCTGATCCGCCTGCCGATGATGCAGCGCGAGCGCGACGTCAAGGCCGGCTTGAACACGGCCGGTTATATCACCGGTTACCGTGGTTCGCCGGTCACCAGCGTCGACATGACGGCGATGAAGGCGAAGAAATACCTGGACGCCCACCACGTCAAATTCCACCCTGGCATGAACGAAGACCTGGCCGCCACCGCGGTCTGGGGCACGCAGCAGACCAATTTGTTCCCGGGCGCGAAGTATGACGGCGTGTTTGGCATGTGGTACGGCAAGGGCCCGGGCGTGGACCGCTGCGGCGACGTGTTCAAGCACGCGAATAACGCGGGCAGCTCGAAATACGGCGGTGTGCTGGTGCTGGCGGGCGATGACCATGCGGCCAAGTCGTCGTCGATCGCGCACCAGTCGGACCACATCCTGAACGCCTGCGGGATCCCGGTGCTGTACCCGTCTTCCGTGCAGGAGTATCTGGATTATGGCTTGCACGCCTTTGCCATGAGCCGCTACACCGGCCTGTGGGTATCGATGAAGTGCGTGACCGACATTATCGAGTCGGGCGCCGTGGTGGACTTCGATCCGGACCGTGTGCAAATCCAGACCCCGACCGACTTCGAACTGCCTGCGGGCGGCTTGAACATCCGCTGGCCGGACGCCGTGCTGGACCAGGAAGCGCGCATGAATACCTATAAATGGTATGCCGCGCTGGCCTACGTGCGTGCGAATAAACTGAACAAGATTATCTGGGACAGCCCGAAACCGAAGATCGGCATCATCACGGCCGGCAAGTCGTACCTCGACACGCGCCAGGCGCTGGCCGACCTGGGCATCGATGAACAGGCGGCCGCCGATATCGGCCTGCGCCTGTACAAGATTGGCATGACGTGGCCATTGGAAGCGTCCGGCGTGCAGGACTTCGCCAGCGGCCTGGACGAGATCCTGGTGGTCGAGGAAAAGCGCCAGATCCTCGAATACCAGTTGAAGGAAGAACTGTACAACCTGCCGGATTCCCAGCGTCCGCGCGTGGTCGGCAAATTCGACGATACCGGCGAATGGTCGCTGAACCCGAAAACCGGCCACGGCGACTGGCTGCTGCCGGCCACCTATGAATTGTCGCCGGCACAAATCGCGCGCGCCATCGCGTCGCGTATTTCGCACTACTGCGCCGGCCATCCGGTGGCCACCCGCGTGGCGGAACGGATCGCGTTCCTGGAACAAAAAGAGGCGGTGCTGAAGAACATCAACACCAAGCCGGACCCGCAAAAAGACCGCACGCCGTTCTTCTGCTCCGGTTGCCCGCACAACAGCTCGACCAAAGTGCCGGAAGGTTCGCGCGCGCTGGCCGGTATCGGCTGCCACTACATGGTGCAGTGGATGGACCGCGAAACCTCGACCTTTACCCACATGGGCGGCGAGGGCATCACGTGGGTGGGCCAGGCCCCGTTCACCAATGAAAAACACGTGTTTACCAACCTCGGTGACGGCACGTATTTCCACTCCGGTTTGCTGGCGATCCGCGCGGCGGTGGCGGCCAAGGTCAACATCACCTACAAGATCCTGTTCAATGACGCGGTGGCCATGACGGGCGGCCAGACCTTCGACGGTCCACTCGACCCGGGCATGATTTCGCGCCAGATCGCCGCCGAAGGCGTGGGGCCGATCATCGTCGTCACCGACGAACCGGAAAAATACCCGGACGATTACAACTGGGCGCCCGGCGTCACGGTGCGCCACCGTTCGGAACTGATGGACGTGCAGCGCGAACTGCGCGATGCGCCGGGCGTGTCGGCCATGATTTATGACCAGACCTGCGCCTCGGAAAAACGCCGCCGCCGGAAACGCAATGAATTCCCGGACCCGGCCAAGCGCGCGGTCATCAATGAAGCCGTGTGCGAAGGCTGCGGCGATTGCTCGGTGCAATCGAACTGCCTGTCGGTGGAACCGCTGGAAACCGAACTGGGCCGCAAGCGCCAGATCAACCAGTCGTCGTGCAACAAGGACTTTTCCTGCACGACCGGCTTCTGCCCGAGCTTCGTCACGGTGGAAGGCGGCGCGCTGAAAAAGCCGAAGAAGGCCGCTGCCGGCGATACCGCGATGCCGGTCTTGCCGACGCCCGCCATGCCCTCGACGGCGGAACCGTTCGGCATCCTGGTGACAGGGATCGGCGGCACCGGCGTTGTCACCGTGGGCCAGATCCTGGCCGTGGCGGCGCACGTGGAAGGCAAGGGCGCCGTGGTGCTGGACATGAGCGGCCTGGCGCAAAAAGGCGGCCCCGTGATGTCGCACGTGCGGCTGGCGGACAAGCAGTCCGACCTGCACTCGACCCGTGTCGGCACCGGCATGACCGATCTGGTGATCGGCTGCGACCAGATCGTCACGGCCAGCCGCGATGCGCTGTCGCGCATGGGCGAAGGCCGCACCTGGGCCGCCGTCAATTCGACCGGCGCCACCACGGCGGCCTTCGTCAAGAATCCGGACTGGCAATTCCCGGGCGCGTCGTCGTCGGCTGAAATCGTCAAGGCCTGCGGCCAGGACCGCGTCGACTTCGTCGATGCCGGCCAGATCGCCACCGCGCTGATGGGCGACTCGATCGCCACCAACATGTTCATGCTGGGCTATGCGTTCCAGAAGGGCCATGTGCCGTTGAGCGAAGCGGCTATCATGAAAGCGATCGAGCTGAACGCCGTATCGGTCGGCTTCAACAAGTCGGCCTTCACGTGGGGCCGGACGGCGGCGCATGACCTGGCGCTGGTGACCAGGCTGACCACGCCGGCCCAGGTGATCGAGTTCAAGCGCGTCCAGACGCTCGACGACATCATCAGCCGCCGGGTGGAATTGCTGACCGCTTACCAGGATGGCGCGTATGCCGCGAAATATAAAGCCTTCGTGGACCAGGTGCGCGCCGCCGAAGACAAGATCGCCAACGGCAAGCCGCTGCGCCTGACCGAAGCCGTCGCGAAATACTTCTACAAGCTGATGGCGTACAAGGACGAGTATGAGGTGGCGCGCCTGCACAGCGATCCGGCCTTCCGCGCGAAAATCGAAAGCATGTTCGAAGGCGATTACCAGCTGAAGTTCCACCTGGCGCCGCCGCTGCTGGCCAAGAAAGACAAGCAAGGCCACCTGATCAAGCAGCAGTTCGGTCCATGGATGCTCAAAGCGTTTGGCGTGCTGGCCAAGTTCAAGGGCTTGCGTGGCGGCGCGCTCGATATCTTCGGTTACACCGAAGAGCGCAAGATGGAACGCGCGCTGATTGGCGATTACCAGCAAACCGTGTCCGGCCTGCTGGGCCGACTGACGGCCGATAACCTGGCGCAAGCCGTGGCGATCGCCTCCGTGCCGGAAAACATCCGCGGCTATGGCCACGTGAAAGAGCGCCACCTGAAGTCGGCCAAGGAGAAGGAAGCCGCGTTGCTGGCGGCCTTCCATGCGCCGGCGTCGTCGAAGGCGTCGCACGCGGCGTAACGCCAGGGGCCGGGTTCCGCGAGGAATCCGGCCTTTTTCTTCACAGCAACAAGATGTAACAACCGCGAGATGACCCTGGCCCGCATCCTATAATGGCGCGATGCGATTCCTGACTGTTTCCATGCTGGCGCTGGCCGTCACCCTGACTGCCTGTGGCGGCGGCAGCCCCGATCCCGCCCGCCAGGGCAACGCGGCGCCGGCGCCGGACGGCGGCCTGGCCGAAGCACAGCGCGCCAGTGTGCTGCGCGCCATGGCGGGCGCCGCCGCACCGGAACAGTCCGGGCAATACCAGAATGTATGCGCCGCGCCCCGCGTGCCGGACAGCACCCATCCGTACTATCCCGACCGCCAGGGCACGCTGGACGATGAAAAGACCTTCCTGCGCCGCTGGAGCGATGAAACCTACCTGTGGCACAACGAAATTCCCGCCGCGGATCCGGCCGCTTATGCCACGGCGCCGGCCTACTTCGACGTCCTGAAAACCCCGCAGCTGACGGTCGCGGGCAAACCCAAGGACCGCTACCACTACAGCTATGGTTCGGCGGAATATGAAGAACTGGCGCGCGGGGTGGAACTGGGTTATGGCCTGACGTTCGTGCGCAATCCCGCGCCCAATATTCCCCGCAACTGGCGCATCGCCGCCGTGGCGCCGGGTTCGCCCGCGGCGCGGGCGGGTTTGCGGCGCGGCGACCGGCTGGAGCAGGTCGACGGCCTCGATTTCATCTGGGCCAGCGATGCCAGTGCGCTGGCGGTGCTCAATGGCGGCCTGTTCCCAAAGAACTCGGACGCGCAGCACAGCCTGTTGTTTACCCGGGGCCGCCAACAGTTGGCGGTGTCCATGCTGCCCGTCAAAGTCGATGTGCCGCCGGTGCAACATGTCCGTGTGTACAATGCGCCGCCCGGCAAGGTGGGTTACCTGGTGTTCAACAGCCATAACGCGGTGTCGGAAATGCAGCTGATCGAGGCGTTCAACACGCTGAAACAGGCCAAGGTCAACGATTTGGTGCTGGACATGCGCTATAACGGCGGCGGCTTGCTGGTGATAGCCAGTGAACTGGCCTACATGATCGCGGGCGATAAGCCAACGGCCGGAAAAATGTTCCAGTGGCTGAAAAACAATGGCAAGCGGCCGCCCGAGACGCCGCTGATCTTCCTGCCGCTTTCGCTGGGACTGTTCGCGCCCAATCCGGCGCCGTATCTGAAGCCGCTGCCCACATTGAATTTGTCCCATGTGACGATCCTGACCGGCCCCGGCACCTGTTCCGCCAGCGAGGCTTTGATCAACGGCTTGCGCGGCGTGGATGTGGAGGTCACCCTGATCGGTGGCGCCACCTGCGGCAAGCCGTATGCCTTTGTCCCGATGCCCAATTGCGGCACGACCTATTTCACCGTGCAGTACCAGGGCGTCAACCACAAGGGATTTGGCGATTATGGCGATGGCTTTGCGCCGACCTGCGCGGTGCGCGACGACCTGGCCCATGCGCTGGGCGACCCCAGGGAGGCGCTGCTGGCCAAGGCCTTCAGCTACCGCGGCACAGGCGGCTGCCAGGTCGATCCGGACGGTATCCGGATCCGCGCGGGCGGCGCCGTGCCGGAACCGCCGCCGGACCTGGTGCCGGTCCGGCATCCCGTCAGTGAAATCGCCATCCGCGGCTGGTGAGGGCCGCTGCGCGTTGCAAAAACAACGGGCTGCGTTGATCGCCGCCGGCAACCTTGTAGAATGGCTTACCGCCGGGTAAGCCCTCGCTGCCCGGGCCACCACGCGCGCACGCGCAGCGTTGTTGACATGAGGCGATGATGGTTAACTGGTCGGACGTGGCGTTTAACCTGTACCCGCATGGCTATTGCCTGTCGTGGCAACCGGCCCTGCTGTGGCTGCATGCCGGTGCGGACCTGGTGGTTGCGCTCGCGTATTTCGTGATTCCCGCGTATTTGCTGAAACTGGTGCGCCAGCGCCAGGACTTGCAGTTCAGCTGGATGTTCGTGCTGTTCGGCGTGTTCATCCTCGCGTGCGGCGCGACCCATGTGATGAACCTGTGGACCCTGTGGCGGCCCGACTACCTCGCCGCTGGCATGGTGAAAGTCGTGACGGCGATTGCCTCCGTCGGCACCGCCATCGCGCTGGCGGCCCTGTTGCCCACCGCGGTGGCGCTGCCCGGTCCCGCGCAATGGGAGTCCGTGCATCAAAACCTGCGGCGTGAAATTGCCGAGCGCAAGGAGGCGGAACAGCAAGTGCTGCACTTGAACCAGGAACTGGAACAGCGCGTGCGCGACCGCACCGCGGAACTGGAAACCGCCAATCACCATCTGTCGTTATTGCACGGCGAGCTGGAACAGCGTATCCGCGAGCGCACGCGTGAACTGGAGCAGGCGCAGGCTGAATTGCTGGTTGCCGCGCACCAGGCCGGCATGTCGGAAATCGCCACCAATGTGCTGCACAACGTCGGCAATGCGCTCAACAGTGTCAATGTGTCGGCCAATGTCATCGACCACAAGGTCCGGACATCGGACGCGTCCGGCCTGTCGCGCGCGGTGCGGCTGATGGAGCGGCCGGACGGCGACCTGGCCGCCTTCCTGACCGACGATCCCAAGGGCAAGCTGTTGCCCGCCTATCTGTCCAAACTGTCCGATGCGCTGACCGAAGAACAGCAAAGCATCGTGGCGGAAGTCACGTCGTTGCTATCGAGTGTCGAGCATATCAAGCAAATCGTCGCGATCCAGCAATCGTATGCGGGCGTGGCCAGCCTGGCGGAAGCCGTGGCGCCGGCCGCGCTGCTCGACGATGCGCTGCGCATGAGCGCCGATGCGCTGGTCCGCCACGGGGTGAGCGTGCGGCGCGAGGTGGCGGACCTGCCGGTGCTGCCACTGGACCGCCACCGTACGCTGATGATCTTGCTGAACCTGATCAGCAATGCCAAGTATGCGATGGACGGCCGGCCGGAACCCCGCGAGATCACGGTGGCGGTGGATGGCCCGGCGCCGGACCGGCTGCGCTTTTGCGTCAGCGACAGCGGCGTTGGCATTGCCGCCGCGGACTTGACCCGCATCTTTGCCCATGGCTATACGACGCGGCGCGACGGCCACGGTTATGGCTTGCACAGTTGCGCGATCGCCGCCCGTGAAATGGGCGGTGCGCTGACCGCGCACAGCGACGGTCCCGGGAAAGGCGCGCTGTTCACGCTGGAATTGCCAGTGCAGTCGGTGCCGCCAGCGCAGTGCACGGAGGGCCGCGCATGATCAAACTGGCGCCCAACCTGCGCGTGCTGGTGATCGATGACATGCCATCGATACACGACGACTTCCGCAAGATCCTGTGTCCGGCGCCGTCGGCGCGCGGCGCCATGGCGGCGCTGGAAATGGCCCTGTTCGATGATGCGCCGCCGCCCGCCGCCAGCCCGGCCGCTCCCGGCTATGAGGTGGCGTTTGCGTTGCAGGGCCAGGAAGGCGTGGCCAAGGCGGATGAAGCGCTGACGGCGGGGCGGCCGTTTGCGCTGGCCTTTGTCGACATGCGCATGCCGCCCGGCTGGGACGGCATTGAAACCATCGAGCGGTTGTGGCGGCTCGATCCGCAACTGCAGGTGGTGATTTGCACGGCGTACTCGGATTATTCGTGGACCGAAGTGCTGCGCCGCCTCGATGCGCGCGACCGCCTGCTGGTGCTGAAAAAACCGTTCGACAGCATCGAGGTCAGCCAGCTGGCCGGCACCCTGACCGCCAAGTGGAACCTGAGCCAGCGCGCCGCGCTGCAAATGAGCGGGCTGGAAGATGAGGTGCTGCAGCGCACCTCGGAACTGCGCCGCACCAATGCCGCGCTGGAATCGCAAATCGTCGACCGCAAGCAGCTGGAAACCCGGATGGTGCAGCAGGACAAGCTGGCCTCGCTGGGCCAGCTGACCACGGGGATCGCCCATGAACTCCATGGGCCGGTGGATTATGTGTATGCCAACCTCGCGACCCTGGCGGAATACTTCAATGCGATGCAGGTGATGCTGGTTGCCTATGCCAAGGAATGCGGCGAGCTGGTGGACGACGCGGCGCGGCAGCGCCTGCAACAGTTGCATGAGCGCCTGGAACTGGATTTCCTGCAAGACGACGTCCCGGTGCTGATGGACCACTCCCGCATCGGCATCGAGCGGGTGCGCGCCACGGTGCAGGACTTGACGGACTTTTCCCGCGTGAGCACCGCCGAACCGTGGCAATGGAGCGATTTGCACCGGGGCATTGACGCCACCCTGAACCTGGCCGCCAGTGAAATCCGCACCCGCGCCGACGTCGTCAAGGAATATGGCGATGTGCCCGAAATCGAATGCCAGCCGTCGCACCTGAACCTGGCGGTGATGCACCTGCTGGTCAATGCGGCGCAAGCGATGGGGCGCGAGCGGGGCGTCATCCATGTCCGCACCGGCCGTTCCGGCCACGGCCTGGTATGGCTGGAAGTGGCGGACAATGGCGGCGGCATCCCGCTCGAAGCGCAGCAGCGCATCTTTGAACCGTTTTATACGACCAAGCGCAAAGGCACGGGGCTGGGCCTGACCATCGCCTGCGGCGTGGTGCAGCGCCACGGCGGCAACATGGAAGTCCACAGCACGATCGGCAAGGGATCCACGTTCCGCATCCTGCTGCCGGTGCGCCAGCCATTCCGTACCAGTTAAGCAAGGACGCGCTGGCTTGTCTATAATTTCCGGCTGTTTGATCTTTATCAATCTCCGGAGACTATTTGATGAAACGCTGCGCCCTGCTGCTCGCTTTGTCCGCCGCTGTTCCCCTGGCATTTGCCACTCCCGACCTGACGACTGTCTCCGAACGTTCAGGCTTCCAAACCACCGGCCGTTATGATGAAGTGCAGCGCTTGTGCCATGCCTTCCAGCAAGCGTATCCGAAAGCCGTGCGCTGCTTCGAATTCGGACGCACGCCGGAAGGGCGGCCGATGCTGGCGCTGGCGGTGTCGCGCACGGGGGCGTTGACGGCGGCGCAGGCGCGCAGGCAAAACGTGCCGGTGCTGCTGGTGCAGGGCGGCATCCATGCCGGGGAAATCGATGGCAAGGACGCGGGGTTCCTGGCGCTGCGCGAGGTGCTGGAAAACAAGGCGGCGCCCGGTGCGCTGGACAAGCAGGTGCTGCTGTTCGTGCCGGTGTTTAATGTCGATGGCCATGAGCGCTTCGGCCCGAACAACCGCCCGAACCAGCGCGGCCCGGTGGAAATGGGCTGGCGCACCACGGCGCAGAACTACAACCTGAACCGCGACTACGTGAAAGCGGACGCGCCGGAAATGCAGGCCATGCTGGCGCTGGTCAACCAGTGGGACCCGCTGGCCTATGTCGACCTGCACGTGACCGATGGCGCCAAGTTCCAGCCGGACGTGTCGATCCAGGTCGAACCGGTGCATGGCGGCGACGCCGCGCTGATGCAATCGGGCGTGGTCCTGCGCGACGCCGTGATGGCGGACTTGCGCAAGGCCGGTTCCGACCCCAAGCATTTCTATATTTCGTTCGACAAGACCGATGATCCGACCTCCGGCTTTGTCGACAACATGGCGCCGCCCCGTTACTCGACCGGCTACTTCCCGCTGCGCAACCGCTTCGCGATGCTGGTGGAAACCCATTCGTGGCGCGATTATCCGCACCGCGTGCGCGTGACGCGCAACACCATCGTGTCGCTGCTGTCGCAGGTGGCCACCCATGGCGCCGCGTGGAGCAAACAGGCGCGCGAGGCGGACCAGCGCGCGCTGGCGCTGGGCGGCCAGGTGGTGCCGCTCAGCTACAAGGCCACGGATAAAGTGCAAATGATCCAGTTTGCCGGCTATGAATACACCCGCACACCGTCCGACATTTCGGGCGCGCTGTGGACCCGCTATGACGAAACCAAGCCGCAGATGTGGACCGTGCCGCTGCGCGATGAAGTGGTGCCGGACTTGCAGGTGGCGGCGCCGGCCGGCGGCTACATCGTGCCGGCCGCCTGGGCGGCATCCATCGGCGCCAAGCTGAATCAGCATGGCATCACGTACCGGGTTCTGGAGCAGGAGCCGGGCCGGATGGATGTGCAGGCCTTCCGCGCCGATACCATGAAATTCAATGCGCAATCGTTCGAAGGCCGCCAGTCGGTGACGGTGACGGGCGCCTGGAAAGCCGAGCGGCGCGCGATCGGCAAGGGTGCGCTGTACGTGCCGGTGGCGCAGCCGAAAGCCCGCCTGGTGGTGGCCATGTTCGAGCCGCTCGGCGCGGATTCGCTGCACACCTGGGGCGTGTTCAACACGGCCTACGAGCGCAAGGAATACATGGAGGAGTATGTGGCGGAGCAGGTGGCGCGCGAACAGCTGGCGGCCGATCCGGCGCTGGCGGCTGCCTTCAAGCGCAAGCTGGAGACCGATCCGGCCTTTGCCGCCAGTCCGGAAGCCCGGCTGGACTTCTTTGCGCGCCGCCATGCCTCGTGGGATGAGCGCTACCAGCTGTATCCGGTGCTGCGCAGCGCGGCGGCGCCATAATCGCCCGGGCGCCCGCTGGCCGGGCCGCCTGACCGCCGGGCCGCATCGCCGCGTCATCGCAGCCGCGGTGCCGGCTTGGCGGCGCGCGGCTTCATGCCGTTTTTCCGCCCCTTCATTCCCGGCCGGGGCGGTTTCATTCCCATCGCCCTCCATCCGCGCCGCCGCCGCGCTACGCTGGCTCTCCCTATTCATTCGGAGAGAGCATCATGCGCATCGCAACGTCCGGCCGCCGCGCCGCCATCGTGACCCTGGCTTTGCTGCTGGCCGCCTGCGGCGGCTCATCCGGCGACAAGGCGCCACCGCTGTCACTGGCGCGCCAGGGCTATACGGTGGCGGCCTTGCCTGCCGTCAGCCATGGCGTGGCGGGCGGCACCCAGCAGGACAACCCCGACGTGGACCGCGCCGCCCAGGCGGCGCTGGCGTCGTTCAATATGCCGGGCGCATCCGTGATCGCGATGCAGGATGGCCGCATCGTGTATGCCAAGGCCTATGGCTATGCCAACCTGGAACAGCGCACGCCGGTGACGCCGGAAACCACGTTCCCGCTGGCGTCGGTCAGCAAGCACTTCACGGCGGCCGCCGTCATGCTGTTGGTGGAAGAGGGCAAGCTGGCGCTGGATGCGCCGATCAGCCGCTATGCCACCGGCTTGCCGGCCGCGTGGGGCGCGATGACGCTGCGCCAGTTGCTCAGCCATACGGCGGGATTGCCGGAAGAACCGGCGGCGTCGGCCATCGGGGCGCTCGACAGCTATCTGCGCAAGGATGGCGCGGCGCGCCTGGCCGCGCTGTCCACCACGCCCTTATCGGTGGCGCCCGGCACTTACCAGTACAGCAACCTGGGTTATGGCGTGGCGGCGATCCTGGTCAGCCAGGCCAGCGGCATGGAGTTCGGTGCCTTCCTGCAGCAGCGCATTTTCGCGCCGCTGGGCATGACATCGGCCCGCATGCTGGCGCCCGGCACGCGCATCGCGTCCGGCTATAAACAGGACGGCGATTTGCTGTACCGCGCCGACTATTCGGATGCGATGCTGAGCATGCTGGGCACCTTTGGCGCGGGCGGCATCGAAGTCAACGTGCTGGACATGGTGAAGTGGGAGGCGGCCCAGCGCGGCGAGCGCATCCTGAAAAAATCGTCGCTCGAAGAAATGTGGCGGCAACAGGTGGCGACCGGGGCCGGCAGCGGCTATGGTTTGGGCTGGAATACCTTTGTCGTCAATGGCCAGCGCCTCGTCAATCATATGGGCGCGGTGGCGCAGTATTCGACCACGTACCGCCGCTTTATCGACGATGGTTTTTCCGTGGTGGTGCTGAGCAACCGCGACACCGGCGACCTGCCGGTGTTTGGCGCGTTGCATATTGCGCGCGAAGTCACGCGAATTTTGCGGCCGGAATTGAAAGTTTAGTAAGGTTGTCTGCATAATGGCGAGCTTATGGAACCATTGCCGCTTGCGCCAGCCTTGTCCGCCGCACCTGTCTTGCCTTCGCGCCTGAAGGCGGCGGGTTGTATCGTGCTGGCCTCCGCTCTGCTGTTCGTGCAAGACAACGTGCTGTTCTGGCTGTATAAGGACGGGCAGCGGCTGTGGGAGCGCACCCTGGTGGCGGTGCTGTATTACACCTTGGCCGGCGTGCTGGTGTGGGTGGGCGCGCAGCGCGTCGATCCGTGGCTGGCGCGGCGCGGAAGCGGCTTTGCGGCCCGGCTGGCCCTGGGCATGCTGGCGTTGCTGGCCGCGCTGGCTGTGTTGACGGCACTGATGTATGGCGTGCTGTTCCCGCTGCTGCTGGGGCGCGCGGTGTATCCGGCGGGCTTGTATGCGATTGCGTTCCGTGTCGGCATGACGGCGCTGATCGTGTATGGCTGGCTACTGTTATTCCGTGGCGCCCGCGGCGACCGTGCCGAAGCCACGCGCCTGCAAGCCGATGCCGATCGCCTGGCCGCCAGCCTGGACCAGGCCGAACTGGCGTTGCTGCAGGCGCAGATCGAGCCCCATTTCCTGTTCAATACGCTGGCGCTGGTCAAGCGCCAGTACCGCGTGCAACCGCAGGCGGCCGGGCACTTGCTGGCCACCCTGATCGGCTACCTCGAATGCGCGGCGCCCGCGCTGCGCAGCCGGCAATGGACCTTGGGCGATGAGCTGGCGCTGGTGCGCCTGTATTGCGACATCCTGCAACAGCGCTTTGGCGAGCGCTTCCGCTATGTGTTGCCGGACGTGCCCGCGCCGTGGCTGGCCATGCGCCTGCCGGCGCTGGTGCTGGCGACCCTGGCGGAAAATGCGGTGCGCCACGGGCTGGCGCCGAAGGCCGGTGATGGCGTGATCGAGTTGAGGTTGCGGCACGAACCCGGCGTGCTGTGGCTGGCGGTGCAAGACGATGGCGTCGGACTGCGTGGCAAGGCGGGCAGCGGTACGGGATTGAGCACGGTGCGGGCGCGCCTGCGCAGCGAATTTGGCGCCGGGGCGCAAGTGCTGGTGGCGCCGCGCGCGCCGTCTGGTGTGTGCGCGCAATTGCGCATTCCATGCGAGCCCGGTGCCGGCCGTGCAATGACCGGCACGCCTGTGGTGCCGCACGAGTGCGAGGCGGTATAAATGGTCATGAACGAGAAGATGAATGCGGGAAGCAATGCATGCGGCAACGCGCGCCTCGATGCGGCGGCCGATGCGTGGCGCAACGCGCTGTATATCGTGCTGGGCGCCGCTTGTGCCGTGCTGGCGCGCGCGTCGGCCTTTGCCGTCTATGGCGCGCAACATGGCACCAGGGCGATGGCGGAGTCCTTGCTGTGGCAATACGGCGGTTGCCTGCTGATCGGCGTGGCGCTGGCCGTGGCGCTGCGCGTTGGCCGGGCGCAGGCGGGGGGGCCGGCGCGCTTCCTGTGCTTGCTGGTGCTGGCGTCGGTGGCGGCCAGTTGGCCTGCCAGCATCCTGTTTCAGTCCTCTGGCGCGGGGCTGGTCCTCCGGTTCGATCCGCCCACGTACAGCGACACCCTGGTCAATACCTTGCTGTGGGGCGGCCTGTTTGGCTGGCTGGCGGTGCTGGACCAGCGCCGCCGCGCGGCGCGCCTGTTGTTTGCCGGGGTGATGGCGCGCCGCGCGGCGCTGGCGCGGCAGGTGGCGCAAGCGCAACTGGCGGCCGAACGCGCGCTGGTCGATCCGGGCCAGGTGGCCGGCGTGCTGCGCGAGGTGCAGGCGCTGTATGGCCACG